>Ga0100384_1002152_pt1 | contig 11618 bp, 3 predicted proteins | sample CryGeymeta201508_FD_87087 | JGI IMG/M metagenome (GOLD analysis project Ga0100384, IMG submission 87087) | Groundwater microbial communities from Crystal Geyser aquifers in Utah, USA - Crystal Geyser metaG 2015-08 | ecosystem: Environmental > Aquatic > Deep subsurface > Groundwater | place: USA... | reverse complement strand
TTTTCCCAAAAACGTAAGGAAAGAGTTTCCTTACGAAAATTTGCTCATTCCTTACGAAAATTTTTGCACTTTTTTGCAAAAAAAACTTTCCTTACGAAAATTTTCTCATTCCTTACGAAAATTGATTGAATTTTTATAAAATTTATCATAAATTTATATAAATTTTATAAAATTTATAAGTCGCTACAGCCGGTAAATTATTAAATTTATAAATTTATACAAAGTTTATGTCGTGTTATAACTTTTTATAAAATTTGTATAAATTTTGTAAATTTCCCAAAAATTTTCTGTCCGACCCCATTTTTCGAAAATTGGAGATTTTTGTAAATTTTATAAAATTTTATAAAATTTTTTTATACTTTTATAAAATTTTTATAAATGTTTATAAAATTTTTTTTATGCGTTTTATAAAATTTTATAAACGTTACTATAAAGTGTTATAATTTACCGGCTGTAACATTACATCGTTACTAAAATTTATAAAAAAGGAGCCGCTATGAGTCGCGTTTTATGATAGGTTTAATTTATCGTACTTAAATGCTTGTTTATAGGTTAACCTTTAAAACAGCTCGTTACAGGTGGTAGTTTATACCTGTTGTTTACAAACGTTTACCACAGGTATGCTTTACGTTACGCATCACTATACTTTATATGTATCTTTAAAAACAATTTGCTAGGTGTGATGTTCTACCACTACTGCACATTATATTTATAAAAGTTATATATTTACACTTAAAAGCATACATTTTATAACTGTACATAAAAAAAAGATTCTACATAGGGTGAAGTATAATCTATATTAATTCTACTATAAAATTTTATAAAACGTTGCTTATAATTTTTATAAAATTTTGTAAACGTTAACGTAAAGCATTGCGATCTACTGGCTGTATAGTTGTATCATTATTAAAATTTATAAAAAATAAGCCGTTAAGAGTAACGTTTTACAACTGTGTTTAATTACTCGCACTTAAACGCTTGCTTGTAGGTTAACCTTAAAAACAGCTCGCTACAGGGGATAGCATTCGTCTTGTTTACAAAATGTTAGTGAAGGTCTATGTTCCATATGTAACAATATATTTCCCGCATGACTACGAAAATAAACTACGTAATACGTATAATAGTATTATACATATTTATAAAACGTGATTTACAATTTTTATAAATGTAGTGTATTACGTCATATTATGTAAGTGTAATTTTACTTGCGTTGTTTGTTTGTGTGTACCGTAACGTAACAGTGTATACAATTGTAGGAAAGGTCACAGTCTTTTACTTTACATCAGTTACGTAAGTACCTATACACTTTTAGTTGTAATCACCACTTGCACGTAATTAATGCAATACAAACAGATACCATAACCTGTTGTGTATAATAATTCTACCGATAGTAATTTATGTATACTTATCTATGGGTATAGTATAACACAATGAATTACGTACGGAAATTATAGGAAAAATTATTTAATGCATTACACATATTTGAAAGAATGTTTTATTACATCAGTATCCTATTTTTATTTTTGTTGGGTTTTGTGTACATTACTATTACCAACGTTACACAGAGGAAAGGTGTTATAGTAATAAAGGCAATGTAAAGTTATTATTAAAAGTATAGTATAGTTATCAGTAATAATATTTTCTGTTTACGGAATACTTATACACATGCAATATTAGGCACGTAATTAATTGTTAACGTAACCACGGTATTACCACACGCACATTAATACGTGTACTACGTATTTGTATAAGTTGAATTTGTTCATAGCCATATATATATCATTTGTATGGTTTGGGTTTATGTATATACATAGCGTACGTAACATACACCGGAAAGGTTACATGCATATACTTATGCTTTTATATTATTAAAAACATAGTATGTACGATATACTTTTTTACAGGAACATTACAGCATTATGATCAGCATGATATGGTTAATTTTATGGTAGTGTATCTTTCCTAAGATTTCAGTTTCGTTTTGTATTTATCAACAACAAATCTGAACTTCGGTGATTATATTACAAGTATACCCATACCACTTATAAAAGAGCAACTACGTATACAAATAATAGCATATAATGTTTTATACTTTTTACCGTAGTAATTACATACGATATAACATTTTACGGTGGTATCAATTGCATGTACGGACGTACACACGACGTCTTTCCCCTTATACACTTACGTAAAAAAGTATATGTACTATCGTACAAAAAAATAAAATTAATATACGTAATATACTTTTAATTATGAAATATATGTAAACTATATCAGTACTATAATACATATCTCTGCGTGTAAAATTATACAAAACGTGTATTGATATTATAGTACATGTTACTGTATGTAAACTAGTTAACATACAATTGTGTAACAGTATAAAAGAAAGGTATCTTACTAAATTACTTTACATGTACGTCTACGTAATTAAATATATTAATAATAATATTATACTAGTATAGTGTAGTTGACAGTACGGTATTATACAAGCATGTTACATTTATGTGTGGTTGTGAGTATTGTACAAACATTTCACGTATACAGGAAAGGTTTACTTTAAGTATGTAATTAACATACAGTTAGTAACATTATTCATGCTGTAGGGTATTCATTACATACCTTATAATTTATAAAACAAATTATGATATTTAAATTTTAAGGGAAAGATTTACATAAACCGTTTTTATAACGTACATGGCCCGGGATGCAACTATCATTTAAAAGTATGCAACTTATATTGTATGTAAGCAACAAATTAAATGTAGTACATTTACCGGTTACAGTAAAGTACTATGTATGTAATGCTATTTTTATATGTTTACAGTTCTACACAATGTTGTTTGGTGTGTTTTTATAATACAGTAAATAATATAGTTAACATGGAAAGGTTTTATATAAATACAACTACATAATATGTGACTAATTGTAGTAGTGTATATGTGTCTATTTATTTGCATATTTTTTTGTGATTGTTGTAGGTATATTATAAGTACATACATTTAGGAAAGGTTACTATAAAAACGCAACTTTGTTTACGGTAAGAAAATATGACCTTTCCACGGGTATTAACATAACGGACAATAACAACAATCCCAAAATAGTTGCATGTAGTTATTTATGTACACTAAATAAATAACATATAACGAAACTTTATTTTATTGATATCGTGCATTTTATTGTCTGTTAGTGATATGACGCCTACATGTAATACTACTCCGTATGTCTCATAGGTGCTTCCTTATTATCTCTACGTATTGTTTATAATATATATATATATAAACAAACATACCAATAAAAAGTGAGTATGTTTACAATTGATTTTATCTTTTATTATGTAATAATTCTTTCCCGTGTGTATTACTGTAAAAACTTATACATAGTATACATATTACATGTATAATGTGTAACTTTTAATGTCGTGTATTACGTATGTTACCAGTAAAGGATAAACCGTATACGTCACCATACACGTATACGTTACGTATTTTTAATATTAACCTTTCCTTGTAATGAATGCATTGTAATTTATAAAATCATGCAATAACAAGTATAACACATAAAATATAACTGTTATAAAAATAGTTACAACTATGTAAGTTACAATAACATTACTCGTCTGTATATCTTAATATTTTTTAATACATTATTTTATGCGTAGGTGCGTAACTTATTGATTTGTATTGTTTGTTGTATATGTAGGCTCATATTTTGTACTTACTTCGGAAAGGTATTTAGCTTATTATGTTGTCAACCAGTATACAACACGTATACGTTTGACTTTTTTATAAATTACGTTTAACAACATGTTTAAACTGTTACTACCTTTCCTACGTTATCCCTGTATGAAACTAGCCTCTGTTACGCACGTACGTAAAAACAGCGTGGCGATACATCTTACCTATAGGGTTGATAACCTTTCCGTAACGTTGTAAGTATACACTGTAACATACAAACACAAGAAAGTTATAAGTGCTTTACAAACAAAAATTATACTACATAAATACACATACAAATTAGTTTACAGCACCACGTACATATGTAGAACTTAACGTGTTTAAAATATTTTTAAACCGTAGAAGTATATAACATTACGTAAGTTACTGTTGTTGTTCTTAACGTGTTATTCTATATAATATATATTGTTTCAATTTGTTTTCTTTCGAATAACGTTGTATACGTGGAAGTACATTACGGTGGAAAGACGTTTGTTCTACGTTATATAATGCTTATTTAATACATTATTGTAGTATGTTATATAATTGTTATTTTTAAAACATACTATATTTGTGTTGTTTGCACATTACATTTCTATGCAATGTTTTTATTATTGTTGATTAAAGTAGCATGTTTATTTTATTTACATGGAAAGGTTTACCTATAATATATATGCCCCTACTGAAAATTCTTACCTTATTGTAATGTGTATCATGTAATGCTTTACTATAGTTCATTATGTAGTTACTAACTATCGTGATACATGGGATGCACTATATTTTTAAAATTTTTTTTTGAGTAGTAAAATATCTTTCCTATAATGGTGTATCCACGGTATAATATACAACCTTGCACACACAATGTATATGAATACTGCGGTAATAAAAACGAAAACCTGCTCGGGATAATATTAACATACACATACATGTATTTATGTAATACTTGCAACACGTATGTTAGTTTTCGTAGTTAACTATAATGTGCAATACATTTTTAACCTTTACATTGCGTTAACTTTATGCATGTGTGGTCTCTTACAGTATAACTTTATACTTGTTACACTGCAATAAAAAAACAATTTAAAAAATTAATTTGTAATAAACTAACATATACAACACGCGTTTTTAAAATACGTACTACATGTATATTTTATGTTATGTAAGTTATACATATATAATTACAAACTTTGTACTTTTGTAAGATACGTTACTTGTTTTTTGCGAGTACCATAAAAATGTATAACTACGTTCCTAGGAAAAGGCATATCATGTAACGAGTGCATACTAGTATTACTGTATGTACCCTGCATTGTAGTAGTGTAGTAGTTACATACTTAATTTTATTTTTAGCTGATCTTGTTTTGTCGTTTATTGTAATAAACGAAAGTAGACAATGTGCATGCAGCAGTTGACATACGTAAAATATTATACTAGTAATAATGTATAGTTGTTAACATTAAATTTCCATTTTTTGTGTGTTTGTGTACAAACGCAAACGTTACTGTATCATCCAGGAAAGGTAGTCCCACAGTGCGTAGGGTTATATTAAACCACATTTATGTGTATTTGATGCATGATGTTACATAAAGGTATACCACTGTTATATGCATGTAATGCAATAAACTACAACAGCTTACTATGTATAATGATATGTTATTAATTATATATTGCAGACTATATGTACTAAATATTATTAAACAAATACATGCGTATGCCTACCCGCATATATAAAACCTTTCCTACGTATTACATGGGTTATGTATAATTCGTTAGCACTCATACAAACGTAAAGAAATGTACAGTACTTACTAAATACAATGTGTTACATTTTACATAAACGTACATATAGTACACATCAAAAAACGTATAGTGTAAATCTTTCCTAAGTATTATACGTTTCCAAGATGTTATATACTTTTACGTATGTAAACATACATAAAAACATAGTACATTTAAACGTTAATAGGTAACGAATAGCTAGTCTCTATTGCATACATGCAAACATAAAACATATGTTACGTGTAGGGTATAACTTTTGCTAGTACATGCCTGTTTTTGTGTATATACATATATAATAGAATAATAGAACACATATAGTATGCTTACGGTGTGTACTTATATGTATATTATATTACGTACATAAGTTTTGATGCCTTTGTTTGCGTACGCAAACATGTACGGTACATACACGTACAGGAAAGGTAACTACATTTTATAATTACTAATAACTATTATTATATAAAAAAATGCAAGACTTTATTATACGCCGTCTAACGTATATAGTTTACACGATCATAAAATTAACATACTTTGTATAAAAACGTATCCTTAAGTACACTATATGTTTTTATGGAATACATGTACTAAAAGTTTTTAACGTGTTATATTTACGTCTATAATTTAGCTCTGTGGGATGTATACTATTACTTAACTGTGTAGTGTAACAGTAAACGTAACTACATTCATACACAGCCTTTCCTAAGTGGTATAAAATTTAATACGTTTGTTAACACAAACAACAACACAAATAAAAAGTATTGTATGCAGTTAAAAGCTACATTTATTACTATACATACTAATTATATACATAACTGTTGTGTAGTGTACTTTACTTGCTAAACGGGGTGACATACTACACAAAAAGAAAAAGCAGAACGTATACATTATAGTAAAGATTTTAATGTTTCCTAGTTTTTATGTTTGCGTGATTAATAATGATATTCACCATCAATTGGAAAGGCATTTACTTAGAACTACTTACGCACTCGTACGTAGTATATTATTGTTTGTACAATTACGTAAAAGAATAATAATTAGATTACAACGTTAAATTAAAATCACATGACTTTTAAAACACGCAGTACCTTTCCTGCGTGTTAATGTAAACATATACTGTTACACAACACAAAGCAAACGATCTCAGAATTATAAACTTTAAAAAAAAAATTAGGTCGCGTTTAACATATCGATATGCAAAGATATTGCTTTTACGTAGTATTGCCCTTATCAATTACGTTACAGGTTTAAAAACACGGGAGTGTAATCAGTATCATTGTGTTTGTTTCTTTGTGTGATTTTGTTGATATGTTATTTATGTACGCGTAAGTGTAGGAAAGGTTTCTATTAATAAAAAGTCGGGCATGTATTATACTACGCAATACGTAGGATTATTGTTAGTTACTACATGTCGTAAGTTTATTTTTAAAAGCATCTACTTAATTTGTTTGTATGTGTGTTTACACACATATGTAACTATTACTACACAGGAAAGGTTTATAAATATAAAAACACATATTGTAATAACATGTGTAATTAAATATTGTGTATAATTGTAACACCCGCACTTTTGCAGGTTAATATTAATAGTACTAGTAATAGTATACTAATAATAATAACGTAGTAATATTAATAAAACAAAACTATTTTTATGATACTATGAAAAAACCTTTCCTACGTATAATTACATCTACGTGTACACGTCACACAAAAAAACGAACATAACACCTCGTTAGCAACTGTTACTTCCGGTGTAAACATAATATACACACATATATTTGTTAATACGAAACAGGAATCGTATATTCAATAACTATGCTTCCTAGTAATGTTTAACTGTATATACAGTACACTATATCCCGTACGGTCATTACTCTTACCAAATTATTGTGTGCTAAGTATATAATGTACATACTCTTTTTAGGAAAGGTATTACATTATTGCATTGTAAGTACACGTGTAAATCCCGTTATATAAAAATCGCTTAAAAACATACAATACTGTTATATATTATATAACATGTATAATCGTTATGTTACGTTTTGATAAATTTTATGTATACGTTTTTATATATGCATTACTAGGAAAGGCTCAATATAATAATACCAATACAAAAGTATATATGTAAGATACTTATACATAACATATGTAATCAACGTAAAAATATCGTATACTATACATGTCTGACATGATTTTTTTGTTGTATGTATATAATGTATTCTTACGTGCTTTTGGAAAGGTTCCCATATAATTGTAATACATTACTACTATCCCGTAATGATATTGTAATATATGAATATTATTTTATAAAATAAATAAAATACGTTATAAAAAAAAATAACGTGTAAAGTATTGTTAGTATACATGTAGTTAATTTTAAATTAAATACGTAACTTATAATTGTTATGTGTTAGAAACATATTATGTTGTAAGTACTTAAAATTGGACACTTACCTTTTTTGAAACTTGATTTATTAACCCGTGCTTGTTTTATTCATGTATTTTATAGGAAAGATGCACATATATATTAAAAACCTAAATACATCCATGTTATTACAAGACATAAAAACTTTGTGGTATACATTTAAAAACTTATGTTAAACACTGTATGGTAGTTATTACTTTGCTTACAGACAAGCTTTTACCTATTTGGTTTATCCGAGTTATACATTATTTTTATTACGTAATGTAGGAAAGGTACAGTGCATACTCACTTTAATGATTACGATAAAAAGTAATAATTTATTATAGGCTATTAATATAAATTTTTTATGTGATGTTTTAATTGGTTAAAAATCTTTCCTATCATATACAAGTATATCATGTGTATTGTATACACATAAACATACAAGCATTAAATTCTAACAACACATGCATAAGTACGTTACAAGAAATGCTGTGTGTAAATTAATACCTTTGTAAACTTTTAGGTATACGTAGCAATTAAAGTAATGTCGTTAAAGTATATAAGTATTAACTATAAAAATTTACAGTATATACCTTTCCAGTAGGGACGTATTCTGATATTGTACATGTAAACACAAAAAAAAATCGAATAAACGTACGCGAATATTTAATAATGAATACTGTTTACGTTTCCTAATATAGACGTGTACGCGTTTACGTTGTGTACACGTGTATGTATCTATTCAGGAAAGGTTACGTATGTGGAAGTTAGTTACTAAACCTTTACTGTTGTAGTATTAAAGTATATTATGTAACCATATAACATTACGTAGTTAAGAATAATGTATTGGAAGATTACGTATATTAATTCTGTTGTTTATGTTTTAATCAACTACATTTAATTAAGTGTACTATAGGAGTGAACTACTACATGCAGACATTGAATGTATAAAGATTTACATTTATTGATTTCTAATTAGTATAATAGTTTTACGTCGGTTACAAACATAAAAAGTAAAGCACAAATAATTTTATTTGCGTAATAATACTGATACATACGTTTATTTGTATAATAGTTTTATATTGTTTTTTGTTGTTTGTTTACTACTGCTCCTATATGGTTATTACAGGAAAGGTATGTACACTTATGTCCATTACATTAATTAGGATACCTTTCCTGTGTATACCATACGTGATGTTGTCGTATAACGTCAACATCATGAAAATAAAAAGATAATACATGATGTTATACTTAGTTTTTATATATAGTAATTAGATATTAATGCAGTTGGGATACCACGTAAATTTAGGCATGTATAACAGTATGTAGTTCACATAGTATGTTAACGTAATTTTTATGATATACCGTGGTAAGTTTGTCATACCATTATGTAAACGTGTATTATCTTTCCACGTAAACGTATGCAGTGCACATTGTAAAAAACATAACATAGCGTAGTTGTTTATTTACACGTAGACTTTATACATTTCGTGTATGTGTATATGATTACAATGCAGTTGTATGTATTTTATTTTAATGTATTTTTACTGTCATATGACAGGGTTAGTGTATTAAACTTTTTAGGAAAGGTACTTTCAAAATGTAAACATAAAGCTTACATATAATCATGTATCGCATTTAGTAATTGCTATAATACTGTTTAGTTTTAATTAAATTTTTTATAATAAGTAATACGTTTATTTTTTTGTGTTGCCCGATACGAATAACACACCACGTATTAATATAGAGGAAATCATTTATATTGCACGCTGTTTTTGTATGACTACAATAATAGTACTGTTGATATTATTGTGTAGCTAACATATGTAACATTAAAGTTACAATTATTATTACATATACAGGAAAGTTTTACATGATAATATAAGGACGTAAGTATATTACACATAGTATATGTTACACAAAAATATATAATATTAACATACTGTTAATAGTAAAATACTATGTATAATATTTATTAGATTACTAGTATTATTACTACTAGCGTTAATACCGCTAACAAGCCATAACCTGTAGGTAGTTATTAACAGCCCACCTTAAGTTTTGCGTAGGTGTATTGGTTTAGGTATTTACAGGTAAATTACATACAGCTAACATGTATTTAACGTAGTATTTTAATTATTGTTTTGTTGTGTTTGATGTTAACAACTGGCTTTAGTTATTTATGGAAAGGTTATACGTAAATTAAGAATACACATAGTATAAAAATTAACATCGATAGGTTACTACGCAGTATAGGATTAACTTACTGACATGTATAAAATATTCCTACCTTTCCGTAAGTGTGTATATGTGTAACGTTATTATAACGTTACCTCACAAGAATTAAAAAAATGAAAATCAATCCGTTTATATTATATATGTACATGAATACATAATATACTAAAGCATAGTACTTATACTAACTTTTTACGTATTGCTAGTAAACAACACAACAAAGGTGTGTATAACTGTTTTGTATCGTACTATTAAAAACGTGCACAGTGGTTTATTAAAGAAAGGTAACATGTAACGTTACGTGTTTACATTACTAAAATTTTAATTAAATACGTAGTATATTGTGGGAAAGGTAATACATATAATGCTAGTAATAACCTTTCCTTTACATACGTACGACATGCGTTTGTGTTTACATACACATAACAGAATTGTCACATAGTGGTTATACACTAATTAAAATTTTATAGTACACCGTTATAAACTACCGGCTGTAGTAATCTGTTTGTAGGATGAACATACCCACAAGGAGGTAAGCGGGATAAAGTAAACCCTTGTAAAACACTACTATTAAGCGCTTACTTTTTTATAAATTTTAATGTTAACACAATGATACAGTCGTTAAATCATAAATATGTATATTAACATTTACAAAAGTTTATAAAAATTATAAACAACGTTTTATAAAATTTTGTAACAACGTTATTATAGGTTGTAATTTATCATACATAACTACTTGTTTTTTATGCACAGTCCTAAAATGTATGATTTCAAGTGTAAACGTATAATATTTACAAATGGAATATAACACTTTATTAAAACACCGTACACAGTACCTTGTCTTTGTAGTTACACCTAAAATGTAATGTTACGTATCGTAAATTATAACTGCAGTGAACTTTTATAAATGACAGTTGTAGATTACCGGCTGTAGTACGTTGTTTATAGAGTTATCATATAAACAAGTGTTTAAGTGCGGTAAATTAAACACGATACAAAACACTACTCGTAGCGGCTTATTTTTTATAAATTTTAATACCGACGTAACGTTACAGCCGGTAAATGATAACATTTTATTATAACGTTTATAAAATTTTATAAAACGCCTAAAAAAAATTTTATAAACATTTATAAAAATTTTATAAAAGTATAAAAAAATTTTATAAAATTTTATAAAATTTACAAAAATCTCCAATTTTCGAAAAATGTGGTCGGACAGAAAATTTTTGGGAAATTTACAAAATTTATACAACTTTTATAAAAAGTTATAACACTGCATAAACTTTGTATAAATTTATAAAATTAATAATTTACCGGCTGTAGCGACTTATAAATTTTATAAAATTTATATAAAATTATCCTAAATTTTAGTAAAATTTACAAAATTTTCGTAAGGAATGAGAAAATTTTCGTAAGGAAAGTTTTTTTTGCAAAAAAGTGCAAAAATTTTCGTAAGGAATGAGCAAATTTTCGTAAGGAAACTC
>Ga0100384_1002103_pt1 | contig 11791 bp, 12 predicted proteins | sample CryGeymeta201508_FD_87087 | JGI IMG/M metagenome (GOLD analysis project Ga0100384, IMG submission 87087) | Groundwater microbial communities from Crystal Geyser aquifers in Utah, USA - Crystal Geyser metaG 2015-08 | ecosystem: Environmental > Aquatic > Deep subsurface > Groundwater | place: USA... | reverse complement strand
TGGCGCGCGCCGGGGGCGCTGCCCCCGGACCCCCGGAGTATTTGCGGAACGCTGAAACGCAATCATGCTCTTGCCCCCGGATGCAGCAGCGCGCGGCGGCGCAGCGGGCGCGAGAAGAGCCCGGCCAGATCGCCCGCCTGTTCGTAGAAATGCACCGGGGTGAAAACCAGTTCGATCGCCCATTTGGTCGCCAGACCCTCGGCCTCGAGCGGATTGGCGAGGCCCAGACCGCAGACCGTAAGATCGGGGCGCGCGGCGCGGCAGCGATCGAGTTGCCGATCGACATCCTGGCCTTCGGCGAGCACGGGGCCTTCGGCGAGAAGATCGAGATCCGGACCGAGGATGGATTTGTGCAGGAAGGGTGTGCCGACCTCGAGCGCGGTCATGCCGCATTCGCGGGTCAGGAAGCGCGCGAGCGGGATCTCGAGTTGGCTGTCGGGAAAGAAGAACACCGATTTTCCCGCCAACGTCTCGGCCGCCTGCGCCACCGCGCGTGTGGCGCGGGCGCGCGGCGCGGCGGTCACGCGCGCGAAGGTGGCGTCATCGACTCCGAATTCATCGGCCACTGCGCGCAGCCAGGCTGTGGTGCCCTCGGCGCCAAAGGGAAAGGCGGCCGGGATATGGCGCGCGCCGCGCCGCTCGAGGGCGGTGAGGGTGTCGCCAAGGAAGGGCTGGGTCAGCGCAAAGACGGTGTTTGCGCCAACGCCCAGCGACCCGTCGGAGCGTTTGGCGGGCAGCACCGAAATCGGGCCGATGCCCATCTGCGCCAGCAGATCAAGGGCCTGATCCTCGACCACATCGGGCAGCGCGCCGACCAGCATCAGCTGGCGGGTGGTGCGATCGGGAAGGGTCGGGACCATCGACGCAAGGCAGGCATCCTCGCCTTGGGTAAAGGTTGTCTCGATGCCCGAGCCGGAATAGTTGAGCACCCGCACATGGGGGGTATGTTTCAGCGTCAGGCGCTCGGCGGCGCGCGCGAGATCAAGCTTGATCACCTCGGAGGGACAGGAGCCAACGAGGAAAAGTTGACGAATGTCGGGACGGCGGGCGAGCAGACGCGCGACCTCGCGCTCAAGCTCGTCCTGCGCGTCCTTGAGGCCCGCCAGATCGGTTTCCTCGAGAATCGCCGTGCCGAATCGGGGCTCGGCAAAGATCATCACGCCGGCCGCCGATTGCAGCAGATGCGCGCAGGTGCGGCTACCGACCACGAGGAAAAACGCATCCTGCATCTTGCGGTGCAGCCAGATGATTCCGGTCAGGCCGCAGAACACCTCGTGCTGGCCGCGCTGCTTGAGAAGAGGGGCGTCGCGGCACCCCGTTGCGGGGGGCGGGCAGGTGTCGAGGCTCATGCGGTTTCTCCCGCCTGAAGGCGCGCCATACGCAGCTTCCAGAGAAATTGTGCGGCGTTGATCGCGTAGGCGGTGTAGGCCGCGAGCGCGAGCCCGATCAGTCCCTCGGGGCCGAGAGCGCCGGACCACAGCGCCCAGAGATAGGCACTGTGCAAGGCAATGACTCCAAAGCTGAAAACGTCCTCCCAGAAAAACGCGGGCGCGAAGAGATACTGTCCGAACACGACCTTTTCCCAGATCGCGCCGGTGATCATGATGAGGTAGAGAACCCCGGTCTTGATCACGATCGACGCGGTGGCCAGGGCATAGCCCTCGCCGGTTGCCAGATAGCGCAGCACCAGCGTCAGCGAGATCAGAAAGACGAGAAACTGGAGCGGCGCGAGAATACCCTGCACCAAGGTCCAGACCGAGCCATCCCGGCGGGCGCGCTGCTCGGCTGTATAGAGCGCCCCTCTGCCGCGTTGATTCTGGGCGTGCCGGGCCATAGTGCTCCTCATCCATCTCGTCTTCGGCACTTTGATGCTACGGCTTGCAGGGCAAAAGTGTCAATTATAATTTACACCTTGGAGTCTCGTAATGTCGTAATTTCCTGACATTCGCCGAAGTTGGATCGTAGCTCCAGAGAATCGCGTATGACTTGATTTTCTTTGCATCTGGAAATTCTTTTTCTGTGGAGTCTTAGTGAGATAAGCGCCTCCTTGGCGGAAGGTGTCAGGATTATTTGACATTTAAATTCAGCGCGCGCAGATTATGTTTAATGAGAGCATAAGGTTGAGATTGCCAAATTTTGCGTGCGGGTCGCGGCGACGTGATTTGCCGAGGGACGCAAGAACGAGAGATAGTCTGGGAGGATATCGCATGGGTGGCGTCAAACGTATCGGCTCTGAAACGGCCTCGCCTAAGACTGAAGGAATTCGATTTCTTGTGGAATCCGCTTTACGCAAAGTAGCCTCGGAAAAGCACCTCACGGACAGTCCGCGCGATGACAGGGATTGGGTCGTGCGGTTGTGTGCCGTGCTGACAGAAGAGTCCGAGCAGGCCTATCAAAATCTGATCGCGAAGATGATGGCCAACGGGATTTCAACCGAACAGATCTACGACGTCTATGTCCCTGAGGCGGCGCGCCTGTTGGGTGAAATGTGGGTGCAAGACAAGGCAAGTTTCGTTGATGTCACGATCGGGGCGTCCCGGTTGCAGACGTTGTTCCGCAACCGTGGCGTATCCGACCGGACCAACTGGGTGGACCGCTCGATCCCTCTGGGGCAATCTGTCCTGATGATCGTGCCGAAGTTCGAGGATCATTCGATTGGCGCATTCGTGGTTGCGGATCAGTTTCGCCGCCATGGTCTCTGGGTGCATATGGCGATCGGGCTTGAAACCGGGGAACTGCAAAATCTTGTAGGATCTGGGCGGTTTGCCATGACGGGCATTACCACTGGTAGTGCTAAAACACTTGAACCTATGGCAGAACTGATAGAGAGTCTGCGCGCGAATGGACGAATTTGTCCTCCGATCGTTGTGGGCGGACAGATCGTTACTAAATCTAGGGATGTTGAACAGAGAATTGGCGCGGATTTTGCTGTCAGGACGGCGAGAGAAGCGATCATGCGGTGCGGACTTGCATCTGTTGTCGAGCCTTTGTCGATTGATGAGGGCCCTTAGATGTCCGTCTGAAGGCCATTGCAACTTGGGGTAAGAGCGTGACGAAAGAGACCAGGCCGTCCAGAAAGCCCCTTATGGGTAACATGCCCGAACCATTGAGTGTTGACAGCCTCATAGAGCAGGCCTTTGACATTGCGGTGTTTGTCGATGACGCGCTGACAGTGACAGCGATCTCGGTCAGTCCTGATGCGCCCTCTCTGGGCTGTCTCGATCATTGGATCGACCGCGACTTTCAGAGTTTTCTGACGATCGAAAGTCGCGAGAAGTTCGCGCTGCGCATCGCTCAGATGCGGGCCAACCCGAGCATTGCGCCGCGTCCGATCGAGCTTAACCACAAGGACAACGCGAATTGGGAATTCCCGGTGCGCTACACGCTTCATCGGGAGAGCGGCAGAGAGGGGATCCTGCTTCTGGGGCGCGACATGCAGCCGCTCGCGGAGATCCAGCAACGTCTTGTGCGCGAACAGATCGCGCGGGAGCAGGAGGTTGAGAAACTTCGCGGAGTCGAGACCTGTTATCGTGTCGTGCTCGAAGCGTCCGAGACGCCGCTGGTGCTGGTGGAGCCGGACAGTGGACGGATTCGGGATATAAACTCAACGGCTGCTCATATTTTGGGATCCAAGCGCGACATGCTGACCGGCAACAGCTTTGCGCAGGCCTTTGAGGGCCAGCGGCGAGACAATTTTGCCGATCAACTCAAGGCCTCTGCCGCATCGGACGACATGACAGGTGTTGAGGCGGTCGTCCGGCGCAACGGGCGGATGGTGCGCCTGATCCCGCACCTTTTCCGCGCCTCGGGCGAAATTCTGATGTTGTGCACCCTGACAGTGATAGAGGAAGAGGATGCCGCCCGTCCGGAATCGTCGCAGTCGCTGTCGGCCCTGTTCGAGGCGTCGAGCGATGCGATCGTGCTGACCGATGGCAATGGCGCGATCCGGGATGCCAATGAGGGCTTCCTCGTGCTTGCGGACGCCGCGCAGTTGCGTGATGTTCAGGGGCGCTCGATGGCGGATTTCCTGTCGCGTGGCACGGTGGATCTCAAACTCATTCTTGACAACACCCGCAAGACGGGCCGGATGCGCAGCTATACGGCGACGCTTCAGAGTGTCGTTGGCACCCGCGCGGCGGTGGACATTTCTGCGGCAAATCTGCGCGTGCGAACTGCCGACCTCGGTTTCGGTCTGATCATCCGGGACGTGACGCCGCGCGATGCCCCGCTGGTGCAGGACAGCGGCGCAGCGGTCAGCGACGAGGCGATGCGCAACGTGATGGATCTGGTGGGAACCGCCTCGCTCAAGGAGCTGGTATCGGCCACCTCCGATGTGGTGGAAAAGATGTGCATCGAGACCGCCGTGCGGCTGACCAACAACAACCGCGTGGCTGCCGCCGAGATGCTGGGCCTGTCGCGGCAGAGTCTCTATGTCAAGCTGCGCAAATACGGGCTTGTGAACGCGCAGGACGGCGACTAGCCGCAGATCGCGCATCACTGACCGAGAATCTTCTTCCCTCCGGAAAGATTGTATAGTTTAATTGACACCATGAGTGTCACGGAAAACTTACATGCATCGCGCCGCCTGCCAGAGCCTCGGGCCCTGCTGACGCTGCTCAAGCCGATCACATGGTTTCCCCCGATCTGGGCCTATCTCTGCGGCGTGGTGTCGTCAGGCGTCTCGCCGGCGAGCAACTGGGGTCTGGTGGTGCTGGGCATGGTGCTGGCGGGGCCCATCGTTTGCGGCATGAGCCAGGCGGCGAATGACTGGTGCGACCGGCATGTCGATGCCATCAACGAGCCGCAGCGCCCGATTCCCTCGGGCCGTGTGCCGGGGCGGTGGGGGCTGTGGGTGGCGCTGGCCATGTCGGTGCTGGCGCTTGGAATGGGCGCGTATCTCGGGCCTTGGGGATTCGGGGCGACGGTGTTTGGCGTGCTGGCGGCCTGGGCCTATTCGGCAGAGCCCGTGCGCCTGAAACGCTCCGGCGTCTGGGGGCCCGGTCTGGTCGGCCTCTGTTATGAGGGATTGCCGTGGTTCACCGGGGCTGCCGTGCTGGCGGCTGGTGCGCCGCCCTGGCCAGTTATCGTGGTGGCGGGCCTCTATGCGCTGGGCGCGCATGGCATCATGACGCTGAATGATTTCAAGGCCTTGGAGGGCGACCGGCAGACCGGCGTCAACTCGCTGCCGGTCACGCTCGGACCCGAGCGCGCGGCGCGCGTCGCCTGCTGGGTGATGGCCCTGCCGCAACTGGGGGTGATCGCCCTCTTGCTCGGCTGGGACCGGCCCTGGCACGCCGCCGCGATCGGCGCCCTGCTGATCGGGCAATTCTGGGCGATGCGGGTGCTGCTGTCGGACCCCAAGGGCCGTGCGCCTTGGTATAACGGCACCGGTGTCCTCTTTTATGTGAGCGGCATGATGGTGGCGGCCTTTGCCCTGCGCGGAATCGGAGGGATCGGATGAACCTCAGCTGGGTGCAGATCTTTCGCATGGGGCTGGTGCAGATGTGCCTTGGCGCCATCGTGGTGCTGACCACCTCGACGCTCAACCGGCTGATGGTGGTCGAACTGGCGCTGCCGGCGGTGCTGCCGGGGATGCTGGTGGCGCTGCATTACGCAATTCAGATCACCCGGCCCAACTGGGGATTTCTGTCGGACACGAGCGGGAATCGCACCCGCTGGATCATCGGCGGCATGGCGGTGCTGGCGGCGGGCGGATATCTCGCGGCGCTGGGTGTGGTGGTGATGGAGGATCACTTTGCCGCCGGTCTGGCGCTCTCGATTGCCTCTTACGCCCTGATCGGGCTGGGCGTGGGAGCCTCTGGCACCTCGCTTCTGGCGTTGCTGGCAACCGCCTGTGCGCCGCATCGCCGGGCGGCGGCGGCGACGATCACCTGGCTGATGATGATCGCGGGCATCGCCGTGACGGCGACGACGGTGGGCCATTTCCTGGATCCCTACACGCCCGCGCTGCTGCTGGAGATCGTCGGAACCGTCGCGCTGGGGGCGGTGCTTCTGACCACGCTGGCGATCTGGGGGATCGAGGCGCGGCTGGGCGCGCAACCGCCTACGACCGACGCGCGCCTGGCGTTCCGCGCCGGGCTGGCCGAGATCTGGGCAGAGCGCGAGGCGCGGCAGTTCACCATCTTCGTCTTTCTCTCGATGACCGCCTATTTCATGCAGGAACTCATCCTCGAACCCTATGCGGGTCTCGTCCTCGGCTTCACGCCGGGGCAATCGACGCAACTGTCGGGGGCGCAGAATGGCGGGGTGTTTCTGGGGATGCTGACCGTGGGGATTGCCGCGACCGGGCTCCGGCTCGGCTCGCTCAGGCACTGGGTCGTGGCAGGATGTCTTGGCTCTGCAACCGCTCTTGCAGCGATCACGCTGCTAGGGGCCTCGGGCGCGGCGGTGGCATTCGTCCCGGCTGTCGTCGCGCTCGGGTTCTTCAACGGCATGTTTGCAGTGGCGGCGATCGGCGCGATGATGGCGCTGGCCGGGCAGGGCCGCAGCGCACGTGAAGGCACGCGGATGGGTCTTTGGGGCGCGGCACAGGCCATTGCGGCGGGCTTTGGCGGACTGTTGGGCGCGGCCTCGGTGGACATGATGCGCGCGGTGCTGGGCGAGGACGCATCCGCCTTTGGCACGGTCTTTGCCGTCGAGGCAGCTTTATTCGTGCTTGCCGCGCTTCTGGCGCTGCGGGTGATTGATCATGGCCGCGACCGCGGCGTGGCACTGGTGGCGGGGGAATGAGGATGTTCGATGTTGTTGTGATTGGCGGCGGGCCCTCGGGGGCGACGGCGGCCGAGGATCTGGCGCGTTCGGGACACCGGGTGGCGCTTCTCGACCGGGCGGGGCGGATCAAGCCCTGCGGTGGCGCGATCCCGCCGCGGCTGATTGCCGATTTCGATCTGCCCGACGATCAGCTTGTGGCGAGGATCACCACCGCGCGGATGATCTCGCCCACTGGTCGCCATGTCGATATTCCCATCGAGAACGGCTTTGTGGGCATGGTGGACCGCAAGGATTTCGACGAGTTCCTTCGGGCACGGGCCGAAGGTGCGGGCGCCACGCGCCTGACCGGAACCTATCTGCGGATCGAGCGCGACGCCACGGAGACCGCGGTGATCTATCGCGACAAGGCCAGCGGCGAGGAGCGCCGTCTGCCCACCCGCCTGATCATCGGCGCCGATGGTGCGCGCTCGAATGTGGCGCGCGACGAGGTGCCGGGCGGCGACAGGATCCCCTATGTCATCGCCTATCACGAGATCATCGAGGCGCCCGCCGCAACGGCGGGCTATGATCCGGCGCGCTGTGATGTGATCTATGACGGCCGGATCTCCCCCGACTTTTATGGCTGGGTGTTCCCGCATGGCAGATCCGCCAGCGTCGGCATGGGCTCGATGGTCAAGGGCGTGGATCTCAAGCAGGCGACCGCCGATCTGCGCGCCGCCTCGGGCCTGAGCGACTGTGCCACCCTGCGCCGCGAGGGCGCGCCGATCCCGCTCAAACCGCTCGAGCGCTGGGACAATGGCCGCGACGTGGTGCTGGCGGGAGATGCGGCGGGCGTGGTGGCGCCGTCGTCCGGCGAGGGGATCTATTACGCCATGGTGGGCGGCCGGGTGGCCGCTACCGCTGCGAGCGCCTGTCTGGCGACCGGGCGCGTGCGCGATCTGAAACTGGCGCGGAGCCTCTTCATGCGCGAGCACAAGACGGTGTTCCGGGTGCTGGCCTCGATGCAGAAAGCCTATTATAGATCGGACGAGCGGCGCGAGCGTTTTGTCTCGCTTTGCCATGACGTGGACGTGCAGCGGCTGACCTTCGAGGCCTATATGAACAAGAAACTGGTGCATGCGCGGCCCCTCGCGCATCTCAAGATCGGGTTGAAGAACCTCGCGCATCTGGCGCGGCTGGTGCCCGCGACGCGGATATGACGGCGCTCATTCCCACCTGGGTGGACGGTGCGCTGGTCTCGGTCGAGAAGCTCGAGGCGCATCGGCGCGGGCTACGCCATATGGCGGTGTCGGTCTTTGTCATGGCGGGTGATCGGCTCTTGATCCAGCGCCGCGCGCTGGGCAAGTATCACACGCCGGGGCTTTGGGCGAATACCTGCTGCACCCATCCGCATTGGGGCGAATTGCCGCTGGCCTGCGCCGAGCGGCGGCTGCGCGAGGAACTGGGCCTGTCCGGTCTTGTCCTGCACCATCGCGAGCAGGTGGAATACCGTGCCGATGTGGGGGCTGGGCTCATCGAGCATGAGGTGGTTGATATCTTCATGGCGCGCGTCGCCGTGCCTTTGCCGCTTGTCCCAGATCCGGCAGAGGTGATGGACACCCGCTGGATCGGCCTTGACGCGCTGGCCGCCGAGATCGCGGCGGCGCCGGAGCGATTCACGCCCTGGCTCAGGATCTACATGGCCGAGCACGCCGAACAGATCTTTGCCTGACGGCGCGCGGGAGGGGGCGCTGCCCCCGTCGCGCGCTGCGCGACTCCCCCGGGGTATTTGCGGCCTTATGTATCAAACGCACCAACAGTCTAATTGATTGACCCGCCTATGTGAATCATAATGTTGGGCATGCAGGACAAGACCATAGACAATGCGCTACTGGCGCTGCGAAAGCAGATCATCCGCGCGGGCGGAAAGGGCCTGAATCACGTCGAGGTGCTGTTACGCCAGCGTGGGGTGGATATGCCCCGCGTAATGCCACCCAAGCGACAGGATGCCGCCAAGCGCGGTCACATGCGTCTGCTGGTGCTGGAAGCCCTCATAGACGGTCCTAAACCTCTCACGGGCATTGCGGAATATGTCAGCGCCAGAAGGCCAGAGATAGACTACAGCGTTGCCTACACGCGATGTGGGCAATGTCTGGCCAAGCTGCGCAATGCGGGGCGGGTGAGGCGTGAGGGGCGGATGTGGAGAAATAGGCGGTAATCCACAATATTTGGTGTATATGTCGCTCGCGGCTTGGAAATCTTGACGAATCAGCCCAAGAATAGGTCACAAGGGAGCGACTAATAAATCTGCGGTTAAGATAATCTTTAGATTGAGGGCGTAAGCCTTTGATAGGATTCCTCTTTCGATTGTTGCTAACTGTTTGAATTTGATCATTGAATCTCCTATCGCTGTGTGCGATACTTCTCAAAAGAAAGGCCCCGCCGAAGCGGGGCCGGGTAGTAAAGTGAGACCTAGGTCGGAATCGAACCGACGTGACCCTCCGTGCAAAGAAGACGCGTAACCACTCCGCCACTAGGTCCTAAGAGCCAGTCTAGCACTGGTTCTTTTCTTTTTCCACTACCCTATGTGCTAGTGCGCCAGAAGTTGTGGGCCACATACTCCGCGCCCCAAGATCAAGCCGCCCGCTGCCAATACCCTTTCCAGTTCCGGCTGACCGGCGCGCCCATTGCGTTCGCCACCAGACGGTGCGCCAGTTCGCCGTTGTCAAAGCGGCGGTTGTCCTCAAGCCATGCGGCGTGGTTCGCATACTGGTGCAGGTATTGCGGGCTGACGTGGTGATGCTGGCCCGACACCATGCGGCGCAGACGCGAGAAATAGCTTTCCACCAAGTTTGTATGCTTGCCGTGATCGCTGTAGCACTCGCTGTGGTTCACGCGATCAACCGCCCAGCCGATGTGCAGCATATCCCAATGGCTGGCTTCATCCGCTGACATGGTGGCCATGCGGCAGACGTTCTCGTTTGCCAGTGCAACGCCATCGCCCTCATTGGTGCTGACGAAAGGCAGGGTGCGGCCTACACGCTCACGCATGGCGATCACCACGCGGCGCTTGCCGGTCTGGTGTGCCTTCAAGCGGCGGTCTTTGCGGTCTGCCTTGACGTTCTCGGGGCGAATGTGACCGCCAAAATATGCGCCATCAATTTCGACGTGACCTTGCAGAACTTCGCCGGTCTGGACCTCTTGCGCCATCGCCTCACGCAGTTTGTGCGCCAGAACGAACGCGGTCTTGTATTGGCAGTCCAGATCGCGGGAAAGCTGGATCATGGAAATGCCCTTGGCACCATTCACGATGATGCAGATCGCGGCCAGAAGGTCCACGAAATCCATCTTGCGGCTGGCAAAGATGGTGCCAGAGGTAACGCTGAACTGGTGCGCGCATGCCTTGCACTTGAACTTGCGGCGGGTGGTGATCTGGTAGGTTTCGTCATGGCCGCAACGCGGGCAAACCGCCTCGCCATTCGTCTCAGGCCAGCGCATTTCGCAGAACGTCTGGTAAGCCGCTTCCTCGCCCGCCTTGTAAATCTGGCGAAGGCTGAGGGTGCGGGACGCTGTTGAAAGAAGGAAGTGTTGGGCCATTATCACTATATCCGTTGCTTATGTAACGTATATAGTGCGTTGACGTATCCCATACAAGGGCATAAGTAATAAATATGATACTTTTTAACCTATAGGTGATACATGCCCACGCAAACGGAATGGGAAATGAAGGCCGCGAACCTCTTAAAGGCTGAGTTGAAACGCCAAGGGGTGACGTATGCGCAATTGGCTGAGTGCATCGGGGATAAAGAGGTGAATGTGAGAAATAAGCTGTCTCGCGGTAAATTTAGCGCAGCGTTCTTTATACAATCTTTGACCGCAATTGGAGCGTCTACTGTTCACCTTGGTTAGACGCGGTTCCCGATGAAAAGCCCGCAGAAGATGAGCCAACGCTTCCGTCAATGGGGCGCGTCTCCGCAAAAATTCGGTCAATTCTGCTCGCCTTCCTGCGGTGCATTCTCCATCCCTGATAGACAAGAAATCCTCCCACAGCGATACAAAGCAGGCATACCGAAAATAGTGTTGTCCCCCGGAAGTCGTCCCATCCTTCAAACGCCTTTTCGGCAAACAACCATACTGCACCGGAAGATATAAACGTTCCAAATCCCGCAAATCTAACTGCGCTTTCGTCAAATTCACGAATATCTTCTAGGTCGCTGCGGTTCACACCCACAACCTCCTGCCGTCGCACAAGATATGTTTGTTCAACCCTTGCCCCGAGGGTTGTTGTTGTGGGTATAGTCCCTTGCGTAGCTGCGTTGACAACATCACTTGCCGGAGTTGTCGCAGCTGTCTCAGCCATCCTCTAGGGCTTTCTTTACAGAGGCTTCGTCTAGAATCTTGTAGTTTTTTAAATGCTCGGTCAGCAAATCCCGTAAAGCGATGGCGTCTGGAACTGCCAAAAAGACAGCGCTGCGAGCATTCGGCACCGCAACGTCTGGCATGATTTCCGAGAAGGTGAGTCTCACCCCCTGGGGGCTTGAGCTTAGATATATTTTGTTTGAATATAAAGCACTTACGCTTGAAATAGCCGCGCTTTCCTCTGGCGTAATGCCTCGAACTTTTTCCGACATATTGTTCCCCAATGCAGTTGTCTGTCATCAAGGCTAAACAAATATTGATTTCCAGTAGAGTCATTTTATCGACCCCCTTGGTGCGTTTGATACATAAGGCCGGGTATTTGAGCCAAGAAGAAAGCCTATCGGCCTTTCCAGACCGGATCGCGTTTTTCGGCAAAGGCGCGCGCGCCTTCCTTTTGATCGTCGGAGCCATAGAGAATGTCCACCGTCTCGAACTGCCGCCGGGTGATGCGGTTGAGCCCATCCTGAAAACGCATGGCTTCGGCCTCGCGCACGATCTCCTTGATTGCGGCATGGACGAGCGGCGGGCCCGAGGCGATCGTATCCGCCATCGCGCGGGCCTCGGCCAGCAGGCGCTCGGCGGGGTAGATGTGGTTGACGAGGCCCCAGCGGGCCGCCTCCTCGGCATCGAGCCAGCGCCCGGTGATGAGAAGCTCCATCGC
>Ga0100384_1002078_pt1 | contig 11912 bp, 9 predicted proteins | sample CryGeymeta201508_FD_87087 | JGI IMG/M metagenome (GOLD analysis project Ga0100384, IMG submission 87087) | Groundwater microbial communities from Crystal Geyser aquifers in Utah, USA - Crystal Geyser metaG 2015-08 | ecosystem: Environmental > Aquatic > Deep subsurface > Groundwater | place: USA... | reverse complement strand
CTCAGTCGACCAGAAGCTTCAAGGAAACCACCATGCTCATCAAAACCAATGCCCAAGGCTTTGTTCATCCTGTACCCAGTGAGATCACCTCAAGGGCTGCCTACCAATCGCGCCGCGATCTGATCAGGTTGATGGCCACTGGCGTCGCCGGTGCCGCGCTGTCATCTTGGGCTGCGCGCGAAGCATTTGCGCAAAGCTGGACGCCACCCGGCCAGCAAGCTGCACTGTCACGCGGCAAAACAGCAGTGAGTGGCGCCTTGAGCATGGAAAAAGTGACCGCGTACAAAGACGCCAGCACGTACAACAACTTCTATGAATTTGGTACCGACAAGGCCGACCCGGCCAGAAACGCGCACACGCTTAAAACCAGCCCCTGGACGGTGGAGATTGAAGGCCTGATCAAAAGGCCAGGCCGCTACGCACTGGAAGACTTGCTCAAGCTCAGCGCTCAGGAAGAGCGCATTTATCGCCTGCGCTGCGTTGAGGGCTGGTCGATGGTGATTCCGTGGGTTGGGTATTCCCTGTCCGAATTGATCAAAAAAGTGGAGCCGCTGGGCAGCGCTAAATACGTTGAATTTGTCACCCTGGCCGATCCCAAGACGATGCCGGGCGTGGGCTCCAGAGTGCTTGACTGGCCCTACGTGGAAGGCCTGCGCCTGGACGAGGCGATGCACCCGCTCGCGCTGCTGGCGTTTGGCATGTATGGCGAAGTGCTGCCCAAGCAAAGCGGCGCGCCCTTGCGCCTTGTGGTGCCGTGGAAATATGGCTTCAAGAGCGGCAAGAGCCTGGTCAAAATCCGCTTTACCGACAAGCAGCCTGCCACCGCCTGGAACAAGGCCGCCGCCAATGAGTACGGCTTTTATTCCAACGTCAACCCCAACGTGGACCACCCGCGCTGGAGCCAGGCCACCGAGCGCCGCATTGGCGAAGACGGCCTGTTCACCAAAAAGCGCAAGACGCTGCTGTTCAACGGCTACGAGGCGCAGGTGGGCCAGTTGTACGCCGGCATGGATCTGAAAAAATACTTTTGATGCAGCGCGGTGAGGGCAAGGCAGCCAAGCCGCTGGTCTTCAGCGTAGCCTTGCTGCCGTTTTTTTATTTGCTGTGGGCCGCGGTTTTCGACCAATTGGGCGCCAACCCCGCCGAGGCGCTGGTGCGCTCCACGGGCGACTGGACGCTGCGCATGCTGTGCGTGGTGCTGGCGGTAACGCCCTTGCGGGTGCTCACCGGTTACGCGGCGTTGGCGCGCTTTCGTCGCATGCTGGGCCTGTTTGTTTACTTTTACGCGGTGTTGCACCTGCTCAGCTATAGCGGTTTTGACATGGCATTCGATGTTGCCGACATCGCCCGTGACATTGCCAAGCGGCCTTTCATTCTGGTGGGCTTTACTGCTTTTGTGTTGCTCACCAGCCTGGCGCTGACCTCGTTCAACCGGGCCATCAAGGCCATGGGTGCCAAAAACTGGCAACGCCTGCACAAGGCGGTTTACGTGGTGGCCGGTCTGGCCATCCTGCATTTTTTCTGGATGCGCGCCGGTAAAAACGACTTTGCCGAAGTGGCCGTGTACGCCGCTGTGCTGGCAGCCTTGCTGGGGTGGCGCCTGTGGCGCTATCTGGCCAAAGTCGCGGGCAGTGGCAAGCGTTCAAGTCGAATTTGATCCGCGTAGCTCTCACGCTCGCGAATCAGGTGGGCCTGGCCGCCGTCCACCAGCAGCTCGGCGGCGCGGTTGCGCGTGTTGTAGTTGCTTGCCATGCTCATGCAGTAGGCGCCCGCCGACAGCACCGCCAGCAAGTCGCCCTGCTGCACGCTCAAGTCACGGTCGTGGCCGAGCCAGTCGCCGCTTTCGCAGATCGGGCCGACCACTTCCCAGGTTTCGGTCGGGACGCTGCGCCGTGTGACTGGCACGATCTGGTGAAAAGCCTGGTACATGGCCGGGCGCGGCAGGTCGTTCATGGCGGCGTCGACAATGCAAAAGTTCTTTTGCTCGCCTGGCTTGAGGTACAGCACCTCGGTCAGGCACACGCCTGCGTTGCCCACCAGCGAGCGGCCGGGTTCGATCATCAGCGCGCGCTGGCCGAAACCACGGGCATCAAGTTTGGCCAGCAGTTTGGCCCACAAAGCGTCCGCTACAGGTGGGGTTTCGCCGTTGTAGTCAATGCCCAGGCCGCCGCCCAGGTCGATGTGGCGAATCGGCACGCCAGCAGACTCAAGGGCCTGCACCAGGTCAAGCATGCGGTCCATGGCATCCAGGTACGGCGCCTCCTGGGTAATCTGCGAACCAATGTGGCAGTCGATGCCCTCAATGCGCAGGCCGGGCAGGGCGGCTGCGCGCTGGTAGGTTTGCACCACGCGCTCATGCGCAATGCCGAATTTGTTGCCCTTCAGACCGGTGGAAATGTACGGGTGGGTTTGCGGGTCCACATTGGGGTTGACGCGGACACTTACCGGCGCTTGCCGACCCAGGCTTATGGCGACCTCGTTGAGCACTTCCAGTTCGGCTTCGCTTTCCACATTGAAGCAGCCAATACCCGCTTGCAGCGCGGCGCGCATCTCGGCGCGGGTTTTGCCCACGCCGGAAAAGATGATGCGGCTGGCTTGCCCGCCTGCGGCCAGCACGCGGCTGAGTTCGCCCAGCGACACCACATCGAAACCACAACCCGCCTGGGCAAACAACTGGATCACGCCCAGGCTGGAATTGGCTTTCATGGCGTAGCAAATCTGCACCTGGCGCCCGGCAAAGCCGCGCTGGTAAGCCGCCAGCGCAGCGAGCATGGCGGCTTTGGAGTAAACAAACAAGGGCGTGCCGAATTGCTTCGCCAGGGCGCTCAGGTTGATCTCTTCGAGAAAGAGTTCATTACCTTGGTAAGCAAGGTGGGGCTGGCCAGGTAAGCGTGGTGAACTCATTGATAGTGCGGTGCTGAGGCAGAGTTTGCCGGTTGCAGGATGTTTTGGGTGTTGCCGGATGCTGGCAACACAGGCTCAGGCTGAGGCACCTGTTGGGGGGCGGCGTCTGGCGGCAAATAAAGCGGCCCCTGCTGGCCGCAGGCGATCAGAGCCGCACTGGCACCAAGGGCGAAGGCGCGCACTAGAATTTGGGGGATCAACAGCATGGTGAAATTGTAATGACTGACTCAGAATTCATGGATCGCGCGGAGCAAGTGCTCAAGGTCATCGAGGCCCGTTGCGACCGCATCAACGATGACACCTCGGCTGACATCGACAACCAGCGCACCGGCGGCATGATCACCCTGGTGTTTGCCAACCGCAGCCAGATCGTCATCAACCTGCAAAAGCCATTGCATGAGATCTGGCTTGCTGCGCGATGCGGCGGTTTTCATTACCAGTTTGATGGTGAACAATGGATGGACACCAAAGGCCAGGGCGAGTTTTTTGGCTCGCTGTCACGCTATGCCAGCGAGCAGGCGGGGCAGCCGCTGACGTTTGCGCCATGATGCGCCAGCCTATCTGAACAAGTCCAAAATCCTGTTTTTTTCGTCAGCCTCTGGTAAGGGAATGATCTGGGGTTGACCCGGGTCAGACGCATCGTTCAGGCCCAGGCTGGTGATGCCGGCGCCGCCTGCATACTCGTCGTAAAACCATTCGCCGCCCAGGTTGGTCACGCCTTCAGGCACGCCATACTGCATCACCGGCACGTCTTTCAAGGCCTGCGCCATAAAGTCGATCCAGACGGGCAAGCTCAAGCCACCACCGGTTTCACGCGCGCCCAGTTTTTTGGGCGTGTCGTAACCAATCCAGGCGACGGCAGCCAGGGTTGGCTGGTAGCCGGCAAACCACGCGTCTAGCGAATCATTGGTGGTGCCTGTCTTGCCGTAAAGGTCGGGTCGCTTGAGCCTGGCCTGTGCTGAAGCGGCTGTGCCCGAGCGGGTGACTTCCTGTAGCAAACTGTTCATGGTGAAGGCGTTGCGCGGCGAGATGGCGCGCATCGTCTCATTCAACATGGGCGCGTGGGTTTGCATGATCAGCTTGCCTTTCTGGTCGCTCACATGGCTGATCAACCACGGATTGACGCGGTAGCCGCCGTTGGCAAAGACCGAGTAGGCGGTGGCCATTTGCATTGGCGTGACCGAGCCGGCACCGAGCGCCATGGTCAGGTAGGCGGGGTGTTTGGCTGCATCGAAACCAAAGCGGGCGGCCCAAGCCTGGGCATTTTGGGGGCCTACCGTTTGCAAAATACGGATCGAGATCATGTTTTTCGACTTGGCCAGGCCGCGGCGCATGCTCATCGGGCCTTCAAACTTGCCGTCGTAGTTTTTGGGTTCCCAGGGTTGGCCCCCGGTCACGCCAGTGCCAAAAAATAGTGGGCTGTCATTGACGATGGTGGCAGGTGTCACGCCAGCCTCCAGCGCGGCCGAATAAATGAACGGCTTGAAGCTTGAACCCGGCTGGCGCCAGGCCTGGGTGACGTGGTTGAACTTGTTTTTTTCAAAATCAAAGCCGCCCACCAGCGCCTTGATTGAACCGTCGCGCGGGTCAATCGCCACAAAGGCGCCCTCCACCTCGGGCAGTTGGGTGGCTGCCCAGGTGCTCTTGGCTGTTTGCACCACCCGGATCACGGCGCCGCGGCGAATTTTGATGTTGGCCGCCGCCTTGTCAGACAAGCCCGACAAGACCGGCTTGAGTCCTTCGCCGGTGATTTCGATAATTTCCCCATCTTGCCGGATGACCTGAATTTTTTTGCTGGAGGCGTCCAGTACCACGGCTGACATCACATCGCCATTGTCCGGGTGCTCCTGCAACACATCGTCAATCACGTCGTCCATGGCTTGCGGGTCGGACGGCAGGCTGACGAACTTTTCCGGGCCCCGGTAAAACTGGCGCCGTTCATAGTTCATGATGCCGTTGCGCAACGCCTGGTAGGCGACGTTCTGCTGGGCTGTGTCGAGGGTGGTGAAAACGTTCAAACCCCGGGTATAAATGGCATCGCCATATTGCGCAAACATCAGCTGACGCACGGTTTCAGCCACGAACTCAGCGTGGATGCGGGGGTCGCCGGCGTTCGATCTGACCGTGAGCGGCTCGCGCTTGGCGGCATCGGCCTGTTCGGGGGTGATAAAGCCGTTAAACAGCATCCGTTCAATGATGTAGAGCTGGCGCGACCTGGCACGCTTGGGGTTGTTGATCGGGTTGTAGGCCGATGGCGCTTTGGGCAAACCGGCCAGCATCGCTGCCTCGGCAATGGAAATGTTTTGCAGTGACTTGCCAAAATACGCCTCGGACGCCGCAGCAAAGCCATAGGCCCGGTTACCCAGAAAAATCTGGTTCATGTAGATTTCAAGAATCTGGTCCTTGGTGAGCAGGTGCTCCAGCTTGAGGGTCAGCAGAATCTCGTAAATTTTGCGGGTGTAGGTTTTCTCGGAGGTCAGGTACACATTACGCGCCACCTGCATCGTGATGGTTGACGCGCCCTGGCTCTTGATGCGTCCAAGGTTGGCCAGTGCGGCCCGCAAAATGCCTTTGTAGTCCACGCCGCCATGCTCGTAAAACCGCACGTCTTCAATGGCCAGCACAGCGTCCTTCATCACTTTGGGGATGTCCTTGATGGGCGTGAGATGGCGGCGCTCCTCGCCAAACTCGCCAATCAGTTTGTTGTCGGCAGAAAAAACGCGCAGCGGCAGCTTGGGGCGGTAGTCGGACAAATCAGAAATGTCTGGCAGGTTGGGGTAGGCGACCGCCAGGGCGATGCCCACCAGAAGCACCAAGGTGGTGGCGCCTGCCAACAACAGTCCGCCAGTCCATAAGATCAGTCTGATCGTCCAATGCAACGCCGGGCGCTTTGATTTTTTGGGTGAGGTGGGAGAGTTGACGGTCATATAAGCGGTTAAGTGATTCTGTCCATTATAAAAATCAGGACATCTGCCGTGCTTAGGTTAGCATTGCAATAGTTGTATCAAACGCGAATCTGATCAATTCTTTACCTTTATTTCTGTGCTAGGAGCGGCTTTTTTGGGTTCTAGCATCTATATTTGGCAACATTAGCTTTTGCATAAATGCAAAATTTTCTTTACGTTACAACAAGCTTGCTGCTAGCATTCATGTAATTTCTTAAGAATTGCCTTGATTTTTTACCTTGTCTGGGGATTGTGTTGATTTCCTTGAGATCATTATTTAGCCAACAACCTGCCGCCTTGGTGGGCCTGGACATTGGCGCCTCGAGTGTCAAACTTGTTGAGTTGGGGCGCGACAAAGACAACAATCTGGTTTTGGAAGCCTGTGGCGTGCTGCCACTTGCAAGCGGTTGTATCAAAGACGGCAACATTGAGTTATTTGACGAGGTTGCCGACGTAGTGCGTAGCCTGATCAAGATGACCGGCGCCAAAACCAAAAATGTGGTCATGGCCTTGCCGCCATCCTCCGTCATCACTAAAAAAATCGTCTTGCCGGGTGGCATGTCAGACGCAGAACTGGAAATGCAGGTCGAGTCCGAGGCCAATCAGTACATCCCCTTTCCGCTTGATGAAGTCAGTCTGGACTTTTGCATTTTGGGCCCGAGCGCAGGTTCACAAGGCGACATTGATGTTTTGATTGCGGCCTCAAGGCGCGAAAAAGTGCAAGACCTGCAAGGTCTGGCCGAAGCCGCCGGGCTCAAGCCCGTGGTGGTTGACGTCAAGTCATACGCCTCGCGGTTGGCTGCCAGCCGCTTGATTGCCGACATGCCCGACCTTGCCGCAGACAGCATCGTGGCCTTGTTTGAAGTCGGCTCGCTGACCACCAGCATGCAGGTGATACGCAACGACGAAGTTCTTTACGACCGCGACCAGGCCTTTGGTGGCGCCCAACTTACGCAGTTGATCGTGCTGCAATATGGTTTTTCCTACGAAGAAGCCGAAACCAAAAAATGCCGTGGCGAATTGCCGGCAGACTTCGAGGCAACCGTTCTCAAGCCCTTCATCGAAAGCCTGGTGCAGGAAATCAGCCGCGCGCTCCAATTCTTCTTTACCAGCACCACCCACAACAAGGTGGACCTGGTCATGCTGGCCGGCGGCTCTGCCGCTCTGACAAACCTGACTGCCTCAGTCACCAAGCAATCCGGTTTTCCTTGCATGATCGCCAACCCTTTCAAGGGCATGCACATCGTCGAGGGCATCGGGCAGAAAAAACTGTTGCGTGATGCGCCCTCTTACCTGACCGCCTGCGGTTTGGCTTTGCGGAGGTTTTCGAAGTGATTCTGATTAACCTGCTTCCGCATCGGGAATTGGCCCGAAAACGCCGCAAAGAGCAGTTCACGCTCGGCCTGGGTTTGTCTGTGCTGATGGGCGTCTTGCTATCTGTGCTGGTCTACACCTGGTTCGAGGCGCAAATTTCGGACCAGCAGGACAAAAACCAGATGCTGAAAACCGATATCGCCAAGTTCGACGCCCAAATCAAGGACATTGCCGGCCTTGAGGGTGAAATTGCCGCTTTGTTGGCGCGTCAACAGGCCGTTGAGAACCTGCAGGCCGACCGCAATATGCCGGTGCACCTTTTGACGGAACTGGTGCAGCAGCTGCCCGAAGGGGTTTACATCACATCGATGCAGCAAAACGGCCAGAATGTCGCCTTGCAAGGTGTCGCCCAATCCAACGAACGGGTATCCGAACTGCTGCGCAACCTGGCCAACAATTCGCCCTGGTTCAGTGGCCCTGAGTTGGTCGAGATTGTGGCCGGCACCGCCAGTCTGAACGCGCGCGATGTGCGCCGGGTGGCCAACTTTCAGATCAGGGTCAAACTGGTTCGCGCCAGCGAAGCACCCCAGGCACCCGCCTCTGCTGCGGTGGCTAGCTAAAGGTGGGCATGATGGCCAAGAATCCAAGCATCCAAGACGATTTCAAAAAGCGGTTTGAGGCCGTTGCCAAACAGTTTCGGCATCTCGACAGCAAAGACCCGTCCAGTTGGCCTTTGTTGCCCCGCTTTGCTGTTTTTGCGCTTGTGGCAGCCGCCTGCGTGGTGGTGCTCTGGTTTGTCTGGTTGTCTGATGTCGAAGAAGAACTGGTGCAAGCGCACGCCGAAGAACTCAAGTTGCGCGACGACTACAAAGCCAAGCTGGCCAAGGCCGTCAACCTTGAAGCGCTGACCAAGCAACGCGAGCAGGTTCAGCAGTATGTGACCCAGCTCGAAAAACAACTGCCCAGCAAGGCTGAAATGGACGCCCTGCTGTCTGACATCAACCAGTCTGGCTTGGGCCGCAGCTTGCAGTTTGAGTTGTTTCGGCCGGGTCAGGTGGTGGTGAGCGACTATTACGCAGAGCTGCCAATTGCCCTGCGTGTTACCGGGCGCTACCACGATATGGGCGCTTTTGCCTCTGACATTGCCAACCTGTCGCGCATTGTCACGCTCAACAATCTGGACATCACCGTGGCCAAAGAGGGCGCTCTGACCATGAACGTGACCGCCAAAACATTCCGCTATCTCGACATCAACGAGATCGATGCGCAGCGCAAAGCCACCGCCAAGCCGAAGAAATGACCATGAAGCTTTTTAAAACTGCTGTTTTATGCTTGGTGATGGGCCTTTTGACGGCTTGCGGCTCTTCCTCGCAAGACGAATTAAGCCAATGGATGGCACAGCAAAAGGTCCAAACACAGCCCAAGATCAAACCGGTCTCGGCGCCCAAGCCCTTCAAACCCGAAAACTACAACCTGTTCGCTGAACTGGATCCGTACAACAAGCAAAAGCTCATCATGGTGCTGAGCAATGACGCCAACCAGGCGGCAGCCAATGGCGCCCTGATTGCGCCAGAACTGGCGCGCCGCAAAGAGCCGCTGGAAGAGTTCCCGCTCGACGCCATGGCCCTGGTGGGCAGCATGGTGTCGAGCAAGCAGCCGGTGCTCTGGTCAAGATCGGCCCGCTCCTGTATCAGGTTAAGCTGGGCGACTACTTGGGGCAAAACTACGGAAAAGTCATCAAGATTGTCGAAAACGAAGTCACCTTGCGCGAAATCGTGCAAGATGCCGTGGGTGAATGGGTAGAGCGCACAGCCAGTTTGCTGTTGCAAGAGAGGTCAAAATGAAACATCGCCATATTGGTTGGACGGGTCGCTGGTGGCAACAGTTGGCACTTGGTTTGAGTTTGCTGCTGACGTCAGCCCTGGCGCAAGCGCAAGTGGCCATCGAGTCGGTTTCAGGCACCGTGCAAAGAGGCGTCGAGGTGGTCAAGATTGACCTGAGCGAAGCGCTCACCACAGCGCCCACCGGTTTTACCATTCAGTCGCCTGCGCGCATTGCGCTCGATTTCCCTAACGTCACCAGCGCCATCGGGCGCTCTACCGTTGAAGTCAACCAGGGCAACCTGCGCACGGTCAGCGTGGTGCAGGCCGGCGACCGCACCCGCGTGGTACTTAACCTCAAGCAAGCCACCACCTACACAACCCAATGGCAAGGCAAGTCGCTGCTGGTGGTGCTGGATGCCCTGGCCGGTTCGGCGCCGACGCCGTCAGCCCAGCTCTTTGCCGAAAACCAGAGCCGTGATGTGCAACCCCTGCGCGACCTCGACTTCAGGCGTGGCGACGAGGGCGCTGGCCGCGTCGTGGTGTCCTTGCCCAACAGCCAGGTCGGCGTGGATGTGCGTCAGCAGGGCCAGTTGCTGGTGGTCGAATTCATGAAAACCAGCCTGCCCGAAGGCCTGCGCCGCCGCCTCGATGTGAACGACTTCGGCACCCCCATCAAAACCATCACCACCAGCCAGACCGGCGACCGGGTTCGCATGGAAATCGTGCCACAGGGGGTGTGGGTGCACAGCGCTTACCAGACTGACGAGCAGTTTGTGCTGGAGGTCAAGCCGGTCAAGGAAGACCCCACCAAGCTGACACAAGGGCCTGGCTTTAGCGGTCAAAAACTGTCCTTAAACTTCCAGAGCATCGAGATTCGCTCGCTGCTGCAGGTGATTGCCGACTTCACCAACTTCAACGTCATCACGTCTGATTCTGTCACCGGCTCTGTCACCTTGCGCTTGCAAGACGTGCCCTGGGATCAGGCGCTCGACATCATCTTGCAAGCCAAAGGCTTGGGCGTGCGCAAGACCGGCAACGTGCTCTGGATTGCGCCCAAAGAGGAAATTATTGCCAAAGAGAAATTGGAGCTCGAATCAAAGGCCGCGACACTCACCTTGGAGCCGCTACAGACTGAAACCTTTCAGATGAGTTATGCCAAGGCAGAAGACATTGCCAAACAGTTGACCGGTGAAGGTGGCGGCGAAAAAAGCGCCGGGCGTGTGCTCAGTGCGCGCGGCAACGCCACTGCCGACCCGCGTACCAATCTTCTATTTGTGACCGACGTGCCATCCCGACTGGAGCAAGTGCTGCTGCTTTTGCAAAAGCTCGACGTGTCGGTGCGTCAAGTGATGATCGAGGCGCGCATCGTAGAGGCCACCGAAGATTTTGGCAAATCACTGGGCGTTAAATTTGGTGCGCTTGACCTCCGGGCTCAGCAAGGTGGCGATGGCGGTTACCAGATATCAGGCGCCAATCGGGCGGTCATTGGTAACACTTACAGCGATGCGGTTGCTTCCAGCGGTGCGGGTGGCTCGCCAAACTTATCAGGCAATTTTGTCAATTTGCCCGCTGTGGGTGCCTTGGGGCAGACGCCGGCAACCTTTGCCATCTCCATTTTCAGCGCGGTCGCCAATCGATTCCTGAATCTGGAAATTTCCGCGTTGGAGGCCGACAGCAAAGGCCGGGTGGTGTCGAGTCCGCGTGTCGTGACAGCAGACGGCAAGCAGGCGACGATCAAACAGGGCGAGCAAATTCCCTACCTCAACTGTTCCGGCGGCACCAGCTCCACCTGTACGACTGAATTCAAGGATGCCTCACTCAAGCTCCAGGTTACGCCTCGCATCACCCCTGAGGGAACCATCATCATGGACCTGGACGTCAGCAAGGATTCACGTGGTGTGGATACCAATGCGGGCCCGGCCATCAATAACAAAAATGTTGTGACCCAAGTCCTGGTTGACAACGGTGGGACTGTGGTGATTGGCGGAATCTTTGAAATTGTCGAGTCCAATGATTCGGCTAAGGTGCCCTGGTTTGGGGACTTGCCGGGAGTCGGAGGCTTGTTTAGAAACAATTCCAAAACACAAACCAAACGGGAGCTGCTTGTGTTTGTGACGCCACGAATCATTACCGAGAAAGCGATTCGGTAATTTTAAATAATCAAGTGTTTATCAAGGGATATTAATTATGAGTTTCATGAAACGCATTGCGGCGCTGGGGTTGACATTGGCTTTGGTTGCTTGCGGAGGGGGTGGGGGGAGTGCCGGGACGCCGATTGCCGGTTCGGGTTCTACAGTACCGCCACCGGACTCGGAAGTGACTACACCAGAATCCGTAAATTTGAGCGTTGCATCTCTCAGGATCAATTCAATTCTAGATACCCTAAATGCAGATGGCACATCTACATTAACGCTCACGCTGTTTGCTCTGACAAGCGGTAACGCATCCGTGAACGGTGCAAAGATTGATGTTGCGGCTACGAATGGTGTCATTCTGAGTACTCCATCGGTTGTTACCACCGCAGATGGGGCAACTGTCACTATGACCGCTGTGTCTTCTGATCAAACAAATCGAGTGTCCACAGTCACCGCTTCATGTACGAATTGCACTGCAAGCCCTGCTACCACTCAAATCAAGGTTGTTGGCGCTAGTATTGCTCTAACCAATGCCGGTAGTACCTCGTTGATCGTGGGTGGTGCGACTTCAACAATAAGCGCCGCAGTTAAGAGTTTTTCGGGAGCCTCACTCTCAGGCGTTGATGTTTCCTTTGCAGTGACTGACCCATTGGTCCTTGGTTTGAGCGTGGTTTCTGCGAAAACCAATAGTGCAGGTATTGCACAGGTCACGGTTGCTGGGTTGAAGGCAGGTAGCGCAATCGTGAATGTATCCGCGTTGGGCAACGCAGCATCTCAGGCCTACACAAGTG
>Ga0100384_1002053_pt1 | contig 12000 bp, 11 predicted proteins | sample CryGeymeta201508_FD_87087 | JGI IMG/M metagenome (GOLD analysis project Ga0100384, IMG submission 87087) | Groundwater microbial communities from Crystal Geyser aquifers in Utah, USA - Crystal Geyser metaG 2015-08 | ecosystem: Environmental > Aquatic > Deep subsurface > Groundwater | place: USA... | reverse complement strand
TTACTCATCTTCCTGTCCACCCAAAAATATTCATAAAATCGCTTGTCTAGCCCCACAATAAACCTGAAACAACTGCTTAATTGAATTATCTATTTTATCTATAAAATAATTTTACATAGCTTTATCCCAGACCTAATCGGGAATCTTGTTTTATAACCACTTGTATACTGCTCTAAAACAAACAATACTAAAAGAAAACTTTTAGATCTTTAACCAAGTCTCTCCGATATTTATATCGGAGAGACTTTTAGCTAGTCCTTAAGACAGCGGACAGAAAAGCCGTACGCCTTAGTGCTATTGACGCGGAGCGACTGCGAGTAGGTAGAATTCAAGAAACGGCGCCACGCATTAGTGGCTGAGTACTGAGACGACGACCAGAAGTCAGCGTACGTACCACGACCGCCGAACGACGAAGCAAGTCCGTAGCCGGCTAAGATACCTTCATAACCAGAACTGCCCGTGACTTTTAACTTATGCCCACAACCAGCGTTATCATAAGCAACGCCCGTTCCGCCCGTACCTCGATAGCCCATGGTGCCACCAGTACCCATCTGGTCGGCAAAGTAATTAGTACCATCGTTAATAACAGGGTCAAGATAATTTTCTAGAGTAGCAAATTCTTTGTCACTTGGGATATGCCAACCGACCGGGCAAATACCTTGTCGCTTAGCGTTAGCACCAGATCCAGTGTAGGCAGTGAATTGTGTGGTCGCCGCCGAGGCTGGTAAATACATCGCTTCATTCCAAGCATACAACGCACCGTCGGTATCACAATTAGCTTGTAAGTTGTCATAACAAGCTCTTTCAACTATCGCATCATCGGCATAGACCACCCCTGTGGTCATCGTACCAACATTGGTAATACTCTTAGTCATCCAGCATTGACCGCCAATCTGAACTGTGGGGTAAGTTTCCGCATAGGTAACAGCATCTTTGGTGATATTAGTAGCGCAGGTGCCACCACAAGCCGTGGTACTGCAATCTCCACAGATTCTGGCCGGACAAGTAACGGAGTTTAAACCAGTTGGAGTCATCGCTACCTCACCAGCCGCTAGCGAGCCGGTGCCTTTAGCTAGACAACCGCTGATATTATAACTAGGTGGATCGGTTAAACCACCGACAGGATTATAAACATAATCAGAGCCTGAGGTACAAGCATCTTCGGCCCAAGGAGTCGGGTTATTAGGCACTTTAGACATATAAGTCTTAGAGCCGTCTGGCGAAGTTAACGCCTGACCTGGGGTAATTAAGTTAGGGTAGCTGAAATAATCGGCATAATACATTTCGAGAGCGGTCGAAATTTGTTTGAGGTCGCTCACCCGTTTGGCATCGCGAGCTCTACCTCGAGCCGAAGATACCGCCACGGTCGCTAAAGTCGCCAAGATGCCGATAATAACTATCACCACTAATAACTCTACTAAAGTAAACCCCTTGTGATAACCCATATTTTTATCTTTATTTATAACAAAAACCAATCTACCTGGATTAGGTGGATCGGTTATTTTGAAAATCAAGTGGCTAAAAACTGGACACTCGCTACGAGAGAGAGAGAGAGAGAGACAAAGCCTTCGGCCTTAAATTACTTGCTGTATTCATAATCACATTATAGCACTGTGAGAGAAATGAGACAAATTTTTCTTTTTAGGTACGGGTAGCATCAAATCTGAATTGCAAATTTTTCAGCTCTTTTTTAATCTTGATAATGTTATCAGCATAAGCATTCAAATCTTCCTTAACCATCTTTTCTAATCGACTAACTTGCGCCTCTAGATTATCTAAATCTAATCTGATACTATGTATCTCACTATGAATGTCAGCTAGCTCCTGATACATGCCATCAAATTCAGCACGAAATTCTGTACGCATATCGGATATCTCTTTTCGAATAGGTGCTAAATTTTTTTCTAATTTATCATCCATAATTTGCTCAATCCCGGGTAACAAAATCTCCTCGGTAAACCGAGCTAAATCATCGAAAGTAACCACATTACTATTTTTTTGTTCCATATTGATAAAACAGATAACTTATACACATCAGTACAAAACATTAACAAAGTAAAATCAATGACCATTTTCTTTGACAAGAACAGTTTTTTATAATATAAAAATAGTAATGAATTATATAAGCAGGTGTGGTGAAATTGGTATACACGCCAGCCTTAGGAGCTGGTGTCGCAAGACATGAGGGTTCGAGTCCCTCCACCTGCACAAAATAAAAGAATACGCACCAGCGTGTTCTTTTATTTTGAAAGGATGGAGCAGGCAAACTGCTTTGCCTGCGTAGGGACGAGAAAAGCGGAGCCCTATTCAGCCAACAGGCTGAATGGCGAGCTGGGGTCGCGGAAATTGCGAGCGGCGGCGAGCGATTATCTGTGACCGAGTCCCTCCACCTGCACAAAATAAAATAGCACACATTAGCGTGCTATTTTATTTTTTTTAAAATGAGGACATTCCACTAAACTCCTGAAATCGATACAGCCAGTATTTCCAAAAACTATTATCCTGATAACTTTTATAATCCAAACTATATTGTCCCTCTTGATTATTATACCATTTATCAAATCGACCAGTAATTACTCTCGCTATTGGCAATTTAGTTGGCATAGTAACCAGCGCGTCTGCTTCCAAATTCAAGTCATCCAAATTACGCCTAGTGTAATTAGCCGATCCTAACAGTACTGACAACATCCCACCTTTTTCCACTAACAATTGTTTAGTGTGAAACTGTTCACCTTGAGTATCATACCAGCGAACCTTAATTTTGCCACCACTTTTTTCAACCAGCTCCCCTACCACCGGTCGATTAGGAATCCCGTTTTTCTGATAGCCAAAAGCATCTTTATTAGGATCTAAGAGTAATTTAATATCCGCCCCACGCTCGGCCCCCGCTAGTAACGCCTCTACAATATCTCGATCTGATAAATAAAACATCGCCAAGCGAATACTGTCAGTAGTCCCAACCGAATTAATTAATTCCAAGGCTTTGGTTTTAATTTTTCCTTCAGTCAGCATCGTTACTTTAGCATAGCTATTCTGACCAACTTCCTTATCTTTAATTAAATTACTTGGTGCCGGTAATAGTTCTACGCCAGATAATCTAGCTACCGCCATTTCAGCTTTATAAATTTCATTACCAAAACCACCCTTAATTAACCAGGCTACATTAGAATGATTACTACTGCCACCATGCGGATTAGCCGAAGCAATCACACTCAACCATCGCCCTTGACTATCAGCTAAAAACACTTTGCGATGATTAGCTTTAAAATTTGGTATAGCCAGCCAAGCCCGCAGAGTAACCGCAGGGCCTTGCGCATCAAAAGGGTTTGGCAACCAAGTAAGACCCCGAGTTCCAAAAACATAAAATAGCAACCGCCACGGCCCGCTATACAGCGGATTAGAATCTCTTAAAGGTGACAGTTTAGTTTCAATCACCGAAATCCCAGCATCGGCCATCGTCTTAAAAATTAAGTTTGGTGCACCACCATAAACCGTGTTAATCGGATCTGTGATTACCGTAATTCGCACATCAGGATTAGCTTGTTTCTTAGCTATTAATTTTTCACTAAACTCTTTAGCTAAAGCTCTTGATACCGTTCCGTCCAATCCCACACCATCATTAAACAAAAACATATCAACCAAGATATACTGCTCAGCATTGTCTATACTTGAAAAAATTGTCTCAAAAATAGTTTGTTTATTTAAGCGTTTATTATCCAAGGTATAAGTTTCGTCAGCTAACCATGATAAATCATTAATATTTACCACTATTTCCTGGCCAGTCATGGATAAATCTATCGGTAAAGGCTTTAAGGTTTGATAAATTTCCAATAAAACAGCAGTAACAAAAATAAATATTACTAAAAAAAGCAATCTCTTCCAAAAAAAATTTTTATTACTCGGTAACTCACTTTTTAACATAATCATTACCTAAAATAATTAAAATATCAGCTGTACTACTAGATTCCATTGCTGGCATCGTAGTAGTTACCGCCCGTTGCCAATATTCATCCAGAAAACTAATATCACTTTTGTTATTTTTAATCACTAAACTATTTTGATAAGTTGTAGTCGCCGCATTATTAATACCAACTATTCTAAGACGGCTATCAGCTTGCCATAAAGTCGCCAAGTCTCCAGCTCTACCAGTTTTTTCACTACCATTACGAATCTCCACACTCACACTATTGTCTTTTGGTAAAATAGCATTATCCACATACCACGACCCTACATTAATAATTTTATGTTCACTTGGCCGATACAAGGCTACTTGGTCGCTATTAAAAATCAACCAATCTCCATTAATCGCTGCCTTAAAAAATGGCTGATGAGTTTGCAAATTATTTACAGTACTAACCTCAACTATCATTGGCTTATCCAAAGGCCAGTCTAAAATTTTTCTTGCCTCAGCCCATACAACTAACGATCTATCCATACCCATTTTTGACCCTCGTAATTCATTGACAATAGTTCGTGTTCTAAAGTATTGAACTGACACCGAAATTAATAATAGGCTCAATAAAACTGATAACAAAACCCACTTCCACGAAGCTAATTCACCTGTTATTTTTTCTGTTTTTCTTAACATAAATTGTTTTATCTTAATAATACACTGTTTTTAAAGAAAAATATAGACCCAGGCCAACATCTTGACGAGGTTTATTTTTTAGGTTATATTATGGGCGTTATCTAATATGGCCTTATCGTCTAATGGTTAGGACACCAGGTTTTCAACCTGATAATCGGAGTTCGATTCTCCGTAGGGCTACATCAAAATAACACAAAGTGGCGTATTCGCCCTACTTTATGTTATTTTTATGTGACTATCAATAGAGAATCAAACTGATTGGCAGCGAACTAATCCGAAGCAACAAATGAAAATAATAATTCTCCGTATGGCTACCAAACGCACCTCCAAAAGAGGTGTTTTTGTTTACAATTGCCAATTTTATAGTTTTACGGTTATAATACCCTTATGAAAAAAGAAATAAAAATATTAGCCATAGAATCCAGTTGCGATGAAACAGCCGCCTCTATTATAGCAGACGATGGCAATTCTTTACATATTTTATCTAACATTATTGCCTCCCAAATAGATATTCACAAACAATATGGTGGAGTTATTCCAGAAATTGCTGCCAGAGAACACTGTCGTAACATTATACCGGTTGTTAACAGTGCTCTTAAAGAAGCGGGGTTAAGCGGTTCTAATGCTACTCAAGAATTACAAGCGATTGCAGTTACCACAGGTCCTGGCTTAATAACCTCTCTCATGGTTGGCGTTGAAACAGCTCGTTCACTGTCTTATGCTTGGAAATTACCACTTATCTCAGTTAACCATATCGCCGGGCACATCTATGCTAATTGGCTTAATAATCAATCAATTCAATTTCCTTGTTTAGTAATGACGGTCTCTGGTGGTCACAATTTACTAGTCTTAATGACAGACCATTTAAAATACAAGATTGTTGGCGACACCAAAGATGACGCCGCAGGTGAAGCCTTTGACAAAGCAGCTAAAATTTTAGGTCTAGGTTATCCAGGCGGTCCAGCCATTGCTAAGGCTGCACAAATTGACGAACAATTTAAAGTAAAACTACCTCGCCCCATGCTTCATTCTGGTGATTTTAATTTTTCTTTTTCTGGACTTAAAACCGCCTTACTTTATCAAGTACAAAAAGACAAAGCTGCTAAAAATCACACCAACGCTTACGCTGAAGAATTCGAACAAGCTGTTACCGATATTATTACCACTAAAACCTTACAAGCAGCCAAAAAATATAAAACTAAAACCATCATGTTAGCCGGTGGCGTTTCCGCTAATAAACGCTTACGAGCCTTTTTAACTGCTAAAGCTTTAGGTCAAGGCTTACCAGTTATTATTGCCCCTTTACCTTACACTACCGACAATGCCGCCATGATAGCTTCCGCCGCTATTTTTCAATATCACGCTGGTCAATTTACTCCTTGGCACAAATTAAAAGCCAATCCTAATTTAAAATTAAAATAACTATACTATGAAAACTATTTTTTCTGGCATTAAGCCAACAGGAGATTTACACTTAGGTAATTATTTTGGGGCCTTAAGTCAGTGGGTAGATTTACAACACGACCATCACTCTATTTTTTGCGTTGTTGATTATCACGCCATCACCGTGCCTCAAGATAAAAAAGCTTTACATAACAATATCATCGCCATAGCCCGTAGTTATTTAGCTGCTGGCATTGACCCTAAAAAATCTATCATTTTCCGTCAATCTGATATCAAAGAACACACCGAGCTAGCCTGGATTTTAAATTGCACCAGTGCTCGCATGAGTGATTTAGAAAATATGACTCAATATAAGGACGCAGCCTCTAAACAAATCAATCCTAGTGTCGGTCTTTTTGACTACCCAATTTTAATGGCTGCTGATATTTTATTATATAACACTGACACCGTGCCCGTAGGTCACGACCAATTACAACATGTCGAACTGGCTCGTGATTTAGCTAAGCGTTTTAATCATGACTATGGTGAAACCTTTAAAATCCCTTCCGCACTAATTCGTTCTGAAGGCTCTCGCATCATGGGCTTAGACGACCCAACTAAAAAAATGAGTAAATCTATCGGTGAAAATAATTGCATTTCTTTAAATGATAGCCCAGAGGTTGCTACTAAAAAAATTATGCGTGCCGCCACTGATTCAGACACGGTGATTAAATATGACCCAGCCAACAAACCTGGCATTTCCAACCTCTTAACTATTCTCTCAATCTTAGAAAACAAAAAGATAAAAGATCTAGAAAAAGAATTTACTGATTGTGGTTATGGTCAATTCAAACAACGCATTGCCAACAGTGTTAGTAAGTTCTTGACTAATTTTCAAGAAAAAGCTAAGCACTATAGTGATGAGCAGGTTTTAACAATATTAGCTGATGGCCAAAAGCAAGTCGAACCTTTAGCTGCCACCGTCTTAGCTAAAGTCCGTACCCAGCTTGGATTATAAATTAGATTATAAATTAGTTATTTATATATTATCGTACCTTACAGGAGTTTCGTGATGATTACATTTCATACAAAATGCATTGCTGAAAAATTAGAAAGCTATGCTCGACAAAAAATAGACCTAGCCGAAACTATTTTAAATAAAAAATTGTCGACCGAAGAATGCGACGAATTATACTGTGCCGCCATTAAAGATCAATACGCTTTAATATTTTCAGCTTGCCCACACATCAGTGCGCAAGAACTTTATTTGGCTTTACAAATCGCAGAAATGTCCAGCCCGGAAAATATTTATTTTACCGGACTGCGTGTTAACCACCAACCAACCGATGAAGAAATCAAAGAACACTATATTAATTCTGGACGACCAAGTCGTTTTCGAGAAAAATTTCAAAGTATCTTTGATAACCTACAATAAAATACCGTTCTGACACAATGTCAGAACGGTCTTTTTTATCATATCGACTTTAACTATTAATTAGTTTTAAAACCTCATCTCGCTTAGCAAGCATCACTTCCTCACTAACCGCTTCCAAATTTAATCTCAACCAAGCCTCAGTATTAGAAGCCCGAACATTAAACCAAAAATCAGGGAACTCCACAGTTACGCCATCTAGCTCATTAATTTTTCCGTTTTTATACGTTTCTTTAATTTCTGATAATTTAGCTAGCACATTTTCCACCTTAGAATTAATTTCCCCGGAATTAAAATATTTTTTATAAGGCGCTAAATATTCAGCAAAACTTCTATCCGCTTTAGATAGCTCCAACATTACTTTTAAAGCCACGATCATCGGTACTTCATAGCAACCTTCTTCCATATTCAAAAAGAAATGACCACTGGATTCACCAGCGAAAAAAGCTCCCTCTTGTACCGCTTGTGCTTTAATTAAAGAATGTCCCACATGCGTCACAATTGGTGTGCCACCATGCTTAATAATTGTTTCTGGAGTAATTCGCCCCGGACGGATATCATAAGCTATTTTTGACCCTGGCCTCTCTTCCAAAAATATCTTAGCTAAAACAGCCCTCACAATCCCCGGCTCTACCGCCACGCCCAAATTATCAACAAAGAAAATACGATCACCATCACCGTCAGTTGCAATACCTAAATCCGCCCCTTCCTCTTTTACTTTTTCACACAAGGCCAACATATTTTCTGGTTGCAAAGGATCAGCTTGGTGCGCCGGAAAAGTCCCATCTAATTCCCAATTCATTTTAATCAACTCGCCTGGCAAATGAATAAACAACTCTTCAAAATACTGTGCCCCCATAGCATTTGCCGGATCAATCACAATTTTAAATGGTTTTAAATCTATCACACTAATAGAAGCTAAATCATGTGCCACTTGGTCATGTAAAACCTCCTCTTCAGTTTCCACTGTGCCTTTAATTTTTGCCACCGACAATTCGGCTGTCATCACCAATGTTTGAATTTCTTCCATACCGGTTCCAGCCCCAATCGGTAAAGCTCTCTCTCTCACTAATTTAAAGCCATTATATTCTTTAGGATTATGACTAGCCGAAATTTGAATACCTCCATCATATTCATAATTAGCCACCGCAAAATAAAAAGTTGGTGTAGAAGCTAAGCCAATATCAATTACAGTTGCCCCCGCATCAGTTATTCCTCGCACCACTTCAGCGTGTAAAGTTGGGCTAGACAAACGCATATCACGAGCCACTACCAGTTTCAAATCACCACGTCCTAATTCATCAGAACGCATTTTAACAAAGGCTAACCCTAATCGGTAAGCCAATTCTTCATCAAATTCTTCTTTGTAAACACCACGGATGTCATAAGTCTTAAAGACTTTCGGATTAGTTGTCATAGTTTATCTTTAAATTATTTATACACAGGTTAATCATTCTGCTTATCATTATAACAAGAAAAAAAAGTAAAGCAAAAAGTAGGACCAAATGGCCCTACTTTTAACTTTATAAACTTTACGAACTTTTAACTTGCACTACGCGCTACATCCCCATCATCCCTGGATTCATTCCGCCCATACCACCACCCATATCCGCTTCATTCTTTTCTTTCGGTTTATCGGCAATCACTGCTTCGGTAGTTAAGAACATCATCGCCGCTGAAGCAGCATTCTCCAAAGCAGAACGCACCACCTTAGTCGGATCAATAATCCCTGCTTCAAACATATCCACAAAAGTATCGTTAGCTGCGTTGTAGCCCACATTAGTCTTACCGTTTTTATGCTCATCCATAATACGATATAAAACTAGCGAGCCATCCTTACCAGCATTATTAGCAATCTGTTTTAATGGGGCAATTAAGGCTGCGGCAATAATGCGAGAACCAACCGATTCCGATTGATTGTTTAATTCGGCAAAGACATTACCAGCTATTGCTAGAGCTAAACCTCCGCCAGCTACTACACCTTCCTCCACAGCCGCACGAGTCGCATTTAAAGCGTCTTCAATCCGATCTTTCTTTTCTTTCATTTCAGTTTCAGTCGCTGCCCCAACTTTAATCACAGCTACACCACCAGACAACTTAGCTAATCTTTCTTGAATCTTTTCCTTGTCATAATCAGAATCAGATAATTCTCTTTCTTTCTTTAATTGTTCAATGCGAGCTTTAATAGTTTGTTCATCGCCCTTACCATCAACAATCGTAGTAGTATCTTTAGTAGCCACCACTTTACGAGCCTGACCAAGATCAGACAAATCAACACCATCTAATTTTAAGCCGATATCTTCAGAAATAACTTTCGCACCAGTTAACACCCCAATATCTTCAAGCATCGCCTTACGACGATCACCAAAGCCAGGGGCTTTAATGCCCAAGACATTGAAAGTTCCACGCATTTTATTAACCACAAAAGTCGCTAAAGCCTCACCGTCAATATCATCCGCAATAATCACTAAGTCTTTACGACCAGCCTGCACTAATTTTTCAAGCAAAGGCAAAATATCATGGACAGAGCCAATTTTTTTATCAGTAATCAAAATGTACGGATCATTCATTTCCGCTTTCATAGATTCCGGATTGCTAATCATATAAGGCGAAACATAACCCTTATCAAATTGCATTCCCTCCACCACTTCTTTTTCCACACCAAAAGATTGACCTTCCTCCACAGTAATCACGCCATCTTTACCAACCGATTCCATTGCCTCGGCAATAATTGCTCCAATTTCTGGATCGTTAGCTGAAATAGAAGCTACTTGAGCAATTTCATCTTTAGTGGAAATGATTTTAGACATGGTTTTTAAATTATTAACCACTTCCGCCACTTTTTTTTCAATACCTAATCGAATCTCAATCGGGCTTACTCCAGCTGCCACTAATTTCATACCTTCAGCAATAATTGCTTCAGCTAATACGGTCGCCGTGGTAGTACCATCACCAGCCGCATCATTAGTTTTGCTAGCCGCTTCTTTAATAATTTCCGCACCAATATTTTCAAACTTGTCTTCCAGTTCAATTTCCTTAGCTACAGTTACACCATCCTTGGTAATAATTGGCGCACCATAAGATCTTTCAATTACCACATTGCGCCCCTTCGGGCCCATGGTCACTTTCACAGCAGCTGCTAATTGATCAGCCCCTCGCTTTAAAGCTAAACGAGCTTTCTCATCAAAAATAATAATTTTAGACATATCTATAAGTTTATAAAATTTGTAAAGTCAAAAGTTTATAAAGTAAAAACGCACTACTCTATAATTAACATGATATCCGCTTCCTTAATCACCAAATATTCCTGCCCATCAACTTTAATTTCATCTGGAGAATATTTACGAAACATTACTCTATCACCAATCTTCACAATTAATGGCACAATAGTTCCACCTTCTTGCAAGCGACCGGTGCCAACAGCCACCACTTCCCCTTTCTCAGGTTTCTCTTTGCTGACAGTATCCGGGATTACAATGCCGGACTTAGTTACGGTTTCATCAGCCAACGGTTTGACGATTACATTACCGTATAATGGTTTTAGATTCATAATTTTCAGCCAAAGGCTTTTAAATAATTATTAACAGTGAAAACTTAGCAGTCTAGACTTTAGAGTGCTAAGCAAAAGTATTTTAATCCGAGTTGGACCCTGTGTCAATACCCAAAATATTTTATTTATTTAAGCTAAAAATTATTAAATTATTTTTAATCATTTATTTAGTTTTAGTTGCATTATACCAACCACTGATTTCTTGATTACTAAGAGGTCGATTGTAAATACGCACATCGGCTAGCTTACCGCCTAAGCGATAAGCAGGTCCAGTACTGCCATTATACGCTCCCAAAGAAATAGAATTTCTAACTAAAACTTCTTTATAAACACCTGGTATCTTTTTTTTCCCTTTTGCAATATTATTCACAAAAAGCTCCACAGCGTTATCATTGTTCATTCTTAAAACTAAATGTTGCCATTGGTCAGAAATAAGCACAGCACTCCAAATTAAATTAACATTAATTCCATTATTAATTTGTAATAATAATTTTTTATTAGAATAGGCTATAATCCACCAATGACCATAATTCGGTTGACTCTGTCCATTTCTAGTTAAAATAGTTTGCATCGTGCCGGTAGCACTCGATAAATTATTATAAAACCAAGCGCCCATCGTCCAAGCAGTTCCAACATCGTGAATATTAGTTGATGGTATACTTACGCCAGCATATGGCACAACCAAGTTAGCTAAAAAATCATAAGAACCGTTTATTTTATTATTCATGCCAGTAGAAGTAGCTACCCCACCAAACAAATTGCCATTTTTCCCATACCCGCTCAAATCTTTAGCTCCATATAAATCATTAAGCATCCACCAACCAACTAAACCCTCGGCCGTCCCAAAATCACGAAGCAATGAATCAGGATCACCAACAGTGATACTGGCTAACTCAGCATACATCGCCGATAAAACTACTCGCCCAGCAGAATTAATAGCCGCTTGATAACCAGTTCCCAAAGAGCTGGTAGCTAAATCATCAACTGGCAGTCTAGTTAAATATTCTTGATTATTTGTCAACTCTCCTAAATACAATTTACCATCAG
>Ga0100384_1001996_pt1 | contig 12232 bp, 9 predicted proteins | sample CryGeymeta201508_FD_87087 | JGI IMG/M metagenome (GOLD analysis project Ga0100384, IMG submission 87087) | Groundwater microbial communities from Crystal Geyser aquifers in Utah, USA - Crystal Geyser metaG 2015-08 | ecosystem: Environmental > Aquatic > Deep subsurface > Groundwater | place: USA... | reverse complement strand
TAATTATGCTTAATTTCAAAATCAAAACCCACAAACACGGAAGGTTTTACAACACACCGCACTTCTACATCCTAAACAAAGGAAACAACGCCGGAAAGCCTTCATTCGAACCTTACAGAAACGCGTTTGTCGTGTTCTGCAACAACCAAAGCGACCTCCAAAAACTCTATTGGATATGCGCCATACTCCACGCCGGTAGCCTGTTCAAACCTTACCACAAAGGCTCCGTAATCACGTTTGTTTCCATTTGCGACATCAAAAACCTGATTAAAGAATGCCTCTTTAACTATGACGGCCTCTACTGGCAAGAACGCTTCAAGGTCCTCAAAAAACTGGAAGAGGCAGAAGAAAACCTGCGCCGGCAGTCGGTAAATCTCAAAAATTATAAAATCTTAATGATGAGGTCTTACCAACCGCAGTTAAACTAAAAAAACAGGGTACAAGCCCTGTTTGAAAACAATAAAAAAAGCCCGGACCATAAATCCGGGCTTTCTCACTAAACCAAACACCTACTTCCCAAACCACCGGGAAATAAACCGCAGCACCACCGAAGCAATAAAACTCGCCAAAGCGCCAATAAATGCCATAATAATTGTTGTGAAAACATCCTCCACAGGCAAATTAGGCAACAATCCAAACGCGGTCACAAATAAATGTTGCAAAAAGAAAAAACGCCAAGCTTACTTGAGCGTTTTTTTGTTTGCAACATTTTCAATGCGGAGCTTTGAGGGCTCACCAGAGGTAATCCCATTTCAGCATTTCCCTTTAAAAAGGATAAAATAAGCCAAGTTTACTTGAGCGTTTTTTTGTTTGCAGCATTTTTAAAACAGAGCTTTAAGGGCCTACCCAAGGTAATCCCTCCATGGGCGTAAAATAAAACTAAATGACTTTAAAACCCATTAGGTTTTTCTTTGTAAACGATTTTATTTTTATTTTCTTAGCAGAAAAATAAAAAAATGGAACAAATTTTAGGCATAGGCTCTCGAATAAATCACCCAAACCACGGAAAAGGTGTTGTAACTAATGTAACCTCAAAAATGTATTGGGTAACTTTTTTAGAAAAAGGATTAGAAACCATAGATGTAAATGATGATTTTGATGTAATTGAAGCCGTAGAGGGGGAAGTAGACACCGTTAGTTTTTCAGAAATTGAAGAGTCTTTAGTTGAAATATTAAAACGTTGGAGTGATGTTTCTGAAGTAGTACCTCTTGCCGACAAATGGCGCAATGGAACTTTAGTTTTACAACCCAAAGACAAATCGCTTTCTTCAAAAGATATTCCTATTGAAACATTTTTTCATAAAATTGTAATGCTTCGTGACCGACTTCGAGTGATGGAACAAAAAATTAATTCCAGTAAAGGTTTACAAGAAGATGAAAAAATAGATTTGCAACAATATATCACCCGTTGTTATGGAAGTTTGACAACTTTTAATATTTTATTTAAAAATACTTCTCAAAATTTTATTGGCGATTCTATAAAAAAATAAAGGTGTCTAAGATATCGTTTAAGCAGAATTTTTATTGGTGATTAGATAAATGATGTAATGGTTTAATTAGAAAGGGTGGTAGCTAAGTGTTTCGCAATTTTTTGAGCATGGATAACGGAATTTTCAATAAACCACTTGTGGGTTTCCATTCCACCACAAATAACACCTGCTAGATATAAACCTGGAATGTTGGTTTCCATGGTTTTTTCATTGTATTTTGGTTGGTATTTACCATCTGTTGATATGGAGATGCCCAAGGAGTTTAGAAAGGTAATATTGGGTTGATATCCTGTAAGAGCTAAAACATAATCGTTTTCTAGGGTTATTTCGCCATTAGGTGTTTGGAGTACAATTTCGTGTTCTTTTATTTCTTTTATTTCAGAGGTAAAATAAACGGGTATGCTACCTTCTTTAATTCGGTTTTCTATATCTGGTTTTACCCAGTATTTCACTCGAGACCCAATCGCGTTACCTCTAATTATCATTGTTACTTCGCCACCTTTTCTCCAAATTTCTAACGCAGCATCAACTGAAGAATTGCTAGCTCCAACCACCACTACTTTTTGCATGGTATAAAAATGGGCTTCTTTGTAGTAGTGACTTACTTTTTGTAACTTTTCACCGGGCACATTTAATAAGTTTGGAATGTCATAGAAACCGGTGGAGACAATTATATTTTTAGAGGTATATGTTGCTTTTTCTGTATATATTTTAAAAATACCGTCGATTTTTTCTACAGAATTTACTTTTTCAAACAGTTTAATAAAGAGTTTATTTGTGTATGCCACTCTTCGGTAATATTCTAAAGCTTCTTTCCTTTTGGGTTTTGGATTAGTACTGATAAAAGGAATGTTGTCAATCTCTAATTTTTCAGAAGTGGAAAAAAATGTCATGTCTAATGGATAATTGTATAAGGAATTAGCCAAAGTTCCCTTTTCTAAAACAATATAATGGAAGTTATTTTTTTTACAAGCCATTGCACAAGCTATACCAATAGGTCCTGCACCGATAATGACTACGTCGTAAGGCATGATAAAGATTTAAGAGTTAATTTGCGTGTTTAATTCTTGGATAGTTACTAAAGGATTTTCTGCTTTGAAAATAAAATTTCCGGCAACTAATACATCTGCTCCTGCAGCGACTAATTGCGAAGCATTTTTGTCAGTTACGCCACCATCAATTTCAATTTTTGTATAAGCTCCGTTTCTATGGATGATTTCTTTGAGTTGTTTTATTTTTTTATAGGTGTTTTCAATAAAACTTTGACCTCCAAAACCCGGATTTACACTCATTAAACAAACTAAATCTATATTGTTTATGGTATCTTCTAAAAGACTCACGTTGGTATGGGGGTTAATCGCAACACCGGCTTGCATACCTTCCGCTTTAATGGCTTGTAATGTTCGGTGAAGATGTGTGCAGGCTTCATAATGCACGCTGAGTATATTTGCGCCTAATTCTGCAAAAATTTTAATATATCTGTCTGGGTCGATAATCATTACATGTACATCGATGGGTTTTTTAGCGTGTTTCGTGATGGCTTGTAAAACTGGCATGCCAAAGGAAATGTTGGGTACAAATACGCCGTCCATTATGTCAATATGAAACCAATGGGCTTCACTTTGGTTAATCATTTCGATGTCGCGTTGCAGGTTGGCAAAATCGGCTGCTAAGATGGAAGGTGCTATTTTGATGGACATAATACAATGGTTTTTACAAAGGTAATAAAGATATGGAGAAGTGTGTTTGTTGTTTTCTTTTTTAAATGGATAGGTAGTTTTTACTTTTTAAGAGGAGATTCTTACCCGGAAATGAAAAATCCCCGGTAATCAGCCGGGGATTCATTCATCAATCAAAAAACGAACAGTTAGTGATAACTGTTTGTTATCATAATTTAGGATTTTTAAAACTATCCTAAATAGGTTTTTAATATTTTACTTCTTGAAGTGTGTTTCAATCTTCGTATGGCTTTTTCTTTAATTTGACGCACACGTTCACGTGTTAAATCAAACGTTTCCCCTATTTCTTCTAAAGTCATTGGGTGTTGATCTCCAAGACCAAAATAAAGACGAATAACATCTGCTTCACGAGGGGTAAGGGTTTCTAGTGCGCGTTCAATTTCGGTGCGTAAGGATTCATGCAATAGCGCCCGATCCGGATTTGGAGATTCTCCACTACGTAAAACATCGTACAGGTTAGAATCTTCTCCTTCTACAAGTGGTGCATCCATGGATACGTGACGACCGGAGTTTTTCATGGACTCCTTTACATCGTTAATTGTCATGTCTAGCTCTTTTGCGATTTCTTCAGCGGAAGGTGGTCGCTCATGAGCTTGTTCAAGGAAAGCAAAGGTTTTGTTTATTTTGTTGATGGAGCCAATTTTATTTAAAGGCAAACGTACAATACGTGATTGTTCAGCAAGAGCTTGAAGAATAGATTGTCTAATCCACCAAACCGCATAGGAAATAAATTTAAAACCTCGGGTTTCATCAAAGCGTTGTGCAGCTTTAATAAGACCTAGGTTTCCTTCATTAATTAAATCGGGAAGGGTTAATCCTTGATTTTGATATTGTTTCGCAACCGATACCACAAAGCGCAAATTAGCTTTCGTTAGTTTTTCTAAAGCTTGTTGGTCTCCTTTTTTTATTCTTTGTGCTAATTCAACTTCTTCGTCAGCGGTGATTAAGTCAACTTTTCCTATTTCTTGTAGATACTTGTCGAGGGAAGCAGTTTCTCTATTGGTAACCTGCTTGGTAATTTTTAATTGTCTCATTAAAAGTTTTTCCGTTAAAAAAACTTGTTACAAAATGATTTTTTACTTATTTGGAACTATCGATTTTGTCATTAAAACTTAAAGTTCAAAACCTTTGCTTCTCCAGAAGCGTCTTTTCAGTAAATGTTATTTTGCAACAAGTTTCAAAATGTGTTTTGTTTATCTTGTACATAGTGTTATACGTAGGAAGCAAACAAAAGGTTACAAAAAAATAAAATTATTTTTTAAATAAAAAAAAACACCCCTAAATTTTAGAGGTGTTTTACTATGTGTAATTGATAAAAAATTAATCCCTTCTCGGTTTTCTATCTCTGTCGTTTCTATCTCTGGAATCTCTTCCACGGTCATTGCGATCTCTGTCATTACGTTCGCGTGGTGGTCTTGCTACATAGCCTTCCGGTTTAGGCAACAAGGCTTTGCGAGATACTTTTTCTTTACGAGTTTTTGGATCTGTACCTAGATATTTCACTTCAAAAATATCGCCCATGTTAACTACATCGGTTACATTTTCAGTTCTTTCCCAAGCTAATTCAGACACGTGTAATAAGGTTTCGTTACCCGGTGCATCAAGATATTCTACTACAGCACCAAAGTCTAGCATTTTTATCACTTTTACCTTGTACGTTCCACCCATTTCTGGTTTGAACATTAAGGAGTCAATTTTTGCTAAAACGGCATCAATTCCTTCTTGGTTTGTTCCTAAAATTTCAACAATTCCTTCTTCTGTAATTGGGTCTTCATTGATAACAATAGTTGTTTTAGTAGCTTTTTGTAATTCTTGAATTACTTTTCCACCTGGTCCAATTAAAGCACCAATAAAGGCATTAGGTATAATTTTAGTTATAATTTTTGGAGCATGGGGTTTTACCTCTGCATTTGGTTGTGCTATGGTTTCTACAATTTTTGTAAGAATGTGTGCTCTACCAACTTTTGCTTGTTTTAAAGCATTTACTAAAATTTCATAAGGCAATCCTTTTACTTTAATATCCATTTGGCAAGCAGTAATACCATCAGCCGTTCCGGTTACTTTAAAATCCATATCGCCTAAGTGATCTTCGTCTCCTAAAATATCAGAAAGTACTGCATAACGATCGCCATCAGAAATTAATCCCATTGCGATACCGGATACCGGTTTTGTCATTTGGATACCTGCGTCCATTAACGCCATTGTTCCTGCGCATACTGTTGCCATAGAAGAAGAACCGTTGGATTCTAAAACTTCGGATACTACTCTAACTGTGTAAGGGCATTCCTCAGGAATCATACCTTTTAAAGCGCGTTGTGCTAAGTTACCGTGGCCAATTTCACGACGGGAAGTTCCTCTTAAAGGATAAGCATCACCGGTACAAAATGGTGGAAAGTTATAGTGTAAATAGAATTTTTCCTCGCCCTGGTGGGTTGGCATATCTATCATGTTTGACTCTCTGGAAGTTCCTAAAGTTACTGTTGCTAATGCTTGGGTTTCTCCACGTGTGAAAATAGCAGAACCGTGTACAGATGGTAAATAGTCAATCTCACACCAAATAGGTCGGATATCTGTGGTTTTTCTACCGTCTAAACGAAGACCTTCAGAAAGAGTAAGTTCTCTTACGGCTTCTTTTTCAATTTTGTGGTAATAGGTTTTTATTAAGTCGCTATTTTCTGCTAATTCTTCTTCAGAAAAAAGTGCCATTACCTCTTCTTTTACAGCATCAAAAGCTTCGGTGCGTTCTCTTTTTCCGTAACCGTCTTTAGCTATGTCATAAATTTTTTGGTAAGCTGCTTCACGCACTTTAGCTGCAATAGCATCGTCACTTTTAGCAGGTGCATATTCTCTCACTGGTTTTTTTCCGAAAGCTTCCGCTAAGCGAAGTTGAGCCACACATTGAATTTTAATAGCATCGTGAGCAAATTTAATAGCATCTGCCATTTCTTCCTCTGAAATTTCTTTCATTTCTCCTTCTACCATCATTACGGAATCTGCTGAAGCACCAATAACCATATCAATATCCGATTCTAGCAATTGACTCCTACTTGGATTAATGATGAATTCGCCATTGATTCTGCCTACACGAGCTTCTGAAATAGGACATTCAAAAGGCACATCTGAAAGTTGAATTGCTGCTGATGCTGCAAGTCCTGCTAATGCATCCGGCATTACTTCTTCATCGTGTGACATTAACTGAATCATCACTTGGGTTTCTGTTTTATAATCGGATGGGAATAATGGTCGCAATACGCGATCCACGATACGCATCGTTAAAACTTCGCCGTCACTTGGTCTTGCTTCTCTTTTAAAGAAACCGCCGGGATAACGACCTGCCGCAGCAAATTTTTCTCTGTAGTCCACAGTTAATGGAAAGAAATCCATGGTGCTTTCTTTGTAAGAGGATACTACGGTACAAAGCAACATCGCTTTTCCCATTTGTACCACAACGGATCCGTGGGCTTGTTTTGCTAATTTTCCGGTTTCAATAGAAATGGTTCTACCGTCTCCTAGGTCAATGACCTCTCTAAAAACTTTTGGAATCATATTTTTTAATTCTTAAACACGCTTTATTACGTGCTTGGTTAAACAATGGTCGTTGTGTTGTAGTAGTAGTGGTGGACCAATGAAAAACTAAAGTTGTAGCTTTTTCTCTATAAAAATGGCTTCTGAAAATTTCAGAAGGATAAAAAAAGGGGCGGTTAAGCCCCTTAAAAATTTATTTTCTTAATTCTAATTCTTTAATGATAGCACGGTATCTCAAGATATCTTTTTTCATTAAATAATCTAATAAAGCTCTTCTTTTTCCTACGAGCATTACCAAAGATCTCTCTGTGTTATAATCGTGACGGTTGTTTTTTAAGTGAGCGGATAAATGTTCAATACGTGCAGTAAAAAGTGCAATTTGTCCTTCTGCAGAGCCTGTATTTGTTTTTGATTTTCCGTGTTTTTCAAAGAGTTTCTCTTTGTCTTCTTTTGTTGGGTACATGCCAATATTATTTAAATGATTTTTATGTATAAATTACCTCTTTGGTAATTAGGCGGCAAAGATATAAATTTATAATCAAAATCTATCTTTTGAAACTTTATTTCTTCACACAATTGATTTTAAGCTGGTTGTCGTAAAGGTTTATTTAAAATAAGGTCTATATATAAATTAATAGTCATTTTTAAATCTTTTCTTTTAGAAATAAAATCTAAAAAGCCGTGTTCTAATAAAAATTCGGAGGTTTGAAATCCTTCTGGAAGTTCTTTTCCTGTCGTATCTCTTACTACACGTGGCCCTGCAAAGGCTATTAAGGCACCCGGTTCAGCAATATTTATGTCACCAAGCATGGCAAATGAGGCGGTTGTTCCTCCTGTTGTAGGGTCTGTACATAGGGAGATATACGGTATTTTGGCATCTGCTAATTGTGCTAATTTTGCTGAGGTTTTTGCTAATTGCATTAACGAATAAGATGCTTCCTGCATGCGTGCTCCACCACTTTTTGAAATAATGAGAAATGGAATTTTCTTTTTCAGGGCATATTCTCCGGCTCTGGTTATTTTTTCGCCAACAACTGCTCCCATCGAACCACCAATAAAGGCGAAGTCCATGCAGGCAATTACTACATCTTTACCCATGGATTTTCCAACGGCGGTTCGTACGGCATCGGTTAGGTTTGTTTTTGCCGCTGCATCTTTAAGTCGGTCTGTATATTTTTTTGTGTCCACAAATTTTAGTGGATCTTTAGAAGTTAGATTTTTGTCAAGTTCTTTAAATTTGTTATCGTCAAATAAAATTTCAAAATATTCTTTACTGCCAATTCTAACATGATACCCGTCTTCAGGACTTACATAAAAGTTTTTAGTGAGTTCCTCAGCATCGACTATTTTTCCGGTAGGCGATTTATACCATAAACCTTTTGGAACATCTTTTTTATCTTCTGTTGGGGTTTGAATTCCTTTTTGTTTTCTTTTAAACCAAGCCATGGGATTAACGATTTTTGATTAACGATTTTTGATTTGTAGATTAATTATAATGTATGGATATTGTTCAGGTCTTTAAACGCTTGTTCTAGTCGTTTTTTGAAAGTGAATTCGCCTTCTCGAAGCCATTTTCTTGGGTCGTAATATTTTTTATTGGGTGCATCGGTGCCTTCCGGATTTCCTATTTGTGTTTTTAAATAATCGATATTTGTTGTCATATAGTCACGAATTCCTTCGGTAAATGCAAATTGCATATCGGTATCGATGTTCATTTTTATTACGCCATAACTTATCGCTTCTTTTATTTCTGCTGCTGTGGAGCCACTTCCGCCATGAAAAACAAAATCGATTGGGTTTGGACCCGTGTTAAATTTTTTCTGAACATACTCTTGTGAGTTTTTAAGGATAACAGGGGTTAATCTTACGTTTCCGGGTTTGTAAACGCCGTGCACATTACCAAATGCTGCTGCAATGGTAAATTGGTCGCTTACTTTCTTTAGTTCTTCATAAGCATAAGCTACTTCTTCCGGTTGGGTGTATAGTTTGGAAGAATCTACGCCTGAATTATCTACACCATCTTCTTCGCCGCCGGTGATCCCTAGTTCAATTTCCAGAGTCATGCCCATTTTACTCATACGATCCAGATATCGTTTTGAAATTTCTATATTTTCTTTTATGGGTTCTTCAGAAAGATCTAGCATATGCGAGCTGTATAAAGGTTTGCCAAATTGTTTGAAATGTTTTTCTCCGGCATCTAATAATCCATCCACCCATGGAAGTAAGGTTTTTGCACAATGATCGGTGTGTAAAATAACGACTGCACCATAGGCTTGGGCTAGTTCGTGGATATGTTTTGCACCGGCAATACCGCCTGCGATAGCTCCTTTTTGATTTTCGTTTGAAAGTCCTTTTCCGGCATTAAAATGTGCGCCTCCATTTGAAAACTGAATGATAACAGGTGCATGTAATGCTGTTGCGGTTTCTAATACGGTATTTATGGTGTTAGAGCCGGTTACATTTACTGCAGGTAATGCAAAATTTTTAGCTTTTGCTAATTGGTGAATTTCTTGGACGGTTTTTCCGGTTGCTACTCCGGGTTGTATGTGGTGAATCATCTTGGATGTTTTTTATGAATATTTAATATACAAAAATAACAAAATTTAATGGCTTAAAACGGATAGTTAATACCTATGTTATAAACAGCGTTGCTAAAATTATAATCTTTAAACCATCTTTCGCCTTCAATTCTCGCCGGGTCGTAGGTTTTAAATCCGGTGTCTAATCGTATAACAAAGAATCCAAAATCATAGCGAAGTCCAAAACCGGAGCCTACAGCAATATTTTTTAAATCTCCTAGTTCATCAAATATAGAGGCATCATCGGTTACATTATCAAAGGCATTCCAGATATTTCCTGCATCTACAAAAAATGCTCCTTTAATGGCACCTAAAATACCAAATCGGTATTCGCCATTAACGGCTAATTTCATATTTGCTTCATTAAATTCATCGCCTCGGTCGCTGCTTCCGGGACCTAGTTTGAAGGGTTGCCATCCTCGATTATCGTTTGGGCCTCCGGCAAAATAACTTCGGGTAAATGGAATGCTGCTTGAATTGCCATAAGGTATTGCAATACCTCCAAAAAGGCGCATGGCAAATACAGAATTTTTATCCAATTCCCAATATCTTATGTATTCCGATTCTACTTTTGCATATTGGGAAAAGGTTACACCTAATGCTTCAAAATTTCCATTTTCATTTTTTGTAACCCCTGCTAAAGAAGAAAAAGCGGATAACACATTTCCCGCAAGTTCTAATTTTAATCTGGTGCGTGTAAATTGGTTGTCAAATACGGTCCTTCTGGAGTCTCTTACCCAAGAAATATTAGAGGCAAAAATTAAGTTGTTTTCGGTTAAACGGGTTTTTTGTTGGTTGATGTTTCTTAAAATTTGTTTTTGTTCTTCGGTAAGACTTCCTAATAGATTTGAATTAAAATCATTTAAAAAATTATCTGCCCCTTCAGGGATAATTAATTTTATAGGATTGTTGTTTTCATCTACATTAAAATAAGAAATATCCGGATTCAAATTGTCTGAGAGTGCTACTTCATTCAATCGGTTAAAGGAGTTATTATACACATTAAAATAATTGTTTGTATTCAAATTTCTTACATATTGAATATTCATCAAATCTAAACGATAGGTGTGAATTCTGGAAGGATTCCATTTGTAATTAAAAATGGCACTGATGTTTTGTTTGTCAAGGCCTATGTTTTGCTGGCTACTTGCACCTATACTTAAGTTGGTGTAAGGAGACATGTATTTAGGTATAATTTTTTCGATATTCCATAGAAATAAAATTCTTGGAATGGCAAGTTTTACATCGCCCCCAATTTCTGAAATATTAAAAAAGTTACTATTACCATCTGCTGCATCTTTTGAGGAGCCAATACTTCCTCTGGCAGAAACCTCTAATGTTTCCGCTCCTTTAAACACATTTCTGGTTAAAAAGGAAGTGCTAAAACCAATACCAAATTCTTGTATGTTTGAGGTAGATACATCTAAGTCGACACTGGCGGCATATTTTTTTCTAGGGGAAAGTTGTATCGTGGCAATCAAGTCGGTTTTGGTGCTGTCAGCCGGGTCTAAAGTGTAATTTATATTGGGATATCTAAAAACCCTAAGGTCACTTAAATGATTATACGTTAGGGTTTTGTCTGTATCTTTAAATATACTTCCTGGTGCAATAAAAACGGCGTCTGTTATCGCTTTTGGGCGGTATTTAATTTTATCATAGCCGTATAAATGAAATCCTAGATAGATAGTGGAGTCCTGAAACTGCTTCTCTCTATTGTCAAAAGTATAATCGGTAATGATATTAACGCGACTAATTTTATGTATTTTAAAAGGTTCTTTATAAACGGAATCACCAACCTGTATGTTTCTGTCTGCCACCAAGTATTCAATATATGCTTTATGTTCTGTATCAACAGTATCTGCTATAAAGGAGATATATTCTTGATTGAAATAATACAATCCGGAGTTTCTAAGTTGAATGGTTAATCGATCGCGTTCATTAGCAAAATCATTTCGCGAATATTGTTGTCCTTTTTTAATTAAACTTTTGTTTTCCGTTGTTTTATATAAGGAGTCTACAACGGGAGAGTCCATTTGATAGGCAATAGTATCTAATATATAGGGTTTTTCTCTTTTAACGGAATAAGTAATAGCAGCTCTTTTATTTTTTGTGCTGTCTTTTTCTATAGTAAAAGTTGCATCGGCATTCAACCAGCCAAAACTTTTGTAGTATTCTTCAATGCGTTTTCTGGATCTTTCTGCTCGGTCTTTACTAATAACAACAGGAGCTTCTCCCATGTTTTTTAACCAATTACTTTGACCCACGCGATAGTTTAATATCTCATCTACTTGTTTTTTTGAAAGTAATTTAATGAGTCGTGCTTCTCTTTTTGGGTTTTTGTTTAACCATGCTTGGTGGGTAGAGTCTGGATGCTCATTGGCTAAATTGTAAATTTGTAATGCTAAAGGAAATCCTAAAATTTTGGAGTTAGGTATTTGTAAAAGCTGGCTATACACTGCGGCATCTTTTATTTCCTGATCATCTACAAGGATGGTGTTTTTTGTGAGTAAAGAATCTCCTTCTTTTACTTTTTTTACAGCATCGCATGACAGAATACTCACACAAATTAATATAAATAGTGGTATTTTTGTAAATAGCTTTTTCAAAAGGCGAAATTAAAATTGTTCAAAAATACATTATTTGCATGGTAAGCAAAAATCAAATAAAATTTATTAGCTCTTTACGTCAAAAAAAATATAGAGAAAAGCATCATTTATTTGTTGCCGAAGGTACAAAAGTCATCGATGAATTGTATCGAGCCGGATTAAAGTTTTATGAAATATTTTCTGTAGAAAAATTATCTGGAATTCCGGAGGGTATGGTCACGTATATTTCAGAAGCGGAATTGAAGAAAATAAGTGGTTTAAAAACTCCTAATAATGCTTTGGCCATTGTTCAC
>Ga0100384_1001991_pt1 | contig 12266 bp, 10 predicted proteins | sample CryGeymeta201508_FD_87087 | JGI IMG/M metagenome (GOLD analysis project Ga0100384, IMG submission 87087) | Groundwater microbial communities from Crystal Geyser aquifers in Utah, USA - Crystal Geyser metaG 2015-08 | ecosystem: Environmental > Aquatic > Deep subsurface > Groundwater | place: USA... | reverse complement strand
GATACAAAGCCGAAGGTGGCGGCCGTCTGCGGAACATCACAATGCACGAAAAGCCAGACACCATCCGGCTGGAGCCGCCAGAAAAGCACTATTACGCAGAGCTCATTGACGGTGAATGGTGGTGGCTTAATGGCTGCGCAGAATGTAATGGACGCCAGCGCGACTGGATGACTTACATCGAATGCGAAAAACACAACGTCTGCCGCACCTGCTCAACTCCGCGCGCTCAATTAAAAGAGCCGCCATGGGCTGGAAAACATGGCTGGCAATGCAAACCATGCGCAGAAGCTGAGCATGAAGAAGAAAAAGCCGCTGCCCTGGCTGCCATGCCAGAGGAATATGACAAATGGGATTACCATCACGAAGATTCAGTCAAATGCCCTCACTGCAATTACAAATTCGAGGACTCAGGCGACGGCGAGTTTTACCAGGAAGGCACGAAGGATATTGACTGCCCGCGATGCGATAACACTTTTGAAGTTGAGGTATCCATTTCATTTAATTACACGATGAAGCGAAAGGAGCACGCAGCATGAGCCACAAACATAAACCGCTTTTCTCCTGCGTCGGATGCTCTGACATTCAAACCTTCCCCGCTGACGATCTGCGACAGCATGGTGATGACCCGTGGTGCGGCGACTGCTGGGATGGTTTCGATATGGATACTGAAACAGGCATCGAATACACGAGCCAGCCAGAGTTTATTCCGGAGGCTGACCAGAAAATAAAGGAGCTTACTGAAGCGCTGCAGATAATCGCCACACATGACCTGCAATTCAAACCGTCAACACAGAAACCGCATTATGAGCCGGAGCCGGATGCGGAATATCTGCTGCTGAACCCGTGCGACGGATTCCATATAGCGTATGGAAATTTTGATCACGACACGCAGGAGTTCGAAAGGTTCTCTAATTTTACAGGAGGTCAGACCTATGGGCCTGATCAATACATTGCATGGGCCAAGCTGCCGGATGCCGTGAAAATCATCGACAGCGCACAGGAGGCAGCAGCATGAACCAGCCATTGCACACCTGCCCCAACTGCGGCGCACCCGCAACAACGCAGGATGATATCGAGTTTTTAAGCTGGCACGGTCACTGCGCCGACTGCGCAATGCGGAAGCAAAAAACCTGCACTTACCCAAAATGCAACTGCCCGTTCGACGCACCCGACGATAATTTCCTGTGCGCCCGTGGCCTGAAAATGGAGCAACGCAATGGCAAAAACTAAACGCCGCAAGTACGACCCAAGCCGCACGCGCCAACAGCTGCAGGCCGACGTACTGACCAACACCTTTTTCTACCACGGCAGCATGATCGAATCCGTTGGCGCCCTGTGCGGTAACTTTAAATACCGGCTGACCGATGACTCTGCCGCCTGGATTCTGAGCCGGAAAAATACATGGTCAGGCGTCGCACTCGTTTTCTGCACCGACGCAAACGGCAACCCGTACACAAAACCCCGGTACTTTACTTACGAGAAGCCAATCACCCGCGCCGAACTCGACAAACGAATCGAGCAGGAACAGCTCGCACTGCTCAGCGAAAGAAACATGAACCAGGTATGCAGCACCGGCTATTTCATAATGCCCGACCACACCCTCGACATGACCGTAAACCGCGAAACAATCACACGGCTTTTTGAACGCGAAACCCCATACGACTACACCGTAACGGTACTCGCCGCAATGAGCCGCGAAGCCCAGTTAAACAAAGAAAATCAGGAGGCCGCATGATTATCACCGCCAACAACGCCGGATTAATCCTGCCCGAAGGCTGCGAACTGGCCGTTATTCAAAAAGGCGCAATCATCGACTCAGGCCAACACATAGCCGACCAGGTATTTAAAGCGACAGGTCAGGTATATCTGGATGCCATGGACAAGTACATTTATCAGAACCAGATTAAACAGATAGCAGATACTGCTTAAATGCTACCTCACGCCACGAGAGAACTCCGCAAGCAACCCGGCGGCGACCCTAAAAAAATGAACCGCCGCCCACAACAGAATAAATGAAGTCATTCCATCGTGAGCCTTAAGCGCGAAACCAATCAGAAGTAAGCAAGAGAAAATACTAAACAGAAGTATTGTATAGAAGCCGATCAATTCGGCATAAATACGGTGGCGTTTGATATTGATCTTCAAGGAATCCCCCCCGCCATCTATGGCGGATAATCATCCCTGATTTAGGTGAGCCAAAATGCTCGACAATCAGAATATACACCGAAAAAAAAACCTATCAAGTAGCAAAGCATTGCTGGTGTATATATAAAGCATCCTTAGCGCAGCCAAGGGAGACAAAACCAACCTTGCCGGAAGACAATTTGCCATCGGACATAACACAAACCTCACGGAATAAGGCCGCTGCCCTCGTTGATCACTCCACTGTTTTTATTGCGGCGCGGGGCAGCGTACCGGAAACAGAATTGGCGCGGATTGTACAGAAGTCGGCAGACAGAGTCATTGCAGAGACTGCGCTCAAACCTGCCTATTTCACTGCCTGTACCGCCCGTGAACCAACCGGAGTTCAGCCCAGGCGCTCATTCACCACCACCGAAGCGACCAGGTCGCCTTCGACATTCACAGCCGTACGCACAGTGTCGAGGATACGGTCAATCGGCAGCAGAATGGCGATGGCTTCGGCCGGTAACCCCACCGATTGCAACACCATCACCATGGTCACCATGCCGGCACTGGGGATTCCCGGTGCGCCCATCGAGGCCACCATCGCGGTCAACATAACGATAATCTGCTGGCCGACGGATAAATCCACCCCCGCCAGATAGGCAATAAACAGCGCCGCCGAGGCTTCGTACAGTGCTGTACCGTCCATGTTCATGGTCGCCCCCACCGGCAGTACAAACCCGGCAACATCATTGCGTACGTGCAGCTGCTCTTCGGCACACTTAAGGCTGACCGGCAGCGTCGCCGCGCTGGAACTGGTGGCAAATGCCGTGACCAGCGCCTGACGCGTTCCGCGCCACAACCACAGCGGCGATTTACGCGTAAATACATACAGCAGGCCAGGCAGCACCACGACACCATGAATCAGCGTGATGGCGAAAATCAGCAGAATAAACTCACCCATGGTACGCAACAGCGCCATATCCTGGGTGGCCATCAGCTTGGTCAGCAAAGCAAAAACGCCCAGCGGGGCGAGGTACATTACCCACTGAATAATGAGCATCAGCAGCTCCAGCAATTCCTGCAACACACCCAGTACCTGTTGTTTACGCTCACCCGCTTTCACCATCGCAGCACCGAGAAACAGGGCAAACACCACCACGGGTAAAATTTTGCCATTGGCCATCGCCTGCAGCGGATTCAAAAACAGGCTGTGCAGAAACTGGGCAAGAAATTCCGGGCCACTGAGCTGAGTGATTTTGACGCTGGCCATGCTGTCGGCAAACATATCCAGCTGCAGCCCGTCGCCAGGTCTGACCCAGCCGGTGGCGACCAGCGCCAGAATCATTGCCAGCAGCATCGACAACACAAAAAAACCAAAGGTATAGCGCCACACCCGGCTGGCCTGGCGATGCGCCTGCAAGTGCGCGACTCCGGTAACGATGGAGGTAAAGATCAGCGGAATCAGCACCATTTTCAGCAGATCAATAAACACACCACCGGCCAGACCGGCGACGTACAGAATCTGATCACGGGTCTGTGGCGCGGCATTCTGGCCATTCAGCCAGTAGCCAAGCAGCAATCCGGCCGCGGCGGCAATCAGAATCTGGGCATTAATGCCCGGCCAATAGCTGCGTATGTTCCACCTATTTTGTTCTGTCACACCCTGCCCCTTCTGTGTTGACGGCCTGCTGTTCTTGTTGTGTGTTATGTGTTGTGTATTGCGCGCGTCGCTATTAAAGCATGCTTATCCCGGTTGCAAAGAGTTGCCGACGACCTCCAGGCCGGAATGCTTTGTCTCACTGATACAGCCAGAACAACAGAAGCAGAACCGGCAGGCAGGACAGACGCCTTCTCGGCGCCGTGATAAAATGCGGCCTCATTCTTTTTTGCAGTTCATCATGCGCCTCGATAAATTCCTAGCCGATACCACCGACCTGACCCGCTCACTGGCCACCAAAGCCGTTAAATCCGGCCGTGTACTGGTCAATGGCGTCAAACCCAAAAGTGCGGCGGCCAAAGTGGCCGACAGTGATGAGATTACCCTTGATGGCGAACGCTTAATTCTGCAAACAGGCTACCGCTATATTCTGCTGCACAAGCCGGCCGGCTATGTCTGTGCCAACCGTGGCAGCGCTCACCCGCTGGTGTTTGATTTACTCAAAGGCATCACCAACCGGCTGGACATGCACACCGTCGGTCGCCTTGATCTGGATACCACCGGCCTGCTACTGATCACCGACGATGGCCAGTGGTCGCACCATTTAACCTCACCACGTCACCACCAGCCGACAGTGTACCGTGCCTGGCTGGCCGAAGACCTGTGTGCAGACGCTGAGCAACGCTGTGAGCGCGGTATTCTGCTCGATGATGATCCGGTGCCGACCAAACCTGCTCAGCTGCAACGCATCAGCGACCGCGAAGTACTGCTGACCATCCACGAAGGCCGCTACCACCAGGTACGGCGCATGTTTGCCGCCATGGGTAATCACGTCGAGCACCTGCATCGTGAACAGGTGGGTGAGTTTGTGCTCGACCCCAACCTGCCGGTGGGCGAGTTCCGTGACCTGACCGAGGCTGAAATTGCCCTGCTCGCCGGCAAACCTGTTAGCCAGTAAATAAGTCCGTAACGCTTCGATAAAACTACAAAATGTAACTGCGCTCCTTATGCCGTCTTCTAGACTGGAAGTATAAGGAGCACGCCATGCCCAAACTGAACCGCGCCAAAATCAATATCCTGTTGCTGGTGATTGTTCTGTTGCTGACCGGCAGCGCCGGCATTGCTTATCACTACTACCTGCAACTGCGCCACGAGGCCGGGCTGGACTCGAATTTCCCCCAGGTTGTGGGTTTACCTCCGGGGAGTCGGCTGGCCAATATGCCGCCTTATAACGGCCCGCATCCGGCACTGGCTGAACGCCCCGCAGAAACCTTTCCGTTTCCAATCGACTTTGGTGCCACCGGCCCCGATGAACCACTGTTTGCCGGGCCGAATCAGTATCCGTTTTTATGCCAGACCGAAGAGTCGCATCTGGGTCAGCCGCTGATCGATAACACCCGTGGCTGGGGTATCCCGGTGTACGCTGAAACCCTGAAAGGTCAGCGCTCGCAGTACGTGATTGGCTACAGCAAAGACTGCGGCCTGCCAACCCGGGTGCATTACCTGTATTACCGCAACCAACAGGAAAGTTTCCCACAGCGGGTAGATGACAACATCGACCCGGTGCCCGACGATCATCAGCTGCTGGTGCGCGCCGAAAGCGGCACCATTAACCGCTTTATGTACGTCCTACTACTGCCCACCAGCCGCGCCGACCAGCTCACTAAACCCGACCTGTCACGCTGGAACGGCAAGCTGATCTATTACTTCCGTGGCGGCATCAGTATTGGTTTCCAGCAGGGCAAACTCAGCCTCCAACGCCTGACGCGCGACATGCGCAAAGCGCTGGAGCAAGGCTATGCCGTGGCCTTTTCTACCGCCAACGAAACCGATAACACCTATAACATCCGACTGCAGGAAGACACCGCACTACGGGTAAAACGTCAGTTTGTCGCCCGTTACGGCGAACCGGCATTTACCATTGGTATCGGTGGTTCCGGCGGTGGGCTACAGCAGAACCTGTTTGCCCAAAACCAGCCGGGCATTATCGACGGCGGTGTCGCCCTGATTGCCTACCCGGATATGGTCACCCAGATTCACTACACCTTGGATTGTGAGCTGCTGGAGTACTATTTTGACCACCTTGCCAGCGATACCGGTTTCTGGCGTGATCCGGCTCACCGCCAGGCGGTATCCGGCCTGAGCGTCAACAATGAGCGTCGCCCACGTCTCAGCTGGCTGAGCGATATTGCCCAACTGTTGCGTCTGGAGTGGCCAGACCCGACGCCACCGGCCTCGGAATGCAACAGCGGCTGGCGCGGTTCGGTACCGCTGGTCAACAATCCGCATTTTCACAGTGACTACCACCGCTTTGCGCGCTCGGTTCGCGAACGCACTTACTGGACTCACTGGCAGGATAACCGCGATATCTATGGCACCGACGATAGCGGCCGTGCACCGTCACCCTGGAGTAACGACGGCGTGCAATATGGTCTGCAGGCGCTGAAAAACGACACCATCAGCATGGCGCAATTTCTGGAACTGAACCGCCGCGTCGGCTCCTGGCTGCCAGCACAGGACATGACCGAAGAACGTTACTGGCACGTCAGCGGCGATTCGCGGCTGTATCGTTTCACCCCCTACGGCGAGCACAATATGACCCATCATGGTGTTAACAGCACCTCCCCGGAACAGCCTGCACCGCGCTTTAACGGCAGTACCGCCGCCGCAACGGCGGCCTATCAATCGGGCAATGTGTTTATGGGGAAACTAAACATTCCGGTGATGGACGTGCGCATGTACCTCGATCATCAACTGAATATCCACCATACCTGGGCGGCCTTATCGACCCGTCAGCGGCTGCTGAACGCCGGCACCGATATCCGCCTGCAACCGATCTGGATTTCACAAAAACCCTATAACCCGATGTGGGATGCCATTGCTGTGATGGACCAGTGGCTTACCCGCGCAGCGCTCAGCAACGGTGATCTGATCAGCGCCCGACCACCAGCTGCCACCGACCGCTGCCTGAGCAGTGAAGGCGATGTGATCTACGAAGGCGAACAGGTCTGGGATGGTCGCTGGAACCAGCAACCCGACGGCAACTGTACGCGGCTGATGCCGTTTAATCAGGGCAGCCGGCAGATTGCCGGAGAATCCATTGCCGGTAATACCTTTCAGTGTGCATTGATTCCGGTTGAGCAGGCCATTATTGAAGGCTTTTACGGTGATATCGACGCCTCCCCCTACCGCCAGCAACTGCAGACCATTTTCCCCAACGGCGTTTGTGATTACCGCCAGCCAGATCGTGCATTGCCTCCGGAACTGGTGCAGGAGCTGAAAACAGCGACGAGCCAGAACATACCGGCGCAATAAAAAAGGCATCTGTCGGCGCAATAAAAAAGCACCTCTCGGCGCAATGAAAAATTGGCATTCGCGCGCCGGCACCTTATCCTCCATTCAGTACTTTCTTCCGAAGCGCGCTGGCGAAAGCGGCTCTCCGCGAGCCGTTCTCCGCAAGCAGCAATCCGCAAGCAACCCAGGCGCGCTGTCAGGATACCGTTCTATAAGGATATAACGATGCGCACGCCGCTTATTGCCCGCCCGATTCACACTGTTTCCCCAACGCCAAAGCGGCGCCAGCAACAAGCTTTCGCTCTGCCGCGCTTTGTGAAAATTCTGCTGATTCTGGGTGTTCTGATCACGCTGCTGGTAACCGCTGGCTGGTACTGGGCAACCGCTTATATCAGTGACAAGCTGGATCTGAACCCGGCCGAACCACCGGTACTGAGCACACCACCGGGAAGCAAAGTCGCCAACTGGCCGGCTTATCATGGTGCCCATCCGAAAGATCTGATCCGCCCGGCGGAAACCTTCGCGTTTCCGATCCAATGGGGGCAAACCGGTCCGGCCGAAGCCTTATTTGCCGGCCCTAAACAATACCCTTTTATGTGCCAGACGCTGGATTCTGAACTGGGCCAGCCGCTGGTTGATAATCAGCTCGGTTATGGCACCGCCGTCAGCGATAACAGCGGCAATATTGTCGGTTACAGCCAGGACTGTGGACTGCCGACCCGACTGCATTATCTCGGTTACCGTGACGGCGAGTTTTTCCGCAGCGACGAACAACTCCCCCCGGCCGCCGACAATGAAGAGCTGTTAATCCGGGCCGAAAGCGGAACCATTAATCGCTTTATTTATGTGCTGCTGATGCCCACCAGCCATAACGATCAGCGCGACCAGCCGGATGTATCACGCTGGAACGGCAAAGCGATTTATCATTTTAAAGGCGCCATCGGTATTGGTTTTCAGCAAGGCCAGGCGCGCTTTAAACGCTTATTAAAAGACATGCGCCCGGCGCTGGAGCAAGGCTATGGGTGCTCTATTCCACCGGCACAGAGACCGACAACCACTACAATATCTGGCTGCAGGAAGACACCGCCCTGCGCGTTAAGCAGCAATTTATTGCCCGTTTTGGCGAACCGCAATACACCATCGGTATGGGTGATTCCGGTGGCGGCCTGCAACAATATTTAATCAGCCAGAACCATCCGCAGGTGGATAACGACCAGGGCAAAAAGCAACGTATTATCGACGGCGGCGTGGCGATCATTCCCTACCCGGACATGGTGACGCAGATTACCTACGGCCTCGATTGCGAGCTGCTGGAATATTATTTTGACCATTTATCTGCCGACCGTACGTTCTGGCAAAAAGCCGAACGCCGCAGCTGGATTGAAGGGCTGGCCTACAACACCGAATTCAAACCGCGACTGGATATTCTTGCCGATATTGCAAGCGTGTTACGGCTGGAAAAGCCACCGGTTCATCAGGGTGCTACCGAATGCAGCTACAGCTGGCGCGGTTCTGCCCAGCTGGTGAATAACCCGACCTTTAACAGCCATTACCCGCGTTACAGCGAACAGGTTAACCGCGAAAACTTCTGGACCCACTGGCAGGACAACCGCGACTTTTACGGCACCGACCGCTTTGGCCGCGCCGAAGTACCGGCCAGTAACGTGGGTGTGCAATACGGTTTAAATGCCTGGAAAGAAGGCAATATCAGCGCCGCACAATTCCTTGATCTGAACGCTAAAGTCGGCAGCTGGAACGCACAAAAAGACATGCAGCCGGAACATTACTGGCTGATCAGCGGCGACGATTCCCTGCGCAAATACAGCCCCTATGGTGAACAGAATATGAGCCATAACGGCAAGGCAGAAAAACTGGCAGCGCGCATTCCCGGCAGTTTAGCCGCCGCCAAAGGAGCGTATCAGTCGGGCAATGTGTTCCTCGGCAAACTGGATATTCCGATTATTGATGTGCGCCCGTATAAAGATCCGATTCTGGACATCCATCACAGCTGGTCGGCGATATCCAGCCGCGCGCGGATTCTGGATTTTAATCAGGGTAAAAACCCCAACCAGAGCATCTGGATCAGCGGCGCACAATACGATGCACGCTGGGATGCCTTTGATGCCATGGTGCGCTGGCTCGATGCCCGCGCCACAGGAGTCATACCAGGTAATGAGGCACCTGAAAGTATTGTGGCTGCGGAGTTTGCCAGCGACCGCTGTCTGGATAATAACGGCAACATCATTGCCAGTGGGCACGGCGTCTGGGATGGACGCTGGAATGGCAAAGACGATGGTCGCTGTACGCAGCAATATCCGTTCTTTCAGAGCAGCCGTCAGGCCGCCGGTGATAACAGCACGGCCAGCGTTTTATTCTGCCATCTGGTCAGCGTAAAAGACGCCATCGAATCCGGTGTCTACGCGCCGCTGGATGCCAGCCCTTATCAGACGCAGCTGGAAACCCTATTCCCCGATGGCGTCTGTGATTACCGCCAAGGCGACATGGCCAAAACCTGGTAAAAAAGAAACCGGCTAAAAAAGAAATTCCGCATGTTAAGACAATAAAAAACGCCGCGTCTGATAGTCAGACGCGGCGTTTTTTATGTGTCGCTTTTATCTGCTGTTTTTATCTGCCGTTGTTAAAACCGATCAGAAAAAATCAGGCTTTAACCTTCGGCAGACGCTCCAGCGCAGCATCGATTTCCGACTGCGGATAATCGTAGTCTTCCAGCTGCTGCGTAAAGTACTTGTCGTACGACACCATATCGAAGTGGCCATGACCTGACAGGTTAAAGAACAGGGTTTTGGCTTCGCCGGATTCTTTGCAGCGCAGGGCTTCATCGATACAGGCACGGATAGCATGGTTGGATTCCGGTGCCGGAATAATGCCTTCAGCGCGGGCAAACTGCACACCGGCTTCGAAGGTCGCGATCTGCGGTACCGATACGGCTTCAATCAGCTTCTCATGGTACATCTGCGAGACCAGAGCCGAGGCGCCGTGGTAACGCAGACCACCGGCATGAATGCCCGGCGGCATAAAGTCATGGCCCAGGGTGTACTGCAATGTCATTGGCGTATGACCGGCAGTGTCGCCGAAATCGTAGGCGTAATGACCCTTGGTCAGACTCGGACAGGAGCTTGGCTCAACCGCCACCAGACGCACCGCTTTGCCGCCTGCCGCTTCATCGGCGTAGAACGGGAAGGCCACACCACCGAAGTTAGAACCACCACCACAAGGTGCAAAGATCATATCCGGGTAATCGCCGACCATTTCAAACTGCTTTTTCGCTTCCAGACCAATCACGGTCTGGTGCAGCAGAACGTGGTTCAGCACCGAGCCCAGCGAGTATTTGGTGTCGTCGCGGCTTGCTGCTTCTTCCACCGCCTCGGAAATCGCGATACCCAGTGAGCCCTGATTATCCGGATCTTCGGCCAGAATACGGCGACCGGTTTCGGTCAGATTGGTCGGGCTGGCCAGCACTTCCCCCCCCCAGGTCTGCATCATCGAACGGCGGAATGGCTTCTGGTTGTAGCTCACCTTCACCATATAAACGCGCACATCGATGCCGAACATCTGACCGGCCAGTGACAGCGACGAGCCCCACTGGCCCGCACCGGTTTCGGTGGTCAGGCGGTTAATACCGGCAACCTTGTTGTAGTACGCCTGCGGAATCGCGGAGTTCAGTTTGTGTGAACCGGCCGCACTCACCCCTTCGTACTTGTAGTAAATTTTGCACGGTGTACCCAGCGCTTCTTCCAGACGGTGAGCGCGGAACATCGGCGTCGGACGCCATTGCTGGTAAATCTCACGCACCGGCTCCGGAATTTCGATCCAGCGCTGGGCAGACACTTCCTGCTCAATGATGTTGTCAGCAAAAATGGCCGACATAGCCGATGGGTCCATCGGCAAACCGTCCGGGCCCATAGGCGGCGCCGGAGGATTCTTCAGGTCAGCGACCACGTTGTACCAGTGCTTCGGAATCTCGGTTTCCGGCAACAGAATTTTGGTTTGTTTCATTATTGTTGTCTCTGGATGTCTGTCTCTGGGCCTGCACTCATCAGATAAGTGCGGCCGGTTAGCGGCGAATACGTTTTTTGTCAGGACCCCGCATGTGCGGGAAAAACCACAGCCTGACAAAAAACTCAGCAAAACGCGGACTCTAGCCGATTACCGCCCCGGCCTCAATGACGCAGCTCAGGCCAGAACGAAAAGAGCGTTCAGCCAGCCACCACCGACCAGCAACAGTAACCAGAGTATCAGCCCAAGCAAAACGGGTTTCATGCCTGCCGCCACCATGCCCTGCCAGCGGGTATTCAGTCCCAGCGCCACCATCGCCAGCATCAGACACCAGACGGAGGCTTTTGCGGCCAGCTCCGTCAGCCAGAGCGGCAATGGCAGCACGCTGTTAAGCACAATCACCGCGACAAAGCCCAGCACAAATCCGGGAACCGGCAGCCGTTTTGGCGCTGCAGCAGTCTGCGGCTGAAGGTTCTTCTCCGTATCCGCGACAGGCCGGCGCAGCAACCACTGCCCGAGCAGTAATAATGTCGGTGCCAGCAGCGCCACCCGTAACAGCTTCACGATCAATGCATTCTGCTGGGTGGCCGGGTCGAGAACATCGGTCGCCGCCACCGCCTGAGCGACTTCATGCACGGTACTGCCGATGTACAGGCCGGCGCTGTTGCTGTCCAGCCCGAACCACTGACACAGCAGCGGATACAACAGCACACTTAAGGTACCGAATAACGCGACCAGCGCGACGGCTATCGCCAGCTGCTGTTCTGCGCTGTGTTCTGTGCCCTGCCCTGTGCCTTCAACGGCATCCGCTTGTGTTCGTTCACCTAACAGAGGAGCAGTAGCCATAATGGCCGCCGCACCACAGACCGCACTGCCAATCGCAATCAGAATACTCAGCCGCAGCGGCAGCTTCAGCCAGCACTGGCCCAGCCAGATTCCTATACTCAACACAGCGGCAATGGTGACAACATCCACCAGCAACGCCTGCCAGCCCACCCCCCACAACTGTTCCAGTGTCAGCTGAAAACCAAACAGCACGATGCCTGTTTTCAGTAACACCTGCTGACTGAAACGGCGGACTTTCAGCCCCCCTTTGGCATATTCCTGAGTGGCGTTGCCCAGGAAACGCGGCGCCAGCGTACTGGCAATCAGTATCCCCAGCAGAATACTC
>Ga0100384_1001981_pt1 | contig 12319 bp, 15 predicted proteins | sample CryGeymeta201508_FD_87087 | JGI IMG/M metagenome (GOLD analysis project Ga0100384, IMG submission 87087) | Groundwater microbial communities from Crystal Geyser aquifers in Utah, USA - Crystal Geyser metaG 2015-08 | ecosystem: Environmental > Aquatic > Deep subsurface > Groundwater | place: USA... | reverse complement strand
GAGCGGGTAGTCGGGAACGATCCGACTTCTGCGCGTTGGCAACGCACCGTAATACCTTTATACGATACCCGCAATCTTAATAGTCTCAAATACCTTTTCTGTACATAGTTATTTAAATAAAGTATTCAATACTATTTATAATAACAAAAAAAATTATTACAAATACAGCGATAGTTGTTTGATTCTCTTCAAAACACCCCAAAAGTTTGCCATACATTCCGAACCGTTATTAATTTTATTTCATAACAATAATATCTATTAAACTCAAAGTCAAGTAATTTTTTTTACCACTCTATAATCTCGTTATAAATATGCACCAATACCTGCGTGGCTCCAAATCGAATAAGGTAGTTGGTAGTCCCAAGGAGAGTTGAACTCCTCCCGCCAGAGTGAAAATCTGGAATTCTAACCGATAAACTATGGGACCGGTTTGTTATTTATTATTCAACTGGATTAAGTTGATCAGTTGAAACATCCAACAATTCACCACTATTAATTCTTACATCAAAGTCTGGGATGATGCTCTGTGGTTTAACAATGGATCTATAGTGATATGTTGAAACAGGCACTCCAACCATTTGCGTAACCACGTAGAATGTGTTGTCACTTAAGCCCAGGAAATCTTTTGTAAAGTTGCCAGCAGCATCTCTCTTACAAGTAACCTCAAGTTGTCTTTGAGACATCTGAACTTCAATTGAACATCTTCCTTCAATAACATGAAGAACATCGCCAGTAATACCATTTACAAAAAGAATTCTACGTGTGATTTCAAACTGTTCGGCAGCTTTGCTCAAGTTTCTTGAAGCTACAGTGGCATCTGTATCACATGCACTTAGTAATACCAGGGCAGAAAGGGTTAACGCACCTAAACCCATTGAGGTGTTTATCCATTTTAGCATGTTAAATCTCCCTGTTAACTCTACCATACTTTATGGTATTATTAACTATGTGTCAAGAACTATTTTGGTCGGGGCAGAGGGATTCGAACTCTCGACTTCTGCGTCCCCGTGAGAATCAAAGCTTTAGGCTTCTTTTCTCTACAATGCCGGTAGACTTAATCTACCGGATTGGAGCTCAATTAAGAACTCGCAACCAAACGCAGCGCTCTGGCCCGGCTGAGCTATGCCCCGTAACGATTATATTTATCTATTTAACCCTCTGTAACATTGTTTTGGTGGACCAGACAGGACTTGAACCCGCCACCCCTTGAATGCCAATTGGACTTTCAACCTTTAGGGTTGTTAGTCCCCCAATTACAGGGTAATTTTTAGTTACCCTGGAGACTTTTATGGAAGTCTCGCATAAATCAAGCGCTCTCCCAGATGAGCTACTGGCCCGACTTTATTATTTATAAACTAATATCTTGTGTTAGTCAACTTAATATCATAACTCCCACTATCATCAGGGGCCCATAATATAGTCGGCGCATCTACTGAGAATCGAACTCAGATCTACTGATTGGAAGTCAGTAATAATAACCACTATACGATAGATGCATCATCTTATTATTTATATTAGCACTATTCAACAGCCTCGTCAACCGCTTCTTCAACAACAATAAATCTATTATAGAATTCATATGTGATGGCACCGCATAAAATAACTATGCCAACGACCATGGCTACCAAAGTAACTTCAAGAAACTTATCAAAGAATTCTTCACTCACTTTTTGATTTCCTCACTGCGGTTCTTGCGATAAAATCTCTAGTATAAAAAAAAATGTGCCACCCCTATCGGTCGTTGGCTTGACTCCACGGTGCCCGATCCACTCTTTGTTCCCCATCCATGATCAGTGTTTGGGGGAGAGCTTGCATCACCGCTTCATAGTAGGTTACATCATTCCGTCGACTGAACAATATAACCGGCACATTATCTCAATTTTTCGTAATTTTGGTGCCCCGTGAGAGATTTGAACTCCCACGCCTTTCGGCAATTGCTCCTAAGGCAATCGTGTCTACCGTTCCACCAACGGGGCAAAGGCGATTCTAACCAAGCGCGCATCTGGTTAGAATCTTTGATTCTTCTTATTGGAGCATACAATTCTTATATGCCGGAATCAGGGCCCTCAACTTATAGTGTTGTTCCCGGCTGTATATAACCAGGCACCAAGTATTATGGGATCACCCACCTACTCTTTATTGGTTGGCCCGGTGGGAATCGAACCCACTTGAAACCGTTTATGAGACGGGTGCATCTGCCGGTCTGCCTCAGGCCATTAAAATATATTGTTTATTTATAGTAACATCTTTAGATATGTTGTCAATCTAAAAAGTTGGCTGGGGAACCTGGATTCGAACCAGGACAGGCAGATTCAAAGTCTGCGGACCTACCGTTAGTCAATTCCCCAATATTATTGGTGCGAGCAGTAGGATTTGAACCCACATATGACTTCTTATGAGGAAGCTGCCTTACCTATCGGCCATACTCGCATCGCATTTATTATTTATTATGGCAAGGGCGGAGAGATTCGAACTCTCTGTTACTGGGTTTGGAATCCAGCCCAACACTCCAACGTTGGCGCGCCCTTATGAAACTCTAACTATTCGAGACCGTATTGTGGATTTGGTTCTGGGCGTTACCCCTTTCGCTGGTAGGAACTCCCGGGCTACCCCCAGAGAATAAATCTCTGAGAACTTGGTAGCCTCTATCCGGATCAATAATGCGAGTTAATGCCATTCTGGCCTCGCTGCGCTACCGGCTGCGCGTTCTATTTTGGTGCCCCGGGCCGGACTCGAACCGGCACTCCTTTCGGAAATGGATTTTAAGTCCATCGCGTCTACCGTTCCACCACCAGGGCAGTAGCGAGTGTCAGGTCACTCTGTTATTTACCGCAGCAACGGGCTTCAGTGATGCCCATTATACTGGCCTGAATTAAGACTGTCTGGCGTCTTACGGGTTACTCACCCCGCGCCAGTAATGTAGTTTGGGCATTACAAGCCCTTTACTCCGTTGCGCGTTCTGCGCTATGTTTTTAATATAGCACTTTTGTCTTTGTCTGTCAACCTTACGGTTTATTTATTTTGGTAGTCGGTGACGGGCTCGAACCGCCGACATTCTGGATGTAAACCAGACGCTCTACCAACTGAGCTAACCGACCATATTTGGTGCCCGAAGAGGGACTTGAACCCCCACGCCTTTCGGCGCCTGATTTTGAGTCAGGTGCGTCTACCAGTTCCGCCATTCGGGCGTTATCACTAGACTCTAGTGGGACTCGAACCCACACTTGGCCGGTTTCGGTAAGTCCCCTACCGCCAGCGCCTCTACCATTGGGCTATAGAAGCCTAGTATACCATTGTTGGGTCTCACTACGAGGTTAATGGGTATAAAATATCAGCTTAAAATCGCACTTGCGACCTAATGCCGATCAGTTCACCCAACCTCACGGGGTCTATCCGCCAGTCCCAACGCAACCTGCCTCGCGGCTTTAAACGTTGTTTTTCTTTCTATCAATGTCAAAGAGCCTGCGCGTTACCGCGCTATGTTCTAACTATAGCACCATCCCGTCGATTGTCAACCTATCACGCGCAGAAAACTTTCTTGCTCACTCAAGGTTGCGACTCTGGTCTACCATGTTACCCTACTAGGGTAGCAAGGAAGGAACGAACGAGCATGGCATCCGTTAACGGAGAACCTGGTGAGTGCTGCCCTCACTAATACCGGTTTTGCAGACCGCCGCGTTTGCTGATTCGCCACAGGTTCAGTTGGATATATTTGCCAATACACTGATAACCAAATACATCCAATAAAGTACTTTTGCTACACAAAATTCACCACCGGCTTGTTGTAGCCCAATCCGGTTTCATTGATTAACTATTAATGACGATCGACCTTCATTAACTATTAACCATCAATCCAAGCAGTTAGCCAATATAAAAAATGCTAACTTTACTCGATCAACTCTCCGCGACATAATAAAAAATAAAGAGATTGCGGAGTTTTTGGTAGGGACTGTGAGATTTGAACTCACACTTTGCAGATTTTAAGTCTACTGCCTCTGCCAGTTGGGCTAAGTCCCCATTCGTTTATTTATGTTCCATCTATTTATATAAGTTCTATCCGTGTTGTAGTCACAGTATATAGTCTACGAGACAGTTAGTCAACCATGGAGATGGGTTCCGCCAAAATCTTCTGAAGGGCATATTCATCATCCACAACCAAAACATTATGAGTAGATTGAATTGCGATCATCCACCTGGGTTCCTTAAACCCCCAAGTGTTCAAAAATCTAATACTCAGTAGTGATTCATTTGCTTTTATTACTCTACCAAACATGAGTTGGTGATATTTTGTGGTGATTGCCACCACATAATCACCTATTTCAATTGGTCTGCCTAAAAAATCCTGCAATTATTTTCTCACTCGCAAATAACCCTTAATCAACCCCGTCTATCGGCCGTACCTGACCGTCTATATGTTCTTACAAGGGTTGTTTACCACAATGCTACCACTCCAATACTTTTCTATCCGATTATTACCTGTACCCAGTAATTTGGGTTACTATAGCAGTAATTTGGATTACTGTATTAATGTCCGCGGCGCATAGCACGAACTCGATCATAGATATAAGCCACAGCGATCACGATCACAACAATGGGCAGAACATAAAACCCCATGAACAGAACCAACTGCCATAGGATATAAAACGGCCAAAAGATAACCAGGGCGGCGCTGGCCATCCCAAACCATCCGCTACCCCACGCAACCAAGTGAGTGAGGATACCAAACCCAAAGTAAAATATCGTCTTCATTGTCTTTTCCTTACACCAGGGTGCCAAGCCAAAAGAAGAATGCCGCCATATGCGCCGGGTCACGACTTACATTGTAGAACGTGAGTGTGAAACCCAAACTGTTAGCTTCGCTATCGAACTTAATCCACGGGAACATGGCGTGTCTCCTACCTATCTACACTCACATTATATATGGCCTGTACGGTGTGTCAACCTTGATATAGATTTGTCTGACATGAAAATGCCGGACTTCTGCCCGGCATTTCATTAACTAAGTGCTTAGTCTATCTTAGTCTATCGTAGTCTATCGTGTAGTCATCTAATTTAATTTACTCATTAACAATATATAACATCCGTCTAATGGCATGCTCATTTGCCATTTCCCCAAATGGTAATTTAACAAGGGGGATCCACCACAGAATCTTAATAATATATTTAGTTATACTATACATCTTTATTTATATAGGATTGCCCTATAAAGTTTTAATGTGCTTTTATAAACGCAGTGTCTAGCAGCACACCACTATTTATACACTATTGTACGATCGTGTCAAGAAAAAAGATTGATTAGAACCAAAATCTTTTTGGTTTACGCAGCGTAAAATAATTTCAAAAAATATTAAAAAAAAACATTGACAGCTACATGTATAGGTTGTAGTATAAGGAACATAAACAAAAAACGTTACGGGCCATAGGGGCCCCTAACACCGCAACTTTAAATCTCAATGGAGGATTAATAATGATTCGTAATATTCTTATGGCTACCGTAGCTATCGTTGCCGTTGCTGGCGCTGCTTCTGCAATGGATAATACACGCGGTGGTTCAGGTTCTGTAAACGGTTCTTATGACTATAGCAAGACCACTGTAGACCGTTCTGCTTATGGTTCAATCAATAACAACTACGGCTTTGGCGCCCATGGTGTTGGCCGTGACCTTTCTGCTGGCGCTGGCGCTTCAGTTGGTTCAGGTGCTTCACAGGCTACTACTTCAAACGCTCTACGTAACGGTTCAAGCGTAAGCGTTGCTGGTGCTACAAACTTCGCAGCTACCGGTTCTCTAGCTGGTGCCGGCGCTGGTTTTGTTGGCGGCGCCGGTTCACTATTTAGTGATAACGTTGGTGTAGGCGCTGGTCTAGCTGCTGGCGCTGCTGGTGGTGTTTCCGGAACAACCGTTCTTGGTGGTTCTTTCGCAACAAACCACTCAACTGGTTCCGCAACTGGTAAAGCTGATGCTGCTCAAGCTTCATTCGGCCAGTCAACTGCTGATGCCAACGTAGCTCTTTTCGAAGTTGATCAGAAGCTCGACACCTACGAATACGGTTCAACCAACCAATGGTTAGACGCAACCGACACAACCAAAACAACCACTTTTGGTATTGACGGAACTCAATTCAGAAGCACCGGCCGTTACGGTGACTAATATTTAGAACAGATATTGGGGGATGTCAACCATCCCCCAATATTATACCAAAATTGTTCTTAGTTAGAAACTTATTGGAGGAATAATAATGAGAAATATTCTAATGGCTAGCATTTCTGCAATGGGGATTCTAGCTTCTACAATGGTGCTTGCTGAAGGTACTTCCGGCGGAGCCGGTGCTATCGCTAGTTCTCAGTCTCTTTCCGGCGCCGCATCCCTGGGTAACCAGATTGGTACCATTGGTGACAATATCAACTCACGTTCAGAATCAAATGCTGAACCAGCTATCGCTCCAAACTTGGCCGGTCTATATGCTTCACCCCACACTTGTATGGGTTCAGCAACTGCGTCAGTTGGTGTAGGCGGCGTGTTCTCAGCCGGTGCTGGTAGCACATATCAGGACAACGAATGTAACAAGCGTGAAGCTGTAAAGCTTGCCGCTCAGTTGGGCCTAAAGCAGGCAGCAGCCGCCGTATTCTATGACATTGAGGTTGTTCGTAATGTTATTGGTAATGCCACTAACGCTGGTGAAGTTGCTCGTGCTGAAGCACAGGCTCTCGCTGGTGTATCAATGGTTGCTGGTAACACTGTACCCCAGACTGCTAACGGTGAATCTGCTCCCCGTAGCAACCGTCCTTTCTGGTGCTCAGACATCGAACGCAACAACGCTCGTTGGGACGAATGTCAGTAATCAAATACTAACCAAGTATTGATCAAGTAACGAAAGGACCGTAACGGTCCTTTCGCCATACCAGACTCGCCGCCGAAAATAAACAGATCACCAAAAAAATACGGAAGAAATAGATCGGGTGGAATCAAAGACTTATCAAATCATAAGATTCGCCGGAAGAAATAGATCGGGTGGAATCAATAACTTAGCAAAATGAAAAATACGATCAGACCACAGAAGAATCACACCAATATCGTATCAAACAACCATCCAACCGGTAATCCTCCAGATATCCTACACTGTCAATATAACATTGGTATATTACTGTTATCAAGATGATAAATTGGGGTGGCCATTGCTGACCACCCCGCTTGGAATATACGATAGTTTGAAATACGTTTCCGTCTAATATACCGAGGCGTAATATATTGCCCCATGTTCTTAATATAGCACCGTTACAGAAATAGTCAACCAATAATCCGAAAAATTATCAGATAAAATTTATACCATTAGCGGTAACAAAACTCACACTTAACGCTGTAACAGTTTGACTAAAATTAGCACTACTTGGTGTATAACTGTTATTAAAGACCTGTGTAAAACTAGGCGCACTAACACTTAATACCCCCAACAATTCATTTAATGGAAGGCTACTAACATTAACTACCATAAGAGAAGTAATGACAGGTATATTAGTAGTAGCGGTAATATACGCTTTTTCAAAATCATTAACTGTAACAGTTTTGGCAGGATTACTGAGTATATTAGATTGGTTAAATGTTCTAATAATAAGCAATATTCCGCTAGTATCATAATAACTTACGAATGGGCTTACTAGATTATTAGCTGTTTGTATATTGCCAGTTCCAACCAATATACCGTTAGCAGGATCTACTGACAGATCTGTATATCCTGCTACACGGTTATTGCCAGTATTTATGATTTTAGCCCATTGAACGAATCCGGCAGAACTTATTTTAAGCAAATTAGCGCCGCCAGAATTATTAAAATTATGATTTACCACAATGGCTAGATACAAATGCCCAGAATAAAAAACGGCCTTCGCTACTGATGCTGAACTACTTCCGGGTAATATCCCAAAGTCTTTTTGCCAGACCAATCCACCAGAAGAATTGTATTTACACGTTAACGCATCAGCAGTATTAATCCCAACCACTGTATATATTTCGTCAGTTGATTGGTCTACGGCTACTTTGCGGATAATGCTACTGATTGTTGTTCCATATCCTCTAGACCAAACCACTACACCCTGTGGTGTTATTCGCATAACTAATCCAGCAGTTGATGGAACACTAGTTGATGACCGCATTATTGATCCCACTACAATCAAATCACCACCAGAAAGCGTGGCTATATCAGTAAGCAATATTGATCTAAGTGCCGAAGAGAATCCATTTCGTTTGGCAAATAGCGGCATACCATCTTCACTGATCGCTGTTATGACCGCCCAGCTTTCAAGAGCACTCACTGTAACATTACCGGCTGTGAATACTATTCCACTATCATGAACCACACTCCTTTGAACCAATGTACCATTCTTCGCTTGGGCACTAGTGGATGTTATTAGCTTGGTCCACTGTTCTTGCCAGCGATCATCATATCCCCTAACAAAGATTCCTGCTTCTCCGGGAATGACATAGTTGCCCAACATGAATTGATTGTCTAACGAATCATTGGCCACATCCAAAATCGTAAATGCAGATCCCACAGACGCAAATCTATCCTGGGTAAATGTTCTAGCCGAATTGACGAATGGTTCTATTGGGGGTTCTGGTACGGGCACGGGCACACCGGGGAGTAGATTGAAACTGATTGATCCCCGGATAATCTTTATTCCTGCGGCTCGTATTATCATCGCTGACCCCGAAATTTAGTTCATTGTATTGATATTTATCGTTACGAATGAACCAATCCAAGAACAGTTCCGGGAATAATATCAAATGGTCAGTTCACACTTCACGCAAGTCCAGGGCATATGGTTGTGATCGTGGAAATCTTCACTCCACACCACATTCTTGATACGGTAGTGAGCAATAGCCGCAGCACAACCATTGCAGGGTTTGGCTATCCCTCGTACCCAGGAACTGTTTCGTCTATGATCTTTTCGTTTGGTTCTGACCACCATCAGAGTGGTCTTGGCAGCTCTGAGTTCATCCTCGCTGAATCGTTTGAGCGCACACGTGATCGCATGAATCTCCGCGTGAAGATGAACGTATCCGGCCTGCTTGGGAAATTTATTCTGGAGCGGGTGGCTCTTCGCTTGATTCCATCCCACTGCGATCAATTCGTTCTTCACCCAGATCCCTGCAGCCAGCTTGGCTGACCAACCCGTGTGTCGGCTGTTTCCGCCCGGGTTTTCTTCTGCAATTCTGGTCAACAAATCCAGCCCTTGTTCAATTCTCTTGGGTGTCATCGCTGTCTCCTTCAACCATATTCTACTGTGGTTCTGGGGTTTGTCAACCGTGTAGATCACTGAATTTTATACGAAATTTTTTCAAAAAAATACGTCAATAAACACAACATTTTACAACTGTAATACTGTACCATATTAATATCATTAATACTTGGGTGTAATTCTAAAAAGTTAAAATATGTTTTAATAACCACTTGATATACTATAAAAATATTTTACATTTTTACCCATTAATAACTATTGCAATCATTTTAAACATATGCTACTTTATCTATTAACACATTTGACATTAACACGGGATCAGTTTTTACATCATGAATAATTGGTATATTGTTGGTTATCACATTCAATTGGGTTCTGGTATCATACGTGGTCCGTTAGATCAATTTACTGCGTATCGGTTACACAAACAATTTATTCGTGACTATCCCACTGCACTATTGCGTCTCATTAATGAATGTGATATTACAACAGTTAATCGTATTGCGGCGGATTATTTACAGAGTTTGGGGGTAAGAGATACCAGTATTGATGGTTCCGTTGATGGCTATTGGGCAGATTTGTCATCCGCTAGAGTAGACACAATAGAATACAAATCAGAATTCACACCACGTGGATTTGATCAATTAAGACCACTAACAGTGTTGCCGGATGATCCGCGTTATGATTCATATGTAAAAATGTTAGATGACATTATTCGTGACGATTGGGATATGGTTGAAGAAATAGCGTATGGTTTAGTGCAGGGACATACTCCCGTAATAATTGAACATCATAAAAATTTATTGTCAGATTTATATTTCCGTAAAAACTATTTGGATCTTCGCAGCCGCAATTTATAATTTATAATTTTTATTTTTTAACCATTTGATTAAATGCTGCTTGGCCGTGACTTTTCATTTCTACTCGTAAATAAGCGTCTCTCATTTTTCTAGCTTGGTCTTTTGATTGATAATACCCCACACTTATTTTCTTTTTGGGATCTTCTGCGTGTGGAATAATTACTCGCCATTTTTTACCAGCTGAATAGATATATCTGTCATCTTCGGTGGGATCTAATATGAAAACCAATTCGTTGTCACGTATTAAATATTCACCTCTAGTTATCATTCCGTCAACAAAGCTCTTGAGTTCTTTTGAAAAGGTCATTATATTCACCATATGTTATAGATCTATTATTTATGTGTGGTGGAGGCAGCAATGAGTTGGGAAATAGTATTGAGCATAGTATTGGGCATAGTATTACCAATTATATTAGTTCGTTATTTAGAGCAAATATTGTTTTTCTGTGCTATGGTAACTGCGTTCACTGTTTGCGGAGCATTGCCTATTGGAATCATTATTACTGTTTTTGAACTTAGTTTATCTGTTGAGCTTGTGAGTTTTTTAGCCACACTACTTGTTGTGGGATCCGGAATAATGACATATTATGTGATTGAATACGGCGGCGATGATTGATTTTATTATAAAACAATAATGATATTGGCCAATAAAGTGATAACAATCACAGCGAATGCTATTTTAAATACTACGCTTATTTTTTTGTATTTTTTTGTTAAAATTTTGGTCTGCAAGTTAAAAATTTTAACAATTTTATTTGTTGGAAACATGTTTATTCCTTATATTTTGCTTAAAAAATGTTGATACAAATCATCTATTAAAACTAATTTTACTCTATCAAAATGAAGGTGTTTCGCATATTTCATTTTGTGATTTTGATATATTTCTTGATATTCCTGTATGGTATTTTGATTTTTAATAATATATTTTTGATACTTATAGTGTGCTTCTGCTATGCGTAATGCATCGCGTAAATTCTTTTTGTGATCTATAAATGTATTATACTGGCAGCATAAATTTTCATATTCGCTTAAATAAATTAAATCGGCGGTTTTTAATTCCTGCATTGGAATAGTTAATCTAATATTCACACGGCTTTCAATACTCTTGCTGGTATTGGTAAATGTTATTAGATACACTGGCGGAAATCCATTAAACAGATTTTTGGGTAAAGTGGTTATATTTTTAATATAGCAAAACTCGTAATTTTGCCGATTTATGTTTTTCTTAGTGGTAGAAACATAATACGTTAAATCCATCTTGACATTTCTCGCATAAATAGTTATACTATACTTATCTTAATTGTGGGAGTAAAAATTATGAACAGAGAAGGTGTAAGAGACTTACGTCGTGAAGAAGATGATTTAATAATTAATAATTCTATTCACGAAGGGTGGGGCGGCTAAATTTAAAATTACATAAAATAACTGTTGAGTTATTTTTAAAAATACTGTATACCTTAAGTAAGATTTAAAACATTATATGAGGTATAGGATGTTTGGAAAAATGGCCCCGCAGGACTATGAAAACACTTGCAACAAAATTGGCAACTTTGTAATTAATAGTATTATTGTAGTATTTCTCACTTTTATATTAAGTGGTGTAATGAGCGCAATACTTCACTGGGGATTTTCATTTCCTATACCCATCAAATGGTATTATGCGGTATTACCGGCTTTTGCTTTGGCCTTTTTAATTGTTGGTACATTCCTCATATTCAAAAAACTTAATCTGTTAAAATATCCGTTTATTTATTGGTGGGTAATATTGTTTGGTCATCCCGTGCCGTTATCAAAACTAGTAAAACGTTTTCCAAATAATAAGTATCACTACGATGATTATAAAATGAGTATTAAAAACACGTTAAATCAAGCGTTTGGTAAAAATAATTTGGGACTTTATTATATTCTTTTTAAGGAAACTGACGTAAATCACGTGCTGCGCAATAAAATTCTTAGCGATACAAGCGCAGTTTATTTTGTTAAAAAATCATCAGCAATGTCAGTATTATTAATGGTTCCGGAAGGAGGATATTCGGTTGATTAACAAAATTTGTAGATGGCCGAAAACTTATTTTTTTACTTTTATCATTAGACATACAATTTTTATACATCAATTGATTGTATTGATGATCATGACATATTCTGCGGTTTTAAGTTTTTATTTGGGGCCAAATGGTTGGATTTTTGGATTAATAATTATCATTACACAAATTATTATTATTGTT
>Ga0100384_1001963_pt1 | contig 12384 bp, 14 predicted proteins | sample CryGeymeta201508_FD_87087 | JGI IMG/M metagenome (GOLD analysis project Ga0100384, IMG submission 87087) | Groundwater microbial communities from Crystal Geyser aquifers in Utah, USA - Crystal Geyser metaG 2015-08 | ecosystem: Environmental > Aquatic > Deep subsurface > Groundwater | place: USA... | reverse complement strand
CGCATCGGCGCGCGCTTCAAACGCAACGAACCGCTCGACACCCTGGTGTACGCCTGGGCCATCGGCCAGCACCGCGACATCAACATCGGGCGCGGCCGGACGGGCAGACCTGATCCGAAGTATTGGGAGCGCATGCGGGTGACGCTGGAAGGGGAATGCGCCGTGGTCAAGGTTGAGCCGGAACAAACGCTGGATCAAGCCGTCGCCAAAGCGCCGCCTGATGCCGAAGAAGACCGCATCACCCCGCGCGCACGTCGCCGCCGTGGTGGCTTCGTCAAGGGGTGGTGAGTGGCAGACGACATCGTCCGCGACATTCTCAGCAGGGTCGTGCAGGCCGTGCAGAGCAATGGGCGGTTCGATGATGTATTGGCGGCGAAGATCGAGGTGCAGGTGCGGGCAGACTGGGGGGGAGACAACCCATACATCGCCCACGGCAAAGAAGCGCGCATCACCGAACGCAACGAAAAGATACAAGCGGTGTGGGATAGCGGCAACCACGACGTCAGGATGCTGGCGACCCGGTTTGGGTTATCAACGAAACAGATCCGGCGCATCGTCGGGATATAGGAGAAGGTGATGGACGACATAGATCGCGGATGCGAGCGCGAGCAGATGGACAATGCCAGTGCAGTTGAGGCAGCAAGGCGCGAGGCAGCCAAGATGCCGGCCGGAAACGCAGGCACCTGCTACTCCTGTGGAGAAAAAAGCCAGCGACTGGTGCAAGGCGCATGCGCACCGTGCCGTGATAAGTACGGCCTTCCGTAGGCCAGCAAAGATAGTTGGACATCGCTCCCCTGAACGATGTCCAAGCAGTCGGACATGCTGTGTACCATGTCCATCGAAATCCCTACCATTGAGCCGTCCAAAGTCCGGGCGGGTGACACTATCACCTGGCTGAAGTCTCTGGCGCTATACCCTGCCAGCAGCTGGACGCTCTACTACCGCCTCATCAATGCCACCGCCAAGATCGACATCACCGCCAGCGCGGATGGTGATGCGCATCTGGTCAGCGTGCCCATCGCCACCTCAGACGATTGGGTTGCCGGTGATTACACCTATGTTGCCTGGGTAACGGACGGCACCGACCGCGTCACCGTGGCGCAAGGCCGAATGACCGTGCTGCCGAATCTGGCAGCCATCACCTCAGCCGGTTACGACTCGCGCACCCAAGCCAATAAGATGCTGGACGCTATCGACGCAGCAATCTTGTCGCTCTCCAGCGGCGAGCGGCTGGCCGTGGTCGAGGCCGAGATCGCCGGGCGTCGCTTCAAGTACGACTTCACCGGCCTGATGAAGCTGCGCAATCTTTACGCCGCCCAAGTGCGCGCCGAAGAAAACGCCGAGCGCGCCACGCTTGGGCTGGGCTCCCGCAATAAACTCAACGTGAGGTTCTGATGCGAGTGCCCCATTGGCTGTCGCGGCTGCTGCCCGCCAAACAACACAGCAAGCGCCGCTTCGACGCTGCGCAATACAACCGCCTCACCCATTCCTGGGCAGAATCAGACCGCAGCATCAACACCGAACTGCGCGCCGATCTGGATGCCCTGCGCCGCCGCTCGCGCGACCTGGCAAAGAACGAACCGCTGGCGCAGAAGTACATGGAGATGGTCACCACCAACGTGGTCGGCTCCAACGGATTCACGCTGCAAGCGCGCGTCTCCGACGGCAAAGCGCAAGACGGCCTCGCTAACACCGCCATCGAGATCGCATGGCTGGACTGGTCGCGCGCGACCAATTGCGACGTCTCTGGCCGAATGTCATTCCCAGACATGACCCGCACCATCATCCGTGGTGTTGCACGCGACGGCGAAGCGCTGGTGCGCATCCGCGAAGGCGCGAAAAACAAATACGGCTATGCGCTCCAATTCCTCGACATCGAGCGGCTGGACACCACACTCAACCGCGAGCAGACGCCCGGCGTCAACCAGATCATTATGGGCGTTGAAATGGATGGCGACGGCCGCCCAGTGGCCTACTGGCTGCTGACTGCTCCGTTGGGGCGCGACCCTGTCGGAAAGAAGCACGCCCGGATCCCCGCCGGCGAGATCATCCATCTCTTTATCACCGACGATCCAGAGCAAGTGCGCGGCATCCCCTGGATGCACGCCAGCATGATCCGCATCCATCACCTCAAAGGCTTTCAGGAAGCCGCCATCATCGCTGCCCGCGTGGGTGCCAGCAAGATGGGCTTCTTCACCAGCAAGGACGGTTCCACAAGTGGTCTGCAGGATGGTGAAGACGAAGCGGGCATCCCCTTCACTGAGGCCGAGCCGGGCCAATTTGGCATGCTGCCGGAAGGCTACGGCTTCGAGTCCTTCAACCCAGACTATCCGCACGCCAACTATGAATCCTTCGTCAAGGGTGCCAAGCGTGACATCGGCAGTGGCTTCGGCGCGGCCTACCACTCGCTGGCCAACGACCTCGAAGGCGTCAACTTCAGCAGCATCCGCAGCGGCACTCTGGAAGAGCGCGACAACTGGATGCTGATCCAGCGCTGGCTGGCGGGCGCATTGCTGGAAACGGTCTATGCCGGGTGGATGGATAACGCGCTGCTCTCCGGCGCGATCCTGCTGCCGAACGGCTCCGCGCTACCCGCCGCTAAGCGCCAGAAGTTCATGGCGCATGAATTCCAAGGTCGCCGCTGGCAATGGGTGGACCCGCTCAAGGACATCAATGCCTCCGTCATCGCCATCGAGAACGGCCTCGCCAGCCCCTACACCATCGCCAGCCAGCAAGGGCTGGATGCCGAGGACGTGCTGGACGACATCGCGCGCTTTCAGGCCGCGATCAAGGCGCGCGGCATCAAGTTGGGCGGCAACGGCCCTGCAGCGAATGTACCCGCCGAGCCCGAGACAGAGCCTACCAAAAAGAAAAGCGGGACACCGCTCCCCTGAACGATGTCCAGACCATTTGCGAGGATGCAGCCATGAAACAGCAAAACACACTGAAGCCGGGCACCAAAGTCGAGCGCACCTTTGTGGTGACGCGCGAAGCCGTCGATGCGGACACCCGCACCGTCAATCTGGCGTTCTCCAGTGAAGAACCATACGACCGCTGGTGGGGGCGCGAGATCCTTGACCACGGCAAGAAATCCGTCAGGCTCGACCGCCTCAAATCGGGCGGGCCTGTGTTGTGTGACCACGATGCCAGAGACATCGTCGGGGTGATCGAATCCGTCAGCATCGACGGCGACCTGGTAGGTCGTGCAGTTGTGCGCTTTGGGAAAAGCGAGCGGGCGGAAGAGGTATACCAGGACGTGCTCGACGGCATCCGCCGGAATATCTCCGTCGGCTACGTGATCCATAAAGCGCAGCTCGTCGAAACCGGCGACGACACCATCGAAACCTACCGCGTCAATGACTGGGAGCCTTACGAGATCAGTCTCGTTTCCATCCCTGCCGACACGACCGTGGGCGTTGGCCGCGCAGCAGGTGAAGAAAGCCCAGTCATCCCGGCAACCATCGAAACCAAACAAACGAACAAGGAGCAAGTCATGGACAAAGAACAGCAAGCAGCAGACCTCGCCGCCATTGAAGCGCGCGCGAAAGCAGACGCAGAAAAAGAAACCAACAAGCGCATGAACGAGATCTTCACCATCGGTGAAGACCACGCAGACATCGGCGGTCTGGAGCTGGCTCGCGCTGCCGTCAAGGATGGCATCACAGTAGCCGAGTTCCAATCCCGCCTGCTGGCAGCCAAGCGCACCAAGGCATCCGAAGGCGAGAAGATCAGCTTCGGCCAAGGCGCTCGCGTCAAGGACCGCCTGGAAGACGACCAGAAACGCGGCTTCGTCAACTACGGCGAATTTTGTGCAGACGTCGTGCGCGCTTCCACTGGCAAGAAAGTCAGCGAGAAGTTCGCCCGCGCTGCGAAGATCTTCGCCAACGAAGGCAGCGGCCCTGATGGCGGCTTTGCCGTTCCGCCCGAGTTCGCCCGTGAGATCGCTAGCTACACCGAGACAGAAGAGTCTTTGTTGGCCGCTTGCGACAACACGCCGATCAGCGGCAACTCCATGTCCTTCCCCAAGGACGAGACACAGCCGTGGGGCTCCACCGGCATCACCGCCGCATGGGAAGGCGAGGGCAACCAGTCCACACCCAAGAAGCCAGCGCTGCTCGAATCTCAGCTCAAGCTGCGCAAACTGAAAGTGCTGGTATCCGCCAGCGAAGAGCTGTTGGCTGATGCGCCTGCCATGTCCAGCTACCTGACCCGCAAGAGCGGCGAGGCAGTGGACTGGAAGACGCAGGACGCCATCATCAACGGCACCGGTGCAGGCATGCCGCTAGGCATCCTGAAGGCAGCCAGCTTGGTCGTTCAGGCCAAAGAGACCAGCCAGACCGCCGACACCATCGTCGCCGCCAACATCGCCAAGATGTACGGCCGCGTAATGAAGGGTGCGGGCGCAAACCTGAAGTGGCTGATCAACCCGGATGCGTTCCAGCAGATTGTCACGCTGCAGCTGAACAACAACCCGATCTGGGTACCTGCCAACGAAGGCTTCAAAGGCGCACCGGATGGTCTGTTGCTGGGCCGCCCCATCGTGATGACAGACGCTTGCGACACCGTCGGCGATCAGGGCGACATCATCCTGGCGAACATGAACGGCTACCGCGCCATCACCAAGGCGGGCGGCATCGAGCTGGCAACGTCCATGCACCTGTGGTTCGACCAAGACCTGATGGCGTTCCGCGTGATCTTCCGCATGGATGGCCAGCCCGCACTGGGAAAAGCCATCACGCCGCCGAACAGCACGGTCACCCGCAGCCACTTCGTGGCACTGGCAGCCCGCGCTTAAGTGTAGCTAAACCCACGGGCCAGCCAATGGCTGGCCCATGAAAAAAGGAAAACATCATGAACGGAATCAAACTGATCGACAAAGCCAAGGTTGTGTTTGGCTCGCCCATCATCGGCGCACTGGCCCTCACCAACGGCGACTGCGACTACGTCAGCCTCAAAGGCTTCCAGCGCTGCTCCATCGTGCTGGCAGTTGATAACGCGACCGCCGTCACCGGCGGCGACATCACCCTGAAGCAAGCCACCGCAGTGGCTGGCACCGGCGAGAAGGCACTCGGCTTCGATACCGTGTATGCCAACACCAACACCGGCGCGAGCGACACGCTGGTCGAGACTGCTGTCACTTCCAACACCTTCACCACCGCCGCCACGGCCAACAAGAACCTGTTGTACGTGATCGAAGTGGATGCGGCTGATCTGGATGTGGCGAACGGCTTCGACTGCATCCGCGTCGATTCCCTGGCAATGGCGAACGCAGTCGGCGCAGTGACTTACATCCTGCACGACGCACGCTACGCGGGCGCGCTGGATACCTCGGCCATCACTGACTGATTGAGCGATGGCTAACGTTGCCTCTGCAATCGAGACCGCTACCGCCGCACAGGCGGTGGCGGCTTTTTCGAACTGTACGGCGACGCTCGACGGCGTTTTGGTTGATGGAATCTTCGACAACGGCTCTGCCGCCGGGCTCGGCAACATGATGCTCGGCGGCAACCCCACATTCACTTGCTGTTCGGCAGACGCGCCGAGCAGCAAGCGCAACAAAACATTGGTGGTATCCGGCACGAGCTACACCGTGCGCGAGATCAAACCGGACGGAACTGGCATGTCTGTGATTGAACTGGAGGCCGCATGACCTCCAAAGCCTATCAGATTGCCGATGCGATCCAGACCCTGTTCGAGGCTCCCGCGCTCACCGGCATTGGTTCTGGCGGCGTGGTGGACGATCCTGATTACGCCTTTGAGCTTGCCGACCTGCCGATGGTCGCGGTGTATTTGGGCGATGAGGTTCCGGCAGACCGTGTGCTGTTGGGTTCGCACGACCACACGCTCACCCTCACCGTGCGCGTGACGGCAAAGAAAGGCGGGGTCGCTGGCAAGTCGGCGCTGTTGTCGTGCGACCCGATGATGGTGGCAACACACAACCGGCTGATGGCCGACCTGACGCTGGGCGGCATCGTGCTGGACATCCGCAAGGGCGGCACACGCCGCCAGCGCGATGTGATCGACGTGCCGGTGGCATACACAGAGATCGAATACCAGGTGGACTACCGCACCACCGCAACCTCACTGGAGGGCTGACATGGCCAAGACCGAGAAACCAACACCAGACACCGCGCCCATCAAGCCAGCGCAGACGCCGCCCGCAGCAGGCGGAAGCTACACGCTGGACGAGCAGACCGGCGCGCACACGCTGGTAGAGCGCACCGAACACACCAACCGCACGATGAATAAGGAGTCCTGATATGGCCCGCAAACAAATCGACAGCGCCATCCTGGCCAAGATTGAATCCAGCTACGGCATTGACCCAACCCCAACCGGCGTGGCCAATGCCATGCGGGTCTATGGTCAGTCGGTCGAGCCGCTGAACATCAACTACGTGCCGAACGAATACCTGAAAGGCTACGCGGGCGGACACGCTGAACTGGTTGGCACCATTATGAAGAAGGTCAGCTTCTCGGTGGATTTGGCCGGCTCCGGCGCGGCTGGAACAGCTCCCGCCTACGGCCCGCTGCTGCGCGCATGCGCATTTGCAGAAGCCATCAGCGCCGGTGCGCGCGTGGAGTACACGCCGGTCTCCGCCGCCGAAGAATCCGTCGCCATCTATTACTACGACAGCGGCGTGCTGTACAAGCTGCTGGGCGCGCGCGGAGATTTCGAGTTGGATATGACGTCCGGCAACAAACCGGCTCTCAAGTTCAACTTCATCGGCATCGATGCCGGCGTGGTCGCCACCGGCTCGACACCGGCCACCACGCTCACCGGATTCAAAGACCCGCTGGTTGTCACCAACCCCAACACCGCCGACGTGTTGCTCGGCTGCACTTATGCCACCGGCGCGCTCTCCAGCGGCACGGCCTATCCCAGCAAAGGCCTCAACTTCAAGACCGGCAACAACCCGCAGCACGACACATTATTGGGCGGCGAGACCATCACCATCGACCGCAAGGGCGTCACCGGAAGCATCGAGCTTGACCTGTCCGCCGCACAGGAAGTCACCTTCGAGGGCTACGTGCGTGGTGCCATCCTGAACAGCCTTGGCCTGGTTCACGGCACCACCGACGGCTACAAGGTGTTGGTCTATGCACCGAGTTGCCAGCTCAAGAACCCCAAGCCAACCTACACCAACGGCCAGCGCCGCACCACCTACGACGTGTCAGCGCTGCCCAGCGCAGGCAACGATGACCTGCGCATCGTTGTTCTGTAAGGGGCGGGCATGATCAGGCTCATTCCCGATCCGGTGTTCGAAGTCGATGTTGAGCTGCGCGTCCCGCTCGGTACCGATACCGAACGGGTCAAGGTTCGCTTCCGCTCCCTCGGAAGCGACGACTTCATCTCGCTGGTTGTCGCGCTCGGCTATCAGCGCATCGGATTCTGGGCCGGGCTGCGACACCGTCTGCGCACCGCCTGGCGATTCAAGCGCCTGCGCCCGAACGTCGCCGACGTGCTGTCCATGCTGATCGAATCATGGGATGGATTCCGCGAACCCTACAGCCGCAGCGCGCTGGACGAGCTGATAAAGGTGTCGGCGAATTCGCCGGTGCTGTTGCTCAACGCCTACGTCACCGGCCGCATCGAGGCACACCGAAAAAACTGATCAGCGTCGCCCGCGCGCTATACGGGGGCGGCGCAGACCATGAAGACAAGACGGACGAAGCGCTGGCCCTTATGGGGCTCAAGCGCGAACAGGAAGGCGTGGCTGCCGTGAAGGCTGAAGCGCCCGGATGCTACCCGGAGAACTGGCCGGCATTTCGCCTTTTTGCCGCGCTCTCCACGCAATGGCGGCTGGCACCGGGCGGCGAGCCGATCGGGTTGCGATACGAAGCCATGCCGCCGCTGCTCGACCTGATGCAGTTCGACCGCATCGACCGCGCAGACCTGCTGCCACGGCTGCAATTGATGGAAAAAGAAGCGCTCCAACTCTTTGGTGAAAAGCATGGCCAATAACGAAACCAAGATACGCATCACCGCAGAAACCGCGCAAGCGGAATCTGCGCTTGGCTCGCTGGGCGGCAAGGTTGGCGGGTTGGCCGACAGCATAACCGGCCAACTGGCCGGCGCATTATCCATCGGCGCATTCGCTGTCTTTATAAAAAACTCAATCGATGCGGCGGATGAACTCGGCAAGATGGCCGAGCGCACCGGAACCAGTGTCGAGATGTTGTCCGGCTTGAAGTTCGCTGCAGATCAAAACGCCACCTCGCTCGAATCAGTCGCCAAGGCCAGCCAGAAACTCTCCGCTGTGATGGTCGGCAACCCCGATCTTTTCAAAGAGATGGGAATCACAGCCAAAGACAGCGCCGGAGCTATGGTCGAGCTGGCAGACGTGTTCGCCGGAATGCCGGATGGCGTGGAAAAATCCGCGCTGGCAACAAAGCTATTTGGCGACCGCATTGGCTCCGAGATGATCCCGTTCCTCAATCAGGGGACGGTCGCCTTGAGCGGCTACATCGCAGAAGGCCAGCGCCTATACCCTGTCACCACCCAGATGGCGCAGGAATCCGCGCGCCTGAATGACCAGCTAGACAAGCTGTTGCTCCAATTCAAAGGCATCGGAATAGCCATTGCGGCAGAGGTTGTGCCGAAGTTTAACGCTTTCATTGGGGGCATCAAGCTTATTGCCGTCGACTTTGCGCAGGTTATGCAGAAGATCGGCCTCGCGATCGAGTATGCCACCAGCCCGAGCAGATGGGGTAATGGCGGAACCGCAGAGTTCAAAGCGCGGCTCAAGGTACTTTCAGACCTTGCCGAAGAAGAAAAGATCGCAATCGTCCGGTCGATGGAGGGCATGGATGAGGCGCGGGTCGCGCCGAGTGGCGCCGGGAGTAGCCTGCTCGGTGATCTTGGCGGTGGTGGGAAAACGCCAAAGCCTCCTAAACCATCTAAACCGCCCAAGGCTGCCAAGGGGGCAGAAACAGGTGCAACACCCGATTTCAATGGCTACGAGAACTCTCTCTACGGCCAAGGCTTTGCCCTGGACGCGGTCGCCAGCGAGCAGGCGGCCTACGAAGAGCGTCTGGCCGCCGCGCAGAGCTACCACGAAAAAGCACAAACCGACGAAGCCGCGCACGCCGCAATGGTCGAGCAGATCAGGGCGGATCATGAAGACGCGCTGATCAATCTGGGCATAAAGGGCGCGCTCAGCCGAGAAAAGTTCGGGCAACTCTCCGCCAAATCACAACTCAAGGTTGTTACCGGCACCCTGAGTGAGATCATCGGCGCCAGCGCGCAGCATTCCAAAGGCATGTTCAATTTGATGAAGGTCACGCGCTTGGCTGAGGCGGCGGTCACGCTACCCTCAACCATAACCAAAGCATATGAATCCGGCGTGATGGCAGGCGGACCGTTCGGCCCGGCTGTTGGCGCAGCATATGCCGCACTGGCGTTCGCCTCTCAGATGATCCAGATCAACGCGATGCGTTCCGCCAGTTTTGGCGGCGACGCAGGCGGGGCGGCGCCAAGCGGCGGCAGCGTCTCCAGCATCGCCATCCCAGGGCAGACAGCAAATCCAAACCAGATTGGCAGTGTTGCGCCGCCGTCCGCCAGCCAGCCGGCGCCAGCCACCATCAACATCTACAACACCGGGAATCTGCTGTCTGCCGACTACGTCGAGGCAAACATCATCCCGCAGATCAAAGATGCCGTGCAGAACCGCGATGTATTACTCATTGATCCGCGCAGCCGCCAGGCGCAAGTATTGGGGGCGGTATGATCGTCGGTCGCATTACTTACATCACCACGCTGGCCAGCACGCCGAAGCAATCGCCGCTGACGGTGGCGGATGTGTTCGCACTGGGCGATGTTTTCTCCGAAACGCTCACCTCCGGAGAAATGCAGGACATCTATTTGTACTGGGGGTACAAGTCACAAGACCTACACTACCAAGACCAGCGCAATGTCTCACGATCTGCGGCGGGCGTGGTGGACGTCGTGAATTTTGGCAGCACAACCGGGTTCCGGTTCGCGCTAAATAATGTGTCGCATGACCGCACGGCAGAGGTCAATGAGTTCGCCGTGATGAACGCGATGAACGAAGAGATGATGAACGGCGTAGTGATGACCTGGTACCCGGACTCTGACGGCTACCCAGACGAATACTATTCCTGCATCGCCGCCAAGCGCATCGCGCCGCAGCGTATGGGCATCCTGCAAAAGTACACCTTTAAATTCGATTTGATGGTGTTGGCCTCGGTGCAGATTCCGTCCACTGTCCCTGATTTTGCGATGGCCTGATCATGCTGACGACCAACTCAAACTACGAACTCAAGAACGCCGCGCTGGCGAAAAACCCGGTGTATGTGGCTGAGATATTTTTCAACAACGGGAATTCGGGTACGGACGGGACAAACGACATCTATTTCGCCACCTGCGACGTGAACGAAATCACCGGATTCGCTCACACTGACCGCTGGTTCCCGTTCTTGAAATCAGACTCTATTAGTTCGATGTCACAGACCGTCGATCCGATCAACGGCGTATCGTCTGTCGGCAATCTGTCGCTGTCGATCACCGACTACAACGGCATGGTGTCGGACATCATCAAAGCGGCCGACACGGCAGGGCACGGCCTGCGCCGTCAGCGCCTATCGATCATCATGTTGTACAAAGGCATGGATTGGGCGGACCGGGTGTTGTGCGCACGATGCAGATCAACGACCTGCGGCTCTCGGCGCTGAACGAATACAAGCTCACCGCCACCGACGTGCAGCGGCAACTGCAAAAAACTGTATTCAACCCATATTCCACCACGCTTTCCGCCGCGATCGCCAGCACTGGCGCGATCACGCCGTCCGTGGTGGATGCGCGCAAATTTATTGCCACAACCCAGCAAACTTATGGCACGGCAGGGTTCATCAAGATCGAGGACGAGATCATGATGTGGACGGCCAAGACCGACAACGGCTTCACCATTTCTGCAGGCGGTCGCGGCATGTTCGGCAGCACCGCCGCCGTTCACGCCATCGGCAAGAAAGTCAGCGAGATCATTGTCCTGCAGGAAAACCCCATCACTATGGCGCTCAAGGTGATGCAGTCCACAGGCGAAGGCAGCAACGGCACCTGGGATGTGTATCCCGCGCGATGGGGATGCGGGATGGATAGCGACAACGATGTTGACGTGAACGAATGGCTTGAGGTTGGCAAGCTGCTGGTCGGCTTAGCTGACACGCCAGCCGCCAGCGACGGCGTGCAGTTCGAGTTTGTGCTAGATGAAGGAATCGAAGCCAAAAAATTCATCGAAGACCAAATCCTTAAAATTTTAGGCGCGTTCGGTTTTGTGCACGGCGACGGGCGCTACGGCATCCGCGCGTATTCCGACCTATCCAACGCCATCAAGGAAAATGCCAGCATCACCGCAGACCGCAACAACGTGGTGAAGTGGGGCGATCTCACCTATAACTACAACGATCTGACCAATCAAGTGTGGATCGAGTATGACGAGGCGGCGAAGCTCTCCGGGAAATTTATCCGCAACGCCATATTCGTCGACACCGTGTCGATTAAAAAATGGGGCGAGGCGCGCCAGCTTAAATACGCAGCACCCGGCGTCATCCCCACCTCATCTTTTGCATCCAACCTATACCAGCGCTTCCAGCGCATCCTGGCGCGCTACAGCCGCCCGCCAATACAGATTGAGCTAACCCTGCTGCCGCGCTTCCATACGGTTGAGATCGGCGACATCGTACGCGTCTCATTGCCAGTGAGGGACTTGCTCACCGGCGCCGCGCTCGATCGCGCCTTCGAGGTCATCTCGACGCAACTTCAAGTCAAGACCGGGGAGATCGTCATTAAGTGCATCGCCCAGCCGGAGCGCGCAACGTTATGGTTCGGCGGAGTGGGCGAGGTGTATTCGGTCGCCATCAGCCCGGCGGCAGCCAGCGTGGTATCCGGGCAAACTCAACAACTCACTGCGCGCGCCTTCGACGCGAGCGGTAACCAGTTGCCGATTCCGGCCATTGTGTGGTTGGCTACCGGCAACGTCACGGTTGATTCCAATGGGCTGGTCATGGCCGATGCAGTCGGTAGCAGCAGTGTCATCGCCGTGGTGGGCAACAAACAATCCAATACTGCCGCAATTACTGTGATGGACACCGCGAACACCGACCCCGTCGCCAGCGTGACGGTCTCACCCTCAACCGTGCAATTCGAGGCAGGGCAGACTCAACAATTCGCTGCGCAAGCAAAGGACGCGGGTGGCGCAGTGGTGCACGGCGCCACATTCACCTGGGCCAGCTCAAATTCCGGCGTTGCCAGCGTGCCAGCCGGGCCATCTGTTTCCGCCATCGTCACCGCCGTGGCAGACGGCACCGCGAACATCACCGCCACAGAGACCGTCAGCGCTATCGCATCTGCCATCGTGCCGGTCACTG
>Ga0100384_1001904_pt1 | contig 12604 bp, 8 predicted proteins | sample CryGeymeta201508_FD_87087 | JGI IMG/M metagenome (GOLD analysis project Ga0100384, IMG submission 87087) | Groundwater microbial communities from Crystal Geyser aquifers in Utah, USA - Crystal Geyser metaG 2015-08 | ecosystem: Environmental > Aquatic > Deep subsurface > Groundwater | place: USA... | reverse complement strand
CCCGAATCAAGGCCTTCAATGCCGAGCGTGAGCATGAGCCTAGCCTGACGAGCCCGAATCCCCTTGAACGGCGCATGGCGGAGGCGTTGGCTTGGCTGCGCGAAGCCAAGCGCAAGAAGATGTCCAGCCGGGAGGCCTGATGGCGACCAAGAAGACGCTGGGGGAGCTGCTCGCGGAGGAGGACGACTCGGGCCTGCTGGATGTGAAGCCGCGCGCGTCGATGGCCGTTTCCGAGGATGCCCGCATTGTGCAGGCGTTCGAGGAGATCAACAGCTTCCATGACCGGATGGGCTTCGCGCCAGGCCAAGGTCCCAAGGAGCGAAAGATTGGCGTCTCCGAGCGCGCTTTGCAGTCGCGGTTGAAAGCCTACTTGGACAATGCTGAGCTCGCGCAGTCGCTGAGGCCCCATGACCGGCACGGCATGCTGGCAGCAGCGGCCCCCGCAGAGCCTGCGAGCCTAGATGAGTTGCTCGACTTGGACGACGACTTGTTGGTGGACCCGAACGAGTCCATCTTTGAAATGCGCATCGCCAAGGCGCCAGCGGCGAAGCCCGACATGGTGTCGGAGCGCGTGCCTTGCCCCGACTTCGAGAAGTTCAAGCCGTTGTTCGACCAAGCTGCGGCCGAACTCGCCAGCGGCAAACGCAAGAGCATGAAGTTCGCCAACGAGCAGGAGATCGAGGCGGGCGGATTCTTCATCCTCAACGGAGTCACCGTCTACGTCGCCGAGGTGCGCGATCCGCACATTCGCAACGGCAAGCGAAACGCGCGGCTGAGGCTGATCTTCGAGAACGGCACCGAAGGCCAAAACTTGCTGCGATCCTTGGCCACCGAGCTCTACAAGGACCCCAACGGGCGCCGACTGTCCGACCCTTATGCAGGACCTCTATTTGGCCCATCCGATACCGAGATCGTGAGCGTGGCCGCTCCGAAGGACCGTGTCACTGGATGCATTTATGTCGTGCGCAGCCTCTCGCCGCTTCCCGATATCGCTCGGCTCGATGGGCAGCTTTTTAAAATCGGTTTCACCACGGGCACGCTGGAAGACCGCATTCGCGGCGCGGCCGACGATCCAACCTTTTTGATGGCGCCCGCGAGACCCGTGCGTTCATTCGAAGCGATCAACCTCAACGCCAACAAGTTCGAGAACATTTTGCACCGCCTTTTTGCTGAGGTGCGCTTGGACATCGAGATCATGGACCGCTTCGGCAAGCCCTTCCGGCCTCGCGAGTGGTTTCTGTTACCGCTTCCGATCATCGAGCAGGCCATCCCCATGATCCTCGACGGCTCGATCGTGCGGCATCGCTACGACCATCGGGCGTGTGCAATCGTTCCAGTATCGAAGTAGGCGAAGCACCATGCCAAACATTCGATCCATTGACATGCTATTTCTTGACGAGCTTTTCGAGATGGGTGGCGGCTACGTTCTGAATTTTTCAGACAGGACTATGTCACGTTTCTTTGCCGAAGAGCTCAACGTCGATATCGACGACCCAGGCTATTCCGAGAAGGGTGGTTCCAAGGGCAAGCGGCTTCGTTGCTACTTACAAAAGGTCAATATTCCGATGGTGGTTCGGACGCTCAACGCTCTGTGGGAATACCGCGAGGCGATCAGGCAGCGAGACGGGAAAGTGGAAGCACTCGAGAACGCTGAGGGGCGGCTGCTGTCGCTGATCAATCGGCTCGAAGGTAAGTCGGATTCTGCGGCGAGCATGGGCCACCCACCGAAGCCCGCGTTTGATCGCTCGAAGCTTCTGGTATTGCGAAACGATTTGCTCGGGTTCCCCCAGCTAACCCCGCAAGCGCGCGGCTACGCGTTCGAGACGCTGCTGCGCGATCTTTTCAATGTCTTTGGGCTGGAGGCCCGAGAGCCGTTCCGGCTCAAAGGCGAGCAGATCGACGGGAGCTTCCTGCTGCAAGGCGAAACCTACTTGGTGGAGGCCAAGTGGCAGGACGCCCTGACGGGTGTGGCCGACCTGCACACCTTCCACGGCAAGCTCGAACAGAAGGCCGCATGGACGCGGGGCCTGTTTGTCAGCAACAGCGGTTTCACCGAGGATGGGCTTGTGGCTTTCGGTCGGGGCAAGCGGGTGATCTGCATGGACGGACTCGACCTCTTCGACACGCTCAGTCGTGAGTTGCCGCTCAATCACGTCTTGGAAAAGAAAGTGCGCAGGGCGGCCGAGACAGGCCTGCCATTCGCCAGAGTGCGCGACATCTTTCCAACATAAGCAACAAAGGATCAAACATGGTCGAGCGCAAGGATCGAGTGCCGTTGGAGCCTGAAGGTTCAATCAAAGTGGGCAGCGTTCGGACGTTCCTGACCGAGATGGAGAGGTTCGAGCCGGAGAAGGGCTATACATACTTCTTCCGGGGGCACTCGCGATTCAGCCATCGCCTGGTGCCAAGCATCTACCGCGACCCGAGCTGGATTGCCAATGAGGATGTGCTCTTCAAGGAGTTGGTGCTTCGCTGCCCCAACGATTTCTCAGGCCAGGAATCGACGTTCCAATCGTTGGTGAAAATGCAGCATTACTCGCTACCGACTCGACTGCTCGACATCACCGCCAATCCCTTGGTCGCCATGTATTTCGCTTGCGAGCAGGAGGGCCAGACGCGTGAAAGCGGAGAGGTGGTGGTCTTCCGCATTCCGACTGCGGAAATCAAATATTTCGATAGCGATACGGTGAGCGTCCTTGCCAACATCAGCAGGAGGCCATCGAGCTTCGAGTTGCCAGACGCCGACTTGGATCGCGAGGCCTTCAACGACCACACGCAAATCCACTATCTGCTCCACGAGGTGAAGAGGGAGAAGCCCTACTTTGAGCCGTTGATCCTGCGGGCTCACTTGGAGTCTGTCGTGTGCGTCAAGCCGAGGCTCGACAACGCGCGAGTCATCAAGCAAGACGGCGCCTTTCTCCTTTTTGGCATGAACGGCCGCAAGACCGAACCGGCGTCGGTGCCCATGGGATTTCTCGCGGCGGCGGCATCGAAGCGATTGCTCGTGGAGCCCACCAAAAAGGCCTTCATTCGAAAACAGCTGGAGTCGCTCGGATTGACGCAAGCCACCATTTTCCCCGAGATCGACAAAGTCGCCGAGTTCATTAAGCGGACCTACGCCACTCCCGCCCTCACGGCTTCGAGCGAGTCGAAGCTGTGAGGGCGATACCGGACATGACCCAAAGCATGCATATAGCTGATGAAGACTTCTCGAACCTTATCGAAGCCAAGTGCGCCGCGGAGTTCGAAAACTCGCGAGTATGGGTGCACCAATTAAACTCAAACAAAAAATAATTTAAATAGGGACGGCATGGCAGAACTAACAAATATCTTGGTCGAGTATTGGCACATCGCCATCGTGGCGGCGCTTTTGCTCATCATCAGCATCGGCTTTTTTGTCCGATTTGTGTTCCCCGCGCTGCGGCTGTCCAGTGAGCTCGATTCCGCCATCGCCGCCTTGAAGGACATCCGCTCTCGCATTGATGGCAACGTGGTCGAGCTCGGGGAGATCGAGTCCAAGGCCATGTCTGGCCCAGCCTTGTCGCACTTGTGGAGCGAATACGCCAAGACACTGCACCCGCAAAGGGAGGACGGGGATAACGGGCAAAGCCGAATCGGCCGTTGGCGCGCGACCTCGCTGGCGGACACTTTCTTTTCGGAGCAGTCCGTCGTCGATACGCGGCTCAAGACCGAGTATTACAAGCACTTGCCCGGCATCCTGACTGGCCTCGGGATCATCGGAACTTTCACCGGCTTGATTATCGGTCTCGGACGCTTCGAGGTGCCCAAGGATTTGACCAAGGTTCAGGAGCAGCTCGGACAGCTCATCGATTCGGTGGGGCATGCCTTTTACGTGTCGGCTGCCGCCATCGCTTTGGCGATGCTCTTCACTTGGATCGAGAAGTCCCTCGTCGCCGCCCGCTATCGCCAGGTCGAACTTCTTCGGGAGCTTGTGGACAGCATGTTCAAGGGCGGAGCTGGGGAGGAATACCTCGAGCGGCTAGTCGCGGCGGCGGAAACATCAGCCACGCAGGCGGCCCACATCAAGAATGCATTGGTCGCCGATCTCAAGGAGATTTTGACCACGCTGGCGAACCAGCAAATCGAAGCACAAGCCCACCACACGGGCATGATGTCGGCGGACGTGGGCAAGGCGATCTCCGAAAGCCTCGGGCCGCCCATGGAAGCGATATCCAAGGCCGTCCAAGGCGTCAGCGCGAATCAGGGCGAAGCGGTCAACAAGATGCTCACCGATGTGCTGGCGACCTTCTCCGCCCAGATGCGGGACATGTTCGGGGGCCAGATGCAGGGGATGTCGGATTTGCTGCGCGAGACCAGCGAGTCCATGAAATCCACGGCCCTGCAATTCGGCCAGCTCGCGGCCAACATGGACGCGGCCGGAACCAGCACGGTCGATGCGATGGGCGAGAAGCTCGGCAAGGCCCTCGACGGCATGGAGGCGCGCCAACAGGCCATGAACACCCAAATGACGGCCTTCGTCGATCAGATTCGGGCATTGGTCGGCGAGTCGCAGTCCGAATCGTCCCGCAAGCTCCAAGAGGTGTTGACCAGTGTCGGGGATCAAGTCGCGGGCGTGGTCGCGGAGCTTCGCAGGCAGGCGGAGGCGTCGGCCGAATCGCAAGGCCAACGCCAAGAGCGCTTCGAGAGCGCGACCGGCGCGGCCATCGGTTCGCTGTCCCAGCAAATGGAGGGGCTGCTTGCGCAATCCGTCGAGACGAACCGCTCGCTGCAAGACACCGTCGCCAAGCTGGCGGGAGCCACCGACAAGGCCATTGCGGGCATGAATTCAGGAGCCGAAACCTTGTATATCGCCGCCAGCGATTTCGCTAAAGCAGGGCAAGGCGTGTCGGACACCATGAGGGCGTCCACAGCAGCGGTTGAGGCGATCAAGGGAGCTTCAGGTCAGCTCACGCTTGCCACGGACGGCGCGCGAAGCCTGTTCGCCGACTACGGCAAGACGCGTGACACCTTCTCGCTGATGGTCAGCGAGTTGAAGCAAACCATCGACAACGCCAAGCGAGAGGCTTCGATGACTTCCGAGATCATCGGACGAATCGAGTCCGCAGCCGCCCAGCTCGGGACGGCTCAGAAGGAGTCCGAGGAATACCTGCGCGGCGTCAGCGAGGTGCTGGTCAAGGCCCACGACTCTTTTGCGGAGAACGTCGAGCGAACACTGCGAAAAGGCAACGGCGAGTTCCAGCATGAACTGACGACTGCTGTCAGCTTGTTGTCGGGGGCGATCAAAAATCTTGGCGACCTGTTTGATGATTTCCCGCCACGGAAGTGATAGGCCATGATTGGAATCAAAGCGACTAGGCGCAAGGCGGGCAAGGAGGAGGCGGAAAAGCCGTTCTGGATTTCCTTCTCCGACCTGATGACGGCCCTGATGGTGCTGTTCTTGGTGGCGATGGCGGTGGCGCTCATCGCGGTGACACATGGCTTGGCGACCATCAACAAGGACAAGGAGGAGCGCGACAAGACTATCCAGTCCTGCATCGCGGACGTGGATGCGCTCACCAAGCAAGCCGAGTTCAAGGGCGTGTCGGTCCATGGCAACTCCATCGACTTCGGCACGCTGGTGCTCTTCGGCAACGACAGGCACACATTCGAGAGCCCGGCCCACGAGCACTTCGTCCGCAAGTTCGTCCCCCGCGTGCTCGACCTGGCCCGAAGCGAGAAGTGCGACAAGTGGCTCAAGCGCGTGGTGGTCGAGGGCTTCGCGAGCCAGACGGGCGACTACCTCTACAACCTGAATCTGAGCTATCTGCGCTCGCAGCGCGTGCTTTGCGTGCTGCTCGACTCCAAGGCGGCCGACTCCATCGCGCCGACGGACCGAAAGCTGGTGCAGACCTTGTTCCTTGTTGGCGGCTCATCGTTCAACACGGCGGCGGGCGAGGCATCTCAGATGCGTCGCGTGGAGCTCAAGCTCGAATTCCGCGATTTGGGAAGCGACAAGGAAAAGGCGGCGGATATTCCGCTGGACCCCGGCCTCAAATGTCCGAATGACCTGAGATGAACGCCCCGCTCAACATGCTTCGGATGGGTCTCGGGTCTTTCGCCACGGGGCTGCGCGCGCCCGAGGCATTGTCCGATCCATCCGACATGGTTCGAGCCAAACAGCAAGTCTTGCGGGAGCATGGCGGAGCGGCCATCGTGGCGGACACCCGGTCCATCATGACGGCCATGGCGAGCTTTCGACGCGCGGGCAAGGTCGAGGGCTTCCGGGATTTGAAATACGTCTGCTTGGGCATGGGAGCGGTGGACGGGCAGGGTTGGTGCGCCATCGCGGATGCCCGCCTTCGAAATCGCGTGGCCGAACTGGTCGAGGCCCAGCCCGAAATGCGCCGCCGCATCCGATGTTTCCAAGCCTTGCTATCAAGTTTTTGGAGCTTCCCGCTCAATGGCAAGCAGGCCAGCGCGGAATCCAAGGCCGGGTGGGTGGAACTGCGCAAGTGGCTCAGGGCCGAGCGCGAGCGCATCCTCAAGTCCAAAGAGCAAAAGCCGCCATGGTTCGCCGCCTTGACCAAGCACGTCGCCTTGCTCAGCGAACAGCCCTGCGAGCACTTCGGCGCTGCCTTGCTGCGTGGAGATTCCAGCGGGTTGCGCGAGGCGATGGATAGCCTCGCGATCCCTTCGGATTCGTGGGTGCTTGAAGAAGCCGTCATCGCGCAGATGCGGGCGGGCTGCGCCTTGAACGACGAGCCCTTCAAGGCGACGCTGTCCAACCTGATCAACATCGGTTCGGGTCGCGGCGGGGTCGAGTTGGGCGAATCGTTGAGGCTTCGAAGCGTGGCGCTGCTGGTGTCTAGGTATGCCAAATGCAGCGAGCGGCCCGAACACATGGCCCTGCGCGACGCGGCGGTGGGCATCGTCGGCAATCCATGGCTGCGCCGCGCGAACTGGGATGCTTGGGTGGTCGATGCGCGAGGCAAGCCCGACGACCAAAGCCGCGAGATGGTCAATGGCTGGCTCAAGCGGCGCCTGATCACCGACTTCTTCGAATTGCTCAGCGTCGATGGGACCGGCGACAGCCGTCGCGTGGACTACTGGCTCCGGTTTGAACCTGCCATCGAGGATATGTGGTTTGCACTGGGGGCCGATGCTCAATACCGGCGCGGCGAGCAGTTCAATGACTTCCGAAACCGGGCCAAGGGCCGCTTGCTCGATCTGGATGGCACGACCGCCGACAACAACGCTTTCGTGATGCGCGTGGGCCGCTATCTGCTGGTCGAGTTCGGGGTCAAGGGCAACGCGATGTATGTCTTCGAGTGGGGCGCGCTTGGGCAACCCTTGCTTGAAACGCTCACCTCGGGCAGGGCAAGGGCACCGATTCACGTTCGGACTATCAGGGACAGTAGCAACATTCAGCGATTGATCCACCGGGATTCGGCGGCGCAGAGCTGGGAGCAGAAATTCGACGCCTATTTGGTCCCGCGCATCGGCAGGCGCCCAAGCGATCCGCCGAGGCGGGCCGGAGCGGTGCGCCGTGTCCGCAACGAAAGTTTTTCGCCCGACACATTGACTTTTTTTGCGCGGACGCACGGATTGAGGGTGGAGGACCACCGATCAAGGCAAGGCGCGCTGTGGGTGCTTGGGGTCGAGCAGCCGAGTCATGTGGCCGCCCAGCTTGAAGCATGGGGCTTCAAGTCGCGGGCGCCCAGAGGCTGGTTCAAGGAGTAGCGATGCAGTGGTCCCCGTTTCGATCCAAGCCCAAGGCGCCCGAATCCAGCGAGGCCAAGGGCTCAGCCATCGCCGTTTCATGGAACAAGGAGGGCGCCGAATTCCGGGCGGTGCCCGCCCGCGAAGGGTGGCTCGGGGATTCGGGGAGCTTCGAAGCCGATGTGGAGCTTGCGATGCTGCTGGGGCAGTTGGAGGAGGAAGGCTATGCGGAGGCCCGAGGCGAGGCGGTTTGCCTAGCCTGGCAGGACTTCTACCGCGTGGCGGCATCGAACGACCACGGGACGAGCCTTGAAGCGTTGAAGCTCCCGCACATTGAACATTGGCGCCCAGCCTTGTCGAGCAAGGAGACCTTGATCGACCAGGGCTTTGCGGTGAGCATCGCCGGATGGTTCGATCCCCAGGGGCAACGCCCGCAGGGGAACGTGGTCATCGAAGGCGCGGTCATCAAGGCGGGCAACCGCGTGTCGATCCTTCCTGAAAGCGCATGGCGCGTCGTCGAATCGGTCGCCCAGTTTTGGGCGCGGCCAAGCAGCGAGCGCGCCGCGGACTCGAATCGCCGAGCGTGGTCGGCCATTCGATCCCACGCCGCGAGCGCGGGCGCCGACATGACGGACTTTCTGCGAAAGACCGTCGTGCTGACGCCCGAGAAGCTGCGCATGGGCATGCGCAAGGGGGATGTCGGCGGGGCCAGCATGGTCGAGCTCCAGCCGAGCTTCGACGGCGCGCCAGATCGCTGGCTCGAAATCTTCGACCGCATCGGGGATGTGCCCGAGCGCTACGACATCCCGGACGGCAATGGCATCGTGCATGTGATGCTGGCTCCGGAAGTGCGCACGGTGCTGCGCGAGATCAGGCGGATGCCGGGGCGGCGCATCGCGGGCGACCGCGCCGAGGCGTTCCTGCGCAACCCCTTCGCCACCCTTGGGCCGGACGCGGCCAAGGTGATCGACCCGGAGCAGTTTGAGAAGGCCAGAGAAGATGCGGGCGTGTCGTTCGCCCGCTTCACCGCGCGAGTCCTGCGGGACGAGAAGGGCTATCCCTTTGAAATGGCGCTGATGGTCGAGGAGTCCATTGGCGGAGAGGTCCGATCCGACGAGCTGCGCTTCGAAGGCGCCCATGACTTGGAGAAATTCGTCGCCAAGCTCGAAGCCCGCATCGCCGCGTCGGCCCAGTGCTGCCACTGGCAGGGCTACGACCTCGAAATTCTGGGCGACACGCCGGACCAGGCCAAGACTCTGCGCGAGGCGCTTCGAGACATGGCCGCTCCCGGAGCCATCAAGGCCTCGGAAATTTTCGACCTCTCCAGGTATTCGGAACGGGTCGAGGGGTTCGGGGTCGAGAAGCCGTATTACTCGCCCTTCATCGCCCGCAAGAGCGATGACTCGGGTTGGTTCCCGGAGAACGTCGATTTCGGCCTTTGCTACACGCCCGAAGGAGGGGGAGAAACGGTCGCGGTCGTGCTCAACGAGGATTCGATGGCCGCGTTCCGCGACGAGGCCAGAAAAGCACAGGACGAAAAGCGCGAAACTTTCGACTTCCCCGGCTGCCCCAAGCCCGTGCCCGTCAAATGGGCGAACGAGGCTCTCGACGCCATCGGCAACGCGCGGGCTGACGTTTCGAAGCGCGAGTTCGATCCGAGCAAGCCAGCGACCAAGGCCAAGGCGTCCGAGCGCAAGGGCTTGGTGGTCAAGCCGAACGTGGACACCCTCGACTATGAGGAGCGTAGAGGCGCGCTCGCACCGACCGGCGCTCCGCCTAAATTGCCCGCGTCTCTCCGTCCTGAGATTGCCCTCAAGGACCATCAACTCAGCGGGGTCGCATGGTTGCAGCATTTGTGGAGCCTCTCGCCGACAGCCTGTCGCGGCGCGCTGCTCGCCGACGACATGGGCTTGGGCAAGACGATCCAGCTTTTGACCTTCATCGCGGCGGCCATCGAGGAGAAGCCCGACATCGATCCATTCCTGATCGTGGCCCCGGTCTCGCTGCTTGAAAACTGGAAGGAGGAGATCGCCAAGTTCTTCGCTCCCGGAGCCATGCGGGTTCTCACGCTCTATGGCCCGTCGCTCGCGGTGAAGCGCGTCCCCAAGCGGGAGCTCGAGGAGGAGCTTGTCCGGGGCGGCGCGACCCGGCTCTTGGCCTCTGGTTGGCTGGGCGGCGCCCAAGTCGTCCTGACCACCTACGAGACCTTACGCGATCTTGAATTTTCACTGGCGGCCCAACGCTGGTCAGCCATGATCTGCGACGAGGCTCAGAAGATCAAGAATCCCAATGCGCTGGTGACCAGGGCGGCGAAGAAGCAGAACGCCCGGCTCAAGATCGCCTGCACAGGCACGCCCGTGGAGAACACGCTGACCGACATTTGGTGTCTGTTCGACTTTGTCCAGCCGGGTTTGTTGGGAGCGTTGAAGGATTTTGGCAATCGCTACCGCAGGCCCATAGAAGCGGAGACCGACGAGGAGAAGGAGCGCGTCGCTGAACTTAAAGCGTTGATCGAACCGCAAAAGCTGCGCAGGACCAAGGCCGAGGTGGCCAAGGATTTGCCCAAGAAGATCGAAGTGGATTCATGCAGGGCTTTGCCGCTGTCGGATCGGCAGCGCGCCCACTATGCCGACGCGGTCGCCGCATTCAGAAAGCGGGATAAATCAGGCCCGGCCAGTGGGCTGCAGTCGCCGTTGGGCTTGCTTCAATATCTGCGCAGGCTTTGCTCCGATCCGAGGCCTCCTGGGCAGGTTTCCACTGATTCGGAACTACTGTCCGATATTGAGCTGCGCTCGCCCAAGATGGCGTGGCTCATGGGCCAGCTTCGCGTGATCGAGGCCAAGGGCGAGAAGGTCATCGTTTTCTGCGAATTCCGGGACTTGCAGCGCACGCTCCAACGATGCATCGGCGAGCGATTCGGCGTGGTGCCCGACGTGATCAATGGCGACACGTCTGCGGATTCGGCCAACGCGAACAACCGGCAGCGGCGCATCAGGAGGTTCCAAGAGAAGCCGGGGTTTGGCGTGATCGTCTTGTCGCCATTGGCGGTGGGCTTTGGCGTGAACATCCAAGCGGCAAACCATGTCGTCCACTTCACCCGGACGTGGAACCCGGCCAAGGAGGATCAAGCGACGGATCGGGCTTACCGCATCGGGCAGACCAAGGACGTTCACGTCTATTACCCAGTGGTGGTCGCCCACGACTTTCTCACCTTCGACGCCAAGCTCGACAAGCTGCTGGATTGGAAGCGCGGGCTTTCGACCGACATGCTCAACGGTTCAGGCGACGTGAGCCCCGCCGATTTCGGGGACTTGGAGGCGCCGGATGGCGGCAACGCTTTTGGCAACGAGCTGCTTGGGGCAGACGACATCAGGTCCATGGACCCGGAAGCATTCGAGGCCTTATGCGCATTGCTTTGGAGCAAGCGAGGGTATCCAAGGACGATCAAAACCCCACGCTCGGGAGATGGCGGCGTCGATGTCGTGGCTATCCGCGGGACGGAAGGCGTCGTGATCCAGTGCAAGAGTTCCTCTGTGGCGGGACGGGAGCTTGGATGGGAAGCCGTCAAGGATGTAGCGGCGGGTGTTGGGGCCTACGCCCAGAGGCATCCGGGCGTGGTGTTTTCCATGGTCGCTGCCACGAATCAACGATTCAACGGCACTGCCAGGCAGCAGGCCGAAATTCTCCGTGTCGAGCTGGTGGACGGAGACGATCTTGAGAGATTGCTCGCCAAGCACCCGGTCAAGCGAGGTGAGCTTGAGCGGTTTTTGCTCGCCAATTGGATGGCGGCATAGAGGTAAATGTTGTTTTGAGTCGTAAGCAAATCACGCGAAAGGAAGTCGAAAAACGAAATTGATCAAAGTCCGTGTCCAGAATTATCGGTCCGTCGAGGACAGTGGAGAATTCGAGATCAGCGACCTCACTTGTCTTGTTGGAAAGAACGAAGCGGGCAAAACTGCTGAGCGCGATGCGTGGGCTCAAGCCTTCGCAGCCGTTCGAATTCGACGAGGTTATCGACTACCCGAGCGAAAGGTGAAGGCTGCTACCCAATCTTTGCAGCCAATTTTTCAGCTTGCAGGTGGGTGTACTTTTTCAACATTTGCAGTGTTTTGTGGCCGGAAATGGATGCGAGCTCAAGAATCGAAAAGTCGCCACGTTCGGCATATCTTGAAATTGATTCGTGTCTCAAGTCGTGCCATGTGAAGTCTTCAATCTTTGCCCGTTTACAAGCCGTTTTGAAAACTGAATGCAGGCCCTGTTTTTCAACCAAGAGGACTCTGTTCCTGTCGGCGCGAGGAATTGATTGAAGCACTTCAATCGCGCGCCCCGACAGCGGCACCGCTCGCGCGTCACCGTTTTTGGTGACTTTTAAGAAGGCAATGCGCTTTTCAAAGTTCACATTGTCCCAATTCAGTGCGAGTAGCTCGCCCTGACGCATGGCGGTTTCTACACTCAACAGCAAAGCCGGCTTGAGCCAGCGATTTGATGACCGATCACAGGCTGCCACGAGCTTGTCAAATTCCTCATCAGTCAGACGCCGTTCACGAGATGGATTGTTTGCCGGCTTACGGATCAACGCAACGGCGTTGCCGGTTGGCAAGGTCATTCTGAATTCTTTGCTCGCCACGTCAAGCACTTTTGAAAGCAAATCCAATTCAGTCTTGACAGTGGCACCGGAAATTCTTGGTGCTTTATCGGCATCGGAAAAGCGTGGGTCAGGGTCGGTAAGTCGCTGATCACGATAGAGCGCAATTTTGTCAGCCGTCAACGAGGCAACTGAGTGCGTGCCGAAGTGCTTCACCAGATGAGCCAGCTTGTATTTCCAGCTCATGCCACGGTAGTGAAACGGTGCAAATTCTGTGCTGAATCGTGCAGCCAGATCTTTGAACAAAGTTTTTTCTGCCGCAACGGTTGAAACGTGCGT
>Ga0100384_1001901_pt1 | contig 12611 bp, 8 predicted proteins | sample CryGeymeta201508_FD_87087 | JGI IMG/M metagenome (GOLD analysis project Ga0100384, IMG submission 87087) | Groundwater microbial communities from Crystal Geyser aquifers in Utah, USA - Crystal Geyser metaG 2015-08 | ecosystem: Environmental > Aquatic > Deep subsurface > Groundwater | place: USA... | reverse complement strand
GCGGGCGCGCAGCAACGGGGCGAATGCTTCAGCCTGTTCCATGCTGGCGCCGAGCGCAGCTAACTCGCGGCGGCTGTAGTTCAGCCAGAAGGCGGAGGTTTCCGGATGCAGGCGGCGGTCTTCGCTTTGTTCGGGTGATTCGGCCCAGTAGTAATGTTCCCAGCGGCAGGCGCGCAGACGGTCTTCGGGCGCAATCTCCAGCCCAAGGCGGGCGACGCTGTCGGCGAAGAATTCGCGTCCCGGCGGAAAATGTCCGCGCAGGGTGCCGTCCAGGTCAAAAAGAATGGCTTTAATCATCATCAGCCGCCGATTTGGTTCATGGCGCGGTTGAGGGGAATGTAGCCATCTTCCAGGCCGTGCCCCCAGGGTTTGTTCCAGACCGCGTCCAGAATTAATTGGCGCAGTTCTTCGAGCGAGGCGCCGGCGCGCAGCGGGGTGAGCAGGTCAATTTCTTTTTCGCGCAGCAGGCACATGCGTAAAACGCCCTCAGCGGTCAGGCGGGCGCGGGTGCAGGCGGCGCAGAAGGGGACGGTGACGGAGGAGATGAAGCCCAGTTCGCCCTGGCCGCCGCGAATGCGGAAGATGCGCGCCTCGCCGTCGTAACTGCCGCTGGCTTCCAGCGGGCCGAATTCGCTTTCAATTTGGGCCTGAATTTGGGCAGCGGTGATGATTTGGCCGGTTTGGATGTCGGTCGGCCCGGCGAAGGGCATCATTTCGATGAAGCGCATTTGCCAGGGACGTTGCAGGGTGAGAGCGGCCAGGTCAATCACATCTTCTTCGTTGTAGCCTTTGACAACGACGGCGTTGAGTTTGACCGGCGTCAGCCCGGCGGCTTCGGCGGCGAGAATGCCATCCCAGACCTGTTCCAGTTTTCCCCAACGGGTGAGACGCTGAAATTTTTGGGGGTCGAGGGTGTCAATCGAAACATTGACGCGCTGCAGCCCGGCCTCTTTGAGCGGCGCGGCCAGGCGCGCCAGCATCAGCCCGTTGGTGGTCATTGAAATGGAGCGAATGCCGGGGGTGGCGGCGATGCCGCGCACAATTTCAACCACGTTGGCGCGCACGGTTGGCTCGCCGCCCGTCAGACGGATTTTGTCGAAGCCGAGCGAGGCAAACAGCCGGGTGAGTTGGAGAATTTCGTCATCCTGCATCAATTCCGCCTTCGGGCGGAAAATCTGGTCTTCGGGCATACAATAAATGCAGCGCAGGTTGCAGTGGTCGGTCAGGGAAATGCGTAAATAGTGGATATTGCGTCCAAAACGGTCAATTGCCATGAATACCTCATACATGCTCTATTGCGCGGCACCCGTTACCATAAAGGATGAAATCGAGTAGCGCTATCAGACTATCGCAGGCGAATTATACAGCCTGGCAAGCGAAAAGGCGTGTAAGAAATTTACAAATGAGACCCGCCCTGTAATTGACGTGCGCGGACGGTCATGCTATCATGACAGGCATTCTTTTTGTCTGCAATCATTTCAAAGGAGTTATTGCGCATGAGCACCGATTTTATTTTTCGAATTGTTGGAATGTTTGTTTTGTTTTCTTTTGGGGGCTACTGGGGTTACTGGTTCGCGCAAAACAATGCTCTATCTGTTTTTGCTTACACCGCCGGGATGGCTTTCGTGGGAGCGTTAGTCGGGTTAATTGTCACCCCATTTGTTACCACGCGCCCGGTGCGCGCCATGCGTTCCCTGCTGGCGCGCGTTTCGGCGGAACAACTTTTCTCTGGCTTGACGGGGCTGGTGATGGGGCTGATTGTTGCCGCCCTGCTGACCTTTCCACTTTCGATGCTTCCCACGCCCCTGGGCGATATTCTGCCTTTTTTGGGGGTATTGATTTTTGGTTATTTTGGCGTGGCAATTTTCGTCATGCGCCAAAACGACATGATGAACGTGCTCTCCGGGCTGGTGAACAAGGGCGAAGCAGCTGTCGGCGTACCCGCCAGCGCCTGGGGCAACACCTCGCGTACCATTTTGCTGGATACCAGCGTTATTATTGACGGCCGCGTGGCGGATATTGCCAAAACTGGCTTTCTGCCCGGAACTTTGCTGATTCCGCGCTTTGTGCTGACTGAGCTGCAATACATCGCCGACTCGGCGGATTCGTTGCGCCGTCAACGTGGCCGCCGTGGCATGGAAGTGCTGGCCGAGTTACAGAAGGGTTCTGCGGTCAGTATTCGCATCACGGACATTGACGTAGACGGTGTGCGCGAAGTGGATGACAAATTGGTCATTTTGGCGCGTCAGATGAAGTGTCCGATTCTTACCAACGATTACAACCTGAATCGCATCGCCGAACTGCAAGGTGTCAGCATTCTCAACATCAACGAATTAGCGAATGCCATCAAATCGGTTGTCCTGCCAGGCGAAACCTTCAATATTCTGATTATTCAGGATGGCAAGGAAATGGGTCAGGGCGTGGGCTACATGGACGACGGCACGATGGTTGTTGTCGAAGGCGGCAACAAGCATCTCGGCGTTCGCAAAAATGTGACGGTGACCAAAGTCCTTCAAACTGCCGCCGGACGCATGATTTTTGCCCGCCCGGAAGATTAAAGGCACTGGCGGCGCAAACTTAATCTTGCATTACATTTGACGGCGTGATGTTGCGCGAACCTACTCTCACGCAACATCACGCCGTTTTGTACCCTGCGCCCGGAAAGGCTGTCCTTTGGCGGAACTGGTACAATGCTGATGACTTTTTCTTTACCTTCAGGAGATTCCTTTGAACATCACCGAGTTTTTTCAAAAAGCGCGCAAATTTGTCCCGCTTTTTCTCATCGCCAGCGTCATCATCGTCCTCGACCAGTGGACAAAATGGCTGGTGCGCGAAAATATCCCTTTTACAGGAAGCTGGCTGCCGGATGGGCTTCAATGGTTGATGCCCTACGCCCGCATCGTTCACTGGTATAACACCGGCGCAGCCTTTGGATCTTTTCAGGGCTACGGTTGGGTCTTTACCATCCTTGCTTTTCTTGTCGCCGGGCTGATTGTCTACTACTACCCAAAAGTCGAACCCGAAGACGGCTGGATGCGCCTAGCAATGAGTATGCAACTGGCCGGAGCGCTCGGCAATGTGATTGACCGTCTGACCCTCGGCGGCAAAGTCACCGATTTTATCTCGGTTGGCACCTTTCCAGTCTTCAACGTGGCCGATTCTAGCATTACGCTGGGCGTTGTCTTGCTTTTGACCGGCGCCTGGTGGAAAGAACGCACCGAAAACCAACAGCGCATGGCACAGACCACCAGTGCGCCAACGGAAACTGAATGAGCGAGCGCCTGGAAGTTTTTTCTTACAGCGGCGAGGGCGAACGACTGGATAAATTTCTCGTCACCTGCCTGCCCGAGTTTTCCCGCGCCCGCCTGCAAGGGCTGATTGCAGATGGATGCGTGCTGTTAAACGGCACTCCCGCTCAAAAGGGCGGAACCCGCCTCGAAGGCGGCAAACAGGTCACAGTGCGCATCCCGCCGAATCAGGCCACCGCTTTACAGGCCGAATCCATTCCTCTACAAATCGTCTTCGAGAATGGCGACTTGCTCATTATCAATAAACCCGCTGGCATGGTCGTTCATCCCGCCGCCGGGCACGCTTCTGGCACACTGGTAAACGCTGTTTTGGCGCACGACCCTGATTTGGAAGGCATTGGCGGCGAGGAACGGCCTGGCATTGTTCACCGTCTCGACAAAGACACCAGCGGTCTGATTGTTGTTGCCAAAACCGAAGCCGCCATGCGCTGGCTGACAGAACAGTTCAAAGATCGGCGCGTCGAAAAAACTTATTTGGTGCTGGTGGATGGTGCCCCGCCCTCCCCCACCGGGCGTGTTGAAGCCCCAATTGGCCGCGACCCGCACAACCGTAAAAACATGGCCGTCGTGCAGATCAAAAAAGGGCGCGAAGCCGTCAGCGAGTACACCACGCTGGAGGCTTTTCCGCGCCATACCTTGCTGGAATTTCACCCGCACACCGGACGCACCCACCAGATTCGCGTCCACTGCGCCTTTTTGGGCTGCCCAATTGTCGGCGATACGGCTTATGGACACCGCAAAATTTCCTTGCCGGTAACGCGCCAGTTTTTGCACGCCTTCCGGCTAAAAATTACCCTGCCAGGTGAAACTGCGCCGACCACGTTTGAAGCCCCTCTGCCGCCCGACCTTCAGGCTGTGCTGGTTGCGTTAAGACAGTGATTTTCAAAACAAAGCGCCAACGTCAAGAGACGTTGGCGCTTTGTTTTTATTTTGCATGAATGTTTTACAAGGTCACGTGTGGCAAATCCTTCATTGCTTCGGCCACGGCATCGGCGGGATATTCGTAATCTTCCAACTGATTGTGCAGGTATTTCTCGTAGGAAACCATGTCGAAATGCCCGTGTCCTGAAAGATTGAACAGGATGACGCGCTTTTCGCCTTTGGCTTTTGCGTCCAGCGCCTCATCAATTGCCGCGCGAATGGCGTGCGCTGACTCGGGCGCAGGGATAATGCCCTCAGCGCGGGTGAACTGGACCGCCGCCTCGAACGTGGCGCGCTGCTTGACCGATAGCGCATCAATCTGCCCGGCATTTACCAGCGCTGAAACCAGCGGCGACATGCCGTGGTAGCGCAACCCGCCCGCGTGAATTTCGGGCGGCATGAAGCCGTGACCGAGCGTGTGCATCTTCATCACCGGCGCCATTTTCGCCGTATCGCCATAGTCGAAAGCGTAGACGCCTTTCGTCAGCGAAGGCGTTGCTGCCGGTTCGACGGCCAGCAGGCGCGTGCGTTTGCCATTTTTTAGATTTTCGCGCAGAAACGGGAAGGCAATTCCGCCAAAATTGGAGCCGCCGCCGGTGCAGCCGATGACGACATCCGGGTATTCTCCGGCCATATCCATCTGCTTGAGCGACTCCTCGCCAATGACCGTTTGGTGCAGCAAGACATGATTCAGCACCGAACCAAGGCCGTATTTCTTCGTTCCGCCGGAAGTCGCCGCCACTTCCACCGCTTCCGAAATGGCGATGCCGAGCGAGCCGCTATTTTCGGGGTCTTGCGCCAACAACGCGCGGCCATAATTGGTGCGATTGGTGGGGCTGGCAAAAACCTGCGTCCCAAAGGTTTCCATGTAAATGCGGCGATATGGCTTCTGATTGTACGAAACCTTCACCATGTAGACTTCCAGCGCCATATCGAAAAAATTACAAGCCATTGAGAGCGCAGTTCCCCACTGCCCGGCGCCGGTTTCGGTTGTCATCGCCTTTGTGCCAGAAATTTTGTTGTAAAACGCCTGGGGAATGGCAGTGTTGGGTTTGTGCGACCCGACCGGAGACGCGCCCTCGTACTTGTAATAAATATGCGCGGGGGTGCCAAGCGCTTTTTCCAGACGCACGGCGCGCATCAGCGGCGTAGGCCGCCAAAGTTTGTAAATTTCGCGCACTTCTTCGGGGATTTGAATGTAGCGCTCGCTACTGATTTCTTGCAAAATCAGTTCCATGGGGAACAGCACCGAAAGAAAATCGGGGGTTACTGGCTGCAACGTGCCGGGGTGAAGCACCGGCGTGGGCGCGATGCCGCTATCTGCGTTGATGTTGTACCAAAACTTTGGCAGGTCGTTTTGGCTTAAGAGAAAACGGGTTTCAGTGGACATGGAAAGACTCCTTTTTTTGAAAAAGCTATGGAATGAAAGAATAAGCCTGCGCCCCGGCCTCAGCCGCGACTTCGGCCATGATCTGCGCAATGGGTTGCTCCGGCGCGGAAGTAGACTCACCGCAGGCTGCCTCCGGTGAAATCAGCCTGCTCCTGTCTGGTTGGACGATATTTTCTTGCGCCATTCTGCCTCCTGAAAAATGAATGAACTGGAGGGCAGGCAAACAAAAACACCCGCCCCGAAAATTTCTCGGGACGGATGTTTAAAATCCGTGGTGCCACCCGAGTTAGGCGGTTTCTTAACAAAATTTTCCCCAGATGAAGCGCCAGGGAAAAGAAGAAAACCAGCCTCACTCATGTAGTCAGCGAACCCAATGGGATCAGTGACTCTACAGGATAACGGTTGTAGATTCCGGCTCAGGTTACTCTCCGTGTTCGGATACCATCCATTTATCTGTTTGGTATTCGGCGAGAATTTCGCCCTGCAACTCCAAGGTCCATTCGGCGCTGTCGTTTCGGGCAGGTCTCACACCACGTACCGCCTGGTCTCTGAACCGTCGTACTGCGCGTACTCGTCCTCATCAGCGTTGTTTTTATATTGCGCGTGATTATATGCGCTTTGCTGCTTCTGTCAAGTCATTCGCCCAAAATAAAATTATCAATTAACCGGGTTTTTCCCAGATAAACCGCCATCGAAAGCAGTGTTTTTCCAGTGACGGTTTTCAACTCTTCCAGCGAGTCGTTATCGGCGCACGAGATGTACTGCAAGCGTGCCAGCGGCTCTGCGTTGATGGTATCGCTCATGGCTTGACGCAAGCTGTCCGCGTTGCGCTCCCCGGCAGCGTAAGCAGCTTGGGCGGCGTTCAGGGCGCAGAACAAAACCGTCGCCGCCTGCCGTTCTGCCGGGTTGAGATAGGCGTTGCGACTTGACATCGCCAGCCCGTCGGCTTCGCGCTTAATTGGGCAGACGACAATTTCGATGGGGAAATTTAAATCATGGGTCATGCGCCGAATGACGGCGGCCTGCTGGGCGTCTTTTTGACCGAAATAGGCCTTTTGCGGCTGGATGGCGTTGAACAGTTTAGCGACGACCGTCGTCACCCCGCGAAAATGACCGGGGCGCATCGCCCCTTCCAGCGGCGAAGTCAGCCCTTCGACATTGACCCAGGTTTGAAAATCGGGCGGGTACATGATTTCGGCGGTTGGCATCCACACCAGATTAACTCCGGCGTCTTCCAGTAATTTCAAGTCGCCGGGTAAGTTGCGCGGATAGCTGGCCAGGTCTTCCTTGGGGCCAAACTGGGTCGGATTGACGAAAATGCTGACGGCGACGCTGGCGCATTCGGCGCGGGCGCGTTCCACCAGCGAAATGTGACCAGCGTGCAGGTAACCCATCGTCGGCACTAAGCCAAGCGGCGCGCCGAGCAAGCCGCGCGCGGCGCGCAATTCTTCCAACGTGGTGGCGAGAATCATTCCTTTGGACATTTTCCCTTTTGACGACAGTCTGAAATAGGATGAAGTGTGCTTTTCCACAACGCGCGCATCATGCTACCTATCATAGCCGTCTTTACGACTCTTTACAACCCTTTAACTCTGGTGATTACCCACAAGTGGTTTTAACCACCACCTGTGGTGGTTTCTGAAACGCACTTTCCACCACCAGTAGCGGTTAAATATAGATGTGTACAATCACCAGTTTTCATCACTTGACAAAAGTGAAAAGCATGTCATAATCTTAATGCGATTTTAATCAACGTGCTATGCGCCAATTTTCGGGAAAAAGACGGCGGCATTGCCGTTAAAAAATTATCAGGAGGTGATGTCTACTTTGCATTTGTGCGTTTTTGTAGCTTGTTGTTCGGCGTTTACATAACCTGTAAGACTCAAATAAGTGGAGAATAACAACCATGAAAACTAATTTTTTGTGGCGGCTTGCCAGCGTAATGACTTTACTGGCGATGCTCATCAGCCCGGTAGGTTCGGCCTTTGCCGCGCCTTCCGCCGCCCAGTCCCCCGCCCCGCAATCCAACGTGCGGGTCGTTGAATCAACCCCCGTTGTCAGCCAGCCGCTTCGCTCGCTGGCTCCGATCCAAGTAGACCCGAACGCCCCCAGTGTTTTGAAAAAACTGCAGGATCGTTTGGTGATCCCCAAGACACAAAACAGCCCGACCAATGGCGGTCGGGATGCCTCCATCGTACAAAATGGCCCGGTAAAAAATAACATGCCGGCTGCTGTCGCCAACTTCGAAGGCGTCAACAACGTCAGCGGCGTGCTGCCTCCCGACACCCAAGGCGACATGGGCTGGGATCCCATCAGCGGCACAAAATACTACGTTGAGTGGGTCAACCTGGCCTTCCAGATTTGGGATGTGACCACCCCCGGCGCACCGGTTTCGCTGTACGGCCCCGCGGCTGGCAACACCCTGTGGAGCGGCCTCGGCGGCATCTGCGCCGCCAACAACGACGGCGACCCCATCACCCAGTTCGATCACCTGGCCAACCGCTGGATCATGAGCCAGTTCGCGCTGGGCTTCCCGGATAACTTCCATCAGTGCATCGCCGTTTCAGCCAGCGCTGACCCGACCGGCGCCTGGTATCTGTACGACTTCCAGACCAGCACGACGATGATGAACGATTATCCCAAATTCGGCGTCTGGCCGGACGGCTACTACATGACCGTCAACCAGTTCAACGGCGGCACCTTCGCCTGGGGCGGCGCGGGTGTTGCGGCCTTTGAACGCACCGCCATGCTGGCCGGCCTGCCCGCCACGATGCAATACATTGACGTGGGCGCGGTCACGCTCAACTACGGCGGCATGTTGCCCTCCGACCTGGACGGCCCCGCTCCTGCAGTGGGTACCCCCAACTACTTCATGGAATGGGATGACAGTACCTGGCTCGGCGATGCGGCCGATACTTTGCGCATCTGGGAATTCCACGTGGATTGGGCCACTCCCGCCAGCACCACCTTTGGCTTGGCTGGTTACGCGCCTAATGCCATGATTGCCACCGCCAACGTGGATCCGGATATGTGCGGCGGCGCGCGCAATTGCATTGACCAGCCTGGCACCGCCCAGGGTCTGGATGCGATTGCCGACCGCCTGATGTACCGCCTGCAATACCGCGACTTCGGTTCTCATCAGACCCTGGTGACCAACCATACCGTGGATGCTGACGGCGCAGACCATGCCGGTGTTCACTGGTTCGAACTGCGCGACTCTGGCGCTGGCTTTGTCATGAACCAGCAAGGCGTTTACGCCGGCGACGCGGCGAATACCGACAGCCGCTGGATGGGCAGTATCGCCATGGATGCCTCCGGCAACATGGCGCTTGGCTATTCCGTCTCCGGCGCGGCCACCTACCCGTCCGTGCGTTACACTGGGCGTCTTGCCGCTGAACCACCGGGCGGCCTGACGCAAGGCGAAACCGACCTGATCGCAGGCAGCGGTTCCCAGACTCACTCTGCCGCCCGCTGGGGTGACTACAGCATGTTGGCTGTGGACGCTTCCGACAGCTGTACCTTTTGGTACACCCAGGAATACTACGCCACAACCAGCAGCGCTGGCTGGCAGACCCGCATCGGCTCCTTCAAGTTCCCGACCTGCACTACTGCGCCCACCAGCGTTCTCCAGGGCACCGTGACGGATTCTGCATCGGCTCTGCTTGCCGGCGCGACCATTGACGTCTCGGGCGGATACACCACCACCACCGATGCCGTTGGTCACTATGCCATCAACCTGGTGGACGGCACCTACAGCGTGACCGCTTCCAAGTACGGTTACGTTTCCAGCACCGTCCCTGGTGTGGTTGTGACGGCTCCCGGCGGCGCCACGCAGGACTTCACCCTCGCCGCGGCGTCCACCTCCACCATCTCCGGCGTTGTGGCGGATGCCACCACCGGCTGGCCGCTCTACGCCCAAATTGACATCTTCGGCTTCCCGGGCAGCCCGGTCTTCACGGACCCGGTCACCGGCGCTTATAGCGTAGACCTGGTGGATGGCTCCTACACCTTCACCGTCGGCGCCCTGAGCGGCGGATATACTCCTGCCGTTCTGCCGCTGGTTGTCGCTGGCGACGCCACCCAGAACTTTGCGCTGGCTGTAGATGTGATGGCCTGTAACGCACCTGGCTACCATGTGGTCACTGGCACTTCCTTCTTCAGTGACGGCTTCGACACCTCCGTAGCCCCGGCCTTCTCGGCCGATTGGGGCGTGGTGGATGTAAGCGGCACGACCGGCGATTGGGTGACCCGCACAACGAGTGTCCACCCAACCGGTATTTCGCCGCATAACGCTCCCAACATGGCTGTCTTCAACTCCTGGACTTCCGTGTCTGGCGTTACCCGCCTCTATCGCACTGCTGGCGTGGATTTGAGCGCTCAAACAGCGGCCGAGCTAGCCTTCTGGATGTACCACGAAACCGGCTGGTCTGGAAGCAACGATTCGATTCAGGCGGAGGTTTCAACCGACGGCGGTACCACCTGGACCAATGTGGGCGCGCCCTTCATCCGTGATGACGGCGTCATAGGGTGGATCAAGCACCTTGTTGACTTCAGTGCCTACACCGGCGCCGGCATGACCGATGTGCGCGTGGCCTTCAAGGCCGCCAGCGGCTACGGCAACGATATCCATGTTGACGATACCACCTTCTCCACCCCGAGCGACTGCCTGCCCACGGTGGGTTACGGTCTGGTGATCGGCGCGGTCTTTGACGCCAACACCAGCCTGCTGGTCTCGAACGCTTCCGTCCAAGACGCGGCGCTCAATTCCGCCCTGCTGATGAATACCTCTGCTGACCCGGCCACCCCGGATCAGATGTACGTCATCGGCGAACCGGCTGGCCCAGTCACCCTGACGGCCAGCGCCACAAACTACGGGACAGACACCCAGTCTCCCACCGTGGTAGCCGGTGGCACTGTCGGGCAGGACTTCAACCTGCCAGTCGGATTCCTCACCGCCGCGCCCACCAGCCTGACTTACAACGTCACCGTCCCCGCGCCCACCGCCTCTCAACCACTGACCCTCAATAACACGGGCGGCGCACCGGTCAACTATGAGGTCTTCGCCATCCCCGGCACGTTTGCGGGCTACACCCCCACCGGGCCGTTTGCGGCCAATACCCGCCACACCGGGCCGAAGAATCTCAACGACAAGGATGCTTCCAATCTCCGCCTGCCCTCCATCCCGCCGAGTGTTCCTGCGCTGGACGGCGGCACGGTCTCCGCTTCCTGGCCGACCGGGCTGGCCTACGCCTGGGGCATCGGCTTCAACACCGACGCCACCGACCTGTGGCTAGGCAACCTTGCCGCAGCCGGCGGCGATGATCTCGACTACCGCTTCACCACTGCGGGCGTCAACACGGGTGACACGATTGATACCGCCCCGTGGGTTGGCACCTTCGGCGGCGACATGACCTACAACCCGTTCACCAAGACACTGTGGCAGGTCAATGTTGGCGGCGATAATTGCATCTACGAGATGGATCCGGCTGGCATGACATCCACCGGCAACAACATCTGCCCGGCCTTCGGCACCTCTGAGCGCGGCCTGGCCTTCGATCCGCTCACCAACACCTACTATGCCGGCTCCTGGAACGACGCGATCGTCAACCACTTCGCGCCGGATGGAACGATGCTGGCTTCTGTGAATGTCGGCCTGGATATCGCCGGCCTGGCCTTCAACCCCAGCACCGGGCACCTGTTTGTGATGGTCAACGCATCGAGCCAGCCTGACATCTACGTGCTGGATACCAATACGCCCACTTACGACATCGTCGGCGCGTTCTACATCAAGGATGGCGCTGTCAATGTGCTACAGGGCGGGCAGGCCGGCCTCGAAATAGACTGCAATGGCGACCTGTGGGCTGTCAACCAGACCACGCAAATGGTCTACAAAGCGGCCTCTGGCGAAACCGGCGTCTGCAACTGGCAATCCACCTGGCTGAGCACGCTACCCACTACGGGCAACATTCTCGCCGCTGGCAATGCGGTCCTCGCGGCCAACGCGGACGCGACCGGCCTGCCGATCGGCACGTACCAGGCTTACCTGCGCATTGTCAGCGATACTCCCTACGGTGACAAGATCGTGCCTGCTACCCTGAATGTTGGGAATGCGCCGCCGGTCGCGGATGCTCAGTCCGTCACCACCGCCGAAGACGCGGCCACGGGCGTCACCCTGACCGCCACAGACGCGGACGGCGATCCCCTGACCTACTCGGTCGTCGCGGCGCCTCTGCATGGCATCCTGTCCGGTAGCGCCCCTGCCCTGACCTACACCCCCGATGCCAACTACAATGGCCCAGATAGCTTCACCTTCAAGGCCAACGATGGCACGGTGGACAGCAACATCGCCACGGTTAGCATCACTGTGACCCCCGTCAATGATGCGCCGGTTATCACCAGTGACGGCGGCGATGCAACCGCCAGCCTGAACGTGCCCGAAAACACGACTGCCGTGACCACTGTCACTGCCACAGACGTGGATGTTGACACGCTCACCTACTCCATCTCCGGCGGCGCGGATACGGCTTTCTTCAGCATTGACCCATCCACTGGCGTCCTAACCTTCACCTCTGCGCCCAACTTCGAGAATCCTCTTGATGCTGGCGCGAATAACACCTACGAGGTGATCGTTCAGGTCTCGGATGGCACGCTCACTGACACGCAAACCATTACCGTGACCGTGGCGGACGTTGTCGAGACCTATTCCCTGTACCTGCCGCTGATCGTGCGGTAGAAACTTTCCACCCCTCGAAACAGAATCCAGCCTCGGGTCAGCAATGACGCGGGGCTGGATTTGTTAATCGAAGTGGGGTTCATTCAGAATCCACATCCATCGGATTGCCCCTGCGGATGCTTCGCGGCCAATCCAACTTATGTTCTGATGTTACGCAGCAAGAACCAGTGGCGCGATATATATGTCGCGGTTGCGCCGCAGAAACCGGAAAACTGAAATTTTAGAGCCGTTTGATAGGCACTGAACAGATAAGAACCCG
>Ga0100384_1001889_pt1 | contig 12684 bp, 16 predicted proteins | sample CryGeymeta201508_FD_87087 | JGI IMG/M metagenome (GOLD analysis project Ga0100384, IMG submission 87087) | Groundwater microbial communities from Crystal Geyser aquifers in Utah, USA - Crystal Geyser metaG 2015-08 | ecosystem: Environmental > Aquatic > Deep subsurface > Groundwater | place: USA... | reverse complement strand
GCGACATAAATAACCCACATTATGGAGTTTGCCATCAACCATTTCTGGCATGCTTCCAGTTATAATGTTTATGTTGTAAGATATGGCTAATTTTGAAAAACGTTGCACGATTTCATGGGTGTGTTTGGACAATTCACGAATGGCTTCTGGCGTGGATAAGTGATTGTTTTCAGCCATGAGAGGTGCATTAAAAAACTCTGGAAATAATGCAAAATCACTTCTGTAACCAGAAACAGCATCAATAAAAAATTCAGCTTGTTGCATCAATTCATCCAAATCTTTATAAAGGCGCATTTGCCATTGAACCAGGCCAAGTCTTACAATTTTTTTAATCGTTGAAGCTTTTTTGTTTTGTTTTTCGTAATAAATATTATCCCATTCCAGTAAAACGGCATATTCTTGAGAAGACGAATCGCCCACTAAATAGTCTTTTAATATTCTGGCTGGATGAAAATCATTTGAAATTTGAAAGTTTAAAACTGGATCATGAATTTCTTTTCTTCTTACTTTATCAATATATTCTTTAGGGGTTAATGTATCGGCATATTCATGATAATTTGGAATTCTACCTCCAAACGCCAGACCTTTTAAATTGAGTCTTTCGCATAATTCTTTTCTATAGTCATAAAGTCGTCTTCCTAAACGTAATCCTCTAAATTCAGGTTTTATAAAGACATCAATGCCATAAATAACATCGCCTTTATTGGTATGTGTATTAAAGGTATAGTTTCCTGTAATTTCTTTATACGTGTGGTTATCATCAAACTTATCATAATCAACAATGATGCATAAGGCGCAGCCAGCAATTTGATTATTGATTTTTATAACGACTTGACCTTCTGGAAATTTTTTAATTAATGTGCTAATATGGTGTTCATCCCAAATGGCATCTGGCATGGATGTGTAAGAAGCCATCATAGCTCTTTTTAGTTCTTGATAGTCATCTAAACTTAAATAAGCTAATTCAATATTTTCAATATCTTTCATAAATCAATCGGTAATTTTTCGCTAAGTTCTTACTTAAATTATTGATATCAACCATATAAAGCATCTCTTTTTAAAAAACTATTTTACCAAATAGGTAAGTTTCATGGTAATGGAGGCTGTTTTTTCTTTTGAAGAGGTGTTGTAAGCGCCGCCCCAGGAATAATCTTCGTTCGAGTTTTGTCCGGTTATTTGAAAAATACCCATTTGAGCTGTAGAGAGTTCCCCTAAGGTAGCTCCAGAATTTTCTGAAATACTTTTGGCTCTTAAATGTGCGTTTTCAGTGGCTCTTGAAACCATTTCAATTTTCAGATCTTCAAGTTTTGAATAATAATATCGAGGAGCCATGGAGTAAAGTTGAATGCCTTTGTTTAGGAGTTCGGTAACTTCACGAGAAATTTTTTCAACTTTTTCAACCTCTTTTGAATTAATTTGAACGGTCTGGCTTAAGGTATAATCTGTGAATTCCTGTCCTAAATATTTTCCGTCTGTGGTATAGTTTTGTTTAAAATTTTTAATGGTTTCAACGGCATTGAAAATAATCACGTTTTCAGCAAGACCTTTTGATTTAAAATAGTCCAGTATGGTTTCTTTGTCTTTTTTTAAATCGGTGTAACCTTGTTTTAAATCGCTATTTACTTGTGAAAATCTGGCTTCCCATACTATCAAGTCCGAAGTAAAATTAGTCTGTCCTAAACCGGTAACCGCTATGGTTCCAATTTTTTTGTTTCTATTGATAAAAGCGTTTCCAAAGATGATGGAGGCTACAACAATGGCAAGAGCGAATACAATGGCGTTAATGTTTTTTTTCATTTGAATGAGGTGTTAACTTAAACTATTTAAAATTTTATCGAATAGATTGAACAAACTGTTTGATATTTTCAACGGTATTTTCAGCTATAAATTTTATAAATGCGCTTCCAATAATAGCACCTTTGGCATATTGCGTTGCTTGCTTAAAAGTATCACGGTTATTAATTCCAAAACCTACAATTTGAGGATTCTTTAAATCCATGTTAGATATACGTTCAAAATAATATTTTTGGTCGTCACAAAACCTGATTGACTACCGGTAACGCTAGCGCTACTTACCATGTAAATAAAACCGTTGGATATAGAATCTATAAACCGAATACGCTCATCAGAAGTTTGAGGTGTTATTAAAAAAACATTGACTAACCCATATTTTTCAAATGTTGATTTATAATCTTCACTGTAAACATCAACAGGTAAATCGGGAATAATTAAACCATCAATACCAATTTCTTGGCATTTTTTGCAGAATGCTTCTACACCATATTGCAACATAGGGTTAAAATAACCCATGATAATTAATGGAATTGAAACGGTTTTTCTGATGTCTTTCAATTGATTAAAAAGTATTTCAGTGGTCATACCATTTTTTAAAGCTTTGCTGGAACTGGCTTGAATGGTCGGGCCATCGGCCAATGGGTCGCTAAATGGCAAACCAATTTCTATCATATCAACATCACTTGTTTCTAAGTTTTGAATGATGGAAACTGTATCGTTCAAACTAGGGTAGCCTGCAGTAAAATATATAGAAAGGATTTTTTTATTTTCTTTTAGTTTATTTTGAATACGATTCATAATAATATATTGTTTTGTCAATTGCGAGGAAGGAAGCAATCTGTATAATGAGATTACTTCACGTTGTTCGGAATGACGTTATAGTTTAAAATATTTAACGTAAGTATCTAAATCCTTATCGCCACGACCCGATAGACTCACCACAACAACATCGTCTGTTTTGAATGTTTTATATTCAAAAATAGCCAGTGCATGTGCGGTTTCAATGGCTGGAATAATACCTTCTAATTTTGAAAGTTCCAAGCCAGCTTTCATAGCATCGGCATCTGTAATGGACATAAATTCGGCACGTCCAGTTTTAGATAAATGGGCGTGCATAGGGCCAACACCAGGATAATCTAATCCTGCCGAAATAGAATATGGCTCGGTAATTTGTCCGTCTTTGGTTTGCATCAATAAGGTTTTACATCCATGGATGATGCCTTCTTTTCCTAAAACAGAAGTGGCGGCACTTTCACCAGAATCAATTCCTAAACCGGCAGCCTCGACCGCAATAATATTTACATTTTCATCATGTAAAAAGTGGTAATAGGTGCCAGCGGCATTACTGCCACCTCCAATACAAGCCACAACATAATCTGGATTTTCTCTGCCTTCATGGGCTTTTAATTGCCATTTAATTTCTTCTGAAATTACCGATTGAAACCTTGTTACCATATCTGGATACGGATGCGGACCGATGGCAGAACCAATTATATAATGTGTATCTACCGGATTATTAATCCAATCGCGAATGGCTTCGTTGGTAGCGTCTTTTAAGGTTCTGCTTCCTGATAATGCTGGAACAACGGTTGCGCCCAGCATTTTCATTCTAGCAACATTAGGTGCTTGACGAGCAATATCAATTTCTCCCATGTAAACAATGCATTCCAATCCCATTAAGGCACAAACAGTGGCAGTAGCAACACCATGTTGACCAGCACCAGTTTCGGCAATAATCCTTGTTTTTCCAAGGCGTTTAGCCATAAGAATTTGACCAATGGTGTTGTTTATTTTGTGTGCGCCCGTATGATTTAAATCTTCGCGTTTTAAATAGATTTTGGTGTTGTATTTTTCTGAAAGGCGTTTGGCAAAATAGAGTGGTGAAGGTCTGCCAACATAATCTTTTAAAAGTTGGTTAAACTCTTCTTTAAAGGAAGGTTCGGCCATTATTTTTAAATAATTTTGGCGTAACGCTTCGACGTTTGGATAGAGCATTTCTGGAATGTATGCCCCTCCAAATTTGCCATAATACCCTTTTTCATTTACGTTATAGTTCATGTAGTTTAATGTTTACTTCATTGTGAATTTTGATAGCTATTGAGAAAAGCAATCTGTTTAATGATAAAAAAGATTACTTCAGTCGTTCCTCCTTCGTAATGACGGTGTGTTTAAATTCTTTTAATAGTTCAATATTTTTTAATCCTGGTTCAATTTCAAATTTACTGTTTACATCAATGGCATAACAGTATTTAGATTCTTCTTTGTTGAAAAACGACTTGATTGTTTCAATGTCATCAAAACCAATGCCGCCACTTAAAAAATAAGGCTTGGTTGATGGATAATTTTGTAAAACACTCCAATTAAAGGCATATCCATTTCCGCCAGGTAATTTTCCTTTGGTGTCGAATAAAAAGTAATCACAAACGTCTTCATAAGCTTCTAAAATCTTAAAATTGAAAGCGTTTTTTATGGAAAATACTTTAATGATTTCCAGGTCTTTAGCTTTTAATTTTAAACAATACTCAGGCGATTCATCTCCATGAAGTTGTACTACTTTTAAGTTGTAATTCTTAATGTTTTCAATAACTTCTTTGATATCAGCATTAACAAAAACGCCTACTTTTTTTATGGTATTTGAGATGTTTATTATGTCTCCTTCAAAACATCTTGCTGATTTTTCATAAAATATAAACCCAAGATAGTCTGGTTGCAAAGCTGCAACTTGTTCTATGTTTTCCGGATATTTCATGCCACAAATTTTCAACTTCATTTTTCTAATGCTTTAATAAATTGTTTGGCACTTTCGCCAGCATTATCAGTTTTCATGAAATTCTCGCCAATTAAAAAACCTTGATACCCAAAAGCTTGTAATTCTTTAATAGATTCAACAGTACTTATGCCACTTTCAGAGACTTTTACAAAGTCATTAGGTATCAATTGGCTTAGTTTTTTACTTATCTCTAAACTTACTTCAAAAGTTTTTAAATTTCTATTGTTTACACCTAACATGTCTACACTGGGCATGATGGATTTATGGAGTTCTTCTTCATTATGAACTTCTAAAAGCACCTCTAAATGCAAGCTTTTTGCTAATTCTGAAAATAGCTTGAGTTCATTTTTAGTTAAAATAGAGGCGATAAGTAGAATTACATCGGCCCCATAGGCTTTAGCTTCTGCAATTTGATATGGATTTATAATGAATTCTTTTCTTAACAGCGGTAAGTTGCAACTTGCACGAGCCGTAAGTAAATCGTCTAAAGAACCACCAAAATATTTACCGTCGGTTAAAACTGAAATACCACAAACGCCTGCGGCTTCATAGCCTTCGGCAACATCAAAAACGTTTAAGTTTTGATTGATAATTGATTTTGAAGGTGAACGACGTTTGTGTTCAGCAATAATACCAGATTGACTTAATCGTAATTTATTGGCTAATGAAACGGTTTCTCTTTCAAATAAAACCGAATGTTCCAATTGTTTTATGGGAATTAATGATTTTCTCAAATCAACTTCAATACGCTTATCAGCTACTATTTTATCTAAAATATTCATTTACTTAACTCTTGAATGGTTTGTAATGCTTTTAATCCTTTTCCACTTAATAAAGATTCTTTTGCCATATCAAATCCTTGTTTATGGTCAATTTGATTGGTGGTTGCTATCGCTAAACCAGCATTGGCACAAACTACGTTATTTTGTTGTTTTGTTCCGTTTCCTTGTATAACGTCCATAAAAATTTTAGCAGATGATTCAACAGTATTGCCTCCAAAAATTGATTCTTGTGAAATTTCCGAAATTCCTAAATCTTCTGGAGAAAACATGATTTCGGCGTTATTGGAAATCACCTTTGCTTTACCAGTCAAAGAAATTTCATCATAGCCATCTAAAGCATGAACAATGGCATAATTTTTACCGGTATTTTGATATAAATAGCCATATAATCTAAGTAATTCTAAATTAAAAACGCCTACCATTTGATTTTTTGGAAACGATGGATTAACCATAGGTCCTAACATATTAAAAAATGTTTTCACACCTAATTCCCGACGAATGGGAGCAACGTTTTTCATTGCTGGATGAAATAATGGTGCATGTAATACACAAATGCCAGCTTTATCTATTGAGTGTTTTAAGAAATCTTCATCATTTGAAAATTTGATGCCCAAATATTCCATAACATTGGACGATCCACATGCAGACGAAACACCATAATTTCCATGTTTAGCAACCTTAACGCCTGCACCAGCTGTGACAAATGACGCCAAGGTAGAAATGTTGAACGTGTCTTTTCCGTCCCCACCGGTTCCGCATAAATCAATGGCATTGAATTCTTTTAAATCAATGGGAATGCATAATTCCAGTAAGGCATCTCTAAATCCTCTTAATTCTTCAAGCGTTATATTACGCATCATATAAACCGTAAGAAAAGAGGCTATTTGACTTTGGTTATACAATCCGTTAGAGATGTTTACCAAAGCTTGTTTTGCTTCTTCACTAGAGATACTTTCGTGATTTATAAGTCTGTTTAATAAATGTTTCATTTTTAAAATGATATGTTTTGTAACGAAAACACGAATGCTTTTCTTAGCTTTTTATATGCTTTAATTTGCCTTATTGCTAACTTGATAACCAATTTTTTAAAATTTGTTTTCCATGAGGTGTTAAAACAGATTCTGGATGATATTGTACGCCTTTTACATCATAAACTTTATGGCGCAGAGACATGATTTGACCATTTTCATCAAAAGATGTGGCTTCTAAACTATCAGGTAAATCTGGACTAACAACCCAAGAATGATAGCGACCTACTTCAATTACTTTTTCCAATCCTTTAAATAAGGATTCATCATCAACCGTAATATTAACCTTGGTTGCAACACCATGGTAAACGTCCTCTAAATTAATAAGTGTTCCGCCAAAAACCTCTCCAATAGCTTGTTGACCTAAGCAAACGCCCAAAATACTTTTAGTGGGTGCATATCTTTTAATAATGGCCTTTAATAATCCTGCTTCGTCTGGAATTCCTGGTCCAGGTGATAACACAATTTTATCAAATGGTAGCACCTCATCTAAGGATAATTTGTCATTTCTTATAACCGTTACGTCACAATTTAAATCTTCTAAATAATGAACCAGATTATAGGTAAAACTATCGTAATTATCAATTACTAATACTTTCGTCATTTCTATTTTATATGTTTTCTGCTAATTCAATAGCCTTAGTTAACGCTCCTAATTTGTTGTACACTTCTTGTAATTCTGTTTCAGGATTTGATTTAGAAACCAAACCTGCACCAGCTTGCCAATGTAATTTATGGTTTTTACTTAAAAAGGTTCTTATCATGATAGCATGGTTAAAGTTGCCTTCAAAATCCATAAATCCAATAGCGCCACCATAAAATGAACGACTTGTTTTTTCGTATTGTTCAATAAGTTGCATGGCTCTGTGTTTTGGTGCGCCACTTAAAGTTCCTGCAGGAAATGTGTCAGCAACCACTTGCATGGTGGAGACTTTTTCATGTTTATGTCCAGTTACTTTACTGACTAAATGAATGACATGAGAAAAAAACTGAACTTCTCGATAGGTGTCAACCGTTACATGACTTCCGTTTCTGCTGAGGTCGTTCCTAGCCAAATCAACCAGCATGACGTGCTCTGCATTTTCTTTATCATCAATTTTTAATTGTTTAGCCAATTCGGCGTCTTGTAAATCGTTACCCGTTCGTTTAAAGGTTCCTGCAATAGGATGTATTTCTGCCTTTCCGTTGCTAACAATCAGTTGTGCTTCGGGCGAGCTTCCAAAAATTTTAAAATTCCCATAATCAAAATAAAACAAATACGGCGAAGGATTAATACTTCTTAAAGCACGGTATACATTAAACTCATCACCTTTAAATTCTTGTGTAAAACTTTTAGATAAAACAAGCTGAAAAACATCACCACGGCCGCAATGTTTTTTTGCCAATTCTACATGATTCTTATAATCATTATCTGTTAAATTTGATGAGATTTCACCTTTAGGCATGAAATTATATGAAGCAAAATTACGTGCTTTAATGAGTTGAAAAATAGCATCGATATTACTATCACTTTTATAGCAATGTGCAAAAATATAGGCTTCATTTTTAAAGTGATTAATGGCGATGATATTTTGATAAACAGCGTAAAATATATCAGGTATATTTACTGAATTTTCTTTTTTTGAAATGTGTATATCTTCAAAATATCTCACGGCATCATAGGCTATATAACCAAATATACCATTATTAATAAATTTAAATTCAGTTTCAGAATTAACCTTGAAGCGTTTTGTAAATTGATGAATTTCTTCCGTTACATCTGTGGTTTCTGAAATTTGTAAATTGGATGAACTACCATCAGGAAACGTTTGTGTAATGATGTCATTTTCTACTTTTATAGAGGCAATAGGATTAAAACAGATATAAGAAAAACTATTGTCGTTAGCGTGATAATCACTACTTTCAAGAAGAATGCTATTAGGGTAATTATCTCTAATTTTAAGGTAAATACTAACAGGGGTTATGGTGTCTGCCAGAATTTTTTTGTAATGCGTGTATAAATTAAATGTTTTCATTTTGTTCATTAAAAAAGGCTTGTCGTGAATGACAAGCCTTGGTGATATTTTTAGTTTAAATATACTAAGTGACTACTTCACGAAATCTTGTTTCTTAAAGCTCCACCACCAAGTATTATTTAATATTGTGTTCACGTATTTTTTATTTTGTTCAAATATAGAAAAGACAATAGTATTAAACAAAACTTTAAAAGAATTTTTAATTAAAAATATGTTAAACACACGGTATTTGAAGTAGTAATATTTAATTTTAGCTAGATGAAATGCTAATAGCCAAATCATTTGAAGCTAATGAAATATATATTATGGGTTCTATTATTGCTTTTTTCCGTAAGCTGTAAAGAAAAAAAATATTCAAATAATTCAGAAAATCAACCCATTCTGCCATCCGAAGTTTTACCCAATAAAATTGAAACGGTAGAACTTGAAGTTTATGATTTTAATAGATTTAAAAAATATTTGAATAGAACAGACGATACTGTTTATGTGATTAATTTTTGGGCTACCTGGTGTGCGCCTTGTGTGAAGGAATTACCTTTTTTTGAAAAAGTGCACACAGAATATGCCGATAAAAATGTTAAAGTCTTATTAGTAAGTTTAGATTTTCCACATTTATACGATTCAAAACTGAAGCCCTTTATTATTAAAAACAATATAAAATCTAAAGTTGTGGCTTTAGATGATGTGGATATGAATGCTTGGATTCCCCAAATAAGCAAAGATTGGTCTGGCTCCATTCCTGCAACCTTAATATACAAAAATGATAACTCTAAATTTTTTGAGCAATCATTTAATTATAAAGCTTTAGAACATGAAATCATTAAATTTTTAAAATAAAAAGTTATGAAAACACCTGTCTTATTATCAATAATGATGTTAACATTTATGAGTGATTTTACGCTTAATAATGTCAAAGAAAGGAGTGGTTACCAAATTGGAGATGTTGTAGCTGATTTTGAGTTGAAAAACATTGATGGTAATATGGTGTCGCTTTCAGATTATAAAGATGTAAAAGGGTTTATCATCACCTTTACATGCAATACCTGTCCGTTTTCAATAGCCTATGAAGACAGAATTATGGCACTAAATGAAAAGTACGCATCAAAAGGTTATCCGGTTATTGCCATCAACCCCAACAATCCTAAAGTTCAGCCAGGTGATAGTTATAAAAGTATGCAGCAAAGAGCGCTAGAAAAAGGCTTTACATTTCCATATTTAGTAGATGAAGGTCAACAAGTTTATCCTAAGTTTGGAGCTACCAAAACACCACATATGTTTGTTTTACAAAACACAAAACAAGGACCTGTTGTAAAATATATAGGGGCCATTGATGATAATTATAAAGATGCGAATGCAGTCAATACAAAATATGTTGAAAACGCTGTAAATGCTTTGTTGAGTGGTCATCCAGTAAAGCTACAAGAAACAAAAGCCATAGGTTGTACTATTAAGGTATAAGATGACAAAAAAACCTTAACCAATTTTTTGTAATAAGTAATTTATAAGTCTTATTTTTGTGCCTTAAATGTATTAAAATGGAAGATTTAACACAAGAAGAATGGGTTGAACTACTTGAAAATGATAACAATGCTGTTATTTTGGATGTTAGGACAGGTGATGAAGTTTTTCAAGGTAAAATACCAAATTCAATTCATATCGATTTTTATAAAGGACAAGCATTTATAGAGGAACTGGAAACGCTTGATAAAAGTAAAAATTATTATGTGTATTGCAGATCCGGAAACAGAAGTGGGCAAGCCTGTAAAATGATGAAACAGCTGGGTTTTCAAAATGCGTACAACCTCATTGGAGGCATGTTGCAATGGGATGGAGACGTGGAATAATTAAAGATTTTAAAAAATGAAACACCTGTTAGTTCTTTTAAGTATCGTCCTTTCCTGCTTTGTATTTAATTGCAAAGGACAGTCAGATGATAAAATAAATAACATTTCAGTTGAAGAAATGCAATTACTTTTAAAATCCAAAGACATTCAGTTGGTAGACGTAAGAACACCACAAGAGTTTAAAGCAGGATTTATTGGCGATGCAGTAAACATAGATTACTATTCACCTACTTTTGAAGAAGAGATAAGAAAACTGGATAAGAAAAAACCCATTATTTTATACTGCAAAAGTGGAAGACGAAGTAGTAACGGTTCTGAAAAACTTGAAGCTATCGGATTTGTTAAGGTCTATAATCTTTTGGGCGGTATTGATCAATGGAAACAAAAAGGATTAAAAGTTAATAAAAAATAAAAAAGCTGCCTAAAAAGTTTTTTCATGTCCTTGAGTGTTGAGTATTTGAAAAACCTCTCCAAAACACTTCTCCAAAAAATAAAAGAGGCTGTCTGAAAAATCTAGACAGCCTCTTTTATTATTAGAAAACTTTTTCTAAAATACACATTTTTAAAAAGTTAATGAATTAATTCTTATATTTGATTGTCTCCAAATCATGACCCTCTATCTTAAACAGGCAAGTTTTCTTATTTGTTTATTATATTCTAAGAATCCCTGATTTATTTTTTTAGCTTAAACCATATAATCGTTATATGGTAAATTAACCAACCAATAATTTTAATTATGATTAAAAGACCAATGTTATTAGTGTTTATGGTTGCCATAGTATTTGGCAACATGTTAACTGTTAAAGCCCAAGATGATTCCAAAGATTATAAAATGTGGGAAGATATTATGTTAACTCCTGACAATACAAAACTTAAAGTTTTGCAAGAAAACATGAGAAAACATAATGCAACCTATCACAAAGAAGGGCCAACTAAAGCTACTGTTTACAATATTGTTTCAGGACCAAATTCTGGCAATATTATTTGGGAAATGGGGCCAATGATGTTCAAACATAATGATGTGCGTCCGGGAGAAGGCGGACATGATGCCGATTGGAGAGATAACGTTATGCCGTATATAAAAAAGGTTCAAACTATTGAGTATTGGACTGCTGATAAAAAGCTGAATAATACAGATATGATGACCAAAATGTCGCAATTTCCAATTTCTTTTATAAGATATTATGAAGTTATTGATGGGCCTGCGCCCGGCGTAAATACTTTCTTCGAAAGAATAAGTAAAACGGTTAAAGCTTTAGATGGTGTTAACCCTTGGGGAGTTTATTACAACGAGTTCAGACAAGGAAATCTAGGCCGTCATATTGCCACGTTTTCTTTTAGTCCAAATTGGACCGATTTTGAAAGGGATGTAAATTGGGTTGAAAACTTCAATAAAGTAAATGGCGAAAACTCATGGCAAAACCAACAGGATTTATATCAAGCAACTTTTAAAAACACCTGGGATGAGATTTGGGTGTATAACCCTCAAATGAGTGGAGACTAAATAGTACTTTTTAGGGTCAGAAATAATTCAACTTAACCAATATCAAAACCTCTGTTTTTACAATAAACAGAGGTTTTTGTTTGTTATTTTATATTTTAACTATTTTTTGAGTTCTTTAACTATTAATTTTTTTGTGAAGCATCAATTTATATACTTTTATATAAAAATTACAAATTCTTATATAATTACTTTTAAATTGTCAAAGAATTAAATTTTTAGCATTTTAATTAATTAAATCCCTTATGGAAAACGGCTACATCATTTTAGGTATCATTGGTTTATTGTTTTTAAGCATGTATGGCTATGCATATGCCACGGTTGCTTTAGAGAAAATTCGTGAAAAAAAGATAAAAAAACTAGAAATTAAAAGAGAGCAATTAAGAGTTGAGCAAATGGCTATGAAGCAAAAGGAAAGAGAAGAAAAAATGGCTCAATTAAATAAACGTAGCGAAGAAATAAGATTAGAATTAGAAAAACTTGAACAAAAGAAACAAGAAAAAGACGTTAAAAAGCTTAAAATAGGCTAAAATATCCTTCTTATTTTTTTTATCATTTCTTATAATAGTATTGATTTTCAGTAAGTTCTGTTAAGTTTAATTTTTTTTATTAACTTTAAGGCATAACAACTAAAATCAACATTATGAAAAAAATCATTTCCACCTTACTTTTTGCAATCCTTTTTATAGGTTGCCAAGAAAAAGTAGACAATTCTGCACAAGAAGCGTTTGAAAAAAATTCTAAAACAGTTCTATTAAACATTGAAAGTTGGCAAAATGAATCTATGGATTACTCCATGTACTCTAAAGATTTTATCATGCTCGAAACTGGTGTAGGCACAGAAAAAGATTCTTTAACATTAGACGATATAATAGCTAATGATAAAAAGATGTGGGATTATTATGATTTTAAAATCCTGAACACTCCAGTGTTGTTGCCAGGAGTTAATC
>Ga0100384_1001864_pt1:2500-12787 | contig 12787 bp, 9 predicted proteins | sample CryGeymeta201508_FD_87087 | JGI IMG/M metagenome (GOLD analysis project Ga0100384, IMG submission 87087) | Groundwater microbial communities from Crystal Geyser aquifers in Utah, USA - Crystal Geyser metaG 2015-08 | ecosystem: Environmental > Aquatic > Deep subsurface > Groundwater... | reverse complement strand
TGTACATGTTGATTATAAGATAAAGCTTGATGAATTGTATCATGCTCCCCTGCGGGTAACTTTAGAAGCTAATGTAACGAACGTGACAGCCCCCTCTTATAGAAAAGCCCCTGCTGAAATTCATACGGATTTTTGGGTCGGAACTCGTGATTTAGCAGCGATCTATTTCAGTTTCGATAGGTATACAATGGGACAGCTGTTTAGTAGAACTATAGCGCCATAATAACCGCGCAACCGTTCGATCTCTAAGCCTTGCATGGTTTTTAGGAGGGTATTCTAGAGTTCTTGTATGTTAATACTTGAGCTCTAATAGTCTCAATTTTAGGCAGAGGGTTATTTCCTACGAAAAGAGCATTGATCTGCCTTGTAATAATAATTATTATAGCACACATATGTACCCGCAAGACAGCTTGGTAAATTGGTACCAGGGGCAAGGCCTCTGGCAGGATGTGGATCCAAAGGATTGGAATAATTGGGTATGGCAGCTGAAGAATCGGATAACTTCCTTAGAGCAGCTGGAGAAGACAGGAATAAAGTTAACACCCTCAGAGCGAGCGGGTTGTCTGTTTGCTGGAAAGAAATTGGCGCTTGCGATTACGCCCTACTATTTTAACCTAATCGACCGTGAAAACCCGGATTGCCCGATGCGTAAACAAGTGATTCCCCGTGAGGACGAGACATTTGTCGCACCGGAAGAATTACTGGATCCTGTTGGGGAAGAAGGCTCTATGGTTGCCCCCGGGCTGGTTCACCGTTATCCGGATCGTGTGCTCTTTTTGGTGACGGATCGGTGTGCTGCTTATTGCCGCTACTGTACGAGAAGCCGTCTTGTTTCTAATGCGCAGGATTATAATTTTCACCCTGAGTTTGAAAGCGGGTTAAAATATATTGAGGAACATCCGGAAGTAAGAGATGTTTTGTTAAGCGGGGGGGATCCGCTGCTCCTTTCGGATAACAAGCTGGATTATTTGTTGGGGAGATTGAGAGCGATTCCGCATGTGGAGTTTATTAGAATAGGCTCTCGAATTCCTATATTCCTTCCCCAGCGTATTACGGATAATTTATGTAGTATTCTTAAGAAACATGGCCCGATTTGGATGAGTATTCACGTGAACCATCCGCATGAGTGTACGTATGCTTTGCGAGAAGCTTGTGAGCGATTAACGTGCTCCGGTACGCCTCTGGGGAACCAGTCTGTATTATTAGATGGGGTTAACGATGATCTGGAGACCATGAAGTCCCTCATACACCGTTTACTGATGATGCGGGTGAGGCCTTATTACCTATACCAATGTGATCTCATAACGGGTAGCGCTCATTTTAGGACTGCGATTGAGAAGGGTATCGAGCTGATACGTGGGTTGCGAGGGCATACAACGGGCTATTCCATTCCGCAATATGTAATAGATGCGCCTGGTGGTGGTGGCAAAATCCCCATCAACCCGGATTATGTTGAGGAATTGACTGAGGAATCTATTTTATTACGCAACTATGACGGGAAGACGTATCGGTATTATTTTAACGCGCAAAAGAAAGTAGAGCATCACAGCGATTGTGGTGTGTGATGGGAAAGTTTATTTCCTAAGGTAGGGTAGGGTCTGTAGCCTGATTGTGAAAAATATTTACAATCCGTGGATTTATTTTACAATCAAGGTATGGCTACCCCCTCCGAAAAATACCCGCTGTTAATTTTTGGTACTGTTGGTGCGCTAGGAGCATGTGTCAATGAAACCAGAACGTTATTGAAGGATTGCTTAAGCGCATATCAGCATTATGAAATTATTGAACTTAAAATTGCAGATCTGATTCAAGAAGCAGCAAAGGGTTTTGTTGTTGAAGGTGTGGATATTGACAAGTTGAGTCAATTTGCGAAACACCATTTGTTTCAGACTGTTGGTGATTTCTTTTGCAGGGAGGGTGATGCAGGAAAGTCCTGTACTGAATACTGGGCGATTGAAGTACTGAAGCAAGTGAAAGAAAAGGCCAGGAGAAAAAGAAGATTAGCAATTATTATACACTCCTTTAAGCGACCTGCTGAAATAAGGTTATTCAGGGAAGTTTTTGGGGATTACTTTATCCTTGTCGGAAGTTCTCTGGGTGAATCTGCTAGAAGAGAAAGGCTTAAATCCCTTTATAAAGAGATGGAGCCTAGAGAGCTAAAAAAAGTCGTTGATATAATGATCAAGCGGGATAAGGGAGACTTTGGTAGAGACGCTTATGAATATTTAAATAAGCTAGCGGGAGCGGGCAACAAAGGTAATGAAGGATTGATTGAGCAAACATATAATAGGAAAGGAGTTTTTAAAGAAGAAAAAGATAAGAAATATTCGAAATATGGCCAAGATGTTGAAAATGCGTTCTCACTTGTTGATTACGTTGTTCGGGGGGCGAGCAGAGATTATGAGCCTCGGTATAGTAAAGATCCTGATAGTTTAAAAAGAAGCATAGAAAAGCTTTTGGAAATGTTAGCAGGGCACCCTTATAGGACACCCAGAGAAGAAGAATACTTTATGAAATTAGCGTTTTCAGCATCTCTTATGTCTGCAGATACCGGTAGGCAAGTGGGGGCCGTTATTGTTAACCCTAAAGGAAAGATTGTTTCCGTTGGGTATAATGAAGTGCCTAAGCGAGGAGGTGGGGTATACACGGAAAATTCTTCAGATGATCATCGCGATTTTAAAAAAGCTGAACTTTTTCATAAAAAGAAAATTAAGGAGTTAAAAGAAGAGTTTATAAAGAAAATCGGTAAAAATATAAAACAACAGATCAAGGAAGTACTTGAGTCTTTTAAGGATACTCAAACATCGAACCTGATTGAGTTTTTTCGATCGACACATGCGGAAAAGATGGCGCTTGCGATGGCAGCCTATAGTGGTTCTGCTGTTCAAGGAGCTACGATCTATGTAACAGATTTTCCCTGTCACCTGTGTACACAGATGATCATTGTTTCTGGTGTTAGTCGTGTTGTGTACTTTGATCCTTATGATAAAAGTCTAGCAGACGAAATGTACCCGGATGAAATAACGATTAATCCTTTCCCGGCGCGTGACGATCACTGTAATTACAATAGCAAGAAAATTGTTTTTGAAAGCTACGCCGGTGTAGCGCCTCAATTTTATGAAAAATATTTTTTATGGGACAAAGATAAAATTAAACGGCAAAATAAAGAGAAAGGTGAACCATTGAAATGGCTGGTGCCTGAAATAAACCAGACAGATCAAGCTGCAGAAATTAATTTTTCTTCACGAGTAAGAGTTCCTTTAACGCTTGAAGAAATCGAACTTAGAATTGCTAAAGCCGTAGATAGAGAAAGACCATTCTGTTTTAGGTAAAATAACGATAATTGCCAAAAGATTTTTTCACCCTACTTCACCTCGATGCTGATATCCTTTTTATCGTGGCTAGGGATGCCCGTGTTTTTGGGTAAAGGGGGCGCTTCTTGTGGTTCGCTTGCCTTTTGTAGCTTTGGCTTGGCTGTGAAATTGTTGGTGGCGAAGATGGTGTTTTCCCAGGGAGTGTAGCCGCGAAGTTTTAATGTGAGCTTCTTTTCGCCTTCGGAGACTTTGATTTGAGCGGGGGTGTTGCCGACAAATACCCCGTCTAGGAGGATGTCCGCGCCTTGGGGAGTGGAGTCTATTTTTATGACGACTGTGGGAATGGGGTTAGCCAGTTCGCGTTCGGCGAGGGTATAGGTGGCTTTTGAGGGAGGGACATAGGTGGAGCCTGGCGTGACGTTCAGTTGATAGGGGTTTAGGCGGGTGAGCGCTATGATCATGTTGCCGGATGCGTTGCGGACAACGGTTCTTAAGATGCCTTGCCAGTCGTATACTTCGCTAAAGTCGGATACCTCTCCGGGTATAGCGGTGGTGATGACTTGGGTGGGGGAGTCTTGGTAGACAATTTTGCCCGTTTGGGTGTCGATTACCTTAACGTCTATGGTGATCGTGGTGGTGGCTGTTGTGCGATCTATGCCGTAGGCGTTAATTGTTTTGCGGTCGATGCGGTAGTTGCTGAGACTGCCGGTGATGATGTAACGGGCGTTGTCTTTTCGGTAATATTTGATGAGGTTGGCGGTATCGTCCGGGTCTGCTATTCTTTTAGAACGCATGATGCTGTAGTCCGGAAGTTCACTAAGGGAGGCACTAAGCTCGTCCGCGGCGATGGCATTTGCGGAAGCTGGAAGCGTCCACTGTCCGGGGCTGATTTCTGTGAGACGATTGACTTCGCCCTTATAAATATCCTCTTGGCGCACACGTTGTACCTTTTTGCCATCTTGTACGTAGGTTTCTGCGGTGTTTTCAAACCCTCGTTTGTCCTGCTGATCAAAATAGATGCCGGGGACGATGCGTTGACCAGAGGGGCCCGTACGGTTATCGAAATCTAAAACGGCGATGCCAATATCGTGTGGCTGTTGGTCTATGTTTTCATCCGCGAAGGAGAAGAGGGGAAATGTTGCCAGGAAAAGGAGTGAGGTGAGTATGCTTTTCATAAATAGTTATTTAATCGTTACACGGTGGATCGCAATTATCAATCAAGTCTTGGCAAATTGCAACTCGTCTTGCGTCATTTTGGACGGCGTAGATGCATTTGCAGTTGGCTCCATTTTTCATGATACAGTCCATTTTTCGGTGATAGCCCTGCAAGAAGTGGAGATCCTTCATTTCGCCGATAAAAATGGGATTAAGAGTAAAGTTACCATCTGAGTTTTTAAACCGTTTGCCGAAAATGTAGACACCACGAAGGCCTTCACGGAAAATGATGTCCCAATTATAGACGGTAAACTTGTATTTTTCCTCAGATTCGCCCTTAAAAAATGCTGTTGAAATTTCGTGGTTCATAGGTCATAATTTTTATAACAAATTTATATTCAATGGATTTTAATTAATTTAACTGAATCTACCACTATTTTATGAAAAAACAATTTTTTTGGCTATCCTTATTCTTAGGCGTTGTAATGGGTTCAACGCTACTGGCAGCAACCGATGTAAAAACAGTGGCAGTGATCCCCTTTAAAAGCACGGATGTTACGATTTCGATGAGCAAGCAGTTTACGAATATGAAGTGGTCTCAGAAGGATACGGAGTATTTAACATCCGAAGTGATCACAGCCCTGGTGAATAACCCGAACTTTAAAGTAGTAGAGCGCCAAGGAAGCCGTTTAAAAGCATTGGAAGAAGAAAAGAAGTTTTCCTCTATGACGGCTGGCGGCATGAGTGCCTTTGGGAAAGAAATAGGCGCGCAGTATTTGGTATACGGAGATATAGAGCTTGTAGAAGCAGAGGAAAGACCCATGCGATTTGAATCCTCTAATGTAACCGTTACGGAACTGACCGGGCGGATGATTGTGAGTATGCGCATTGTGGACGTAGCGACATCTGAGATTGTTTTGTCCAAGAAAGTGAACCAAGAAGCACTTGAGCGCGTAACCCAGTATTCCAGAACTACGCCGCTATCTTTCATGAATCTGTTGAAAGAGTGGACCGTGAAACGCCTCGTTAACGAAATATCGAATACCATCAGCCCGATTAAGATAGCATCGATAGACAAACAGCAAGTTTACTTGAACCAGGGCGAGGGATCTGTATTTAAAATAGGCTCTGTGTTGGATGTGTTTGAAACGGGAGAGAAGATCGTGAATCCGGATACCGGAGAATTTCTAGGGACTCAGGAGCGCCAAATTGGCGCGGTACGAGTGAGCCGTATTATGCCTAAGTTTGCGGTGGCAGATTTAGTGAGCTCGGCAGCCCCCTTTGCCGTTGGCTATGTTTGTAGATTACCCCAAGAAAAGTACATTCACGCGAACATAGAAGAAAGACCCGTTTCCCCCCTTTCCTCTGATAAACCCGTGAATTGGTGACGATAATGATTTAAGTAAAACGAGGGGTAAGGTATGAGACAGAAGAAGGGGATAGGACGTTGGGCTATTATAGGAATAGTAACCGGTAGTGTGTTATTATTTACAGGAGGGTGCTCAACCACGAGCTTGTTTACAAGCTATCCATCACAATTGGAACCCGTTCGCAAGATGGTGCAGGAGGATAGGCCGATGGAAGCCTATGATGCGTTGACCCCTAAAGTGAAGACATCAGACAAGATACTCTATTTACAAGAAAGAGCCCGCGTATCCGAACTCGACAAAAAGATCGAGTGGAGCATAGAAGACTATGAAAACGCCGCTAAAGTGATTGAAGAAAACCAGATGAAAGCGAGTATTTCCGCCTCAAGTTTGGGGTCTATCGGAGCTAGCCTGTTAACCAATGATAATGCGATACCCTACACCGGCTACGGCTACGAAAAGGTATTTTTACACAGCTTCCAGACACTCAATTACCTAGAGCTTGGGAAGTTGGAAGGAGAGATGGTGGAAGTGCGCCGCGCTAATAATGAGCAAACGTATGCTCTGCAGCAGAACGAAAAAGAAGTTGCTAAGGTTCAAGACGAAGCGAAGAAACACCAAGTGAGCTCTGCGACCAACGAAGCGGGTTTTTCCAAGGCCTACGCGGATATGGCCTTTGCCGCAAGTGGCGTAAAAAACTCCTTTCAGAATGCCTTTACCTTTTATTTGTCCGGTGTGCTATATGAGATGGATAATGACCCAAACAATGCGCTGATATCCTATAAGAAAGCTGTGGAGATTTACCCGGAAAACAAGTATGCGGTGGACTCCGTCTTTAGATTGGCGGAATCTATGCGCTTTGAAGATGACCTAGAGCATTATGGGAAACTCTTCGGTAAAGTGAACCCACAGAAACCCAGGGCAGGGGACGGCCGATTGGTGGTTGTGTATGAAGACGGTTTTGTGCCGATGAAAGAACAGCTGATGATCCCCTTTTTCTGGAACGGAATTTCCTATACGATCGCGATGCCCTATTACTCAAGCGATATTACGCCGGCCTATTCTATGTCTTTACTCCACAATAACCGCCTGCTGGGTAAGACAGAGAATATTTGTACTGTTCGAGCCCTAGCGGTGAAAGCGCTGATGGAAGAGTACAGCGGGATATTTATACGCCAAGTGATCCGAATCGTTGTCAAAGACCAGATACAACGCCAGGCGCAGAAACAAGACTCTGTACTGGGTCTTGTGACTGCGATAGGAGCCCTGTTAAGTGAACGCGCGGACAGACGCAGCTGGTTGACCCTTCCGGACAACGTGCAGGTAGGCGATTACTTTATACCAGCCGGAGAATATACCTTTAATCTGGACCACCCAAGCGCACAGGGTGTTTCCCCTGTTGTGGCTGTGCAAGATGGCAAGACGACAATTCTACGGGTTACCAGAACCGGTGGGCGCTTTTATAGTCGGGTGATTGGGGCGATATAAATCTTGCTGAATTCATTGAGAGAGACGGTGCAAGGCGATTTTTTATCAACTGCCTTGCAATACTGAAATTTGACCGCCTAAGACAGGAAGCCACTTTTCCTCAAACACCTTAAACCTGGTATCTAAATCAGCAATCAATTGCTTTTTAACATCCTCCGAAGCAAACGAAGTGGTGATTGAGTTGTAAGCCAGCTGCTTGAGCTCGGCGTAGGAGATATCCGTGTTTTCGATTGCGATGGCGAATTCGTTTGAAATATTAGTCTCAAGAATCCCTTCATCATCGGTCGAGAGACTTACGGGAAGACCTAGTCTGAGGTAAAGGAGGAATGGGTGTTCGGAATAATCTCGAATGCTTTGAAGCTTCAGGTTGCTGTGCAAATTGATTTCGATAGGGAGCTGCTTTCGGCGCGCGTACTCGAGTGTCACGGGGTCATTTACTAGGAGAACACCATGCCCGATTCTATCCGTGCCCAGTATAAGCGCGTCTCTGACGTTATGGACATGGCCAATTTCGCCCGCATGAATGGTGCGCTTTAAATAAGAGGTGTTTTTTTGAGGGTGTTTGCCCTTAATGGAAGCGTTTAAGGGAGCATAAATTAAATAGCCCGTTTCTAGTGCAGGGGTATTACGCTCGTTCCCTAATAAATCTATTCCAACGATTGATCCAGGCATGCCAGTACTCGTTAACTGAATCAAGTCATTGATCCTTTCAGCATTTTCCCTTGGATCATCCACCCGCTTAAAGCTTGCGTTCCAACGTACGATTACCCCCGTTGCTTTGTAAAGCTCCTCAGACCACTTATTTTTTTCAGCTATATCTTCAGGCGTTGCTTTGACGTTGTCCGTGAATTCGACATATCGTATACCCTCGGCGTAGGCCTTCATTAAAAAATCTTGGATCACTATTTTTTTGCCACCCGGTACTGATTTTGCAACAGCCGCTATGAAAATAAAAGATGCCGAAAAACGTTCAAACGGGTGATCAAAATTAGGATTAGAAGGCATAAAAAGCAGGTTAAGAAAGGTTTCCTTATCCGCGCTAGATAGTTCTGAGAAACGTTTTCCGGGAATGAGCGTTTGTAAAAAACGAAACTCATTATTATAAAGCAATATTTGCTCATCGCTTCGGATGTTGTTTAACAACTTTTGTCCATCGAGGATAGGATCATGCTTGAGTAGAATCGTTTTTGCCATCTGGCGATCGAGAGTGCCATAGGGGTGTACGTGAAGCATTCCACCCTTAGGGAGCTCGTTTGTAAACTGCTTTAATAAACGGTGGTTGTTGCGCAATAAAGTTAAATCAATCACTGAATTCCCTGCATATTGAAGTCTTGCACGCTCTGCAATTTCAGTATGAAAAGCTTTGAGGTCATTTAAGTCCTTTGATTGAAATTGCATTTCCTTTGAAGGCATCAGAAAAACCTCCCATTCGGCCCTGGTAAAAGGAATCTCCTTCATTTCCGGAGTTAAACAGGTAATGGTTTCATTACGAAGACGTTCATACATCTCAAATTGATGATTCAGCTTTTCTTCTAGAGTTACCGTGTTGGCAGTGAGCACGCTTGTTGCCGTTAAAAATAGAAGAAGGGGTGTTGCTAGGTAATTTTTTAAGAGTGCCATAAGTATTTAATAGGTTTGAAAAAAGTGTTACAATTATACTTTTTTTTATTTTATCTGTCAATATATTTTACGTTTCGGTATGCTTTTCATAACTATAGGGAATAGCCTAAATTTTCAGCACTGAGGATTCCTAAAAAAAAGAAGCGTTCTAAAACGCTTCTTTTTTTTAAACTCTGCTGTTAATACGTGCGCGAGAGTTGAAAACTAAAAGAGCAATGAGTTACCCCCGTTCTTCCAACGGTACAAACTCTCGCTTAGCTTCGCCCATATAGATCTGTCTTGGCCTATGAATGCGGGCATGAGGGTCTTCCGCAACTTCTTTCCAGTGGGCAATCCAGCCAGGGAGGCGCCCAATCGCGAAGATGACCGTAAACATGTCCAGCGGGATGTCCAGCGCTTGCAAGATAATGCCACTATAGAAGTCTACATTGGGGTAGAGCTTTCTGGAAACAAAGTAATCATCACTTAATGCTTTTTCCTCTAAGTGACGAGCGATGTCGAGAAGAGGATCCTTTTTCATGCCCAAGTTATCGAGCACTTTGGCCGCAGCATCGCGAAGGATTTTAGCGCGAGGGTCATAGTGTTTATAAACCCGGTGCCCAAAGCCCATAAGGCGCTCTTGGCCGCTTTTGGCACGTTCAATAAACTTGGAGCCATCATCGCCGGAGGCATGGATTTCTTGAAGCATTTGTATCACAGCCATATTAGCGCCGCCATGTAGTGGGCCCCATAAAGCGCATACGCCAGCGGCTACAGATGCAAATAAATTAGCACCCCCCGAAGCGACCATGCGAACGGTTGAAGTACTACAGTTTTGTTCGTGATCTGCGTGGAGTAAAAAGATTAGATTAAGCGCACGACGTACGTTTTCATCCGGTTGATAGGGATCATACGGTTGAGTAAACATCATGTGCAGAAAATTATCTACGTAACGAAAATCGCTTCTAGGGTATATGAGCGGAAGACCCTTTTTAGTCCGATACGTCATGGCAGCGATCGTTCTTACCTTAGATATTAGAAACGCAGCAGCTTCATCAAAGAGGTCAAGATCTTGCACTCTGTTATTGCTCGACATTTTAGGATGATAGGTACCTAAAGAATTCAGCAAAGAAGAAAGGATAGCCATGGGATGGGCATTCATTGGAAAGCCCTTAAAGACCTGTTTCATTCCCTCGTGGAGCATAGCATTGTTTGCGATTTCTCGAGAAAAAGCGTCCCGTTGAGACTCTGTAGGGAGCTCGCCATAGATTAATAAATAAGACGTTTCGATGAAATTCGAGTGCTCTGCAAGGGCTTCGATCGGGTAGCCACGGTAGCGCAAGATGCCCTCCTCGCCGTCCACA
>Ga0100384_1001821_pt1 | contig 13009 bp, 10 predicted proteins | sample CryGeymeta201508_FD_87087 | JGI IMG/M metagenome (GOLD analysis project Ga0100384, IMG submission 87087) | Groundwater microbial communities from Crystal Geyser aquifers in Utah, USA - Crystal Geyser metaG 2015-08 | ecosystem: Environmental > Aquatic > Deep subsurface > Groundwater | place: USA... | reverse complement strand
GCGGCCTCGTGGATGAGCACGTCCGCACCTGCGGCCAGCCGAACGACCTGCGAACAGGGTTCGGTGTCACAGGAATAGGCTACCACCTTCTCATTCCGCTCTATCTCGATCCGCAAGCCAATGGCAGGGATCAGGTGCCGCACTGGCGAAGAAAATATGCGAAACTCCTCGCATTCCAGCACTGCCGTTTTCTCGTTAGCGGGTAAACGATAAAAGACCACCGGGAAGAAATCCGGCCACTCAGACCAGGCATAGAATCCCATCAGGTTTTCGATGCGGTCAAGGGTGTGATGCAATCCATAAATATTCAACGGCCGGCTGCGGCCCATCAGCCACATATTCATCAGCAAAAGTGGCACGCCGGAGACGTGATCCGGGTGAAAATGGGTCAGGATCAAATCCGTCAGGTTATCGAATTCCACACTGGCTTGCTGCAAGCGCAAGATTGGGTTACTGACGCAGTCAATCAGCACTGTGCGTCCTTCCCCCACCAGAACCATGTGCGTGTTTTCATGATGCACGTCCGGGATGGCGTTCGACGAGCCAAGAATGATCAGTTTCGGCATTTCACAATCTCTTGGTTTTCAGAGCAACCAAATTTATCTGAGCGCCCACAATATCAAGCATGGCGTGATCCAGACCTCGATAGCTGCGGCGACGGTCAACAGCGGGAGCACCAGCCCGAGGCCAATCTTCGCCCAATCTGCCAGCGCCTCCAACAAGACCTCGCCCAGCGTCCGCCCTGGGACAGGGGTCACCAAGGCTGCGCCGAGATGCAGCACCGCCGCGCTGGCCAGGATCACGGCTGGGATCTCGAAAATGCCGTGAGGCAGGATACCAGAGAGGGCCAAAAGGGCCGGTGAATAACCCACGACCTTTACCAGCGCCAACACGGCGCCGATCAATCCCACGTTACCCATAAATACAATCGTCCCCAGAACGCCAAAAGAAAAAAGGCCGAGCAGCAGAATGAGCGCCACGGCGCGCAGATTGTGCAGCCAGATATATTGGAAACTAATCTGCAGGTTGGCCGGTACGCCCAGGGCCATCTCCATCGCCTTTTGAATATCCTCAGACGAAGTTCTGAGGCCGAGCTGGGAGGCGTTGTTTAGAATCCAGAGATACCCCGCGACAAACCCGGCCAGGCCAAGGAGACTTGTCATCCAAATCGGGATCGCCTGCTTACGCAGCGTCTGCGTGACCTCACGCCGGTACCAGCCACCCAGGGATTTCGCCTCGCCCCGAAACGAACGCCAGAAGGTACGCCCCATCCAACGCAGGTTCAAGATGTCAATCTCATGTCCGAGCAGGGCCTCGCGCTGGAAATGGGATACGCCGACGCGCACCAGCAAAGCGGCCATCACCGTCACGCCCACCACAGCCGACCATAAGATCTGGTTGTTGCCCCAGAACATCAGCACGCTTTCGCCCTGGATGAGCAGCGCCATCGGAATGACGATAAAAGAAGACATCAGGTTGGCGGCCCGCACGGAGGTGGCTTGCGTGGAGATCACGATCGCGCCGCTGACCATCAACACGGCCTGGACGGTGGTCAACGCGATGGTCTGCACCAGCAGGCCCGGGTCCAGGAAAGGAACGTGCTGAATGCGCAAGCCGATCAGGTACACACTAATGCCGATGTACGCGGTCAGGAGCGGGACGCTGGTCGCAGCGATGAGTTTCCCCAGGTAAAGCTGCCAATCCTTGAGCGGGCTGGAAAGGAGCGGCTCGATCGTGCCGCGCTCTTTCTCGCCGACGAAGGCCTCCAGGGCGATGACCAACGAGACCGTGATCGGGAAGAAACCGACCACCATCAGCAGGAAAGGCACCAGGCGCTCGCCGATCAGGGTAGCGCCGTATTGAGAAACGAAACCCACCGCTTGCCCGGCGGTGTAATTCATCAGGAAAGGGAAAAAGAGTGTCAGGACGATCATCGGAAAGATGATGCGCCAATCGCGGAACTGGTCGCGCAATTCGCGGCGGGCGATCAGCCAGACCATGCTCAGTTGTTCTCTAAGGTCAAGCATCCTGCCTCGCCTGGGCCATCGCCGCCAGGTAGACCTGCTCCAGGTTGCGCGGCGCTTCCTGCATCGCCACGACCTGCACATGGTGAGAGACAAGCGCCTGGAGCAAAAGCGGGTTGGCTTGATCGGGATCGTCCACGCGGAAGCGGCGGACCGAATCCACATCCCCGATCAATGTGACCCCCTGCGGCAGGCGGAAGCTTCCAGGCGGCCATTTGCCACGAATGCGCACCTCGTACTCGGCCGGCCCCAACAGGCGTTTTTTCAACGCCTCGACCGTACCGCCGGTCAAGATGCGCCCGCGGTAGATAATGGCGATCTGGTCAGCCAGCATTTCGGCTTCGACCAGGTTGTGTGTGCAGATGAGGATCGTCCGGTTCTCGGAGCGCAGGCTGGCGATAGAATCGCGCACCAGGCGGGCGCTTTCCGGGTCCATGGCCGAGGTCGGTTCGTCGAGCAACAAGACCGGCGGCGCGTGGATCAAGGCACGCGCCAGGGCCAGTTTCTGGCGCATACCCTTCGAATACTCGCCGATCTTCTGCCTGGCAACCTCAGCCAGGCCGAAATATTCCAACAGTTCAGCAATCCTGGTTTGGCGCGCCGACCCATTCAAGCGGTAAACTTGCCCGAAAAAATCCAGGTATTCCTCGCCGGTCATGCGCAGGTACAGGCCGTGCTGCTCGGTCAGCACTCCCACCATCGAGCGGACTTTATCGGGCTGCGTAAGGATGTCGTATCCGGCTACGTTCGCCCGGCCCCGGCTTGGAGCGAGCACCGCGGTCAACAAGCGGACAGTGGTCGTCTTGCCGGCGCCATTCTGGCCGAGCAAAGCCAATATCTGCCCTGGATGGACGCTGAGGTTCAGGCCTTCCACCGCCCAAAAATCACCGAACTGTTTGCTGAGGTCTTCGGTTTGGATCATTACGCGGCTTCCAGCCGCAACAAAAAAGATTTACCCTCGAAGAACGGGGGCAGGCCGCGAAGACGCCCTTCGACTTCGCTCAGGGTAAACTCCGGCCGCGAAGTTTTATCAACCTTCGCGAAGTTTATCTCCCTTCGCGCTCGCCTGCCCCCGTTCTTTGGAGGGCGTTCCTTCGCGGTTCTAAAAGATTACACGGTAATTTTACATGCTGCCAGGGCGATGACGCCAGAACAAGAAGCCCGCAGCAACCAGCGCGACGATGGCGACGAAAGTCTGGTTGGCGTTGATGCCGCCCAGCCGCGAGGCGTCCAGGCGCAGGAAATCGAGAGAGAAACGTCCGATGGGATAGGCGATGAGATAGGTCAGGAAGATATCTCCCGGCTTGAGGCGGTCAGCGAAACGACGTCCCAGCCAGAGCAGGAAGAACATAGAGGCCAAGTTCCACAGCGACTCATACAGGAAAAGGGGATGAAAGTATTCATAATTTTGAAAACCAGGGACGCGATGGAGAGGATCAATGTAGATCTTCCAGGGCAGGTTCGTCGGCGCGCCATAAAGCTCCTGGTTGAAGAAATTACCCCAGCGACCAATGGCCTGCGCCAGCGCCAAACCCGGCGCAGCGACATCGGCCCACACAGCAAAGCTCATTTTCTTTTTACGTAAATATAGCCACATCGCCAACGCGCCGCCGATGACCGCGCCCGGGATGCCCAACCCGCCCCGCCGGATGTCAAGCATATCCAATGGATGGGTCAGATAATACCTCGTGGTGATGCCCTGCTCGACCATCGAAGGCGGCGGGGTAAGGATGTGCCAGATGCGCGCCCCGACGACACCGGCAATCACCAGCCAGAAGAGCATATCCCAGACGATCTCAGGGTCGAGGCCGCGGCGTTTCGCCTCCAGGCGCGCCAGCAAGGCAGCCACAACGACTCCCAGCATGATGAGAATACCGTAAAAGTAAATGTGAAATGATTGGTTCAGGAAGGGCAAGGGGATATCGAATCCGTCGGGCATTTTATTCTCCTTTTTCACTCAGGCGGCGGTAAGCCTGATGCCGCACGCGCAGTATACGTTGTAAAGCCGTAAAGTTTGCCAGGATTGCCAGAATCCACAAGGCGATGATCGGTATCTTGAAAACCAGCGCCGGGGCCAGGACCAGGTAACGCTCGGCGCGTGTCAACAGGCCGACGTTGGCATCGAAATGAAGCGACTCGGCTTTGGCCTTTGTATAAGAGACCAGCACGGCGCCGGCCGCAGCCAGGTAAACCAGCGCGCAGGCCAGTTTGTCACCCTGGTTGAGGTAGTAGATCAGCAGACCGAGGTACACTAACAACTCTGAGTAGCGGTCGGCTACCGAGTCGACGAAGGCGCCCCAATCGCTGGCTTCCCCGCGCAGGCGCGCCATGGCGCCGTCCAGCGCGTCGAAAGGTACGGTAATCAGCACCAGGATGCCGCCCCAGGTCAATTGTCCCCGGGCAATCATGTATGCCCCAATGGCCGTCCCAAACAGCCCCATCAGCGTCATCAAGTTGGGATGAATTCCGAGCCGGTTGAAAAACTTGCCCAATGGGTCGAGTAACCATTTAAACCATACACGCAGGTAATCGCTAAACGACAGCCGCTTCTGCTCTACGGATTGTTCCAAGGTAGTAACCCTTTCTGCTATTCGTTTGGGATAAAAATCTCGGCAATGATACCACCGACTGGGGAATTCGCCAAACCAGACCCGAATTCTAATTTACGTCTTTGTCATTCCCTTCGTCCGGTTCGAGCAGCACCTCACGCTCGCGCCCGCCGCCCAGCGAAGGTCCAACGACGCCCATCTCCTCCAACTGGTCTAACAGGCGCGCGGCGCGCGGATAGCCAATCCGCAAGCGGCGCTGGAGCATGGAGGCGCTGGCGCGTTGCTCTTGCTTGAGGACAGTGATGGCCTGCTCGATCAGCACCTCGTCGCTATCGCCCTCCGGCTGGCTCAAGAGAGCCTCCCACGGCGAACGCAGCTCTTGCGAGGGGTTCATTTTCTGCCAGAAGGCAATAATGCGCTCGATCTCCTGATCGGTAACCATCACGCCTTGAGCGCGCACCGGATTGCCGGCTTCCGGGTTGATGAAGAGCATATCCCCGCGGCCGAGCAAGTTATCCGCCCCGGGCATATCCAGGATAACGCGCGAATCGACCTGCGAGGCGACGGCAAAGGAAATGCGCGCCGGGAAGTTGGCCTTGATCAGGCCGGTGACCACGTCCGTGCTGGGGCGCTGGGTCGCCACCACGAGGTGGATGCCGGTGGCGCGCGCCATCTGCGCCAGGCGCACCAGGTTGTGCTCGGTCTGGTCGGGCGCGGACATCATCAGGTCAGCCATCTCGTCAATCAGCACCACGATGCGCGGCAGCGGCTGTGTATCCTTGCGGCGCTGGAGCTTGCGGTTATAGGCCTCGATGTCACGCGCCTTCGCCGCCTCGAGCAATTTATAGCGGTGTTCCATTTCGACCACCACCCAGCGCAGCACGCCCAGGATGCGCTGGATGTCGGTCTCGACCTTGCCGTACAGGTGCGAGAGTCCGTTGTAACGGATCAGCTCGACCATCTTGGAGTCGATCATCACCAAGCGCAAATCTTCGGGCGTGTTGTTCATCGCCAGGCAGGCCGTGATGGCGGAGATGCACACCGACTTGCCTGAGCCGGTCGTCCCGGCGATCAACAGGTGCGGCATCTTTGACAGGTCAGCGACCACCGGCTGGCCGGAAACGTCCCGCCCCAGGGCAATGGCAAGCGGCGAGCCAACCTTGTAGAACGCCTCGCTCTCCAGGATCGGGCGCAGGCGCACGGTGATGGCGCGCAGATTAGGGACTTCAATGCCGACGTAAGAACGCCCCGGTACCGGCGCTTCGATGCGCAGACGTTCAGCCGAGAGGGCCAGGGCCAGGTCGCGCGAGAGATTGGCAATCTGCGCCACGCGCACCTTCTGCCGGTTTGGGTCACCGTTCTCCGCCTCACCCTTCTCGATGAAGCCCGGCTCGACGGCGAACTGGGTCACGGTCGGCCCGATGCGGAAGCCCACCACCCGCGCCGGGATGCCGAAGTCGGCCAGCGTCTTCTCGATCAGGCCAGCCGTCTGGTTGATATTACGCTCGTCCGGACGAGTGCTCTGTTCGCTGACCAGCAGGTTCAGCGGCGGCAGGCGCTCGCCGCGCGGCAGCGGTTCGGCCGGGCGATCATCGGGTTGTTCGGAAACCTTGAATGACTTGCGGAACTGCGGCGGCAAACGCCCCTCGCGCTTTTTCGCTCGCTCCTGGGACGGGGAGGTTGTCCCGGCCGAGGCGGAGATAATTGCCTCGTCCGGCGCGGCAGGCTGAAGGCTTCGCCGCGAGCGCTCAGCCGAGCGGTCCGAAACCGGCGGCTCGCCGGCCAGCTTGAGCAGGATCGCCTCGAACCGTCGCCACAGCCCGAACGCGGTCGTCAGGGCCAGTCCCCAAAGCAGGAAAACAACGAAGCCGCCCCCAAACGAACCGAGGTATTTTGCCAGCAGCATGGACAGTCCCCAGCCGACCCGCCCGCCCCACCAGCCGTTCTCGGCTTGCGACAGGGAATTGCCGCTGACCACCGAAAGCACGGCCAGGGTCAGGAAGGCAGCCAGCTCGATGGCGATGACCTGTCCCCAGTTCAATTTCAGCGGGCCGCGGCTGCGGCGGAAGGCCAGCAAGCCGCCCAGGCAGGCCGCGGCGATGACCAGCAGGCTGCCCCAGCCAAACCAGAGCTCAAGCAAGCCGACCACCAGCGAGAGCAGCCTGCCAGCCGAGATGCCCAACAATCCCAGGAAAACCATCAGGGCCAAGGCCAGCAGCAGCACGCCGAGAACGTCCCAGGCAAAGCGTCCAAAATGGGACTGGAAACGAGCCAGGCGATCAATCCAATCCCCTGGCAGAGGTTGTTCTGGGTGAGCCGCCTGTGGAGGCGGTTGCGCGGAGCGGGAAGATCGAGGCGGCATGATCTATTCTGCATCCACCTTCAAGCTGAGGCTGAGCCGCTGCCGGGCAATCTCCACTTGCAGGATGCGCACCTGCACATCCTGGCCGGGCGTCAGGACATCCTTCAGGGTTGCGTTGGGCGGCATACAGATTTCCGAGGTGTGGATCAATCCCTCCAGCCCCTCTTCGAGGCGGGCAAAGGCGCCGAACGGCGCCAGCGTGGTGATGACGGCTGGAACGACCTGGTTGATGGAATAGCGCGCCTCGGCAGTCTCCCAGGGGTTGGGACACAGCCGCTTAAGGCTGAGGGCCACGCGGCAGCGATCCGGCGAAACCTCCTGCACCAGCACCTCGACGCGCTGGCCGACGTTCAAGACCTGGCTGGGATGGCTGACACGTCCCCAGGAAAGCTCGGAGATGTGGATCAGCCCCTCCAGGCCGCCCAGGTCTACAAATGCGCCGAAATCGGTGACGTTGGTCACCTCGCCGCTGACGCGCTGCCCGGCCTGTAAGGAATTAAGAAGCTGCGTCCGCTTTCCCGCCGCGGCGCGCGCTGCCCGTTCCGAGAAGACGATGCGGCCTTCTTCGGGAACGCACTCGATCACCTTCAAGCGCAATTTCCGCCCCACGTACCCCGACAGGCAATCTTCGCGGCCTATCTCGTCCACTTGAGCGGGCATATCCACCAGGTGCGAGCATGGGATGAAGCCATGCAATCCCTCCCCCTCGACCAGTAAGCCGCCGCGGTTATAGTCTGTTACGGTCAGGGTCACGATCTGATCCTGGCGATAAAGCGCCTTGGCTTGCTCCCAATCCGCAAGCATTTTGCCGCGCTCCTCGACCTTCGGCTGGCGCACCGCCGCAGGCCCCAGGTGGCTCTCCTCCTCGGCCAGGAGCGAGGTCCACCAGCCTTCGTCATAGACAGGGATTTCATTTTCCATAATCATTACTTCACGAAAAGGTTTTGTAGTGGCGACTTCCCTGGCACCGCCCGCCAGGGCAGGTGTAGTCGCTCTATTGGCCGAACGACTGAAGTCGTTACTACAGTTTCGTGAACTACTGATAATAGCAGGTGACTGCCCTCCCATAAAGCGATTGTGTACCATTAAGCTCCTCCGACTGACAACGAATGCTCCGCTTCCTTCCCGTTAACGCGGACTTGCATCTGGCGTTCCATTTCGAGGATAATGCGCGCCACTTCTTCGACCGCGACGCGCTGCTTGCGGTACAAGTCCGCCTCTGACATCGCCAGCCGCGTCGCAACTTCCCGCACCTTGCGGCCCTCGATGAATTTCATTTCCAGGATGTTATATAGGATCCACTCAGCGGTAAAGCGCCGCTCACCCTCCGGGCGGACGCTGTCCACCGCCTGGCGCAGGATGGCGCGCAAAGCGTTGGCCGGGCTGTCGTTGTGCTCGTTAAAAGCCTGTCGAACGATCTCTAATTGCAGGAGCGGGCTTTGGGTCAGCTTGGGGCCGCCCCAGTAATGGGTCAGGGCATCCTTGACCCAGTTCGCTAAATCGGATTCGGGCGGAAGGGTATCGGCCAGCAGGCTGGCTTTACTGTCATACCGTCCGACCGCGCGCCAGCGCTGGATCATTTCCACCTGCGGCTTCAGCTCCTCCAACGAGCGAAACACGCCCTGCTGTAAACGCCGATCCTGCAATGCCTGCGCGGCGCGCTGAATCAAAAGCAGCAGGGACTGGCGCTGTTCCCTGACCAGCGCCTGATCCGGCCGGCGCGCAACGCCAAGTAAACCCAGCAAAACCGGCTGGTCTTCGTCCATCCCAGACGGCTGGTGGAGCGGGAAGAGCCAGTAATCTCCCCAGCTATACTCCTCGTGGCCGTTTCCCCCCCCATTGACAACCTGCAAGGCCTTGGAAAGATCGGCCTCCTTTTGCAGGGGCGAATTTCCGGTTGTGACGATCAAGGAAAGATCGCCGCCATCCAGTGCAGCGACGAAGGCCGATGGAGACTGGAGATGATCCCGCACAGCCGCCAGGATCGCTTCGAGGAATTGGCGCAGGTCGCCCTGGGTGATCAACCGCTCCTCGAGGCTCTGCAACAGGGTAAGGTCGGCGCGGTCGCCGCCGAAGAAGATCCAGCGTTCCCAGATCGGCGCGACAATGGTGATGGTATGCTCCATGAGCAGTACAGAGACCACCATGGCAGTCGGCACCGCGCTCGAATAGACCACCCCGAATATCTCGCCGACGCGGCGGACAATTGTCATCACGCCCAACGCGACCGAAGCCGTGACCGGTCCGCGCATGATCCACTTGAAGAGGCGGCTGCGCACCACGCGGTCCGGCCACGAGACGCCGAAGAAAGCCACCGCGTAGGCCATGATAATGATCAACCCGCCGACCAGCATATTGCTGAACATCGCCATCCCCCAAAAGAGGAAAGGGTGCTGCCCCGCCAGGCTGGAGCCATAGAGCAGGTACGGGAACGAGCCAAGCGCCGGTGCAGTCGCTCCTGCTAATAGATAGAGCATCCGGCGGCGGCCGGAACGGGTCAGCGTACGACGGTAGGCGCGCCCGAAATTGATCCACGCCCAGACCATCGTCCCGGCATAATAAGCGGTGAACACTTCCGTCCACAGCGTGCGCTGGAGATGCGGGGCGGGCTGGCCGTCGGTCACCATCGCGCCAAGCAGGTACCCATAAGCCAACAGAATCAGGAAAAAAGCCGAGACGAAATAAGTGAAGCGGATTGCCAGGCGGCGGCGCCCGCGCGAGGGGCGGCCGGTAGTCACCAGCAGCGCATCCGAGAGATGCAGATAAGTCGGAGGCAGGAAGATAATCCCCAACCACTCCAGGCGCAGGAACAGTTCAACGATCTGAGGCGACTCCGATGAGCTTTCCAGCGCCTCGGAGGTAAAGACGACCACCACGCACAACAAGATCAGGGCGAACGAGCGCGCCACGCGATCGCGCAAGTTGAACGACAACGAATAGAAAAACAGCGAAAAGGCCGTGATGGCAATGCCGGCCGTAAGGATTTGGTTGACCGTCACGATCCCCGTCAGCACTTCAGACATCCAACCGTTAAGCATTCCAACCTTTCCAGTAAAGAATCCTACTTCAGAGCGCGCCCAAAAAACAAGGCGATATCCTGGGTCAGGTAATAATGGTCATTATACCCGCAGAACTCGTAGCCCATTTTTTGCGCCAGGCGGATGGCGGCGCAATTCTTGGAAGCCATCTCCATAACAGCCCGCCGGTTCTTGCGCTGCATAGCCCAGGCTTGAGCCGCCAGGATCAACGTGGTCGCGATCCCCTTGCGACGGGCAGCGGACGCAACCACCAAGTCGGTGATCCAGGCAGTCTGCAGGATGACCTTGTCCGTCAGGCGCAGGTAGCCGACCTGCGCCTCCCCCAAGACGGCCACCAGCATCGCGGTGCGGCGGCTCCATTCGTCCGCCAGCGTCTCGACCGGGCGCGGGTAATGCACGACGACCGCGCGCGGCAGGCGTATCTCGCGAAAGATCGCGCCGGCCTGTCCCTCTTCTCGCTGGACATCCATCTGCCAGACGTATTCGCTCGTGCAGGAATGGTTGATTGCCATCAGCACGGGCAGATCGGTGGCTACGGCGGGGCGAATGCGGACCTCGGGCATGATGCCTCCTTATTGACCTGCCACCCGCACCGGAACCACACAGGGCGGTAGGGCCTGTCCTTGATTATCGGTTACGACCAGTCGCAGCATGTAGTCACCCGGGGTCAGCTCGGTAGTATCCCACAAACCCAGCGTCCCATCCACGACGACCTCCCGCCCGGCCTGGATCGTTGACCAATTGTCGCTGCCCAGGGAAGCCACCTCGTACTTGTAAAAGCCAAAATTAGGAATATCAGCCGTTCCTTTCAGCGTGATCTGCCCGCGCACCTCCGAAGCCGATTCCGGGAAGGTCAACATGATCTGGCCGGGAATGCAGCCGCTGGCTTCGGTTCCTGGTGTAGCCATGGGGGTCTCTGCGCCTAAAGTAGCCATGAGTTCAGGCGAGAGGGTATTGGTCGGGACAGACAACAGACTAAGTGTCGGCGTGGTCAGCACGGCTGAGGCCGGCAGGCCCGGCGCGAGGAACGATGAAAGCACAAGCTCGCCCAATCCCATCAATAAGATGATCACCAGTACGGCGACCGCCTGGTTCGTCCGGCGCTGAGCCATCTCGCGTTCGAGGCCGAAGACCGAATCACGACCCTCTTTCAGGGAACGTAAAAAGCTGCGGAGCGCCAACAACAACCCGACTGCCAGCAGCAAATAAACCAGCGGCGCGTATAGCACGAAAAAACGAAGGATCGCTTCCATGCTGCCTGGTTAGAGATAGCGCAGCACGCCGCGCAGGATGGTTTCGATTTTGGGGGCCAGCACCTGGCCGGCTTCCAGCACCTCTTCGTGAGAGGTGACCGTGTTGCCGTCCAGGTTGGCTTTATTGCTGATCCCCGAAAACCCCAGCACACGCGTCCCGCCGTGACGCGCGACGGTCACTTCCGGTACGGTGGACATCCCGACCGCGTCCGCGCCGGCCATGCGCAGGAAACGCAAATCGGCCGGCGTCTCGAAGGATGGCCCGCTCAAGCCGACGTAAACGCCGGCGTGCAATTGGACGCTGCTTTCTGCCGCGGCTTTGCGCGCCAGGGCAGACAATTCCCGGTCGTAGGCCTGGCTCATATCCGGGAAGCGCGGCCCGAACTCGTCCAGGTTCGGCCCAATCAACGGGTTCAGACCGGCCATGCCTGCCAGGTTGAGATGGTCGGTGATCAGCATCACGTCGCCAGGCAGAAAATCCGGGTGGATGGCGCCGGCCGCGTTGGTTACAATCAGGATCTCGATCCCCAGACGCTGCATCACGCGCACCGGCATCGTCACCTGCGCCATGCTGTAGCCTTCGTAATAATGTACCCGGCCCTGCATGACAAGCACCAGTTGGCTTTCCAGCTCGCCGATCACCAGCCGGCCAGCGTGCCCGACGACCGTAGAGATCGGCCAGCCGGGCAGTTCTTGATAAGGGATGAGGCTGGCTTTGTTCACCGCATCCGCCAACCGTCCCAGCCCGGATCCCAGGATGATCCCAATGCGCGGCTTCTCTTGCACTCGCGAACGGATCACCCCCGCCAAACGGTCAATTTGTCCCAGCGATACCTGCATGTCACGTCTCCAAAAACGATAAAGTAAGTCACTCTGTGAATTATATCCCAACTCTGTAACTACTCAGCCAGGATGTCATTCTCCCGAAGGACATCGGGACGATGTGAGCCGCCGATGTTCTTGCGGCGGCGAAGAATCTCACGAAACTGGCACGGAGACCCTTCGGTCGCAAAGAACGCTCCCTCAGGGTGACATGCCTGAGTAGTTACCTTTCATCAGTGGCTATTACTGTAAAACCCGCCGGAAGGCGGCGACAGCTTTCTCCACGCCCGCGTCGCCAATCCAGTAATGCGTCACCAGTCGGAAACGACGCTTACCGGCCGCGTCAACAAGCACGCCATGGTCTTTCATTCTCTCGACGATGCTCTCCATGGTGGACTCCACCTCCGGCGACAGTGAGAGAAAAACCATGTTCGTCGCTGGCGTTCCCGCCTCGAGCGCGAGAGCGGGCACCTGCTTCAGCCCATCGGCCAGTTTCCTGGCCCGGGCATGATCCTCCGCCAACCGCTCGATCATCGTCTCCAACGCGACAATCCCGGCCGCAGCCAAAATCCCAGCCTGACGCATCCCGCCGCCCAGCATCTTGCGGATGCGGTGCGCTTTGGCTATAAATGCCTTCGACCCGCACAGCACCGAACCGACCGGCGCGCACAATCCCTTGCTCAAGCAAAACGTGACCGAATCCACCGGCGCGGCGAGTTCTTTCGCAGCTATCCCTTGCGCCACCGCGGCGTTGAATATCCGCGCCCCATCCAGATGGACGGCCAGCCCGTGAGCGTGGGCGAACTCGCATAATTGGCGCGTATATTCGGGCGTCAGGCATACACCGCCGCATGCGTTCTGGGTGTTTTCGAGACAAATGAGCCGCGTGACAGGCTCGTGCGGATCGTCCGCGCGGATGGCGGATTCGATATCTGCCAGCGCCAACGACCCATCCGGCTGG
>Ga0100384_1001802_pt1 | contig 13095 bp, 13 predicted proteins | sample CryGeymeta201508_FD_87087 | JGI IMG/M metagenome (GOLD analysis project Ga0100384, IMG submission 87087) | Groundwater microbial communities from Crystal Geyser aquifers in Utah, USA - Crystal Geyser metaG 2015-08 | ecosystem: Environmental > Aquatic > Deep subsurface > Groundwater | place: USA... | reverse complement strand
TATGCAATAATTGGGGATTGGGGATTGGGGATTGGGGATTGGGCCCAATCCCCAATCCCCAATCCCCAATCCCCAAAATTTAACTATAACTAAAAATATTAATAATGATTCATAATAGTGAAAATTGCTATTAATTAAATAATAAATATAATTATTATATAAATTATAATTAAATTTTTTGAAAAAATGAAAGCTTAAAGAGTGAAGAAATTAATACAATATTTGACCATAACAAGACTTGTTATAGGAAATTCTATTAATATTTACGCTTTTATATTAAATACGATGAGATATATTCCACTTCTAATCTTCTAACAGTAAAAAGTTAAAATTAGAATAATAGTAAGTATAAATAGCAATAAGATAGAATATACTATAAGAATTAGTAGCTTTAAATAAGAGAAAGACTATTAAGATGTAATTAATGTATTTGAATAAAGTAATTTATAATAGATTATATTTTATTAGTACTTGATATAGCTATTTAAAATTATACTATATTGTTATTTATATTGTAGTTAATAAACTTAGTATATTATAATGTATTATATGTATTATAATATATATTATATAATATTTTATAATAAATATATAGAAGGCATAAGAAAAACTATATAAGAAAATATAAATATTAAAGACTGAAAGAATAAAAAATGTTATCTTTGATTAAGTATTAGTAAATTTAATAAAGTTTGAAACTTAAACATTAAATTAATACTTCAAAATTAAAAAAAAAGTTATTTTGTTAATTAATTAGTAGTATTTGTAAAACAAAATATAATTTTAATAAAAAATATAATTTTTAATTGATATAAATAAAAATGGAATTAGGTGAGGAGAATGAAAACAAAGTGGTATTTAATAACATTAAATAAAGTTAAGAATATGGATAAATGGTAAAACAGTTGAAAAATCATTTGAGATCAATGTTAGTCCAAATGTTAAGACTCTAAATAGATTAAAGAATAATATATTAAAAATTCTTAACTCCTCATACTCGCTTGAAAAAATCAAACTATACAATTACAAAGGTATCGAATTAGATGACGCTGATATCGAATATCTTCACAATGGTCAAACTATATATCTTTCTTTGGATGGGTCTAACTTTAATATTCTTAACTATGTAAACGAACACAAATTCGTAAAATGGATTAAATCAGGAGGGTATGGCAAAGTCTACTCAGGTAATATTAATAATTAATAATTAAAAGCATTAAATGTCCTAACAAATGAGATAGTCGCAATAAAACAAATTGATGTCTCAAATTTATCAACAGAGGAAATATATAATATATCAAGAGAAGCTTTATACATGGAGTCTTTTAAACATAAAAATATTATAAGATGTATGAACTCATATGTATACGAAAATAAATTTTATACAGTTATGGACTGTGCAAAAGGAGGAGAGTTAGGAAAATATATAGAAGAAAATAAATGTTTAAAGGAAGTTGAAGCTATGAGGATATTCCGTCAACTCCATGATTCTATAAAATATATTCATGGAAGGTCGGTCATTCATCGAGATATTAAACCTAATAATATTTTATTTATGGATGAAGACCACGAAAATATAGTTGTAAGAATTTATATAAATCTAAATAGTTAATTGATTTTGGAATATCTGGCTTATGTGTAGGAAATATACAAGAAGTCTTAAAAGTTGGAACAACTAAAATACTCCCACCAGAAGTAATTAATAATATAATATAAAGAATAATAATAATTAGTATTATTTATCTTATTATATCTTTAGTTAGCATCAGGAATCAGTTTTACATCAAGCCCTAAATTTGATGTTTTCGCAATGGGGGTATTACTTTATTTAATGATATACGGAGTTTATCCATTCGAAGGTGAAAATGATAAAGAAATAATACGTAAAATAAAAAAAGAAGAACCGAAATACCCTTCAAATGTAGAAATATCTCTTAATTGCAAATTATTAATACAAGGAATGTTAGAAAAAAATCAACACTGTAGAATAGATCTATCAGATCCTTTATTTGATAAATGGTACAAAGGGGAAGAGTAATTAATAATGTATTTATTTTAGACCCGAAATATCAAATAAAACAGATGAAGTTGATTATAGTACAAAAGATGAAGAGGAATATGATAGCACAAATATAAGATCATCAGACGACAAAAAAGGTTCACAAAAAACAAGCTTTGAAGAAATAAACATAAAACTTGGAAATAGCAGTGATAATTTAGTCTCAAATCTTGTCAAAGACTTAAATAAGTCCCCACTTTTAATAAAAGATATTAAAAAGAAAGATTCCTCAAACAATGCAATTAGATTTAGTGAAGGAACAGTTAAATCAAACGGGATCGCGAATAAAGTAAAGCTTAACTCAAAAGGAAGCATGCAAAACATTGATGTAAATCCATTTAATAGTAGTGGAAGTAATAAAAATAACAAAAACGGAAGCAATAAAAATGAACCATATATTAAAAGAAATTCTAATTTAGATAACAGAAGATCGTCTCCTACTAAGAAATAAAAAAAATAAGCTATTATATTTATTTTTTAATTAAATATAAATAATAAAAATAATGTCTTGTTCATTATAAAGAATTTATATTTTATTTAATAAATTTATATAATAAATATAATGTTTTAATATATAATTATTTTACAATCATAATATCACTATCAAAACAGCATATAATTAAATAATTAAATTAAAAATATTTTCCATGGAGCCAGATAAAAATGAAGAACAAAATCAACAAACTTATAATAACCAAGTAAGGATCTTGTTTTTAACTTAGAATTACCAGGGAAATTCCTATAATTACTCAGGAAATCAGGGAAAATACAAAAAAGAAGTAACTTTTTCTATAAAATAGGGTTACTATCAAGGAAAAAATCAGAATAGTAAATATTACCAGGGTGGAGACTATCAAGGTGGAAACCAACAATTTTCTAACCAAGAAGGAGGTTACAAAGGACCAAAGAAACTAAATTATAAACCAAACTACGGTGAATACAAACAATATAAGGTAATTAATTTGTTTAAAATTTAGTATAATTTAAAATAAATATAGCAGCAATAATAACAATGACTACCAATATAAAAAAGGTGGTTTTAAATCAAATACTAGAGTATCCCAGTTAACTGATCAAGAAACAGTTGACCCTTATACCGCACAAATGTTAGTTTATCGTGCAGAAATGTATATTTTAGGTAAATATCCATACTTAATCGACATGAACTCAAAGTAAATAATTATTCCCAATAAAATATTATATATCCTCTAACTTAACATAACTAAATTTTATTTATAGGAATGAAGGATTATCCAAACAAATATCCGACAAATCTAAGTTCTTCATTATTAAAAGTTTTTCCGACGAAGATGTTCATAAAGTAATTAATTAATTTAAATAATTCAAATCATTTAACAATAGTCTATTAAATACAACGTTTGGTCAAGTACTAAATCTGGAAATCAAACACTCAACAATGCTTTCAAAAAAGCCAAAGAGGAAGGAGGCGACGTATTCTTAATTTTTAGGTATAATAAATTATTTAATTGTTAGTACCAATGGAAGTGGAAGATTTGTAGGTATTGCTCGAATGAAAACTGAAGTCGACTTCGAAAAAATGTTTATATATTGGACTCAAGATGGAAAGTGGAATGGAATGATGAACGTCGAGTGGTTATTCATTAAGGATGTCCCTTTTAAAGAATTTAGAAATATCGTCTTACTCATGAAGTATAATTATTTATAATGTTAATAGAGATGGACAAGTGAAACCAATATCAAACTCAAGAGATACTCAAGAAATTCCTTTTGCTGAAGTTGTGAAAGTTTTTGAAGTCTTTGAAAACTATTTAAATACAAATACAATATTGGAACACTTCGAATATTATGACATGAGACAAGAGAATTATGAAAAAAGTAATCAAAGTCAACCCTAAAGGGATATTGCTATTAAATATATAATTTTAATTTTAATATAAGTAATCTCAAACTATAGATCTTATGTTATTATCTCTTTTTCATTGTAATATTAAGTATAATTTTATAACATTTTTTATAATATAATATAATTTGAGTTATATTATAAAATAAATTTAATTATGAACTATATGATTATATAAAAATTATAATGAAATTTTATAATTATTAACAAAAAAACTATTATTAATAAAATATAAATTATAATAATAAATATGAAAAAAAGTAAAAGTCTAGAGGCAAGATTGTTTATTAAGAAACAGCCCTTAAAGACCGAGCCTCCTCAATCAAGAACTAAGCTTAAAATACATATCTATCGAAGACTAACTCTAAAACATAACTCAAACTATAAAACATATACCAATAAAATGTTAGATTGTCTTATCTTTAATAAAAATACACATGCGTCCGTTGCCTTTAAAGATAATATTATGTTTGAATTCTTAGATGAATTTCTTAAAAGGTAATAAACCATACTATAAAATAAAGTGCCAAATAGTAATTTACATAAAATATGTTAGGTTTTATAAGTTTAGTGAATCTAAAGAGAGAGTTCCTAAAATAGCTAACTATTACAAAAACTACCTGACTTTTTTCTGTAACCCTATATTTAGAAATTTTAAAATAAATGATATGATACAAGCCTATTCTGACAATAAAGCTGAGTTTTATTATAACAAAACATACACAAACAAAAAACAGAAAGATAAGAAGAAAGAAGAATCATTTATGTTCAATACAATAATAAAAAAGGATATTGATGAAGTGATGCTAACCGAACTACCAGAGAATAATAATTCTATATTTAATGATGAATTTTTTATATATCGACCTGAAAAGAAACGCTTTGACCTCGAAGGTAATCCAGAAAATTCAAGCCACCTAATATTAGACTATTCCAGAACAGATACAATGAAAAGTGGACTACTTGTTTTACAAACAAAGGAAGACGATATTTTCCAATTAGTTTCTAATTTAAGTAATCAGCCGTTGAATGATAAGATTTTCGATAAAATACAGCAGAAAAACACGAAAAAGATAGTAAAAAGCACATATAATTTCTCTACAACGGATAAAAGTAAAGGAGACTCACAGAATATAAATAATATTAATAAAGCGAATACAGGAAGTATAGTTCATAATGGGAGTATTCCATCTACAGGTGTATATGTTAACAAGCAAGAAAGTTATCAAATGCAAGACTTAATGAACAAAAACGAACACGATCACCACAATAACAAAATTAACAACAACACTAACAACACTAATAATAACTCTAACTCGCATCATACTAATAACAACAGCAAAATTACATATAATATTAATATGAGAAATCCAAGCCCAATTACACCTGTTACACCTCTTCAAGATCATGTTAAACCATACTTTGGCTTTAAAAACGTACATGAAATTATTGATGCTGCAAAAAACTTAGTTCCTAGCAGTTCAAAAAATAAACTGATAATAAATAATCAAGATCAAGAAATACTAAGTAAGTTACTTCCTACTTCAGTAAAGCAACAAAAGTTTAATATAGCTAGTACTAGTATAAAAAATGCAAATAATAAATTAATAGAGCATAAGCAAATTAAACTAAAGCCTAGTAACTCTAACTCAAAGTTTTCTAATTTATTATATTCAAGCGAATCGAACCTTAAAAATATAGGAAATCTAGGAAATAAAGATAGGACAAGTTCAAATCCTAAGATACCTACAAAGCAAATAAGAAATATTGATATTATGAAATATAGTGAGGATCTTAAAAGTCCTGCGAATGTTAATCCACAATTTATGAATAATCTTCAGGAATTTCGTAATATTTATGAAGCGAAGCCGAGGTATGAAGTAGAGGAGCATTCTAATCATAATCATAATCAAAATCCGATTCAAAATATCAATCAAAACAACGGTCATAAACCTACATTATCAGTTCATCTAGACAAAATCTTAAAAACAAGACAGCCAAGTTATGAAAATTTTATGGCAAGTTCAACACGTCAAGCAAAACATAAAACTAGCAATAATAACGGAACTGCAAGTGGAAGCGAAAAAATATCATACAACACAAAAGATGATGACTACGACGAAGCTAACTCTAATAATAAAATTAAAAAAGTAACTTCAGAAAGACAATTTCATAATATTGGCTACAATAACCTAAATAATAATCTTAATAGTAATCTAAAATTAGTAAATTATATAACAAGTACAAAAAATATTAACAATAACAATAATATTAATCAGCCTGAAGATAGAGTTCCTTCTTCATTTAATAATACTAAGACAACTTTGTATAAAAACGGTCAGTTAAAAATAAAATATAATTTAGAAAAGACTCCGTCTAATGCAAATGCCCACACAAATATTAATTATAATGAAGGAAAGATAAAATTACAATCAAAGTATTTTCATATTGAACAAAAAACTCTCGCCAGTACTAGAGGATATAATAAATCAAAGGATATAATAACAAATGTGGTAAAAATAAATCAAATTCCAAATAATACTAATAATCCAAGTATCCAAACACCGGTAAATCATAATCGTATTAAAAGTGTCGATGTTTACTCTAATAACTATATAAATAGCAATAATGTAAATAGTAATTTTAATAATCCAAATCTTAATGCATTTTTATCTAAAATTGCTTCGACTAAGAATTTAAATCCTGAAACTAAAACAAAAAAAATAAGTTTTTCCCCTCAGAGTTCTGGTAAAAGATAAGTATGTATAGCAGAATAAATGATTTTTAATTAAATATTAACTTTGTATATTCTATACTATAAAATATAAAATATTAATTTATTATGTAATATAATATTAAAATAATATTTTTCTAATAATTTTTATAATTATATTATAAATTTTGTAAATTATGAAAATTGACTTGGCGAAGAAAAGAGAAAAACATCTCGCGCCATGATAAAGTACATATCGCACAATGAATTTACATTGATTTATGCGTAATTTATGAAAATTTTACGATTAAAGTAAAAAACATCCAAAAATATTGTGATTTTGTATGACTTTTCATTACTTAAGATAAATGTCATAATTTATAAAAATTAAGGAATCCGAAGAAATTCCTAAAATAACTAGAATCTTGCATGGAATACAAACAAACCAAGAAGATTATTGAGAAAAATGTTTATTTAGATTGAGATTCATATAAATAGCGTTTGGAATACATAGATATATAGTTATAAATACTTATTCTTATTAGTTAATAGTAATAAATTAAAAGAGACGAATTTAAAATAAAATAATTTTTTTATCTTATTTTAATAAATTATTCAAATATACACACATATAGGTGTTATTTTATTTCTTTCCTTTTCCTTTTCCAGCTTTTTTAGCTTTCTTTCCTCCTTTCTTTCCTCCGGCTCTTTTAGCTTTAGCGGCTTTCTTTGGGGCCTTTGCTTTTCTTGGGGCTTTTGTGGTTGAGGCTTTAGCGACTACTGGAGTAGTGGCACATACATTTGAAGTTGATGGTGCTTTTCTGGTGCTTGCAGCTCTAGTGGGTTTTTTAGTTGTTGCTCTTTTTGCCATTTATTATATTGAATTTTATGTTTCGTTGTCTTTTTAAAGTAATTTTTAGAAATAATTGATTTTGGTTGGATAATTAATTTTCAATTGGATTAATTATTATTATTTTTATAAAAAAATGGAAAACTTTTTTGCTGATGTTATATTTTTGAGATTACTATATCGACTTAGATTCAATTCTAGTATTATTACGATTTTATTACTTGTTATTTGATTCTACATAGAAATGTCTTTTGATTTGCAAAAAAATAATTTCAAGTTTTTGATATTAATATACATCATTAGTAAAAACAAACACATTTCCTTTAAATTTAGAAGAAAAAAGTGATCTATTGATTAAATTGCCGGATGAGTATTAGATTTGTGCTTGTTAGAGTCGTAAATTACTTTTGTTTACTTTCGATTTTGAATTAACTAGTTTTTAATTCGTTTACTCATTTTATTTTTAATTTGAAAATTTTGAATAAACATAGTTTTTATTATTTTTCTTTAATTATTTATTTATATTTTATGATTATGTTATAATAAATTATATTAAAAAGATAAAATGGATTTTGTGAAGATGGAGAAAAAGTAACAGAAAAGTGAAAGAATAGTTGAGAGGACATGTAATAACATTGAAACTAGTAAGAAAAACAAAAAAGTGGATGAATTTATAACACATACTCGAAGTTAAACTTTTTTCTATTAACCAGTTGAATATTGAAAAGATAACTATTTTTCCTACGATAAGCTAAATATAGAAAACGAAAAATGTACACCATAAGCTTATCAACTAATACATCAAAAGCATAACATTACATGAATAACACAAAATACAAACAAAAACTCAAGAAAATACTGAAAAATCGTATAGTTACAAAGCAGACATTGCATAAAAGTAGAAAAACAAGCAAACTTGTCTAACAAAAAATGATCTAGAGTTTAAGAAGTTTACTTTGATTTTATATACTTTGATGTAAGATAACAACTACTTTAATAGTAAATAATATAATTCAAAATCACAACAACAAGTCTACGAGAATATACATATGGAACAACAGTATGAATATCTATCCTCGCCTTAATAACAACATAAGATAAATATAAAAAGAATGAAGAAAAAAGTAAGAGATCATAAAGAAGATTACTTGTATGTAGTATAAGACAAATAAAAACACATAAAGCTACTTACAAATGATAGTCTATATGAAATTTTATTTGCTTTTGTTAAGAAAACTAAATATTTTATTATGTTTTTTGTTAGATTATAGTTTGTTTTCATTAATTATAATATTATTTTCATTTTTGTTTATATTATATAATTTTTATAATTATTAATAACATTATAATTTTATATTTTTCTTATTCTTATTAATTAGTTATATTATTATACTATTAAACTTATAATAAGAAAAAGAGTATTAAATAGGGGATTGGGGATTGGGGATTGAGGATTGGTAACAATCCCTAATCCCCAATCCCCAATCCCCAAATATTAACATATATAAAATAAGTAAAAAGTTAATAAAGTTAATATAGTTAATAAAGTATAGTTAATATAGTTAATAAATTTTCATAATTATTAATTATTATAATTATTAAAAAATCAATACTCTTGTATTGATATAAATTCATCAAGTTCAGATAATTATGCAAATAGACTAATAATCAAGAAATAAAATATAAAACTTAAAATTTTAATAGTATTTCCATTTGTTGTAATTACTCCAGTTCCTGGAGTTCCGGCTGGGACGGGTGAAGGGCTTGGAATTGCTGCAGAACCACTGTCAGTTCCAAATGGATTAGTAGCAAGAGCAGTATAATCATAAGTAGGACTTAATGGAGAACTTCCTTTCATAACACAATCAACTGCACCTGAACAAGGTACTGATTTAGTACATATTAAGTTGTAGTCTGGACACCATAATTTTCCTGTATTAGTTCCTACTGTTACATCTACTGGGCCTCCTACTTTAGGGCAACTTACGACTTGAGTTCCTATTGTGACTGAAACTGTTTTGGCAGTATTATCACAAGCATATTTATAACATATAGAGTAATTGGCAGAAATTGCACTTTGTTCAGTGTTATTAGTATCTTTAATTGAAGAATAAAAGCATGAACTATCAGCACCAATAACTTCATTTAAAGATGTTGGTAGGCTTGAAGTACCTTCGAAACATACCTGAGTAAAGTAAGAAAGTCCATCACCTGCGCTTGAACTAATAGGACAAAAGTCAGCATTTGTAGTTCCAATTTTTCCACTAGCAAAATATTTATAAGCAGCATCAACTGACTGTCCACTACCATCTTGTAAACTACATGTTCCTTTAGCCATTCTTGAAGCAGTACACATTCTTGCATCAGTTTCAGTGCAAAATGTTCCTGGGAAACTACTTTTTTCATTGACAATACATTTTGCTAAGACGAAATCACATCCTTTGTATTTTCCAAATCTAAACAGACCTCCGGTATAGTAATTAACTTTATACCAACCAGAATCTTCATAAAAAGCAAGACTAATTTCAGAAATAACATTTTCTTCATAACTTTCACCAATCATAAAGTCTCCTAACATAGTTCTCATTTCCCAATGTGCACCTGCAGTTCCTGAACCTCCTTGATTTTCTAGTTCCATACCTGTTATAGAGGTACAACCAAAATGACTTTTAGCTGTTGCAACTACTTTTGGAGAAGTAACCATTTTTCTTGTAACACCATTTATAGTTTGAGATCCGATAGTTTGTGCAATAGGTATTTGATTCCCAGAACTATCAATAAAACCATCATAAAGTGAATCATTAAACACTAAAACGTGTGTCATTTCATGGAAGGTAAGCATTATTAAATAATCCATATAATTCTTTTTAGTAGGATCAACTGTAGGTACGGCATAATGCATTGAACCTGCAGTAGGTCTATTAGTTACAGAATCTTGAATACAATGAACAGCAGAGGCTTCAACTCCTTCTCCTGCTTTTAAATCAAACATAGGGAAGATAACAATATCAGCATCAACTCCAGCTTGGACATCGTTTGATATAATAGTAGTATCAGCATTACATTGTGTAACTTGTAATTTAGTAGTCATTCTTTTTACCATAAGTAATTTTTCGAACATAGCCTTTGTAGCATCTACAACTTGATGAATAGCATTTCTTTTAGCAATATCAACAGTTGTTTGTGAGTCAAGGATGGAATAATCAATGTACATTCTAAGTGGCTCCCATGCAGCTTGTAAATACCTTAATTTTGAAATTTCACTATGTTCATCTCCGTAATAATTTACTTTTGTTGATTTGCTATGAAGAGCTCGTTCGTAATGTCCACATTTTTTAAGATTGTGGGAATTAACTGAGATTATATTGAAAATAATCATTATAAGATAACAACAATATAAAACTTGTTTACACAGTTTGACCATTTTTAAATTATATATTATCAATATATAATAAATTGTTTAAATTATAATAATAAATATATTACCGTATACATTTTTAAAAGGTAAAATATTACTACAAAATTTAAAATTTTATTCAAAAGAGAAAATTTGGACTTTAAAATAAATACATTTATTAGAAATGAAACTAATTATAAACTTATTAGAATATCAAATTATTCTATTACTAAAAATTAAGAATCATAATAATATTGTCCATTTTTTAGCAGTTAATATATAAAGTAAATTTATTATTACGTTTAAACTATAATTATTATAATTTATTTTACTTTAAATATAATATTAAGTATAATGAATACCAACAACCCAGTTATCAAAAAAGATCTGAAGGAAACAACGAACCAAAACGAATATGAAATACCAGTAGGAGAATGCTTTAAACTAAATGCTAAAAAGAAATTAGGAAGCGGGGCTTTCGGAGACATTTATTATGGTAATAGCAATCGTTTTATATTTTAGGCATTAATACAAGAATATGTGAAGAAGTGGCAATTAAACTTGTAAGACAATTTTTTAACTAAAAAGGAACCTACAAAAGCTAAACACCCACAATTATTTTATGAAGCTAAGCTCTATATGGCTTTACAAGGAGGCGCGGGAATCCCCACTCTCCATTGGTGTGGTCAACAAGGAAACTACAATATAATGGTTATAGACTTATTAGGTCCTAGTCTTGAGGATTTGTTTAACTATTGTAAAAGGAAATTTACAAATAAAACAGCTATTATGCTTGGGGATCAAATTGTATATATTATAATAACTATTGATATATAATCAACTTAAATTAGATTAGTAGAATAGAATATATACACTCTAAAAACTTTATACATAGAGATGTAAAGCCTGATAACTTCCTTATCGGGACAAATAAGAAGAAAACACAAGTGTATGCTATAGATTTTGGATTGGCTAAAAGATTCCGTGATCCAAAGACTGGGAATCATATCCCCTATAGGGATGGAAAGTCATTAACTGGTACTGCAAGATATGCCAGTATTAACACTCACTTGGGAATAGAACAATCACGAAGAGATGACTTAGAATCATTAGGGTACGTTTTAGTCTACTTCTTACTTGGAGAACTACCTTGGCAAGGTATGAAGGCAAAGACAATGAAAGAGAAGTATGAAAAAATTATGGAAAAAAAGATTTCAACTCCTATTGATACACTATGCAAAGGATTCCCAGGTACTATTATTATTTAATAACTGTTAATATAATATATTCTTATATGTTAATAATATTATAGATGAAATACAAACATTTATTCACTATACAAGAGATTTAAGATTTGATGATAGACCTGATTATACTTATCTTAAGAGACTTCTGAAGACTATTTCTGAACGTGAAAAATTTGAGTACGATTACATCTTTGACTGGGTAATAAAGAAGCAAGAAAATGTATTATTTTAATAAGCTTATAATAATATTATATAATAGGATAAAATGAAAAACGAAAATGATGAGTTAGATTTAGGTAAGCAATCTAGTTTGAAGAACAATAATCTATTAACTGACGAGAAGCAAGGTAATAATTAGTTGTTAGAATATTTAGATAAAATTATGAAATAATGAATGAAAGAAGTTAATATGAATTCTTTTCAAATAAAGTTAAAATATAAATTTTAATATTAATACTCTAATATATATAAAATTTATTATATAATATATAATATAGTTAATTATAATTTTGGTTATTATTATATTAATGTTAATATGTTAATATTAGTTTATATTATATAATTATTTTTTATAATTATTAAATAGAGACGAGATATTGATGAATTTTATACTATTTTTATATGTTCATTTAAAATTAGGAAAGAATAAATAACAATATCAAATTTGAATTACCTCACTATCTCTTAATCGGTCTCAAAATATTTTATATTTCTATTGTTATTAATACTATTATTCTTTTTATACTTAATATCTTTCATATTTACCATTTCCTGATCAGTTTTTAACTGTATTGGTGGCATTAACATTTCATTTTTAAATGTTGTGCTATTTATTGATATTCTCTTTTCTTTATTACTATTAAGTAAAACATGTTTTAAGTTATTTGAACTTTTTGTTATTGCTGGAATATGACCAGAATTAATTTTATTATTGTTATTATTACTGG
>Ga0100384_1001767_pt1 | contig 13279 bp, 12 predicted proteins | sample CryGeymeta201508_FD_87087 | JGI IMG/M metagenome (GOLD analysis project Ga0100384, IMG submission 87087) | Groundwater microbial communities from Crystal Geyser aquifers in Utah, USA - Crystal Geyser metaG 2015-08 | ecosystem: Environmental > Aquatic > Deep subsurface > Groundwater | place: USA... | reverse complement strand
GTCAATTCTTGCTCACATTGTTGCTGCTTCTGATGCACTTTCAGGTGCTCGTCCAGGTGCACGTAAGGCACTTACTGAATCATATGTATCTCGTCTTACAGATATCGAAGAAATTGTTAACTCTTTTGAAGGTGTATCAAAATCATATGCAATCTCTGGTGGACGTGAAGTTAGAGTTTTCGTTGAAAACGATAAGGTTAACGATGAGCAAACAGTTATGTTATCTCGTGAAATCGCTAGAAAAATTGAAGATGAAATGTCTTATCCAGGTACAATTAAAATTACAGTTGTGCGTGAGACAAAGTCTGTTGGTGTCGCTAAATAATTAATGGGTGCTTAGGCACCCCTTTTTTTATGGATAAGAAAAAATATTATATCTCACTATTCATTTTGTTCATCATTCAAGGTCTCGTGGACTATTTCTTTGATATTCCCCTTGAGTACCATCTCTCTTACTTAGTTCCCCTCGTTTTCTCACTCTACTTAACTCACCCAAACATTGAAGAGTATAAGAAAAATCCGCGTCGCTTTTATAGTTTCTCAAGAGCTCTATTTGCTTACCACGACTTATTGTCGAAGAAATTTGAGAATCATAAGCATCGTGATGTCATTGTGACTTTTGTGCCAAGCCTTACATTCTTTTGTTTATTGTTGTTATTGCAATTGAATTTCTTTTTGGTTTTTGCCTATCTTTTAGGTCTCGCTGTCTTCATTGGATTTGAAAAATTATTTAATAAGATCAGCTAGGTGATGTTTAAAGTGAGATAACTTTTCACTACGAAGAAATCTTCCTCTAACTGTTTCAAAATCTGGAAAGTCATCAAAGAGGTAACGTGAAAAAGACTTAAACCTCTTCAGTATAATCTCTTCGCTAATTTCATCAATTCTAAACTCTTTTTCAAGCTCGTAAAAATATGTATCAAGGTGATGTTTTCTTTCTTCAAGTAGGAACTCGTCACTAAGAAAATGGCTGTTATTCTTATGTTGTTCAAATAGAGTCGCGAGCCACGGCGTTTTTAGGGCACTTCTTCCAAGCATTACTGCGTAGGGGTCGCACTCATCAAAAATTCTGATGACGTCGTCAACGGTCCAAATATCTCCATTTCCAATTATCGGAATACTGGTTGCCTTTACAGCTTCCTTTATATATTTCCAGTCAGCAATGCCTTGATAGAGTTGATCTCTTGTTCTTGCGTGAATTGTAATGGCCTCAACACCTTCATCCTCAAGCATCTTTAAAATATTTAAGAAGTTTAAATCGTCTTTGTATCCCACACGAATTTTTGCAGTGAATACTCCTTTGAAAGTCTCGCGAATCTCTTTGATAATCTTTCTTAGGACTTCGATATCAGACAAGAGATATGCGCCTCCATGATGGGCGTTTACTTTCTTTGAAGGACAGCCGAGATTGAGGTCAAGGTGATGAAAACCAAGCTCATTAATAATCGCGACAGTCTCTTTCGTTTGGGCCCGCGCAGAAGTGAGTATTTGATATGAAGTTTTCTTATCAAGAGATGTATTGAGAAGAGCGCGTTTTCCATAGTGGTTCTTTAGTGCTTCAGGATAGATATTTCCAACCGTCGGAACGCGAAAGAAATCAGTACTAAAGTAGTCCCATTCACTAAATGCACGGGCAATCGCCAAGCGGTAAGCACCGTCAGTGACTCCCTCCATTGGGGCGAAGAGAAGTGAATGTTTTTTAAAGGGTAATCTACTCATGGAAGATTCTTATAGACTATGCGCAACAAACTGGCCAATTTTTTAAAAAATGTGTAGAAATACCCATGCGAAAATATATCTCATTTGCCATGCCTGTCACGGTCACTAATCAAGGTGTTACCTTCTACTTTCAAGAAAGAAAGGAAGAGGGAGAGCTAAATGGTAAGCTTGAATTCCCTGGTGGGAAAATTGAACCCGGAGAAACTCCACTTGGCGCCTGTGTAAGAGAGTTTAGTGAAGAGGTTGGGGTTGAGCTTTCGGCCGCACGTTTTTCTCAGTTTGCAATTGATCAATTTGATTACGAAGATCGGAAGGTACAGTTATATTCATTTTATTTAGAACTTGGCGATGAAGATGTTTTCAAGCAGGGACTAATCACAAAATTCATCCCTTTTGAAATGATGAAAAATGAGGTATCTAAATTGAATCTTCTCGATGCAAATTTTAGTATTGTGATGAAATTCTTAGAGTTTAAGAAGATTAATCTAATAGGTGTTCAATGAACTATATTTTAGAATTAGCAAAATTTTACTTTCTGTCAGTTGGCTTTGGTGTGTTTATTTTTGCACCAGTTGCAAATTCAAAAATGACTGGTGGTGGTTTTCAAAAACTCTTAACTACGGTTTGTTTGAGCTCAGTGTTTGGTGCAATAATTTGTCACGCCGTTTTAGGGCATTCTCTTTCGAGTATCGAAGGTGTCATTTTAATCGTTTCGAGTATCTGTTTATTATTTCACCGGCAACTGCATAGTACTTATGATGAAAAAAATGGCGCGCTATGGATGCTCTATGCTGTGCCAGCAATTCTCGGTGTTGTAGAGTTTTACTTCTATCAAAAATTTAATCTCAAAAATTATATCTTTATTCTAAGCTCGGCTTACTATCTTGGAGCCATTACATATGCAATGATACTGGGGCACTGGTATCTTGTAACTCCGAAGCTTAGTGAAAAACCTCTTAAAGTTGCAACACTAATTATGTGGGCCATTATGATTCCTAAAATCATATGGAGTTTCTATGAAGCTTCTAATGCGAGTGCTTATCTTGAGTTAGGAACGATGCTTGGTGGTGGCTATTCATTTAATTGGATAATGTTTATCATGAGGGGAGTTTGGGGCTATCTTGTAATAGGTGTCATGAGTTACTTCGGGTGGCGATTAGTTTGTATGAGAAGTATTCAAAGTGCTACTGGTATCTACTATTCGATGACGATATTTGTATTTATTGGAGAGTTGATCTCGAGTTACTTATTCTTTAAATTTGGATTACTAATATGATGGAAATAACGATAACGTGTACTGAATGTGGCTCAGCAGTTTCTGTTGTACCAACAAAAGATGCGAAAACTTGTGAATGTAAAATATGTGGAAAAGAGCAAAATATATATTTTACTCCAGAACATTTTGATGGGATCTTAAAAGACTGCCCATGTTGTCAAAGACAAGATTTCTATAAGCAAAAAGACTTCAATAGAAAATTAGGGGTATCGCTATTTGTGATGGCCGCACTGCTTTCTGTTTGGATTTTTATGAGTGAATATGCGCCATATTCAGTTGCCCCATTCTTGATTCTCTATGTGTTTGACTTCATTCTTTTTAGAAAGCTCAAGCCAATAGCAATTTGCTACAAATGCAATACGATCTTTAGAAATGTTTCTAATATTACTGATATTCATGATTTTAACCATGAGATGAATGATAGAATTGTCTATTCAGACCATGACTTTAAAGGTGAGCATCTCGACCACTAAATAGAATTTACAATAAACTACTGAAAACTCGTTGATAGTAGACTAAAATCTTGAAATAGTGTAAAATATTGCTAAACTTAATTAATTTAAAATTAATTAATGATTAGGTTAAATAACAAGGAATTTAACATAGAACCTCCGCAGAAGCGTTTTAACGTTTTATCAAAAACCCCAGGACATTATTAATGGACATAGACAGTTTTGAGATAGTCTCATTAACGGTATGCTTTTGTCTTTCAGGATTCTTTTCAGGATCTGAAGCAGTTTTACTTTCTGTAAGTCATGATCGAGCAAGACAATTAATTGAAGAGGGGGGACCGAAAGGGAAGGCCCTAAGCTTTATGGTTGAAAAACCAAGTGAGCTACTTACAACAATTCTCGTTGGTAATAATATTGTAAATATTTTTGCCTCGTCTTTAACAACTGTTATTGCGCAGAGGATGTTTGCAACTGATGCAATTAGTATTGCAGTAGGAGTGACGACTTTAATTATTCTTATCTTTGGTGAAATTATGCCAAAGACATTTGCAAGAACACATGCTGAATCATTATCTGTTTTCACGATTCGTATTCTTCAGGTTTTCTACTACCTCACGTATCCGGTTATTAAATTAATGGTATGGGTAATCAATACAGTACTAGGAGAAAACGCACAACTGACGGGACGAGTTGTCACGAAAGACGATATTGAGTACATGATCCAAAAAGCAGAAAAAGAAAATACAATGGATGCTAAGCAGATTGATATGATTAACTCAATTTTGGAATTTCCAAAAATTAAAGTTAAAGACATCATGATTCCAAGAAAGGAAGTTAAGTATATCCAAGTTGGCATGAAATTTAACGAAATTATTAGTATTGTAAATTTAGATACACATAGTCGCTATCCTGTTTGTGATGGAGATATCGAAAATATCAAAGGTTTTCTTCACGTTAAGTCTTTGGCGTTTGTTAAGGATGAAGATAAGAAGGATTTTGATTTAGTAAACTATCTGAAAGAACCATTCTTTGTTTTTGAACATATGAAAATACAGGCCGTATTTGATCATATGAATAGAAAGAAAGTTCATCTCGCTCTAGTTAAAGATGAAAATGGACTTATTGTTGGAATCATTACGCTTGAAGACATTATTGAAGAGATTCTTGGCGAAATTCAAGATGAGCATGATCTTGATGAAGAAGAAGTGCTGAAAGAGTACATGGAAGTCGATTCGGAGGATGGAATTATCGTTGATGGTTCTATCTCACTTCGTGAATTATACAACGATTACGATATCAAAATCCCTCTAAATGATCACTATTCAACTCTTGCTGGATTTGTTCTTGATATGCTTGGAAATAATTTTCCAGAAGAAGGCCAAATTATTGTTTGGGAAGGCTTAAGCTTTAATCTTCTTAAAGTAGATGATTATGAAATTAGGGAAGTCAGAATAAAAGATGTTGATGGGGAAAAGCATCTTTACTCAAAGAGAGAAGTTATTGAGTCATCTTCACCAGACTCTGAGGAACCTGAAGTTACTGGTTAAGGATTTAAGAAATTAAAGACATCCTTACTAAAAATTTTTGGTATCCAAACTTCAAGACAAAAGTATTTCCCATTAAATTCAAGAGGTATTTTCATCACCACACAATTTTTAAAGTGGTGATGACTTTGATCTTTAAGTGTGATTTTCTCTGTCGGGAAATCAGCATAAGGATGTGCCATGTAGTCATGGACTTTAACGGCTTCAAAGTACTTCTCAGGGATATTCTTAACAATAGTGCTAAAGATTGGAGCGAGTTCTGTTTCGCCCATTTCGCTAACAAATTCCTCAAAGAAAGCTTCACTACCTCCAATGACAAATGAAAAGAATGAGCTTTCCAATTCAAATGTTTGAAAGTAGTTCATTTGATTAAGGAAGTTCGAAGGAGAGTCTTCGAGTGTGAGTTCCCCACGTTTTAAAATTATTCCTTTTTTGGTAAAGAAATACTTCATCGTCTCATCAACGTAACATTTAAGTAAACTTTCAACTCTAAGTTCTCTTTCAATACTATCAAGTAGCGATATGTATTTGATCATATCACTGGCCGGTAGAATATTTCTGTAGCGATGGTTTTGTAACTTACTTAATACACTCGACGGAGCATCAAAAATCTGTAGGGAGTATGATGAACTTTTTAAAATGGTAGAAACAAAATTGATAAGGTCGAGTAGTTCCTCAGTTGGTGACTCCAGTGGTGCAAGATTGAGTAAAAGATGCTTGGGGTCTTGTAGGTAGATTGATAATGCCTTGGTTATGTCGGTATGATTTTCCCTAAAAAAAGTGAGTGAATCAAATTTCGAGTGAGAGATCTTAAGTAGGGCATCATTCATTTTTCTTTAACCTTGAAGCAGCAATTTTTCCAAGAATTATAAATGCTTTCTTCTGTTTAGATGATTTGGCGATATCAAGTGCTGTTTTTCCTCTGAAGTTTTTCTCTAATGGATCGAGGCCAAGCATGATTAAGAGTTTGATGGAGTTTAACGCTCCAACGCTAGCAGCCTGCATTAGTAGTGAGTTACCTTTAATTTTTGTTTCAACACTTGCCGTATTATCAATAAGAATTTTTGCACATTCTGATTGATCAGCTTCAATTGCCAGAGAGAGTGCTGTATGACCATCGGTTCGCTTCTCATCCACATTTCGAACTTTGTGGGCAAGATAGTCGACAATTTCAAGATGTCCATTAGAAGCAGCAATCATTAAGCATGAATAGCCTTTGATATCTTTGATTTCATAATCGGCACCTTGGAGGATAAGTTTCTTTAAAAGGGCGCTTTGACCTTTCTCTGAAGCTATCCAACACAGAGTTTGTCCCTTCGAATTTTTTTGATTTGGATCAACAACATCATTGAGTGTTTTTTGTTCCTGTTCAGTCAATTGCTCTTCAGTCTTGTTATTTTCGAGTTCTTCATTATTTTCATCTTCTCCATTTTTAAGATGTTTAATTTCCATAATGTCATTTTCGTCACTGTCATGTTTAGAGCTTTTGACAACATAGGATTCACTATTATTATCTTCATTTGAAGATTCTATTTTTTTGAGTTTTGCAAAAGATTCTTCTCCTGAATCACTTGTGTTTATAGATTCAGGTCTCTTGAACTCGTAATCTTGAGAATTAGAATCCGGAGTTAGAAGCTTTGGACGTTTAATCTTTTCTACATGAGTGAACTCGTGTTGTGATTCACTGATTGTCATCTTTTCAACTTCTTGCGTTGGATGATTGCCTTTTACAATTTTAGCCTTATTGTCTTCAGGCGACGCTTCGTGCCTGCGTAGTTCTTTAGTTTCGTATGAAGGTTCTACTTCTTTGTTTACAGTTGTAATTTCTCCATACTCATCTTTAATAACACGATCGCCAGATTTTAAAGTTCCAAATGTGTCATCTTCCAAGGTTTTGTCGACGGTACGGATTTTTCCAAACTCATCTTTATACTCATCTTTATATCCATCACGTAAATAAGTAACATTCTTTTTTCTCTCAAGTATTACTTTGTCGGAGTCATTTTTATCTCGGCCATCCGCACTTAAATCTAAGCTATCATCATCGTCTTCATTGGTTGAACCTGGAAGATGCTTGATCTTCATGAAGTCATCTTCTTCTGCTTGATCTTGTTCAGAGAGTTTTAGTTTTTGAACGATATTATCTGGTTGATACTCATCTCCTGAAATTATTGAACGCTCTTCGACGATCCGATCAGTTCCCGAAAGTTTAGAAGTAGACCAAGACTTTTCACGTTCACCTGTAACCGTCGTCACTTCTTCGGCGTCTTGGGCTTCTGCGTCTTCGTGACCTTTTATTGTTGCTTTATCTTTTTCTTCAGTAAAAATATTTTCTGTTGATACTGGACGATTAATACTTTCATTTTCTTTTACATTAATTTGATACTCACCAACATGAATTTTTTCCTGCTTTGTTGTTTTTATATCAACATCGGATATGGTGATTTTGTCATCGATAGGTTCTTTGGCCTCTCTTTCTGAAGATACCGTGATGTATTCATTACTTTCTTCTTCTGATTTTGGAGACGCGTTGACGCGATAGAGATCATCGCCGCTTATTTCTTCTTTCTTCTCTTTTCCATCAAAAGGCTTAGAAATTGAATAAGAAGCATTTTCAATTTCTACTTTTTCAGAATTGAGGTCATTGTCGTATATTGAACCATCCTCAGAAACGATTTTTTCAGCATCTTCTGAAGATTCGTGAATGATTTGATAATCAAAACCATCTTTCTCGGCCTTCTCTCTAAGGTTTTGAAGATGTTCTTTGATCGAGTAGCTCGCAAGCTTTTCGATACTTGGAATTTTCTCTCGTATAACATCTGGGATATCAGTTATTTCTGTATCTTTTTGATCTTCATCCTCGACATTATGAGAAATGGCACTAACTATTTCATCACATATTTTTACTTCTTTATCTTTTACCGCCTCGAATGTTTGTTCCATTTTCTCTGAGATATCATCATCAGTGCTTGCACTCATCATTTCTTTGAGCTCTTCAGGGCTAAGATGCATTACGGCCCACATTAGAGAATTAAAGCCATTATTGTCTTCAATATCACTGTCACTACCTTTACTCATCAGAAGTTTTACTAATGGCATTTGTTTAAACTTGATAGCGTGCATGAGGGGAATTCTTCCTTTGTGATCTTGAAGATTAAGATTAGCGCTAAGAAGTGTGAGTAGTTTTGCTCCTTCATAGAATCCTGAAATACAAGCGTAGTGAAGAGGTGAACGCGAACGAGAGTCTACAATATTGATATTTGCACCAAGGAGAATAAGCTGTTGAGTAGAGTGATATTTACGATGTAGGAATGCTCTGTGAAGAAGAGTGTCTTCACTTGAAAGCTTTTCGTCAATGTTAAGCCCCTGCTTGAAGTAGTCTATTAAGACAGATATTTCGTCTCTTTCGATAGCCTCAATCAAGATCTCTTGGGTTTGTGTATCAATTGTCATGATTTACTCTTGTAAATAAAATCGGTATCTTAAGGTGTTTTGTTTATCAGGCCATAGATATAATTGATTGGCGGCAAGTATTTCCACCGAATATACTATTAAGAGCTAAAGGAGCGAGAAATGGAAAAAACTTATGAGATTGCAGTTATCGGTGGTGGAGCAGCTGGAGTTATGGCGACACTTAGAGGTGTACTAAATAATGACGAGGTTGTGCTCTTTCCTGGTGATGGACGAGATAAGAAACGCTCACGAGCTTTTTGGGTAGCAAAAGTAGAAAATATGCCAGGATTTCACGACTATAAGAAGGGAATTGATAATCCAAATAAATCAACGATCGAGTGGATTGAACAAAGTGAATTCAAGGAGAAGCTAACTCAAGTAAAGAATGTTGGAATCAAATCGATCACTAAAGACGGAAATATATTTCAATTAATCGACAGTAAAGATCAAGTTTACTGTGCAAAATATGTTGTCCTATGCACTGGGATTATGGATGTGCAACCGCATTTTAATGAATCTATTCAGCCAATACTTCCTTTTGCTAATGCTCAGACTGTTGATTATTGTCTTCGTTGCGATGGGCACCATGTTTTAGGAAAGCACACTTCTGTTATTGGTCATACGAGTGGTGCAGCTTGGGTTGCAGTGATGCTCAAGGAGAGATATCAAACACCTAGTATGAGTATTTTGCTAAATGGAGAAAAAGCTGATTTTGATAATGATGTAAAAGAATTGATTGAGCTTTATAAAATTGAAGTCTTTGATAGTGAGATCATTGATGTACTTGGAGATAAGAAGTCTGGAAAGCTTGAAGGATATAAGTTTAAAAGTGGTCGCCAACTTCAAAGTGAATTTACGTTTGTGTCGCTTGGAACTATTGTTTATAATGAATTAGCAAAGAGTATAGGCGCAGAAGTTGATGGACGAGGTTATGTTCCTACCGACTCTAAAGGGATGACTAATATTGAAAATTTCTACGTCGCCGGGGATATTCGTGCAGGTTTTAAGAAACAAATCTATACAGCTTGGGATATGGCCGTAGATTCTTTAGATGATATAAATCGTAAAATTAGGGCAGAAAAGAGAAATCTTCTTTTGCAAAAGAAAAGGAATTCCGTTTGAAACTACTCATCACTGTAATATTTAGCATAAGTTCATTTGGAGTTTTTACTGGAGACTGGACAGGTGAGGGGTATTTTTATTCAAATCGTAAAGAAGGAAAGTGTAGTGAAGTATTCTTTCAATTGAAAGAATCCAAAAATAGATTTGAAATCGTGACTGGTGGTTATAATTGCTCAACACTATCTGCAGAATACCCAAACTCTGTTTTTGAGCGAGTTGGGGATAAGCTTTTCTATGAAGGAGAGGAAGTTGGCTATTTAACGAAGAGTGAGCTTCACCTTTCTTACTATGATAATTTATATCAAATTGATTTAATTCTTGATGGTGAAAATTTAATTTTTAAAGAACAATGGAAAGATGCAACATCTTCTCTAGTGATCAAATCAAGCTTGAGTAGGCTTAATGATTAAAAAAATGATGCTTCTTTTTTGCATCATTCAATATAGCTTCTCAGCAGACTTAACAAAAGAATACATAAATCAATTAGCAAAAGATAGCGATCAAAACATTCAAGCTCTCAAGAAAAAGATTGGAGAGAGGACCATCGTTTTTATTCCAGGGATTTTATCTGAGACAGTCATCGAGTCTTCTTCCCAATTGATAAATATTTCTTTTTTAATGGGCGATTATTTCCTCGATCAACTTGATTGGTGTAAGAAAAATGACATTAAGTGTGTAAGGCCAATCTTAGAGTCGGAAGCTAGTGTTGATGAAAATAGTGAACGACTAAAGAAAATTTTAGAGAAGGTCGCTGGTGAAATAATTGTTGTTTCACACTCTAAAGGTAGTCTCGAGTTTTTGAATATACTTATAAAAGATAAAGCTATTCGAGAGCGAACTCATGCATGGATTGCAATGCAATCACCATTCTTTGGTGCTGTCGCAACGAAAATTTTTCTTGATAATAGTGTATTGAAAAAAAGTGTAGGGTGGATTTTTTCTTTTCTTGGTGGAAGTGCTGGTGGTGTCGAGTCTATTTCGATAGATGATCGAATGAGATATCAGAAGGCACATCGTTTGGAAATTGATAAATTACTTAAGTCGAAGAGAATTTTACATTATGGTTCATATATTGAGGATGTAAATGGGGTTGAAACAATCTTGGAGCTTACACGGGACTATATAAAGAAGGAACGTGGACAAAATGATGGGCTGGTGGAATTGTCATCAACTAAACTTGCGATCGGCGATTATATCAACGAAGAAGGTGTTGATCACTTGATGCCTGTTTTAAACCTGAGAAGATTACGTAAGATTACACCTTTTGTTATCGATAATAAGAATTGGTCAATAAATCGTGCTATAATGTTGAAATCCCTTCTCTTTATGGTTTTAAAATGAAAAAGAATATATCTGTTTTTTTTATCATTTTTACATCTGTTTATCTTTTGTTCGCACAAAAATATTCAACTCTTAATTTATTTAAATATTTTGAATATGATTATTTTAACTTAAACCAAAATTGGTTTTCTTTTTGGAGAGGAATATCTATCGAGGATTTTCCATTTTTAAATAGTTATGCACTAATCGATTTAACTTATATAAGAAATCAGATCTATAATAATAATGGAGGACCAGTTTCTCTTCTCTATTCAGTTTTAGGAAGTTTTGCTTTTGGACCATTGATACTAGTGACAGTTATCTCACTACATCTTCTTAGTATAAAAAAAATTGCTGAATATTTGAAAGTCTGTTGGGTGAGCACATTAGCAATTTATATCTTATTCATACCTATTGTGGACCTTTTCTATACAAAATTGTTTACTTCTGAAATTGCGACATGGTTTGCACTAAGTTTTTTATCTTGGGGCTATCTCTACATATTAAAAGGAAGGTATTTTTTTGCAAGTTTTCTACTACTATTAACGGTACTTACAAGATCTGAATATATTGTGATTTCAAGTCTACTGATACTTCAAAATTTTAGAAAAGATCGAAGATCTTTACCATTGTTCTTTGGGGGAGTCCTCTTAATGTTCTATCGAAATTATCTTTGGACAGGGGAGTTTCCTTCATTTGGAGATGGATACGGAAGACTTCATGATGCCTTAATATCATATAATGAAATGAGTCTCTTGTGGAGCCCTTTTGAACTATTCGCAAGAGTATGGTTTCATCTTAAGTCACTTTTAATCTTTGACCCAAGTGTTAAAGTCTTTTCTTTTACGCGAGAGGGTCACCTATATCTAGGTACACCCCTAGCATCTCTTTTATTTTATTCTTGGATTCCTGTTCTTTACTTTAAAAAAATTAGAACGATGTTTCATGATTACAGGTATGAGCTCTCTTTTTGTGGGATTCAATTTTTAGCGATATCAATTGTATCCGAGAGCTTTTTTCTTCGTTATGCATTGTCATATTTATTTCTATTTTGGTTATTTGTGTCACTTCGCTTATCTGATCTTAGTAGGAAATCTAAAGGATTGCTCATTGTCGGTCAGCTCTTGGCAATAGTTTTTTATTCGATCACATTTAAGCCAATTATATTCGAAAATGAAGCGCTAAGAAGTGAAAGCTTATTTGCTAAATTGAAAGAAGGTCATTTTACTGAAAAACCGTGGGGAGCACAGATTAAGAATTCACTTAATTGCGAAAAAAATGAGATGAGCGATCGTCTTGTGAAAGGTCTTTCGCTCGTTGATGGCCACTGCTTTGTCGATAAGAGGTGGGTATCAATTAGCAAGTCTGATGAATCAAGCTGTAGCTATAAAGTCAGGTTCCAATCACCAACGTTATGTTCAAAAATTAGCTTTAGTAATAATAATGGCCAAAAAGGAAAGTTAGTTCAGTTAGATGCAAATTCTTGTGAATATGAAGGCCTTTTTAGAAAATCTGTGGTCATTTCAGAGTTTTACTTTCCAGAAGATGGAGCTAATGAATTAGCTGAAATTTCATTTTCTTGTTTATAGATATTATTCATTGCGAGAGTTACTTTTTTAATATCTTGAGGTGTTGAGAATTCATTTAGAGGAATAAATAAAGTTTGATTCTTTATCTCTTCAGTTATTGTTAATTTTTGATTAGCAAAATACGAATGGCACATCGGAAGTCCGTACGATGAGATGTCGACACCTTGTTCAAAAAACTTATTTTGTATTTCAAGCTTTCTACCGTTTGTTTTAATTGGAATATGATAGTAGGTGTTGTTTGTGTTTTTAGTGAACCCTTTTGGAATCGAGTCTTTCGCTACTTGAGTTAATCCATTGAGAAAATCATTAAATACTTCCGCTCTCTTCGTATTTCCGACTCTTAGTCTTTCAAGCATCTGACGATAAAGCTTTAATTGACCTCTTGATAGCTTAAAAAAGAAAAAGTCAGGAAATTGATCACGTTTAGTGAATGAGTTTTCAAAAAAACGATCTTGATTAATTGCGCGAGTGATTGTTCTTGCCTGTTCTAATTTAGAATAGGAAGACGGAAATATTCTTTTAAATACCATGAGGGCATAATATGTAAGAGTGGAAAATATGTAGCGATTACAGAGGAAGTTTATTTTTAAGCTATCAATAATCTGGAAAAAAATCATTGATCTTTGGATACTATTTTGTTTTTCATTTATCTTTTTAAACTTCGAAACCCCATCGATAAATGTTATGTTAGAGGAGGTGATGATTCCTCCGACCAATGTCGATACGGTCTTACCGGTTGAAAGTGATCCAATTGAGATGTCTGCATACTTTAGTGATTGGGAATTGCCAAAGGCTTGAGAGAAG
>Ga0100384_1001764_pt1 | contig 13281 bp, 13 predicted proteins | sample CryGeymeta201508_FD_87087 | JGI IMG/M metagenome (GOLD analysis project Ga0100384, IMG submission 87087) | Groundwater microbial communities from Crystal Geyser aquifers in Utah, USA - Crystal Geyser metaG 2015-08 | ecosystem: Environmental > Aquatic > Deep subsurface > Groundwater | place: USA... | reverse complement strand
ATTGCGGCTCGACGCCGATTGCCGCTGCGAATTCCAGACCCTCGCGGGGGTATGGCACGAAGCTGTTCTGCTCGGCAGCAGCTTCGTTGCCCCTCATTTGACCGTGCTGAATTTGAAACCGGCGGGTGGCCGCCTGGCGAAACATCTGGTGATTCTTCCGGATGCGATCGATGCGGAAGATTTCAGGCGGCTAAGGGTGTGGCTGAAATGGCGATGCTCGAAGATGGAATAACGACGGCCCTGTAGGAGCTGGCTTGCCAGCGATGCGGTGATTGAAATCGCTGGCAAGCCAGCTCCTGCAAAAATATCTCCGGCACACTGTGGGAGCGACCGCCGGGTCGCGATGCCTTCAAACCTTATCGCGGCCTGGAGACCGCTCCTACAAATGGTCCGGAGTTAGCACCGTATTTTTTGCTTCGGCCAGTTGCTCCGGATAATCCCGGCTGTAATGCAGGCCGCGACTTTCATGGCGCAACATGGCGCATTGCACGATCAGATCGGCGGTGAGCACCAGGTTGCGCAGCTCGATCAGGTCATTGCTGACGCGGAAGTTCTGGTAATACTCGTTGATTTCATCGGTGAGAAGGCGGATGCGGTGCTGCGCCCGTTCCAGACGCTTGTTGGTGCGCACGATGCCGACGTAATCCCACATGAAGCGTCGCAGTTCGTCCCAATTGTGGGAAATGACGATTTCCTCGTCGGCGTCGGTGACGCGGCTTTCGTCCCATTTCGGCAGGGTGATTGGCGGTGTTTGCGGTTGTTGGAGAATATCCTTCGCGGCGGCGTGGGCGTACACCATGCATTCCAGCAGCGAGTTGCTGGCCAGCCGGTTGGCGCCGTGCAGCCCGGTGCAGGTCACCTCGCCGATGGCGTACAGATTCGGGATGTCGGTGCGCGCCGAGCGGTCGGTGACGATGCCGCCGCAGCTGTAATGCGCCGCCGGGACGACGGGAATGGGCTGGCGCGTGATGTCGATGCCGAATTCCAGGCAGCGTTCGTAGATGTTGGGGAAATGCTCCTTGAGGAAAACGGCCGGCTTGTGCGAAATGTCGAGATAAACGCAGTCCAGACCGCGTTTTTTCATTTCGAAGTCGATCGCACGCGCCACCACATCGCGTGGCGCCAGTTCGGCGCGAGGGTCGTGCTCCGGCATGAACCGGGTGCCGTCGCGCAGCACCAGGATGCCGCCTTCGCCCCGCACCGCTTCGGAGATCAGGAATGATTTGGCGTGGGGGTGATACAAACAGGTGGGGTGGAACTGGACAAATTCCATGTTCGACACCCGGCATCCGGCGCGCCATCCCATCGCGACGCCGTCGCCGGTGGCCACGTCGGGGTTGGTGGTGTAAAGGTAGGCCTTGCCGGCCCCGCCGGTGGCCAGCACGATATGCCGGGCGGCAAAGGTGATGACCTTGCCGCTGTTTTTGTCGAGAACATACACGCCGCGACAGGCGTTATCCGCTAGCCCGAGCTTGCCGCCGGTGATCAGGTCGATGGCGATGTGGTTTTCCAGCAGGGTGATGTTGGCATGGCTACGAACTTTTTCCGCCAAGGTGACCTGTACCGCATGGCCGGTAGCGTCGGCGGCATGGATGATGCGGCGGTGGCTGTGGCCGCCTTCCCGTGTCAGATGGTAGCCGGTGGTGTTGTCCGCATCCCGGGTAAAGGGCACGCCTTGCCCGATCAGCCATTCGATCGCGGCCCGGCTGTTTTCCACCACAAAGCGGGTGGCTTGTTCGTCGCATAGCCCCGCGCCGGCGATCAGGGTGTCGCTGATGTGCGCCTCGACCGAGTCGTCGTCCGCCAGTACGGCGGCGATGCCGCCTTGCGCCCGGTCGCTGGCGCCATCCAGCAATCCACGCTTGGTGACGATCGCCACTCGTTGGCTCTCGGCGAGGTTTAGCGCCAGCGTCATGCCGGCCAGCCCGCTACCGATGATGATCACGTCAAAATTCGACATGTGCAAAATTCCTTTGACTTTGATATACGCGATGGAAATGATAGCACGCAACGTGGGTGCGGGCAGGAGGTGTTTTCGCGGAACCGGTTTGTCAATAACCCTGCTGGGATGTGAACCATTCTGCGGTGGCGGGGTCTTTAGAGAAAGGCTGCGTTTCCTGAAGTGGATGAGGGCGCTATACTGAATCATTGGATGGCATGGGAAGGCCCTGCCAGCAATGGGGATAAGTATAATGGCGCTGAATTTCAGGGAAGGCCCACATGGGTGATCGTGAGATTGACCAGCAACTGGTCGAGCGAGCACAGCACGGCGACAAGCATGCTTTTGAGCTGCTTGTGGCGAAGTATCAGCGCAAGCTGGGGCGTTTGCTGTCGCGCTTTATCCGTAATCCGACCGAGGTCGAAGACGTGGTACAGGAAGCGTTTATCAAGGCTTACCGCGCTCTGCCTTCGTTCCGGGGTGAAAGCGCCTTCTATACCTGGCTGTATCGGATCGGGATCAATACCGCCAAGAATTATCTGGTGTCTGAACGCAGGCGACCGCCGACGACGACGGAGTTCGACAGCGAAGAGGCCGAAGGTTTTGAAGATGCCGAACAGCTTCGCAATATCAATACGCCCGAAAATGAACTGATGAGCAAGCAGGTTGCCGAAACCGTAAACAAGGCAATGGATAGCCTGCCCGAGGAACTTAAAACCGCAATCACACTGCGTGAAATCGAGGGTCTGAGTTATGAGGAAATTTCAACCATGATGAATTGCCCGATTGGTACGGTGCGGTCGAGGATTTTTCGTGCTCGTGAAACGATCGCCGAGAGGTTGAGACCGATGCTGGGAACGGATAAAGATACGAGGTGGTAAACATGATGGAGAGTCGAATCTCTGCGCTGGCAGATGGTGAACTGGATCATGAAGAGGCGAATGCTATTCTGCTCTCAGCCAGAGAGCAGATGGAATTGCAGCAGAAGTGGAATATGTATCACTTGATCGGTGATTCCTTGAGACAAACCTCGCCACTTTCACCCGATTTCAACGCGCGACTCGCCGGGCAGTTGGCAAAAGAGCCGACGGTTTTGGCTCCCCGAAGATTCCTTCCGCACCTGCGCCCCTTGATGGTACTGTCTGCCGCGGCATCGGTCGCGGCGGTTTCCCTGGTGGCGTGGGTAGCGCTGCAATTCAATCATGAGAGTGGCCTGGGTGCAGCAAATACCGTTGTTGCGGAGGCGGGCACGGCGAGCGCTTCGTCCGAGATCAACGTCAATGCTTACCTGGCGGCACACCAGGAATATTCACAAGCCGTCCAATTGCCCCGGAACTATCAGCGCGCGTCTCTCGAAAAATCACGGGATGGAGACCGATGAGAGCGCTACTCCTTGTACTAGTAGCCGCGCTGATGGGGCTGCAGGGTGTGTCGCAGGCAGCGGAGGTGGCGCAGCAGACGGATGCGCTAAACTGGTTGAAAAAAGTCGCCGCTGCGGCACACCAGCTCAATTACAGCGGTATCTACATCTATCAGTATGGCGACCATATTGAAACCAGCAAAATCACCCATATCAAGGATGAAAGCGGCGAGCACGAAAAGCTCGAAGCGCTGGATGGCTCTCCCCGTGAAGTGATCCGCAACAATGCAGAGGTGCTGTGCTTTAAACCGGACAACAGTACTTCCGTCGTGGTGGAGAAAATCAAGGTCGAAAAATCCTTCCCTGCGCTGCTGCCCGAGCAGTTTGACGGTATTGCCGAGAATTACCGGGCCCGGTTCGCCGAGCCCGACCGCACGGCCGGTCATGCTTGCAAGGTGATTGTCCTCGGGCCCAGGGATCAATACCGTTACCAGCACAAGCTCTGGATCGACCAAGCCACGGGCTTGCTGCTGAAAGCCGGTATGCTCAACGAAAGGAATGAGGTGATCGGCCAGTTTGCCTTCACTCAGGTAGAAATCGGTGGGCAGATAGACAGGGCATCCTTCAAGCCGAAAATTGCCGGCAAAAAGGTGAGGGTGTCCAGTGAGCCGGCAACTGCGACGGAACTGCGACAAAGCGATTTGAGTTGGGCGGTGAAGCGGCTCCCACCCGGTTTTGTCCAGGTAACGGTGATGAGGCGGATAATGCCGGGGAAAGGCGTGCCGGTGAAGCATCTGGTGTTTTCCGATGGCTTGGCGACGGTTTCTGTTTTCATCGAGCCTGTCGCGACCGTGACAAAGCCCATGCAAAGCGTGCTTCGCCAGGGTGCTACCCATGTCTATACGCGCACGGTGGCTGACCACCAGATCACGGTATTAGGCGAGGTGCCTGCCATTACCGTGATGCAGATCGCGAATTCCGTCAGCAAGAATTAGGTGCCTGCCATGATAGAAACTGAGGCGGTAGTCGTGAAAATAGAGTATGCCGTTGCCTACGTTCAGGCGGAGCGGAAGTCGAATTGCAGCAGTTGCGGCGAAAATCATTGCGGAACTTCGGCATTGGCAAACTTTTTTGGCCATAAAACGCCACTTTATCGCGCCAGCAACGATATCGGCGCAAAGGTCGGCGATCGGGTGGTGGTCGGCTTGGATGAGTCGGCCCTGTTCAAAGGGACGCTGCTGCTTTACCTGTTTCCCCTGCTGTTATTGTTTGCCGGGGCGGTAGCGGGGAGTGCGCTGGCTGTTACCGCAGAGGTCAAGGATGGGTATTCTGTCGCAGGCGCCTTCATCGGGCTGGCGGCGGGTTTTATCGGGTTGAAGTTCCTTTCGTCGAAGAGGGGGATGAGCAAGCAATTCCAACCGGTCATCCTGAGCCGGATGGTCGATAGGCCGGTACGGGTGGTCAGTTTTGAGGGTGGTTTGAAGAAGTGAGTTTTTAGTGATTAACTTTGTGGAGGTGGCTAGAAAATGAAGAAGTTGCTGTGCGCTTTTTTCCTGATTTCTTTTTCCGTGTTTTCCTCTGCCAGGGATCTGCCGGATTTCACCGAACTGGTTGAAAAGCAGGGGTCGGCGGTGGTGAATGTCAGCATCACCCAGACCGTCAGCCAGGAGGACATGTTTCCTCAAATTCCCAATCTTCCCGAGGGCGACCCATTCTTCGATTTCTTTCGCCGCTTCCGTCCGCCCCACGGCGGCATTCCGCGTGAGTTCGAGTCGAGGGCCATGGGTTCGGGTTTTATTATCAGCGCTGATGGCTTCATTCTCACCAATGCGCATGTGGTGGACGCCGCCGATGAAGTGACCGTGCGCCTGACCGACAAGCGCGAATTCAAGGCCAAGGTGATCGGCACAGACCGCAGGACGGACGTGGCGCTGATTAAAATCAATACAACCGGGCTTCCCAAAGTGGTGATCGGGAACCCCTCCCAGCTCAAGGTGGGCGAGTGGGTGGCGGCGATCGGTTCGCCTTTCGGTTTCGAAAACAGCGTCACTGCCGGCATCGTCAGCGCCAAGGGGCGCTCGTTGCCGCAGGAAAACTACGTGCCCTTCATCCAGACCGATGCGGCGATCAATCCGGGCAATTCGGGCGGGCCGCTATTCAACCTCAGGGGCGAGGTGGTCGGCATCAACTCCCAGATATACAGCCGCACCGGCGGCTATATGGGAGTAGCTTTCGCCATTCCCATCGACGTCGCGATGGACGTCGCCGACCAGTTGCGTATTCACGGCAAGATCAGCCGAGGCTGGCTCGGTGTGATGATTCAGGAAGTCACACGGGAATTGGCCGAGTCATTCGGGTTGAAGAAACCGGAAGGAGCCCTGATTGCGGGCGTGGAGAAGGGTGGCGCGGCGGATAAAGGGGGCCTGGAGGCGAGCGATGTGGTGCTGAAGTTTGACGGCAAGCCGGTGGCCAATGCCAGCGAGTTGCCGCTCCTGGTCGGCGCGACCAAGCCTGGAAAACAGGTGGCGGTGCAGGTATGGCGCAAAGGTTCGACCAAAGATTTGGTCCTGATCGTGGGAGAAACGCCGACCGAGAAAGTGGCGCAGCGCCCTGGCAAGATGGGAAGTGCTGCGGGCAGGTTGGGCCTGGGTTTGAATGACCTCTCCGAGGCGCAGAAGAAAGAGTTGCAGATTCCGCATGGCGTGGTCGTGGTGGAAGCTCAAGGATTGGCCGCACGAGCGGGAATCCAACGCGGTGACGTGATTACGGCTGTCAGCAATAGTGTCGTGAAAAATGTCGAGCAGTTCAACCAGATTCTTGTCGGCCACAAGGCAGGGCAGAACATTGCGTTTCTGGTGCGTCGCGGGGAGCGCGCACTGTTCATTCCATTCAAGATGCGATGACCGGTGGAATCGTATTGACGGTCTACGGGCGCGAAGACTGCCACCTGTGCCACGACATGATCGCGGCGCTTACGGCGTTTCAGCCGGAGTACCGGTTTGCGCTGGAAATTGTCGATGTGGACGAAGATGAAACCCTGGAACGGCGATATGGTCATTTACTGCCAGTGCTGGCCGGAAACGGCGAGGAAATCTGCCGCCCCCATCTCGATCCGGTCGCGCTTGCTGCTTATTTCGGCAAAATCCGGTAAAATCCGTCTTTCCCAAAAAAAAGGGCACCGCAACGTGCCCTTTTTTACTGACCCAAACGATGAAGCACATCCGCAATTTTTCCATTATCGCTCATATTGATCACGGCAAATCCACCCTGGCTGACCGTATCATTCATCTCTGTGGTGGTCTTTCCGATCGAGAGATGGAGGCGCAAGTGCTGGATTCGATGGACATCGAGCGCGAGCGCGGCATCACCATCAAGGCGCAGACCGCCGCGCTAACGTACAAGGCGCTCGATGGGCAGGTTTACCAGTTCAACTTGATCGACACCCCAGGCCACGTTGATTTCTCCTATGAAGTCAGTCGCTCGCTCTCTGCCTGCGAGGGGGCGCTACTGGTGGTGGACGCTTCGCAAGGCGTGGAGGCGCAGAGTGTGGCGAACTGTTATACCGCCATCGAGCAGGGGGTGGAGGTTGTTGCGGTGCTCAACAAGATCGATCTGCCCAGCGCCGAGCCCGAGCGGGTCATCAAGGAAATCGAGGACATCATCGGCATTGACGCCAGCCACGCGGTTCTGTGTTCGGCCAAGACCGGTCTGGGCGTGCAGGACGTTCTGGAGGCGGTCATTGCCCGCATTCCGCCGCCCAGGGGTAACCCGGATGGTCCCCTGAAGGCGCTGATCATCGACTCCTGGTTCGATAATTATGTCGGTGTGGTGATGTTGGTACGCGTGGTGGACGGCGTGCTGAAACCCAAGGATAAAATCCTGCTGATGGCTGGCGGCACGGAACATTTATGCGAACAGGTCGGGGTGTTCACGCCCAAGTCCCAGCCCCGGACGCAACTGGCGGCGGGTGAGGTCGGCTTCGTCATCGCCGGCATCAAGGAACTCAAGGCGGCCAAGGTCGGCGATACCGTGACCCTGGCCGGGAAGCCCGCCAGTGAGGCGCTGCCGGGATTCAAGGAAATCAAGCCGCAGGTTTTTGCCGGGCTGTATCCGGTGGAATCCCATGAGTACGAAGCCCTGCGCGATGCGCTGGAAAAGCTCAAGCTCAATGATGCCTCGCTGCAATACGAGCCGGAAGTCTCGCAGGCGCTCGGTTTCGGATTCCGTTGCGGTTTCCTTGGGCTGCTGCACATGGAGATCGTGCAGGAGCGGTTGGAGCGCGAATACGATATGGACCTCATCACTACCGCGCCAACGGTGGTGTACGAGGTGGTGCTGCGCGATGGTACGGTGCTGGAAATCGAGAATCCCGCCAAGTTGCCTGATCTATCCAAGATTGAGGAAATCCGTGAGCCGATTATCACCACCACCATCCTGGCGCCGCAGGATTACGTCGGCTCGGTGATGACGCTGTGCAACCAGAAGCGCGGCGTGCAGAAGAACATGCAGTACATGGGGCGGCAGGTGATGCTGACCTACGAGATGCCGATGAATGAAGTGGTGATGGACTTCTTCGATAAGCTGAAATCGGTATCGCGCGGTTATGCCTCGATGGATTACGAGTTTCTGGAATTCCGTACTTCCGATCTGGTGAAAGTGGATATTTTGATCAACGGCGACAAGGTGGACGCGCTGTCGGTGATCGTTCATCGAGCTAACAGCCAGTACCGGGGCCGCGAAGTGGCGGCCAAGATGCGCGAGCTGATTCCGCGTCAGATGTTCGACGTGGCGATCCAGGCGGCCATCGGCGCGCAAATCATCGCGCGCGAAAACGTCAAGGCATTGCGTAAAAACGTGCTGGCGAAATGCTACGGCGGCGACATCAGCCGCAAGCGCAAGCTGCTGGAAAAGCAGAAGGCGGGAAAAAAGCGCATGAAACAAGTCGGCAACGTGGAAATCCCGCAGGAAGCGTTCTTGGCAATTTTACAGGTGGACAACAAATAAAGGGGCTAGGGATCAGGGGCTAGGAGCTAGGAAAAACGTCGCGCAGCGAAAAATCCTAGCCCCTAGCCCCTGATCTCTAGCCCCTCCCGAAGGGACATAAATGAATTTTCCGTTAATCATGCTGATCGCGCTGGTCGTTACCGGAGCCATCTGGCTGTTCGAGATTTACGCTCTTAAGCCGCGTCGCGCGGCGGGTGCCAAGGAGCCGTTGCTGGTCGAATATTCCAAGAGCTTTTTCCCGGTCATCCTGGTGGTCTTCCTGCTGCGCTCCTTCCTGGTCGAGCCGTTCAAGATTCCTTCCGGTTCGATGATGCCGACGCTGCTGGTGGGCGACTTCATTCTGGTGAACAAATACGCTTATGGCATCCGGTTGCCGGTGGTCAATAAGAAGATCATCGAGATCAGCCAGCCGAAGAATGGTGATGTGATGGTCTTCCGTTACCCGGAAGATCCCTCGCTGGATTACATCAAGCGTGTGGTCGGTACGCCGGGGGATAAAATCAGCTATCGTAACAAGCAACTCTCCATCAACGGCAAGCCGCTGAAAATTGAAAGTCTGGGCGGCTACAGTTACGTCAAAAGCGGCCTGAATTTTGTGACCGCCAACCTGTACCGCGAACAGTTGGGGGAGCACAACCACCAGACGCTGGCTCAACCGGATGCGCCTACTGTCCGCCTTGGCGACGTGCGGCAGTTTTCCAACCACGAAAATTGCGCTTACAATGACGAGGGCTTTACCTGTACGGTGCCGCAAGGCTACTACTTCATGATGGGCGACAACCGTGACGACAGCAACGACAGCCGTTACTGGGGCTTCGTGCCGGACCGCAACATCGTCGGCAAGGCTTTCACGATCTGGTGGAACTTCGATGATCTCAAGCGTATCGGGAAATCAATTGATTAAAGAGGGGTGGGCATGAAGAAACAACAGGGCGCCACGCTGGTGGGTATGCTGTTTATTGCTGCTCTGGTGGGGTCAGGGCTAATCCTGGCGGCAAAGCTAGTGCCTGCCTACGTGGAATTCATGTCGGTCAAGAAGGTACTCAACGCTATGGCTAGTGCCGGCGATCTCAAAACCCTGTCGCCCAAGGAGATTCAAAATTCCTTCTTCAGGCGCGCCGGTATCGACAACATTAGCAGCGTCAAACCGGAGGACATCACCATCGATCGAGAAGGAAACCAATCGTCGGTAACCGTGGAATATTCTGTCAAGGTGCCGGTTGTGGCCAATATCAGCGCCTTTATGGACTTCTCGGCCTCAACCTCCGCGCAGGGCGAGTAACTTACCGGCATGGGGACTGAAGTGCTGGTTCGGCGGATCGGCTATGAATTCAACGATCCGGCTCTGCTACGCAGGGCGCTGACTCACCGCAGTTACGGCATGCCGCACAACGAGCGGCTGGAATTTCTCGGCGATAGCGTGCTGAGTTGCGCCATCGCCACGCATCTTTACCAACTCCATACTCGCGTGCAGGAAGGCGATTTGAGCCGGATGCGCGCCTATCTGGTCCAAGAGAAGACGCTTTCTGAAATCGCCTCCTCCCTGAATTTGGGTGATTACCTGAAACTGGGAGAAGGAGAGCTGAAAAGCGGCGGTTTTCGCCGCCCCTCAATTCTCGCCGACACGTTGGAAGCGATTATCGGCGCGGTCTACCTCGATGGCGGTTTTGCCAGCGCGGAACTTATGATTGCGCGGCTGTTCGAGCCGCTGATGAAGGGCCTAGACCCGAAGACGCTGGGCAAGGATCCCAAAACCCTGCTGCAGGAATATTTGCAGGGCCGCAAGCTACCTTTGCCCAATTACACTGTGCTGTCGATTAGCGGCGAAGCCCATGAGCAGCACTTCGAAGTCGAGTGCGCCATTCCTGACTTGGCCGTGCGCGCCTGCGGCGGGGGGGTAAGCCGCCGTAGCGCAGAGCAACAGGCTGCCGGTAGCGTCATGCAAATATTAAGTAGTGAGGGGTGAAGGGTGAGGGGTGAGGCGAAAGGTCAAACCCTGCGCCAGCCTCTTTTTTCGCCTCACCTTTAACGCCTCACCCCTCACGAAAGACTTAAATATGGAATTTCGCACCGGTTATATCGCCATCGTCGGCCGCCCGAACGTGGGCAAGTCCACGCTGCTCAATCACTTGATCGGGCAGAAAATCAGCATCACCTCCCGCAAGGCGCAGACCACCCGGCACCGCATAGTCGGTATTCGCACCGATGCCGATGCGCAGTATGTTTTCGTGGATACGCCAGGCTTCCAGATGCAGCACCAGAATGTGCTGAATCGCGTGATGAACCGCACGGTGACGCAATCCCTGTCGGATGTGGACGTGGCGCTGTTCGTCATCGAGGCGATGCGCTTCGACGCCCGCGACGAAAAGGTGCTGGCCCTGCTGCCGCACAATCAACCCGTGGTGCTGGTGATCAACAAGACCGACAAGGTGAGCGACAAGGCCACGCTGCTGCCGTTTATCGAGAAAGTGTCAGCCTCATTCCCTTTCGCTGCGATCATCCCCGTCAGCGCCAAGCGCGACGCGCAGTTGCCTGAACTGGTGCAGGAAATCCGCCGTCATTTGCAGGAAGGCGAACCGATCTATGGCGAGGACGAAATTACCGACCGCAGCGAGCGTTTTCTCGCCGCCGAAATCGTGCGCGAAAAAGTTTTCCGCCTTCTGGGCGACGAGATTCCTTATTCCATCAGTGTCGAGATCGAGAAGTTTGAAACCGAAGGCGCGCTACGCCGCGTTTACGCTGCCATCATCGTCGACAGGGACAGCCAGAAGCCGATCCTGATCGGAAAGAAAGGTGAAAAGCTTAAGGAAATCGGCACCCAGGCCCGCAAGGACATGGAAGAACTGTTCGGCCTCAAGGTTTACCTCGAAGTGTGGGTCAAGGTGAAAAGCGGTTGGGCTGACGACGAGCGGGCGGTGAAAAGCCTGGGCTACGAATAGCCGGCCTCCCATTCCTGCGGCTAAACGGCGCAACGGCCTCCACTCTGCTATAATGCGCGCCTGCGGCGTTCGCATCCAGTCATCGCGCCGCTGCCCATCCGGGCTTAACCCGGATGTTTCATAAATTGACGCGCGCCCTCGCTGGTCTTTTGCTTGATATGAAAGATTTTACTCGGTCGGGTGTATGAATAACTACACCGCTCCTTCGCAAAACCTCCCTATCAATCAAAATCCTGCGCGATCATCACGTGAATTTATGAAATATCCGGGTTTAAAAACCCCCTCATCTGTCTAAGACTGGCGCCGATAAACGGCGACAGGCCGATGTTATTCCTGGAGTTACCATGCCCTTTGCTTCCCTCGGCCTGTCCGATGAAATTGTTCGTGCCGTCACTGAACGCGGTTACACCGTTCCCACCCCCATCCAGATGCAGGCGATTCCCGCCGTGATGTCGGGTGGCGACCTGCTGGCCGGCGCACAGACCGGCACTGGCAAGACCGCAGCTTTCGTTCTGCCTATCCTGCACCGGCTTTCCGACACCAGCGTCAAAGGCCCATCCAGCGGTCGTCCGCCGATTCGGGTGTTAATCCTCATTCCTACCCGCGAACTCGCAGCGCAGGTGGAGGAGAGCGTGCGCGAGTACGGTAAGCACCTGAAACTGAATTCGATGACCATGATCGGCGGGGTCAACATCAACCCGCAAATCACCAAACTCAGGAGCCGCGTGGATATCCTGGTGGCCACGCCTGGCCGCCTGCTCGACCACGTACAGCAAAAAACCGTCGACCTGTCGCACGTCGAAATTCTGGTGCTGGACGAAGCCGACCGCATGTTGGACATGGGCTTCATCCGCGACATCAAGAAAATCCTCGCATTGCTGCCCAAGCATCGGCAGAACCTGCTGTTTTCCGCCACCTTCTCCGACGAGATCAAGGCGCTGGCCGACGGCTTGCTGAACAAACCCGCGATGATCGAAGTGGCGCGTCGCAACGCCGCTGCCGACAATGTGTCGCACAAGGTTTACCCGGTGGATCGCGACAAGAAACGCGCCTTGCTCACCCAACTCATCAAGCAGCATGACTGGTCGCAGGTGCTGGTGTTCACCCGCACCAAGCACGGCGCCAACCAGTTGGCCGAACATCTGGTCAAGGCCGACATCCCGGCGCTGGCGATTCACGGCAACAAGAGCCAGTCGGCGCGGACCCGCGCATTGAGCGAGTTCAAGGACGGCAGCCTGCGTGTGCTGGTGGCGACCGACATCGCCGCTCGCGGTATCGATGTTGTTGACTTGCCGCATGTGGTCAACTTCGAGCTGCCCAACGTGCCGGAAGATTACGTTCACCGCATCGGTCGTACCGGACGCGCAGGCCAGTCGGGAGAGGCTGTGTCGCTGGTGTGCGTCGATGAATACAAACTGCTGGCGGATATCGAAAGACTGCTCAAGCGGGAATTGCCCGAGGAAGTGGTGCCGGGCTTCGAACCGGACCGGAATGCCAAGCCCGAGCCGATCCAGAATGGACGCGGGTCAACACCGGGTGGCCGTGGCCAACCGAGAGGCCGTTCTTCCGCGCCCAGGGCACACTCACAGAACCGGGGCGCGGCGCCGGCCAGAGAGGCAAATGGCAATGTGGCTACACCACGGTCATCTCCGCTGCACCGTTCCGGTGAACGCCATCGCTGATAAACGGGGGGCTTAGATGGCGGTTCCTCTGCTACCCTGGCTTACTGGGTTGGAGCGCTCGGCTGCTCAAGTCATGTAGGATGGGTTAGCGGCAGATCGAAACAAACGCCCTTCACCATTGCCCCTCTCCCGCTTGCGGGAGAGGGTTGGGGTGAGGGCTCGCGTAACCCAACAAATTCAAGCTTCCTTTAAAATTTAGGTTTTGGGCGTTTAGGTTTGTTGGGTTACGGCGCGAAAAACCGCGCCTAACGCATAAGGTTAGATCGTGATCGCGGAGCGAGCCACGATCTGAACCGTTTGTTGGACGAGCCCGGTTGAGGCTTGAAAGGCTATGCAAATATCTCCCCGATCCTGCCT
>Ga0100384_1001753_pt1 | contig 13328 bp, 8 predicted proteins | sample CryGeymeta201508_FD_87087 | JGI IMG/M metagenome (GOLD analysis project Ga0100384, IMG submission 87087) | Groundwater microbial communities from Crystal Geyser aquifers in Utah, USA - Crystal Geyser metaG 2015-08 | ecosystem: Environmental > Aquatic > Deep subsurface > Groundwater | place: USA... | reverse complement strand
GCTCAGCGGTGAAGAAATCACCCGCGCCGACAGCATTGAATTACTCGGTCAGAATATCGGTGCCATGAGCCCCGATCAGCGCCGTCGCCTGGGTTTTGCGTTTGTGCCTGAAGAACGTCTGGGGCGCGGTGCCGTGCCCAATATGTCACTGGTTGAAAATACCCTGCTCAGCAGCAGTCATCGTGATTTAAAAGCCAACGGTTGGATTAACTACCGCAAAGTACGCGAATTCGCCCGCGATATTATTGAAAAATATAATGTGAAATGCGCCAACGAATATGCTCAGGCCAAAAGCCTGTCCGGCGGTAACCTGCAAAAATTCATTATTGGCCGCGAAATAGAACAGCAACCGAAATTGCTCGTGTGTTCTCACCCGACCTGGGGTGTGGATATTGGCGCTGCCATTTTAATCCGCCACGCACTGATTCAACTGCGTGACGAAGGTGCCGCCATTATTGTGGTATCGGAAGATATTGATGAGCTGTATCAGATATCCGACCGCATCGGTGCTATTTGTGATGGGCAATTGAGCCCGGTAAAACCAACCCAGGAAGTGGGCATTGAAACACTGGGTCAATGGATGGCCGGTCAATTTGGTCACGACAGTGCCAATCCATCCGCTGTGGAGAGCGCACATGCTTAAGCTTGAAAAACGTCAGGCCGACTCACGCCTGATGAGTTATGTATCCCCTCTTATCGCTATTGTGCTGACCCTGCTGGCCGGTGCACTGCTGTTTTCGGTGCTGGGGCATGATCCGCTGCACGCGCTGTATACCTTTTTTATCTCGCCACTGACCAATACTTATGGCTGGACTGAACTGGGAATAAAAGTAGCGCCGTTGTTACTGTGTGCGATGGGTCTGACATTATGTTACCGCGCCAAAATCTGGAATATCGGTGCCGAAGGCCAGTTTATTATGGGTGCTCTGGGCGGCAGTATGGCCGCACTGCAGTTTCTTGATGCCGAAAGCCGCTGGGTATTAGTACCGATTCTGATTGCCGGCAGCATCAGTGGTTTATTGTGGGGAGCATTGGCAGCGTGGCTGAAAACCCGCTTTAACGCCAACGAAATTCTGACCACCATCATGCTTAACTACATTGCACTGAATGCTCTGCTGTACGCCGTACACGGACCGTTACGCGATCCGGCCGGGTTTAACTTTCCGGAATCCGCCATGTTTGCCGATGCCGCATTACTACCCTTATTCAGCGACGATTACCGTCTGAATATTTCCATTCTGTTTGCGCTGTTTTTTACCGTGGTTATCTGGACGGTCATGGCCCGTAGCTGGGTTGGTTATCAGATTCAGGTGTTGGGTGAAGATGCCAAAGCCGCACGTTATGCCGGCTTCAACACCAACCGCCTTACCTGGGTTGCCTTATTAGTCTGTGGTGCCTTGGCGGGCCTTGCCGGTGTGTCTGAAGTCACCGGCCCGATTGGTCAGCTTATCCCGCATGTTTCTCCTGGCTATGGCTATGCGGCCATTATTGTCGTCTTTTTAGGCCGCATGCAGCCCTTCGGTATTCTGCTGGCCAGTATGCTGCTGGCACTGACATTTATGGGCGGGGAAATGGTGCAGATCGAAATGAGCCTGCCGAAATCCCTGACCGGTTTATTCCAGGGAATGCTGTTGTTCTTCCTGCTGGCTGCGGATCTGTTGATCAGTTATCGCATTGTCTTTCAACCTCGTACTGCCCGGGCCTGATTCATGGATATCGATTTAATTACTAACATTCTGTTTGCAACATTCAAGACCGGCACTCCGCTTATTCTGATTGCACTGGGTGAAATGGTCTGCGAAAAATCCGGCGTTCTGAACCTGGGTCAGGAAGGTATGTTATTGGTGGGTGCGGTGGTCGGTTTTATTGCCGCATCGGTAACCGGCAATTATTTCCTGGCAACCTTCTGCGCCATATTCGCCGGTATGGGCATGGCTTTTCTGTTTGGTTACCTGTCAATCACTCTGGCTTCCAATCAGGTGGCAACCGGTCTGGCGCTGACCATTTTTGGTGGCGGTCTGAGTGCCTTTCTGGGTACGAATTATATTGGTATCGGCCTTGAGGGTATTCAGGTCTGGTCGGTTCCGCTGCTCAGCGATATTCCGGTAATCGGTAAGGTGCTGTTTCAGCATGATCCGCTGGTGTATTTAACTCTGACATTGTTCGCTCTGGTGTTCTGGGTATTCCGCAGCACCCGCCTGGGTTTAAAAATCCGTGCCGTTGGCGAAAATCCGGAAGCTGCCAATGCCATCGGTATTAATGTTCAGCAGATCCGCTTTATGGCTGTGCTTTTTGGTGGTGCGATGACCGGCCTGGCTGGTGCGTATTTGTCATTGGTTTACACCCCGATGTGGAGTGACGGCATGTCTGCCGGGCGTGGCTGGATCGCATTATCACTGGTCGTATTTGCCAGCTGGAAAGCCGAACGTATTCTGCTCGGTGCTTACCTGTTTGGTTTTGCCAGCATTCTGCATCTGGTACTGCAGGGCACACGCTTTGAAGTTCCGCCAAACATTATGGCTATGCTGCCTTATGTGGCGACTATTATTGTGCTGGTCTGGCTGTCATCCGATGCCATTAAAACCAAAATGAGTGCACCCAAGTCTATTGGCCAGCCTTACCGGCCACTGGCTTAAAAACTAGGGTCTGTTGACACTAAGTAAATCCAGCCTGCTGAGAGCCAGTTTTTCTCAGAACAAGGAGAGAGGAGTGATATTAGCGGGCTAAATGAATGACGAACGACGATGTTAATGGGGAAAACTGGCCTCAGCCCGAAGGGTTATGGCTAAAAATCCCTCATCCTACGTTGCTGTTCGCTCGCTTAACCCGTTAGGCCACACTCTCAGCGCCTTGCCTGAGAAATTTTTAGCCGATAACAGGTCTGTTTAATTAGTGTCGACAGACCCTAGAAGATACTGGCCTGATCTGCTGTTTACAGAACTGCAGACAGGCCCGATTCTCTGGCATTAATTCAGAATAAAATTATTTCTGAATACTGCAGAACCATTGCCCGGATAACTTTCCGGAAATGATAAAAAGACCAAAATGGTCAATGTTAAAAATAATAGGGAATTTATCTGCAAGCAGATGAAAAAAAAGGAATTGATTGATAGATTAGGTGCGTTGATTAAAACCAAAGTTTATACAACTTATTAGAAATAACACTTTGTTAAATCTGGAGAGAAACATGAAAAAGCAACTTTTAGCTATGGCAGTTATCGCTGCCGCATCAAGCGCTGCTCAGGCAGAACAATTCTGGGCTGACAACAGCGTATCGGTACTGTACGGCTCAGACTATAAAGTCGATGGTCCTTTTAACGGCGACCTGCAAGACGATACTTTCGCACTTACCACCTACACTCTGGAACACGTTTCCGGTCATAGCTGGGGCGGCTTATTCTACTTTATGGATCGTCACGTAGGTGAAGATGGTTTTACTGCCACTTACAGTGAATTTTCACCTAAAGTAACCCTGAAATCTTTTGAGGGTGGCCTCGTTAAAAACGTTAATGCTGCATTCACTCTGGAATCCAGTTCGGGCGGCTTTGATAACTACTTGTATGGTGTTGGTGCCGACCTCAATATCCCAGGCATGAACTTCGCCAGCGCCACGGTATTCTATGCATTGAACGACAATACCGCAGACGATTACCAGCTGACCCTGACCTACGGCTGGTCTGCCGGTGCTTTCAATATCGACGGTTATATTGATTACTCCACTCAGGTAGAAGCCGATGGCAACCGTGGTGGCAGCAAAGCCAACCTGCACTTCAATCCACAAATCACTTACGATCTGGCACCTGTCATCGGAAAAACCTTCAGTAAAGTGAAAGTGGGTATCGAATACAGCTACTGGGGTATCAAGTACGGCATCGAAGGTGTTGACCAGAACGTTGTCAGCGCTCTGCTGAAAGTACACCTGTAAGACTTGCTTGACCCAAAGGGAGCTTAGGCTCCCTTTTTTGTCCCTGCCGCAAACGGCAGATTACTTATGTTATGATTGCCGTTCTTCAGGGATTCCACTGAATGGAATACACATGAGCACACAGAAGTACAAAACCGGCGCCATTCGCGAGCGCAATAACGAAAATATTCTTGCCGCCGCCGAGCAGGAGTTTGTTCTGCATGGTTTTAAAGGCACCAGTATGCAGGCCATTGCTGATCGTGCCGGCGTTCCTAAAGCCAATATTCATTATTACTTTAAGAACAAGGGCAATTTATATCGTGCCCTGCTGGAAAATATCCTGACCACCTGGAATGAGGTTCTGTCTGATATTAATTCCGACAGTGATCCGGCGCGGATTCTCAGTCTGTTTATCCGTACCAAAATCCGTCTTTCTTATACTCACCCGAATGCTTCCAAGATTTTTGCCATGGAGATTATTCAGGGTGCGCCTTACCTGAAAGATTATATCAGCGACGCAATGCGCCAGTGGGTCAGGGAAAAAACACTGGTTATTCAAAGCTGGATTGATGCCGGTAAAATACGCGCGGTTGATCCGACCCATCTGATTTTTATGATCTGGTCGTCAACACAGCATTATGCCGACTTTGAAACCCAGGTTCTGGAAGTGACCAATAAGCGTCAGTACGAAGAAGACGATATCCTGCGTATTGGGGATTTTCTTGAAGATATGATCCTACGTGGCTGTGGTTTAACCCCTCCTGGGCGGGCAGCGTATCTGGCACTGGTCGACGATCAAGCTGCAACAACGGATAGCACCGGTATAACAGAGGCCTGAATAGCCTCTGTTATACATGCATCAGTGATTATTAATCACCAGCTTTAAGCCCTGTTCATCCATTGTCCGCTCATAACGGTCAAGATCCAGCGGTATACGCAGGTGAATTTCTGCGCCCTGGTTTTCCGCACCCTGACGGCGCTCGCGCACTTCGATATTGCCATACAGAATGCGAGTGACCAGATTGTAGGCAAGGTGCATCCCCAATCCGGTTTTACCGCGACTGCGTCCGGTGGTAAAAAACGGATCAAAAATACGCTGGCGCACTTCATCACCAATACCAATGCCATCGTCTTCATATATCAGTGTCAGCAGGTTGTCGGTTGTATCAACCGTAGCATGCATCTGAATATGGCTGTCTCCACCCTCGGGATAGCCATGATCCAGCGAATTACCAATCAATGCGGCTATCACCAGTCCCAGTGTCTGACGACAGGTATTCATAATAATGGGTTGGCTGATGTCATAATCAATCCGGCAGTTATTTTCTTCGACGATAAAGTCTTCATTATTACCGGCAAACTCCTGCAAAAATTCGTCCAGCGAGAAACGTGAGCGGAAATCACTTTCTTTATCCACCGCCAGTGATTTAAACGTTCGCACCAAACGGTGGGAGCGGTTCAGATTTTCATCAATGAGTAACAGTCCTTCTGAAATATTATTAAGCTGAGCCGAGAAGGTATTTTTGTCTAACTTACCCTCTTTTATCCGTTGCTGAATCAGCAATACCGAATCTTCAATATAGCTGCGCGCGGTCACACAAATGCCCAAAGGGGTATTTAACTCATGCGCAACACCAGCAACCAGATTGCCCAGTTGCGCCATTTTTTCATTTTCTACTTGTTCGTGGCGACTTTCCTGCAGGTTATCAATCAGATGGTTCAAGGACGCAATGGCATTGTTCAACTCCCCCGTGCGCTCTTCCACCCGCTGCTCCAGGTCGCAGTTAAGCTGATGCAGCTCACTGTCTGAGCGGTCCCGCTCGGCCATAATCTGTTGCAGCTGAGCACACAAATCATTGATGGTCCGGGTAACCTGAATCAGCTCATCATCCTCTTCCGGCCCGTATTCCAGATGCACTGGAGTGCGTATATCGCCGCGCTCCGCCCAATCGGTAATACTCTGCCAGTGCGCGCCGAAATAACGCCGGAACAGACGGTTTAACAGCCATAACAGAAATGCGCTGACCGCCAGAATATTCACAAAATGCATGACCAGCAGCGTCGGTATATTTGCCATTACCTGCTGCAGCATGGCCGGGGAATCGAGCTGCAGTTGCAGCTGACCGACCAAACGGCTGCCCGTGCCTGTGTTGTAATACAGATCAAACTCTCTCAGCCATTCCTGACTGGCTGTTGGCAGATGACTGACCGGGTCGCCGGCCGCTGTTGCGTTATCCATAAAACCGGCCGATAGGTATTCACCATTCCCAATATCCAACCCGGCATAACGGATATAAGGGAAGTGAGTTAACGCCTTCAGCTGAGATTCAACCTGGGGGATATCAAAACTCCACACGCTCTGTGCGAGTGCGGGCAGATAGCCCTTTTCGATCTGTTGCAGCAGGTGATTGCTGTTGCGGGATACGTTGCGGTAATCGATGTAAACAGCAACCGCCACCGACAGCAAGGTAAGCGCCAGACTGAATGCAAACACACAGGCCAGCAAGCGCCGCCCTGAAACACTGCGCCACTGAAATGCACTCATATTCCCTCTCTGCATATATCCTCCCTGAGTGTTCCGTGTGCACAGGTGATATCAGTGTAGAAAGCCAGCGGTTTATCGCCAATCAAACAGGAATAAGAGCGTAAAACAGTCTGTGCACCACGGTTGATATGCTTGTTATTTATAACTGCATCACACCCGTGGCCTGAGTCACATTAACGCGGGAATACTTGTCTGCCAGTAGCATCCTGCTATCATCAGCGCCGGCAGATTAACACTTGGTCACTGCTAACGTTCACCGCGCACCTGTGCGGTTTATTTTTTGTTCGTTAGCGACCGGTGGTGAGAGCCTATCCTCTGCCTTCTGTGCCGCTGCGGATTTTTTGCGGAGCACACCATGAACACACTCTGGATTAAAAACCCCCGCGCCGTATTTAGCGGAAACCAACTGGACGCCAGCGGCGGACTGGTTATCGCCGACGGCCGCATTGTTGAAGTGTTGGCACAACGTCAACAGCCGGCACAACCGGTGGTGCAAACCTTTGATGCCAGCGAGCACGTTGTATTGCCCGGTCTGGTGAATACCCATCATCACTTTTATCAGACCCTTACCCGCGCCTGCCCACCAGCACTCAACAAGCGCTTATTCCCCTGGCTGCAAACCCTCTACCCGATCTGGGCCGGGCTGACCCCGGCACAACATGCGCTGGCGACCGAACTGGCGATGGTTGAGCTGTTGCTGTCTGGCTGCACCACGGTGGCGGATCATCATTATCTGTTTCCGGCCGGGCTGGAAAATGCCATCGATATTCAGGCCGAAACCAGCTTAAAACTGGGCATGCGCGCCACCCTTACCCGCGGCTCGATGAGCCTGAGTGTGGATGATGGCGGCCTGCCACCGCGTTCGGTGGTGCAGACCGAACAGGTGATTCTGGATGACAGCAAACGTCTGATCGAGCGCTGGCACCAGCGCGATGAACACGGTCTGCTCGAAGTCGCCCTGGCTCCGTGCTCGCCGTTTTCCGTCACGCCGGACATCATGCGCGCCAGTGCGGAGCTGGCGGCACAATACGATGTCGGCCTGCATACTCATCTTGCTGAAACCGAAGACGAAAATAATTTTTGCCTGCAGATGTTTGGCCAACGCCCACTGGATTATCTGGATTCTGTTGGCTGGCTTAACAGCCGCACCTGGCTGGCCCACGGCATTCATTTTAATGACGAAGAAATTCAGCGCCTGGGCGCGGCTGGCACCGGCATTTGCCATTGCCCGTCATCCAATATGGTGTTGGCTTCCGGCATTTGCCGGGTGAATGAATTGCGCGCCGCCGGCAGCCCGGTCGGGCTGGGTGTGGATGGCAGCGCTTCCAACGACCACAGCAATTTAATGCAGGAAGTACGGCAGGCGTTATTAATTCAGCGCCTGCGTTATCAGGCGGATGAGTTTACCCATCTGGATGCTTTACACCTCGCCACCAAAGGTTCGGCTCAGGTTTTACGCCGGGATGATATTGGTGAACTGGCGCCCGGCATGCGCGCAGACATCGCCTTTTTTAAACTGGATGAACCGCGCTTCAGTGGCGCCCATGATGCACTGGCAGCCCTGGTGCTGTGCGGTGCCAGTCAGGCCGATGCGGTGATGATTAACGGCGACTGGAAAGTACGCGATAAACAATGGCTGGGCGGCGATATCCAGCAGCTGATGGCCAACCACCAGCAGGCCGCCAGAGAACTGTTTAGCGAGCATTGAGTCCGCACAGGGGTCAGCAGGCGGCGTCATGTCTGCTGACCGGTTTTCTCTTCACGCCGCCTTTTCTTGGCAGGCCAGCGCTGCTCACATCCCCTTACACAACCCCTGCTTTTGTTTACCATTTTGTCATCTGCAGGTCATGCAGCGTCGGCACTATACGCCGACTTATTCTGTTTGGTTTTGATATGGCGCCCCATCTTCTGCAACGCAGTCTGGACGAGCTGATCAGCAAGGAAGCCATTCACACTGTGCTGCAACCCATAGTCGATCTGAGCCGTAACCGCGCTCTGGGCTATGAAGCACTGACCCGCGGAGCTCCGGGTCATTTACTGCAACGCCCGGATCTTATGTTCCAGGCGGCGCATCAGTTTGACCGCATTCCGGATCTGGAAGTGCTTTGCATCCGTTCTGCTGTCCGCCATTTTTCGCGGCAAAAAAGCGATGGGCTGCTGTTTATTAACATCTGTCCGCAAAGCCTGCTCAACTATGCTAAAGAAACCCCGGCCAAAGAAACCTCGGCCGAAGAAACCTATGGCGAAGAAACCTATGGCGAAGAACTCAGCGAGCTGACCGAACGTTTAGGTCATCACGGTCTGCAACCAACCGATGTTGTACTGGAAATTTCCGAGCGTTTTCCCATTGATAATACCAGCCGGTTTCTGACTCTGATCGGCCACCTGAAAGAGCTGGGCTATGGCATCGCCATTGATGATTTGGGCAGCGGTTACTCCGGCTTAAAACTCTGGTCCGAAATTCGCCCAGACTATGTAAAAATTGACCGTCACTTTATCGACCGCATTGATCAGGACACAGTAAAGCAGGCCTTTGTTACCTCGGTGGTGCATCTGTGTGAACAACTGCAATGCGAAGTGATTGCCGAAGGTATCGAAACCCAGGGCGAGCTGAATTTAATCCGCAGCATGGGCATTCATATCGGCCAGGGTTATCTGCTCGGCAAGCCGCAAAGCAAAGCGGAATTTCTCACGCCCGAACAGAGCATCCCCCCTACCCGCCCGATACACGCCAATGGCGTTGAGCAACCCATCGGCAATCTTTGCCAGCCGTTGGAAACCATTGCCGCCTCCGTGCCGATGCGCGAAGTGGATGAACGGTTCCGCGACAATCCCTTACTGATGTCATTACCGGTACTGGAAAAAGAACGCCCGGTCGGTTTACTGCACCGGCGTAAATTACTGGAATTATTCGCCCAACCTTATGGCCGCGCTTTGTTTGAACGCAAAACCGTTGGTCACTTTATGCAGCAGAACCCGCTGATCGTCGATTGCGCCATGACCCTGGAAGCAGTCAGTAAAGTGCTCACCGACGATGATGACGAAGACCTGCGCCAGCATCTGATTGTTACCTGCGAAGGCCGCTATCAGGGCGTGGTAAACAGCAAGGACCTGCTCAAACACATTACCGACAGCCAGATTCAGAAAGCCCGCTACGCCAACCCGTTAACCCTGCTGCCGGGCAACGTACCGATCGACGAACATATTGAGCAACTGCTGCGCCAGCAAAGCCATTTCTATCTGCTGTACCTCGACCTGAACCACTTCAAGCCCTATAACGACCAGTACGGCTACCGTCAGGGCGATGCGGTATTACGCTGGCTCGGCCGCTTGCTGCAACAGCACAGTTCGGCGCTTAATTTTGTTGGCCATATTGGTGGCGATGATTTTGTACTGATCAGCCAGGAAGCGGATTTTTATCCGCTGTGTGAGCAACTATTGCAGGCATTTAACCAGCAGTGTTCGGAGTTTCACCGCAACGAGGACTGGAGTCGTGGCTATCTTAACGCCCATGACCGCAGCGGCCAGCTGAGCCGGATTCCGCTGCTCGGTTTAGCCATTGGCGTGGTGCCCTCAACGCTGATTGAAAATCAGGATCCGCAAAGCCTCGCGCAACTGGCGGCACAGGCAAAACAACAGGCCAAGCAAAAAACAGGCAGCGCCTGGCATTGTCTGGGACAGGAGATACAACCCATCCTGCCGGTTGCCATTAAAGCCGCTGGTCACTGATCAGCGACGGTAGTCGGCGGCAATTTTGTAACCGTCACGGGTCGAGTGTTTTACTTCATACATCGCCTGATCAGCCGCGTTCAGCAGCTCTTCGCCATCGGTTTCTCCCAGACGGCCGACAGCGATACCGGTACTTGCACTCAGATTATGAATCTGCGGCCAGTCCGGCACCTGCAACTCACGCAACTGTTGCTGCAGACGCCGGGCAAAGGTTTCCGCGCCCTCGGCTCCGCAATCAAGCAGCAGCACCGCAAACTCTTCCCCGCCCAGCCGTGCCAGCCGGTCACGGTCACGCCCGAGACGGCGCAGCAATGCACCAAAGGCCGCCAGCACCGCATCACCGGCGGCGTGACCAAAGCCATCATTAATACGTTTAAAGTGATCCAGATCGATCCACAAAACCGCAACGCTACCCTGCCACTGCTTCAGTTGCTGCAATTGCTCCAGCAAAGCACGGCGATTCAGCAGGCCGGTCAGGCCATCCACATCCGCCAGCACCTGCAGCTGCTGGTTGGCATCCAGCAGGGCGTTGGCTTTCTCCGCCAGCGCCTGAGTACGCTCCGCCACCCGCTGTTCCAGCTCGCGGTTTATCAGCCGCAGTTCTTCGCTCAGACGAACAATTTCCTGCCGTGACCAGACCCGGTTCAGCAGGAAGTTACAGATCATCGACACAATAAAAATCAGAAACCCCAGCGGCGACCAGTACTGTCCGCTCAGCAGCTGATTATTCAGCAGCACATCGTGAATAACCGCCACACCCAACAGCATCGTCCCCGGCAGAATCAGCCAGGCACCACGACGGCCGAGATACACCATACGCAGCAATGCCGACGTTGAAACCACCACACCCAGCAGCAGCAAACCACCAAAGATTCCCAGTAATGCGGTAAACCACAGCGGCGGTAACAACAGACAAAGCAGCGCGGCTAACAGGAAAGGCAGGCTGAACAGATTACGCAGACTCCGGCTGAAGTCGGTACCGAAAGCAGAGTGCAGCCAGCCAAACAACAGCACCGGGCTGACCAGCATGCTGATATAAATCACCCGGATATGCAGCTCCCAGGGTGGATTAAGGCTCAGCATCCAGTACAGCGGGGCAAATGAGGCGGTACCAAGGCGTACGCCCAGCATCAGGGTAAACAGCCCCAGCCACAGTCCGGTGCGGTCTTTACGGTCTACCGTATATTCCATCACCAACAGCAGACCAATCAACAATAACAGCAGCAGGATAACGGCTTCATAAATCACATGCTGGGCGTAGCCTCGGGTGATCTGATCTTCCGGGCCCAGTAACAGTGGCTGCCATGGCCCGGCACTGTGATGGTGATAATTAGCAACCTGCAGCACCAGCTGCAGACGGCCATCAGCGATACCTCCCAGCCTGACCCAGCGATTGCCCTGATAGGGTTGTACCTCCTGACGGGAAGTACCCACGCGGCCGCCATGCAGAATATCGCGGCCATTGGCCAACAGGCGGAAACTGGTGGCGATTTCCGGCACAAACAACGCCCAGTCAACCTGTGGATCAAGCCCCTGAATATCCAGCACAAAGGTGGCATAGCCCTGCCCCGGGTACTGATAACCGGCCTGGCCGCTCTGATCCCAGGTCGATGGCATAACAAACAACGGCCAGTCATCACTGCCTGTGCCATCACTCAGCTGCTGCCAGGCAAAACGCCACTCTCCCGCCAGCGCCAATGGCTGAGTTACCGGCCTGCCGGACAGATTCATTACGCCCTGCTGCGCCCAGAACTCTTGCGCTATTTCCGCCTGCAACTCTGTGGCAGATAAGGTCAGCAGCCAGGCTAATATCAAACAAATACGCCGCCGCATTATTTTCCGTCCGAAACAATATCCGTGCTGAAACTATGGGTGGCATGATGGCCAGCGTCAAATTCCGGCAGGCCGCCAAAGCAGCATCCTGCGCAAATGCCTGTATAATGCCGCGCATCTGAAATTCCGAACTCCGGTGGAAGGCATGAATCCCGATCTGAGCAAATTACAGCCCTATCCCTTTGAGAAACTCGCTAAGCTGAAAGCCGCCGTTACGGCGAATGCACAGCTGCCACATATCGCGCTGTCCATCGGCGAGCCTCAGCATCCGTCTCCGGCCTTTGTACAACAGGCGATGATCGACAATATCAGCCGTCTGGAAAATTACCCGACCACCAAGGGGCTGCCACAGCTGAGCGAAGCCATTGCCAGCTGGCTCAAAGGCCGCTTCAGTCTGGATAACATCGACCCGGTGTCTCAGGTGATTCCGGTCAACGGTACACGCGAAGCTATTTTTGCCTTTACCCAGGCGGTGGTTGACCGCAGTCAGCCTGATGCTCTGGTGGTCAGCCCGAATCCGTTCTATCAGATTTACGAAGGCGCAGCCTATCTGGCCGGTGCCACGCCGCATTTCCTGCCTTGTCTGGCCGATAACGATTTCCACCCGGATTACAACGCCGTGCCGGCGGATGTCTGGCAGCGCTGCCAGTTATTGTTCCTGTGCACACCGGGCAACCCGACCGGCGCAGTGCTGAGCTTCGAACAGTTTAAACAGCTGATTGAGCTGGCCGACCGTTACAATTTCGTCCTGGCCAGTGATGAGTGCTATTCCGAAATTTATGTCGATGGCAAAGAAGCGCCGATAGGCCTGCTCGAAGCCTGTGCCCGTTTAGGCCGCCACGATTATAAAAACTGCGTGGTGTTTCACTCGCTGTCCAAGCGCTCCAACCTGCCAGGCCTGCGCTCCGGTTTTATTGCCGGTGACGCCGCGCTGTTAAAACCTTTCCTGCTGTACCGTACTTACCACGGTTGTGCTATGCCGCTGCAAACGCAGCTGGCCTCTATCGCCGCCTGGAACGACGAGCAGCACGTTGCCGATAACCGTGCGCTGTACACGCAAAAATTCCGCGCGGTGATTGAAATTCTTAGTCCGGTCATGGCGGTGGAACAGACCGACGCCAGTTTTTATTTATGGGCAAAAACCCCGATTAATGAAGAAACCTTCGCCCAGCAATTATTTGCCCAGCAGAATGTAACCGTATTGCCCGGCTCGTATTTATCGCGCACCGTCGATGGCATTAACCCCGGTGAAAACCGCGTACGTATGGCACTGGTGGCCAGCGTGGATGAATGCATCGAAGCTGCACACCGCATCCG
>Ga0100384_1001713_pt1 | contig 13517 bp, 20 predicted proteins | sample CryGeymeta201508_FD_87087 | JGI IMG/M metagenome (GOLD analysis project Ga0100384, IMG submission 87087) | Groundwater microbial communities from Crystal Geyser aquifers in Utah, USA - Crystal Geyser metaG 2015-08 | ecosystem: Environmental > Aquatic > Deep subsurface > Groundwater | place: USA... | reverse complement strand
GAAAACTTTTACGAAACTTTTTTAGAGAGTTAAAACTCAATCAAATTATAATTAAAACTGGGGCCAACAAAAAAACCATTATGATAAACACCAAATCCAAATGATGCGCCAATACCAAAGCGTTTTTTTTGCTCTACAAATGTAAAATTATCAATTGTCAAAGTTTTTATATTTGGATTTGAATGAGTGATTTCGGCTCTGATTTCGGTTTTATACCAGCCTAATTTTTTGCGCCCTGCGACAATAGTTTGAGTATCTGGAACGAAAATATTATCAATAAAAATTTGATTTTGATTGACTTCACCACCAATGGAATAAAAAGGATCATGTTTTACAAAAGTTCTCGAAAATTCACATGGAATTGGCACTTCAAACGGAATCTCAACTTCTTTTATTTCGGTAACTGTTTTGATTTCTGTTGCATTAGCTATGAATTTCCATTTTTTTAGAGCTTCGGCTAATTGTTTGCTTTCAGCTTTTTTTTGTTCAATTATTGTTTCTAATTCATCAACTGTTCCTTGGAAACTTCTTTTTTCTGCAACTTCTTGACCCAACGCATTTTTGTAGTAATTAACAGAATCTAATAATGTCAATTGATTTTTTTTTGAAGTTTCAGAAAGTGCTTTTTTATCTTCGTATTGATGAATAAATAATATTCCCAAAATGATGATAATTGAATTTAGTGTAAAATCTCTCATAATTGTATAATGTTGATTAACTTTGATTTATGATAGTATTAAAAATTATTACTTTTATAGCTGTTTGGCACTTATTTATTTTATTGTGATTTAAATCAATTTAGTCACAATAAAAACTATTTAATGTTGACTTCTCCATCAATAATCACAATTATTTTATCAAATCCTTTCAATGATTCGTGAAATCGCTCTAATGAATCTTGGCTATTTGTCAAATCTAAATACCCATCTTTATTAAGATTTATATATCTTAAACCCAACGCGATACATCCGTTTAATTGGTCCCAGTAATTCGCTGCATGAAACTTACATTCAGCACGACTTGGAACATCTTTCAACTCCAATAATTTTTTTTTGAAACGAGGAGAATATTCAAACACTGCATTATAAACTCCTTTTGGAACGCATGAAACATTATTTTTATTTCCTTGCCATCCACGTTCTAAACTTAAAGCCGAAAATAATGGCGCATTAAATTCATTTAAAACTGTGCAACTTCCAGATGTCTGATTTTCTGTTTGAAAATGTCTGTAAATTTTAACCGTTGCTGTTCTCATTATTTAGTATATTTTTTAATTTAAATTCTTTATAAATGTTACTTCATACAATGATTCTTGCCCAGCATAAGGTCTGTGGTATTCATTAGGAGCATAGCATATCATTTCGCCTTCTCCATATGATTTCTGCTTTGTTCTTTCAAGCAACATACCTTTTATCACTTTTGTGATTTCAAAGCAATCATGAGCGTGTAATCCATAACCACTTCCATCTATCATAAAAGTAAGAAAAACTATTTTGTTTTCCGTTTCTTGGGTTTTTTCAAAATACACTCCGTCTTTTACTTCATTGCGTTTACCAAGCTCAAAAAGTTTCAATTCATCAAACGTAATCAGAATTCTTTCTTCGTTTGAAAATGCTGACAATACTTCTTGTATTTTGTCATCTAAAAAGCGTTTTATTTCTGACCTTACAGTGTCTAAGGTTTCACACGATTTAAACACTTCTTTTCGTAATTCGCTCAACTCTTTTTCCTTAGTTTCCATTCTTAAGTAATTCTTTAAGTTGATCCAACAATAAAATTATTTTGTTCATTGTGGTATTTACATCCACAATAGTTTCGTGTTTTTGTTCACTAAACTTTTTCAAATCGTCTTTATGCGCATCATAAACATCAGATATTTTCTTATTGAGTTCTTTTAATTCTAAATTCTTCTCTCGATAAACATAGCCTATTGCAAATACCAACGCTCCTAAAACGTAATTCAATACTTTGTTTACATCTGTTAAATCGCCACTTACAACTTGTTGTAATAAAATATTTAAATATACGTTCATTTTATTTCTATTCTTTTTTATTTATAAAAATATCGATTGCTTTTTCAGTAGCTTTTTCAGCAAGTCTTTTTAAAGTGGTATTTTCAACACGAAATAAAATAATTCCTATCCCTAAATACAATAACACTTCTTTAGTGTTTGTGTTTGGCTCGATGACTTGTTTTATTGCAAACGCCCAAAAAAATAAGCCTACTATGTTGGTTATGATGTTTTTAAAGTTTAGGTTTTTCATATTATTTTTAGTTTAAAGCATTACCAAGCAATATTTCTACCGCAACTTTCATTGAATGTATCAATTGCATCTGCAATTATTGTCATTTCCTGTTCAGTTAATCCTGTGGTTATAATAGCTATATTTGTATTACCATAATTTGCTGCAGGTGCAGGAGCAACTCTTTCTCCTCCAAACATTTTCCAAAATTGAATATAAGAAATTTGTTTGGTAATTACATCAGGAGTTAAAGCATCTAATAATAAACTATTTCCACTTTTTACTTTAAAACCATTGTTTCCTGAATTATAATTTAATAAAAATATATTAGAGTTTGTAGGTAAATAATTTAATAAACTTGTAGTTGCACTAGCGGTATTAAATTGTGGAAATCTATAGCCTCCTTGCTTTGTTGTTAATATTATCTTTGTGTTATCTGTATATACAACACTAAGCGGGTATCTTGAAGAATCATCTTTCTGTTTATGCCCAAAAATTAAACAAAAATTGTTTTCATCAATTGTTGAAATTGGCAAATTAATACCTGCGTCATTACCTATTGGATTTGTATAGGGAGCATTTCTAATACTATCCCAAGTAGTTCCTAATATTGGTAACCCCCAATTTACTTGATTTTTAACATCTTTCAAGTCATATTTATAACCAGCCATACCTCCAAGCATAGGATAGCATTTAATTACTTTATCCCAAATGGAATTTGAAATTAAAGTATTCACAAAAGTTTCTAAATATCCTTTTTGAAGAGTTGTTACTTCGGTAGCTAATGAAGAGTATTGAGTAACATAATCATTTGCAGTAACTAAAGGTGTCACAAATTTTACTGTTTGAAGTGGATTTGCAACAGCAACTCCACTAAATATTAAGGCTTTTCCCATTTTTTATATTATTTATTATTTTATATTACTTTATATTATTTACAATTACTTCTAAAGAACGCAGATATCCCTCTTGTTTCATATGTACATCATTATAATTATTAAATGTTGGTACAATATTAAATGGATTAATTCCGCTTAACTTATCTACATCAATATATTGACCTCCAAAAAGTTCGGCTATGTTTTTTAATCCTTTTTTAGAATATTGACCATATATATAAGAATTATTTTTAAACAAACTATAAGGATTTATAGTTCCATCAGGATATACATAAGAATTAAGAAAGTTATTGTTCGATAAACCTAAAAAAACCCATTTTGTAAAAGGAGAATATTTTCCTATATATGCCAGTGCTCCAAGCATTGTATGAGGTCTAACCCAGTTAACATTTCCTCCAGAAGTAAGCCAATTAGAAGCTATATTAAGACCACTAACATCATTAGAACTATATTGCAACGTAAATGCACTAGAAACAACTGAAATTGTAGGAGTATTCATTTGTAAATTACAAACTGTGCTTGTTGTTAATATACCAATTTCAGTAGAGTTTCCGCCAACAACAGAAGAATAAGTAAGAGGAATATCAACTCCTCCAAATACTCCCTTATTTGAATTAATCCAAGTTGTAAATTCTTGAAAAGCCCATTGATTTATGGCATTTACGCATTCTTCAATAGTCATTCCTGTTGTAAGATTGGTAGATACTGTATTTGTTCCAAAATTAATTGTTGCAATGGTATCTGTGTTCAAAGTAGTGCCTGAACTGAAAGAAAAAGTAAGCGTTTGACCAGCTGTACCGTATCTGATATATACAGTAGAATCGGTTGTTGTAAAATTTAATTCCGAAACGACTTCCTGTATTCCTGCATTTGTATTAAAAAAAATACTTGCATCTTGTGCAGTACTAAATAATCTACTAAATGTGGGAGTAGGGTTAATAAATATCTTAGGAGGATATTCTATCATTACATTATTATCATCATAAAATTTCCATTCAGCAAAATGTACATTAGCAACAATTATGTAATCTAAAGTTATATTATTATTTTGACAGTATGTGTAAATTACATGAGAAGTTTGTGACGTATTAAAACCATCACAATTTGGTATAACTCCTGTATCAAATTCATTTTCATAATTTATGTAATCATTAGATAATTTTCTAATAAATATATGAGTTTCATTAACTCCTAATACAGAAACTACTTTAGTGTATGATTCATAATAAAATGCTCCCGTCATCTCTGCAATTCTTGAATAAAATTTAAAAGCACTTGCAGTATGAGAATCACCAAATACAAAATAGTTCTTTCCGTACATAGGGTGTGATGCTCTTTTGTCTATTTGAACAATACCTTGCTGTACTAATTCTATGGCTTTATTTTCAATTTGTTGAACAGATAATTCAGGTACAATAGGTGCTGTTCCTGCCCAGGTACCATCTGAAATTTTTGTTAAAAATTGTCCAGTAGTTGCCCCACTAACATTTTGAATATCCTCTAAATTATTAATTATTGTGGATTGCGGTGTATTTGTAAATCCAGAAAATTCAGTAATTCCATTATTAAATTTATAAAACACTTCTCCCAATTCATTAGCTAAGTAAGCTCCTTCTTCTTCTGTTTCTTTTAAACTTTCAATAGATTCAATTACTTCTGTTATTGCATTTTGTGACATTAAAGAAGTATTTGAATTACCAAGTTCTTGAACTATTGTAAATATTTTAGATTTTAAAGAATCTGAAACTTTTGAAAAATCAATACCATTTATATCAAACTTACCAAATACTTCTCCCAATTCATTAGCTAAAGAAGCTCCTTCTTCTTCTGTTTCTTTTGTTATAGAATCTGTTTTATCTAATTTATATTGTAAAGCCAAATTTCTTTCATTAGTTTCCACCGCAATAGCATCAGCCACTTCCCCACTAACTGCAAGTCCTGTATTGCCTGTTACTATTGGGGAGATTGTGATAATATCTTGCTTTGTGTTTAATGCGTTTTGAGTAGCCGTTGAAATTGGTTTATTCAAATCTGACGTATCATCAACATTTGATAAACCTATCATATTTTTATTAATACCACCTACAGTACCTGTAAATGTAGGATTGTTTATTGGCGCTTTTGTGTCAATTTGACCTTGTAAAAAAGCATCGATATCATCTACATAACTCTTAAAAGCTCTGTCATTTATTTGACCTTGCAATAAATCATCTGCATTTGAACGAGCGGTCCTTTCTAAAGCAACATAATCAAAAACTTTATCAGAAGTCGCAACATCTAAATTACCGTCTGCAATTAATGATGCTTTTTTTAAGATTTCGCCTACTTTTTTGTAGCCATTTGTTTCAGTTGATAAATAGATATATTTTCCGTCATCAACAGTTGGTATCAGATTTTCTACCCTAAATGGCACATTGTTTACTGGTAAAGGAACAACTGCCATCGCAGATGCAATTGTTGTATATGTTTTACCTTCCCCAGCGTCATAAGCATCTATAAGATTTTTTAATTCTTCAAGTGCTTGACGCTTTTTATTGATTTCTTCGGCAGTTTCAAAATATTTAGGATCTACGCCAGCAAGCTTTGCTATCTTATCTATGTGATCTTCTTTGTTACCAATGTTTAATGGGAATACTGACATATTTAAATGGATATAAAATTATTAGGTATTTCGGATGGAAGTATAAAATCAATCACTGGCGAAACATCTGTAATTCTTAGATGACCAATTGAAAATAAAGATTTTGTACTGAATTTAATGTTATACGAATTGTGATTGGCATTCGAAACGATTTCTAAATTTTTGTTTTGGAAATAATCGTTTCTACCCATCACCAGGATCAAGCCATTGGAAAGTTCAATTCTTACAAATTTTGCTTTTTTGATATATGCTAAACGAACTGTTTTTTGATGGTCAGCATTCGGAACTTTTATTTGTAAGGTTTGAGAAAAAACTGAACCTGATTTGGTGAGCTGTTCTGACTCACTAAACGAAACCGATTTTTTTCCAAAATGCGCATCTAACCAAGTGTATTGATTGCCTATTGAATTAAAAAAGTTTTGAAAATCTTCATCAGCAAATGGAAGTAACGCACCTGAAAAATCGAGAGCTATTTTGCAAATAAATGGAGCTTCAGAAACTTTGTTGAGTAAAGACATTCGTTTTATTTTTTACAAATGTTCACTTTATATATTATTTTTTTAAGACATGAAAAAAAGCCTTAAAAATTAAGTACTCTATTGCTTGAACGTGATTGAAATCTATTTAGTAGCGTTTTTTTTTCTACCTCTCTGTAATACATTCTACGCATAGAATCTAAACGAAAACCATGTTCCTCTAGTTCGTATTTATTCATAAAATTGATGATAATGTCATCTAGTTTTATTCCTGGAGAGTATTGCATGGCCACTTGAATCGTGTTTATAAACGTAAGGCGAAATAGATCTTCAAAAATATCGTTGATATCCGAAGCCACTTTTTCAGGCACTTTCAGAAAGCTGTTAACACCGTTTACAGTTTGATATATGCAAGCTGTGGATTTGTCTGTAATTGTTTCTGGAAGCGAGAAATAGACGTAATATTTTTGAGGTTTTAAGGGATAGTCAGTTTTTTCGAGGGCAATTCGAATGAGTTTTCCAATAGAGGAGTTTGTGACTATTTTGCAAGCTTTGACACGTGCGTTGAGATAGTGTGCCGAAATTTCTGGCGAAAACTCTTTATAAAAAAAAGGGATTAAATGTGCCCTCAATTTTACAGGAACTATTGTTTGAGACATGTAGAACTTTTTCTTTCAAATATATAAAAAATATACCTATAAGTATATATAAAAATACTTATAGGTATATGATTAAGAAAAAGTTAGGTTACTCGATGATAGTAGTTTCATCAGATTGAGCAATCATTTCTAACACATTATTGTCAATAATGCCTATTTGTGATTGAATTTTTGAAAGCATTTCTTTTGTGTTTTCTAACTCTTCAGAAGTGTAATCATCAACTAATGCTTGTCTTTGTTGCATTAGTAGGGAAATTGCGTTGTTGATAATTTCGTTTTTTTTCATGGTTTTGGGTTTTAAAGGTTTTTCTTAAAATTTTTCTGACTCGTTTTTAGCAAATGATCATGACGCTTTTCATAGCGTTCTATAAGTTTTTCAATATTTGTTGATGCTTTTACAACAACTCTAGTTTTTGAATCGAGTTGAAAGTATTTTTTTTGGTTTTCGTTGTTTTCGGACATGGGTTAAATTTTTTAAGCATTTAATTTAATATACTGATCTACTATTTTCTTTTGATATTTTGAACTTCCTAAAAGAAGTTCCAGTTCTATGAGTTCGTCACTAGAACAGGCATCTAAAAATTTTTCTGGAGTGACATCCAGTTGGAATATTTTTTGAATTTTTGGCATGGTTTCTAATTTTTTACTAATCCGTTTTTTGTCATTTTTACATCCAATTTTTCCCAAGTTTCCTTGTTATTGGGAATCATCATTTTTAGAACTCCTTCATAAAGTACTTCTTCAAATAGTTCATTTGCTTCTTCTTGTGAGATTGGCATATTTTGGTCATTGTCATGATAGCCATATTTTGGTTTTTCATAAAAGCCTGCTAGTTCTCTGGAATAGCAATAACCCGCGTTTTTTGGTCTCCAAAGTGTTATATACTTTTCATGACGCATTGTGTGTGTTAGTGATATGATATACATAATTTCTAAGATATTAATTGGTTAACTTTTTTTTCTACTTTATTGATTACTGCTGCTTTGTCAAAAACAAACATTTGTAAATTTTTGATAATCATGTGATAAAATTGCTTTGGCTCTGTTTCTTTTATTTGAAATGGTCCTAACATTTCATTGTTTTGAAATTTGAAATAATTAGTATATGGTATCAATCGTCCAGATGAAATTATATCAGTTTCCTCTACCTGTTTTACTTTTAGCAATACTTGTATTGTTTCTGAAAATTGATTGATGTCTGCAATAAACAATCGTTTTTCTGATAACAGCTGAAAATACTGTATATAATCTTGATTTTTAAAAATGATTGATTCCTGGACACGATGTGGACCAGTCATAGAACCATCAGTATTGATGAAAAAAAATTGCTTTCCGTAGAAAAGTTTGCCTTTTCCTTCGTTGTCAAAAACATCTTTTAAAACTGCTGGTCTTAAAAATGTGCTGATGGTATATTTTTTCATGATCTTAAATTATGGAGTTCTCTAAAACGGATATCACACAAAATGCTGATTCCAATTGGGTTTTCTAATTCTTGATTGCGAAGCAAATATTGAATTGAGCCACAAGCTGTGTACAATTCAACGTTGTTTTTGCAATTTTTTAGGATGATTTCTATTTCTTTTATTGTGTACATTTTTTTTTGGTTTTTAAAAAAAAGAGTGAAAATGCGTGTAAAAAGTTCCATACTTCCATACCTCTGTAAATCAACGTTTTAACCTTTTTTATGTATGGAATGTTATGGAAACAGAAAACAGTTTCCATACTTTCCATAACATTCCATACATTTACCATACTTTAAATAACTGATTATTAATAAATTACTATAGTATGGTAAGTATGGAGTTTTTAATGGTATTTTATTTTTAAAATTCATCTTCAGAAATAATTTTATTCGAGAATAAATCATCTTTTTCCACTTCCATTTTTACAGATGTTTCGTATTTGGGGGTTGCAGGGGGAAATTGAATTGAAGAGCGAATAGACAGTTGATATTGCACTGCATCATAGATTTCATTAAACAAACCCGTTTTTTCTAAGTCCATTTCGTAGCCAGAAGATGTTTTTACATCTCTACCTGAGTCCATTTTCAAGCCTTTTGAGTGGTATTTAACAAAAGCATCAGAATTCTTTAACTGATCCGTTAAAAAGGTTTTACCAGGAATGGCTTCTTTATAGATGACAAACCATATTTGCGCAATTTTTGCGAACACTTGGTCAAAGTGAAAATACACAGCTCTGCCTTCAATTTTAAAATCTTCATAGATCATCAAGCGAACATTTTCAGGCGACTTGATTCCGAAAAGGAAACAATCCCAGAATTTATTAATAATGCTTTCTGAACGCATTTTTCGCATTTGTCGCTCAATTGATTTTTTGAAATAAGTTTGCATATCCACAAACGAAAAAGGGAACTGCAAAATATCCTTAAACAATTCGTAAGTAGCGCCTAAAACAGATGCGTTTACAATCATCCTTTGATGACCATCAGGCACTACTTCTTTAAAAGAGTTTCTGAATGCTTTGAATTTTTTCAAGAAATTTTCTTTAAAATACTCTCTGTGTTTTAGAATTTCAACAGAATAAGAAGAAAGTCCATTGCTGCACATGTTTTTAAATTCGTCATAATTTTTAGATTCTTCTTCTGTAAAAATGTTTTTGTCCATTTCATTGGCAAAAAGACGTGTAATTAATGCTTCTTGATTTGGATAATCATTACCAGTAAGAATTAAAGAAGATAAAATTGGCACGGATTCAATAGCAATTTTGCTAGTTAGGTTTGAACGTTCATAGCCATTTCTGTCCCAAATTCCTTTGAGAATTCCGTCAGATTTTTCATCTGCTCTTTTATATTCAGAAAACTCAATCACACCATTACAAAACTGCGCTAGTTTTATAATTTTTGCTTTTAGCGTACTTGCACCACCTTCTAAATTTTGAGCTTGCTGAGCTTCACCATAAAAGGAACCAATCATTCCAGAAATTTCATCCTTTCCAGTTCCCGGAGGACCATATAAAAACAAAATAGGAAATCCGCTTTTTCGCTCTTTGATAACAATGTCTTGAAAGAGTGAACAAATGGCAAACAAAATGCCTGAGATTGCAAAATCGCCATGAACTTGTCTTGCTTTTGAAGCAAAAGTTGTGAAGCTTACATTGGCTTGAACTACTTTGAATTTTTTTTGAGGTTCGTATTTATACGGATTTCTGACATATATTTTATTGGCTGATGGCACATAATACGAAACATTTTCATACAAAAACAATCCGTTTTCATCAATATCAATGGTTTTTCCATCATACAATTGGACTAAATTATTCCAAACCCAAAAACCTTCTGGTTGATGGCCAAGGACTTCTATTTTACGTCCAACACCCATTTTGTCAAAAAGAAACACTTTGAGTTTTAAAAAGTCTCTTGAATCGCCTGTGTAAATAAAATTTCCGTTGGCAGATAATAATGTGGTGAAACGTTGCTGAGAATCTACAGCCTCAGAAGGAGCATCAAAAATTTTCTCAATGTTATATACATTTTTGATTTTTAAAAGCTTCATTGGAAACTCTTCATCACTCATGTGCTGAATAATTTGCACTGAACAATTAGTAACTGGTTTAAAAGTGTATTCGCCAGAAGAACCTGTTCTTGCCCACATTCTGTTATCAGATTCAAAAATGTTGTATTTATAGACATCATTTCGAACATCATCCCACGTTTTTGTGATGTTGTCAGGCAAGGTATATTCAGCATCTGAAGAATTGTAATTGATGTGATTCGCTGCTTTGTTTTTGGCATTTTCTTCCGCTTCAATTTTTGCCTGAGCTTGTTTTACCCATTCTTTAATTTTGGTAATACTGATGTTGCTTTCTTTGGCCAACCAAGGCATGTAAATAACCAACATAGATTCATCTGTGATTTTGGCAATCATTTCGCAAATGACATAGGCTGCTTTGCTTTTTTCAACAGCATCACCTTTTAGTTTTTCTTCAAGAATGTTTTTAAAACCGTCTACTTTTTCGCCATGAGCAGCCACTACTTTTTGCAATGAATATCTTTCAGGAGTTGTTTTTGTTGATTTGATAAAATCAACATCATCCTCAGAAAGTTCCAAAGTTTTTGCCAATTCAATCAACTCTTCCTTTTCCAAATCACTTTCTTTGATTTGAGTGAACGCATTTTTGTGAAGCGTAATTTCGTCTTTGAATTTGCGGACAAAATCATCAGGATCAACGCCACCAGTTTTTTGAATATAGACTCTAAATCCTTTTGCTAAAAATTCAGGAATGTATTTTAGCATCGCTTTTTTTCCTGGAGCATCATCATCAAACGTAAAATTGATGCGCTTGCAATATTTAGAAAGAACTGAAATTTGCGTTTCAGTAATGGCAGTTCCACAGCTTGCAATGGTATTGATAAATCCGTTTTCGTGCCAAGCAATCACATCATTATACCCTTCCACAATGTTTGCTTCGCCAGTTTCTATGATGCTCCTAACAGCTCTATTGATCGCAAACCATGTTTTGTCTTTGTGGTATAATGGATTGTCTGAAGGATTGATCCATTTGGCAGCGTTTTCTTTTCCTGAAACATCACGTCCAGCAAAACCAATTAAAAGACCTTTGAAATCGTGAATTGGATAAATAACACGTTCCCAATATTTGTCCGCTTTTTCGCCAATGATTCCTAGTTCTTGACCTTCTTTCAATAAGTTTTTTTCTTTGATAAGGTCAAACAAAAAGCGTTCTCCAGGAGCGTATCCTAATTGCCAATCAATGACAATATCATTGTTGTACTGTCTCCTACCAAAAACTTCTTGTTTTGCTGGATGCGTTTCATCCAAAGAAACAAGCGCTTTCTGATATTTTAAAAGGGAAGCTTCAATAACTGGACGCAATTTGTTTTTCTCGGCAATCTTTTTTTCGTAGGCTTTTGCTTGCTCTTTATTTTCGTATTCAACAGGAATACCATATTTTTTTGCCAAGGTTTCTAACGCTTCTGGATAGGACATTTTTTCATGCTCCATCAAAAAACTAATAACGTTGCCTGATTTTCCTGAAGAATAACAATTAAAACGCTGTTTCACTTTATTGACACAAAAGGAAGGAGAACTCTCTTTTTGAAAAGGAGAAAGCCCAAAAAAGTGCGCCCCTTTTTTCTTGAGTTCTGTGTAGTCAGAAATTACGTCTAAAATATCTACTTTGTCAAGCAGTGATTCTGCAAAGTCTCTTTTTATGAATGGCATCTGAATTAGTTGGTTTTAATTTTTTTTAACTTTATATTAACACTTTTTTTTTGTGTTTATTAATTGATTTACAGTTAATTGACTTTTAGTTGCGTATATCTGCTAGTTGTAAGTAATTTTGACAGAGGGCGGGACTCGAACCTGCACACTATTTAAACTATTGCCTATTTCAGTCACCTCTGCCAAAAAAACTACTTACAACAATGTATATAAAAAATAGAGGTTGCACAGCTAACACAAGCTCGATTGCCGTTCTTTAACGTCTTGGCACTAAAAAAGATTTCTGTTATTCTTATACCCCTACTTTTCATATACTTTACGTTAGTCAATCACAGTTTGCACTGTGTAATTGTGTTCGTTTAATAATTTTTGCACATGATGGTCTGTTGTTTTTTCGGAAACGACAAACACTATTTGCTTTTTAGGGTTGCAACTGATGCCTTTTTGTTTCAGTTTTCTGTGCAAATAGTAGGCTTGTTTGCGATGGTGTTTGAACCACTGTTCGTGTTCTAAATCTTCCATGTATTTTTCGTAGGTATTCATACTTCTTCAAAATCTACTTCTAATTGATTTGTCAACTTTTCCAATTCTTGGTTGATGCTTTTGATAAGAGGCGTTTTTTCGCTCTCAGAATACAGTTTCGAGTTTTTCAATTGCTCCAGTCTTGCAAGAGCTGCATTGATGTTTGATTTTATTTCGTGTTGTGTTGGCATTATTTAAATGATTTATGAATTTGATTTCTGTTTTGATACCTTTCGATGATGGTATCTACATTTGATTTTTCTGTTAAAATGATTGTAGTCCTGTCATCCAATTTTAAAAATACTTTTGGTGGTTTCGGATTTCTTTTTAGGTCTGGAGGTCCCCAACTTCCTCTTTTTCGATAACTCTCTTTGATGCAGAATAAATCGAGCTTATTACGTTTGAGCTTCATGTATTTCAATTTGGTTTTGAAATTGGAAGATTTCCATGCAATTTCCTTTGGCCATTTCTTATTATAAATGACTGCCAAATCTTTATTGCCAATTCTTCTAAAATTATTTTTTAAAAAATCAACTTGTTCTTTTGTCCAAGAGGTTTTATGAATTCTTTTAAAACCTAGTGATTTTAGTTTTTTAAAAATTCTAGTAACTGAAATGCCTGTAATCTCTTGCAACTGATTGTAAGTCATGTGTAGATGATTTTCTACAATGAATTGCTCAGTTTCTTTTGGAAATATTTTTGTAGGCTTAGGCATTTTAATACACAGTTTTTACGTGATAAATAGTAAAGTGATTGAAATAGATGCCACTTAAAAAGATGTCACTATTTCTGCGTTCATCCCAATAAGGTTTTAGAGGTTTACATCGTGGATGTTTTTTACTTATGTCATCAATATTTTTAAGAAATTCTTCTTTAAAT
>Ga0100384_1001687_pt1 | contig 13631 bp, 13 predicted proteins | sample CryGeymeta201508_FD_87087 | JGI IMG/M metagenome (GOLD analysis project Ga0100384, IMG submission 87087) | Groundwater microbial communities from Crystal Geyser aquifers in Utah, USA - Crystal Geyser metaG 2015-08 | ecosystem: Environmental > Aquatic > Deep subsurface > Groundwater | place: USA... | reverse complement strand
CCTTCGACTTGATCCCGTTCGCCCTGAGCGCGAAGCAGTCGAAGGGCCAAGGCAGCAAGACGCAACGCTCAGCATCGTTTAGAATGCCGCACTGTTTTGTTCAGGTATTCCCGATGATTAACGAACTGATTCCGGAGTTGATTGGCGGCACGCTGATTGGTCTGGCGGCAAGTCTTTTGTGGCTCGGCATTGGCCGCATAAGCGGAATGACCGGTGTACTCTCCAGCCTGTTTCTGTGGCGCGAACAACAACGCCACTGGGCATTCTGGTTTCTCGCTGGTCTGGTATTGGCCTATCCGTTGTATAAGCTGCTGGGTTACAGCGCGCCGCAGCAACTGACCAGCAACAACACCTTATTGATGGCCGCCGGCCTGCTGGTGGGTTTTGGCACCTACATCGGTAATGGCTGCACCAGTGGCCATGGCGTTTGTGGAATAGGGCGTTTATCACTGCGCTCGGCCATCGCTACCGTAACCTTTATGGTTGCCGGTATTGCCACCGTTGCCGTTATGAACCTGAGCGGAGGTGTTCTGTGAGTGCTCGTATTCTGAGCCCGCTGGTGGCTCTGGCCAGTGGTCTGATCTTTGGTTTAGGTCTGTTAATCTCCGGCATGAACGACCCGGCTAAAGTGCGGGCTTTTCTTGATGTCTTTGCCGCCTGGGACCCATCATTAATCGCCGTCATGGGATCGGCAATACCGGTGTTTGCGGTTTTCTTTTACTTCGGCAAGCGACGTAAAGCACCGCTTTGTGCAACGACGTTCCACGAACCACAACTGACGCGTGTCGACCGGCGTCTGCTGACGGGTGCCGTAATGTTCGGAATTGGCTGGGGACTGGTTGGACTTTGTCCGGGACCGGCACTGGTTAATCTGCTCGCCTTTGAACCCGGTGTACTTATTTTTGTGCTGGCCTTGTTAGCAGGTAACCGTATTGCGCACTGGATCGTCGGGCCTGCCAAATAACGGGGCATGGCAGCCGTTCATCTCGTCGGTTGAACGTTCATACTTCGACTGCTTCGCGCTCAGCACGAGCGGTAGTTATATAGTTCTTGTAGAGATTTAACTCCGCTCGTTAAACCCTTCGACTTGATCCCGCTCGTCCTGAGCAGCGAGGAACGAGCGTGTCGAAGGGAGTTCGTCGAAGGAAGCACCGAGCCTTTCGACATGCTCAAGAGACCGTGTCCAAGGAAGTCAGTCTAAGAAAGCCGCGAGCCATCAATCCAGCCCAAAAAATCCCCCAACCTGCTCAATTAATAACCCGCCAGAACCGCTAAAATAAGAATCCATAACGACCTCCCAAAAGGATTCAATATGGCATTCTGGGTTTACATACTGCGTTGCAACGATGCCAGTTATTACACCGGCCACACCGACGACATACATAAGCGATTATACGAACACACCGCCGGTACACACCCCAATTGCTACACGTTCAAACGCCGTCCGGTTGAAATGGTCTTTATGCAAGAATTTCCATCAAGAGAAGAAGCGCTAAGATCAGAACAACAAATCAAAGGCTGGAGCAGAAAAAAGAAAGAAGCCATGATCCGGCATGACTGGAATGAAGTAAGACGATTGGCAAAACCAAAAAAACCGGATTGAAATTCAGAGCGCGCTCAGGGTGAGCGGGTTTTATTTAACCACCGTTCGTCTCGTCGGTCTTGAGTTAGTCGAAGGAAGCTTATCACTCCGTTCGTCCTGAGCAGCGAGGGACGAGCGTGTCGAAGGGCTAGTCGGTTGAGCGTTCATACTTCGACTGCTGCGCGCTCAGCACGAACGGTAGTTAGATCGTCCCTTTATAGATTTAAACCCGCTCGTCTAATGGCCACGCTAAATCCGTTCGTTAAACCCTTCGACTTGATCCCGCTCGTCCTGAGCCTGTCGAAGGGCGCGCTCAGCACGAACGGTAGTTATATAGTTCCTGTAGAGATTTAAACCCGTTCGTCTCGTCGGTCTCGTCGGTCTTGAGTTAGTAGAAGGAAGCTTATGACTCCGCTCGTTAAACCCTTCGACTTGATCCCGTTCGTCCTGAGCAGCGAGGGATGAGCGTGTCGAAGGGCTCATCGGTTCTAAGCTCATCGAAGGAAACTTACCCTTCGACTGCTTCGCGCTCAGGGTGAGCGGGTTTATTTAGTTCAAATCTGCTTAATTATAAAATCATTGCCAAGGTAAGCACCCGGCTCAATATAAAACCGGTTACCCAGTAAAAGCTCGCCATCGCTGATGCTGTGTCCATGTATTAAATAATCAATCCCTTTAACCACATGATTCGCGCGGGCCTCAAAATGGCGGCGTGACCACAAACTCTTCTGCACCAGCTCCGGCGTAAAATACTCCAGCTCATCCCAGTGCGCATGAGGATAATCGGCATGAATAATTCCATAACGCTTACCATCATGGCCAACCACCTCAATCGCCAATGGCAAAGCTTCAAGCTGCTCAAACCAATGCGCCCAGCGGCTGCGGTCGGCGCGCGTAATCCAATCGCCACCATGCTGCAGCCAAAGCATTTTGTCGCGGCTGTTCCCATATTTAAGGCCGCTCAGCATCAAATATTCATGGTTGCCCAGTACCGCAAAAAACCAGGGCTCATCCAATAAATCCAACGCCTGTTCCGATTCCGGCCCACGGTCAATTAAATCGCCAACACAAATAACCCGGTCGTCCAGAGGGTTAAAATTCAACCCCTCCAACTGGCTCATCAACTGCGACACATGGCCATGCATATCACCAATAACAAAATCGCGGCCCAGCGTATTTTTATCCAGCTTTAACAGGCTCGCCTTAATATTCATAACGCCCCCATTTTACCCGCCGAAGGTGATTTATAACTGCGCAACTGCGGCGTCGCCGCTGCCTTATGCGGAGCCCAGCGCGCAATAACTGCCAGCGCCAACACCAGCATAAACATAAAAGCATTGGCCGGAATCTGCAGATTAAAATCGACCAGAGAATGAATACTCAGCGCAACAATCCCCATGCATGCCGAAAACCCCAACCCCTTATAAAGATCAGAACGGCGCTGACGCATCGCCATAATCGTCCAAAACAAACAGCAACCCACCAACGCCGCCAGCGCGGCAAACGCTACCGCACCAAACTCCGCCAGGAACTGCGCGTAATCATTATGCGCATTGTTATAAAGCTTGGGCGAAGTAACATCGGCCCCCTTAAATGCCGGATAGGTATAAATAAACGTACCAGCACCCGTACCCGTCACCGGGTGTCCACGCCACATCGCCAAGGTATCGCGCGTTACCTCATCACGGTTTTCGGTTTGCGAAGACGTAGCCTGCAAGCGCTCAGCCACTTTATCCACACCAAAAAACGTACCTACAATCGCAATATCAATAACCAATAAGCTCGACAGTAAAATCGTCGTTGAGCGTGTTTTATTACGCATTAACAACAACGCCAGCCCACCGGCCACCATCAGGCTGGCAAAAAAGGCTGTATTCCCCATACGTGAACGGGTAAGTACCAGCGCAATCACCATAACCGCCAACAACAAACGCAAAATAACCTTATCGCTCAGCAGTGTCGTAATCAGCTGGCGCAAGCGTTGGCGCAACGACCCCGAATAATGCGCAGACTGAGCCAACAACACACCAATCCCCAACGCCAGTGCCATCTCCAGGTAACCCGCCAAATGGTTACGGTTAACAAAGGTTCCCGTTGCCTTACCCAGATACGCCGTCTTCTCAATAAAAAAGCCAAACTCCCAGCCGGTTAACACCATCAGCGCACCAAACAACGCCTGAAACGCCGCCGCCAACACAACCACCCACACCGCACGCATCACCCGTTCACGGCTATGCAGCACCAGCAGCGTCAGCGCAAAAAATGCCGTTAGCCCCAGGCCCTTCAATAAGCTCATATAAGAATCAAAAGGCGAAAGCGAAAACACCAGCCACTGCAGCGCCACCCAGCTCTGCACTGCCAGCAGCACAGCAACTAATGGCAAACCCCGGCGGAACGCCTCCGGCAATGGCAACCGTTCCAGCTGGTTAACCTGCTGCAACAACACCACATGGCGCAGCTCCGCAAACAATAAAATAAGCGCCGCCGCCGCAAACCACGGCCACGCCCAATCAGCCACGCCACCAAAAGGCAGAGGAAGAATAAATAACAACAACTGATAACACAGCCAGCGATTTGTCTTCATTGCGTAATCCATACAGGCCAGAGGAAAAACAAAACAGCACAACAGGGCCCTAGAACGAAGCGCTGCAAAATGATTCAGAAAAGCCCCGTACCGCCCATAAAAAAAGCCCGGCGAACCGGGCTATAACACACTCAACAACAACGCATCAGATTGGGCTGATATCATTAGGAGTGGTTGGATTAAATGGCACTGGGGTCTCAGGCACAGGTGGAGCAGGCAGTACAGGAGCTTGCGGCTGCTGAGTTACGTTACCCGCCGCCGTTGCAGGCTGGTTAGTAACAAAGTCAGCTAAAGCTATGTTAACAGCGTTAATATCCATACCCAGACCAAGAGCGGCCTGCTGAACAGCAGCACCGGCATCCGCAGCAGGAACGCCAGCTTTAGTCGCTGCAGACATTACCGATGCAACATCAGAACCAGACGCCAAAGCAGCCTGAATGATGCTCTCAGTCATAACGCCAGCAGCCTTCATTTCGGCAAAAATCTGCTCATCACAGTTACCGCCACACTCAGCAGAAGCGGCCTGATAAGCTTCCTGCACGCTCTTGCCACTGCTCAGGTCTGCTGCAATGTCAGCGAACGCAGGCAGGCTGGCTGCCAGCAGGATCCCTGTAAAAATCTTACGCATCATAGTCATATCCCTATTAGGTCAATAAAAGAAATTCCGCGCCATTCTATCGGCGAGAACACATGATGCCAACACATGGTTACGGAAATATGCAAAACCATAAAAAATTGACCCATTTGACGAATCACAAGATCAGTCAAAAGTATGATGTTGGTGATTTGTTGCACACAAGATGCAGGGGCGATAACAGCCCAGAGGAAAAGTCAGTCGAAGTCAGGCAGCGCAGCCACAAAACAGGCAAAGACAAAGCCGCAGCAATAGTGGTGAAGAACCGACAAAAATGCCACAAAACTGGCGCGTTATGACAGAAGAGCGATTTTGAAGTAACCGGTAGGCCAAAGATGAGATTTTGGCAAGAACACGGGTTTCAATACCCCGCCGTTTTTAGTATCTTTGCGCCGAAATTGATAACCAGCGCACAAAAAACAGACAGCGTAATAAGCCGGTTGACTGAGAAGTGTCACCGAATTGTCATAGTTAGTGGTATTAGATTAAGGCAAGGTGCAGCTATTAGCTGAGCTACTAACGTAGCAATTTCTACTTTTGTTAGGGGTGTCAGTTGTTTAACTTGCTGCTAATTGTGGCGAACTAAGGTGTTGGTTGTATTTAAACATAAAAAATGAAGATGTTTGCAATAAAGCTGGGCTGCTTTCATTAGGGAATTAGGAACAAAGGAATTGAAAGGATTTAATGATTTTATAAGAAGGTTTTTTGGAGTTGCTATGCTCCGCGCTGTCAGTGTACTTGGTATATTTGCATCTTCGTTCTATATTACGTCGACCTATGGGATATCTGAATTCGGGCGCTTTTCATTTGTTTTTGCAGTCTCAAGCTTGATTCTGGTTATTTCTCGGTTTGGCTGTGAATACTCTGTTTTTAAAGGGTTTTTTGATAAATATCAGGTCAATGAAAAAAGTGCTTTTGGTGATTTGCAAATTGTAGTTGCACTATCTTTTTTTGTTTCATTTTCATTGTGTGTACTGTCAGTATTGCTTCTACCTATCGAAGAAGAATATCTCTACATGTTTGTAGTGCATACTTTAGTTTTCTCAATTATTCAGCCATTGTCTCTTGCTTTGCGTGCTGTGTCGAGATTTAAAGAGAGTTATATAATTGATGTCGGTTCATATTGGCTGCTTATTACTGGGGTATGGGCGGTTTTTGGCTATGTCTCTGATATGCATTATATTGAAGTCTCTGTGCCTTTTTATCTTACATATTTTCTAATTGTTTTTATCGTGTTTCGCAAGGAGCTCGGAGGAATGAATTTGCGCTTTGCGTTGTTGTACCGTTGCGCTTTGGATAATGTACATTTCTTAGTTTATTCTCTATCTGAATATCTTTGTTTTTGGGCTGTGCTGCTTGTTTCCGGTTTTCTCCTCAATAGTACGGAGGTCGGCTATATTTCTTGGGGTGGAAGAATATTCCAACTGTTTGTTTTCTTTATAGGTGTGCGTAACTCCATTATTGTCCCAGAGATTCTTAAAAGTGATAATGGGTTCGTGATGTTTAAGTATAGGATGAGAGAGAGTCTAGTATATGCATCGAGTATTGTTGTTTTTGTTGGAATAATAACGTCCATATTAGGTTTTATTTATGGTGCATATGTCAGGGAGTATTTCACTCCGGCTTTGCTTGCGTTGCTATTTTTTTTCGCATCATGTATCAGAATGGCATTTGGGCCCGTAAGTCATATTTTTTCTAGGTATGCTGATATAAAAGATGTATTCATTAATCTTCTAATGATTAGCTTTCTCTGTGTTGTAGGAGGTTTTGCTATATATCATGGAGGAGTTCTTTATGCGGGTGTTTTGTATCTGGTTATTTGGCTTGCTTCTTTAACTTATTTATATTACGTCGCCAACAAGAAAATGGGAGCAGAATGAGAGCTTATCGAGAGATTTTTCTAATGGTCTGGATGGCAATTTTTTTATTATTGCTTCTTCTGCCATATGAATATTTTCCTGCAAAATGGTCGTTTGACTCCATGAAGATATCAGGTGAAATTGATTATTATGATATTGAAGGGTCGTTCAGAACAACTAGATCGTTTTTATATGTGATCGGAGATTTGAGTGCTATATTTTGGGTTTTGTTGGCAGGTGTTGGCTGGATATATGTCACGTCAAGATACATTAATAGTGCTATGAGTTTTTTGGTCGTAAGTCTCTTTTTTGTTCCGGTCATGCTACTTAATACGATCTGGCCTGCGAAAGAAACAATTGTTATGCTGATCGCTTTGCTTGTTGTCTTTTTATGGACGAGATTGCGTATAAATATGATTCTATTAGTGTTTATTTCGTACGCTATTTATGGGTATTTCTTTAGATCATATTATTTCGTGATATTAGCATTGTTTCTTTTCTTGTGTCTGGGCGATTTGAAAGCTATTTACCAAGGGCGAGTTGATAATACTGGCTGGTTTTTCGCAAGATCAAAGCATTGGGTTTGGTACCTTTCTGCATTTTGCGTTGCTGCATTTGCTATGCCTGAATCGTTTTATGAATATTCCCAAGGGCAGCGAGAGGTCTCCAATGCATATGCTCTTTTGGAAGGTAGTTACAATCAAACAGCTTTCGATAATATTGCGGATGTTGGGCGGGGGTTGGCTTTTATTAAAAATTATTTTTGGGCCATGCTGAATCTCTTACTTCCTTTCGTTGTAGGTTTTGGTTTGAATCAGATTCTACTTTTCTTGTTTAGTGTTTTCTGTATTTACATTTTATATTTCTCTTCTGTATTGAGCGTCAAGAGAAATGTATTTTCTTATCTTTTTTTGTCACACATGTTAGTGCTGTTTCTTTTTGAGCCTGACCAGGGAAGTTATTTTAGGCACATACTTTCTGTAGTCCTTTATTTGATGCCGGTTGTAAGTGACTTTGAATTTAGTAAGTATAAAAAGGAGTGTGTTTAGTGAATCGTGTGGTTTTGGCTGGAGTGCCATTTAGTGATAATTATGGTGATTATTTAATAAGTTTGGCTTTGCAGAGAGCATTTGGTGAATGTTGTATTTCAGTTGATGTGCTTGACATCGCTGGGCGATATGACTTTTCTATGCGTAAAAAAGTGGGTTTGAAGACCAGAATAATGAGGAGTAAAAACTCGTATATTCTTTATTTGGCTACAGTCCTTAATGCTCTTTGGGTTGTTTTTAAAAATGCAGGGGCTTGGTTTTCTATGATCAAGCGGAGTGATATGCTTTTGATTGGTGGTGGTAATTTGATATCTGACGTGTATCTAAATTTTCCAATTAAGATTTTTTCACTTGCTATATTATGTCGGCTGGCTGGGAAAAAATATGGGATTGTTTATGTCGGTGTTGCAAAGGATATGTCTTGGTTCGCTAGGCTTCTTTTTCAGTTCGTTATAAAAAATAGCCAGTATCTATCTGTTCGGGATGAGAGTAGTAAAGAATCTTTATTGCGAATTTTTATTGTTGAGAGGCCAGTAGTTGTTTCTTTTGATCCTGCAATAACGTTACAGAAAGATCTTTCGCCTGATGGTAATGAGAGTTCTTTAGGTAATGAAATGGTTGTGGCAATTAATGTAGTTGATCCGTCGGCGCTTGCTAAGCATTCAGATTTTGACTGTGCTATTGGTGAATCAGATTATGTGTTGTGTATAAAAGAGATTGCTTCTAGTGTTGAGGGGCAAGGATATGTTCCAGTGTTGTATACAAATGGTGCGGATGAAGATAACACGTTTCTCTTAAAATCATTCTCTGATTTTGATGTTAGAAAATGTGCAGTATCTTCGGTGAGAGAGTTAGAAGACGTGATTTCTAGTAGTTGTCATGTATTTGCTACTAGGCTTCACTCATCCATTCTTGCCTATGCATACGGTATTTCATTTTCCGTTATGAATTGGGACTCTAAGGTGGAGTCATTTGTATGTTCATGCGTCGAAGATAATTCGGTACTATTTCCATTTGACCATTCTGGTTTTAAATCCTTAGGCTATGAAGTGGTTGAGCGCCGAATTTATATTGCTAATCTTATTCAGATTTCACGTGAAATACATGTAAAAAATTGGCAGTTTGATTTCATTGAAATGATCGAGAAACTAAAGGTTTAGAGGTGTTTATGCGAGTTGCTTTAGTTCACGATTGGTTTGTTGAGTCTGGTGGTGCAGAAAAGGTTGTCGCTAAAATTCTGGATATTTATCCGGAAACTGATGTTTTCTCAACAGTTGATTACTTAGATGACGCTCAGCGACAAGCCATTCTTAAGGGAAAAATGGTTAAGACCAGCTTTATTCAGAATTTGCCAAAATCCCGAGGGTACAAAAAATATTTTCCATTAATGCCGTTGGCTCTTGAAAACTTGGATCTTTCTGAATATGACCTGATCATATCCAGTAGCTCTTCAGTTGCTAAAGGGGTTATTACCAGTCCCGATCAGGTTCACATTTGCTACTGTCATTCGCCAATGCGTTACGCTTGGGATTTGCAGGCACAGTATCTTCGTGAGTCTGGCATGGATCGCGGGCTTAAAGGATGGTTCGCAAAAATTATGCTATTCAGAATGCGTAATTGGGACGTTCGCTCTTCCTTTGGTGTTGATTATTTTATTGCCAACTCACAATACATCGCACGTAGGATAAATAAGGTATATCGCCGTCAGGCAACGGTTATTTACCCTAATGTAGAAGTTCAGGACTTTGAGGTTGTTGCTGAAAAGCAAGATTACTATTTTACGTGTTCACGTATGGTTCCGTATAAAAAGATTGATCTTATTGTTGAAGCCTTCAGTGCTATGCCAGATAAAAAACTCATAGTCATCGGCGACGGCCCCGAAATGGATAAAATTCGCGCTAAAGCTGGTTCTAATATTGAACTGATGGGCTACCAGAAATTTTCTGTCCTCAAAGAAAAAATGGCTAATGCAAAAGCATTTGTTTTTGCGGCAGAGGAAGATTTTGGCATTGTCCCCGTTGAAGCTCAGGCCTGTGGAACACCGGTAATCGCTTACGGCAAAGGTGGTGCGCTAGAAACAGTTGTCGACGGTGTTACAGGTGTTCATTTTCCAGAACAAACGGTTTCTTCTCTTCGTGATGCGCTAGAACGATTTGAAACAATGACCTTCGATGTGTCTGAAATTCGTAATCATGCTGAAAAATTCGCACCTGACCGCTTTGATCGGGAATTCGTAGCGTTTGTTACTCAAAAAATGGAGGCTTTGAAGTGATTCCAGTCATTATGGCCGGTGGTTCCGGTACTCGTTTATGGCCGCTGTCGCGCACAACATTTCCTAAGCAGTTTCTGGCGCTGAACAGTCATCTTTCTATGTTGCAGGAAACGGCAGCACGCCTGGATGGCATGGTGAGTGCTGAGCCATTGGTTATTTGTAACGAAGAGCACCGCTTTTTGGTTGCTGAACAAATGCGCCAGCAGGGCCATAAAGGCAGTATTCTGCTGGAACCGGTTGGCCGTAATACCGCTCCTGCTATTGCTCTGGCAGCCTTTAAGGCGTTGCGTAGCTCAGCAGTTGAATCGTCGCAGAATATGAATGCCGAATCGTTAGCGGTGCATGGTTTTCATGAGTTGAGTGAAGCGCCGGTGTTGTTAGTATTAGCCGCCGACCATGTGATTAAAGATGTTAAAGCGTTTCAGGCGGCGGTTAAGCGGCTCTTGCCCCATGTTCAGGCGGGTAAGTTTGGTACGTTGGGGGTTGTTCCTACTGAGCCTGCCACTGGTTATGGTTATATTCGTGCCGGAGAGCAGGCGCAGGATGCGCTGTTTACCGTCGAAGAATTTGTCGAAAAGCCTGATCTTAAAACTGCGCAAGCCTATTTGGATGGCGGCAATTATTACTGGAACAGCGGCATGTTTATGATTCGTGCTGATCGTTACCTGGCTGCCTTGCAGCAATATCGCCCGGATATTTATCAGGCTTGTGATAAAGCCATGCAAGACGTAACGGTGGATCATGATTTTATACGTGTAGCCACCGCGGCGTTTGCAGCCTGCCCGGATGAGTCCATCGACTATGCCATTATGGAGCCGTTATCGCACGAATCCGGCGGCCAGATTTTAGTTGCTCCTTTGGATGCTGGCTGGAGCGATGTGGGCAGCTGGTCGGCGCTGTGGGATATCGCGGTTAAAGACGATGATGGTAATGCTGTGATGGTTGGCGGCAATCTCGAAACCGAAGACGTTGTGATGCAGCAGTCTCAGAATTGCTTTGTGTCCGCCAATAGTCGTTTGGTAACAACGCTGGGCGTTGAGAATTTAGTAATTGTCGATACTCCGGATGCGTTGTTAGTGGCGGCTAAAGATTGCGTTCAGGATGTTAAAAATATTGTTTCTGCCATTAAAAACAGTGGTCGTACCGAGCATAAGCAGCACCGTGAAGTGTATCGCCCCTGGGGTAAGTACGATTCCATCGATAACGGTGGTCGTTATCAGGTTAAACGTATTACGGTAAAACCGGGGGCAAAGCTTTCGGTGCAGATGCATCATCATCGTGCCGAACACTGGATTGTAGTGTCGGGTACGGCCAAGGTAACTAATGGCGATAAGACGTTTTTAGTGACTGAAAATCAATCGACCTATATTCCGATTGGTCAGGTTCATTGCCTGGAAAATCCGGGGGTTATTGAGCTGGAAATGATTGAGGTTCAGTCAGGCACTTATCTGGGTGAAGACGATATTGTTCGGCTGAAAGATCAATATGGTCGGGTGTAGTGTTGAACGGATCAGTACGGATTCTGTGCCTTTTGGCAAGCTACCTTCGGCAAGCTCAGGACTGACGAGGCGAGCGGATCGCGGCTCATCCGTTCGTTAAACCCTTCGACTGCTTCGCGCTCAGGGTGAACGGATTAATGAGTTCAGGACGAATGGATTAATGAGCTCAGGGCGAACGGATAGATAGGCTCGCGGCTTATTCGTTCGTTAAACCCTTCGACTGCTTCGCGCTCAGGGTGAACGGATTAATGAGTTCAGGACGAATGGATTAATGAGCTCAGGGCGAACGGATTAATGAATTCAGGACGAACGGATTAATGAGTTCAGGACTAACGGATAGATAGGCTCGCGGCTCATTAGTTCGTTAAACCCTTCGACTGCTTCGCGCTCAGGGCGAACGGGTTAATGAGCTCAGGGCGAATGGATTTTATTTGACTACCGTTCGCACTGAGCCTGTCGAAGTGTAGGTTGCCTTTGGAATATTAATACCGTTCGCCTTGAGCTTGTCGAAAGGTTTGCCGGGCGGATTTAAGTGTGAAACCCTTGAAAGACTGCCGTTATGCAACACTAGTTGCTGGGTTCTGTGATCGCAGCACAAAGAATTTAAGGATACCAAATGACCGAATTCACTTGTTTTAAAGCCTACGATATTCGTGGTCGCCTTGGCGATGAATTGAATACTGACATTGCGTATCGCATAGGCCGAGCTTACGCGCAGTTTTTGCAGGCAAAGCGTGTGGTGCTGGGTGGGGATGTTCGTGCAACCAGTGAGGAGCTCAAGCTCGCACTTGCGCAAGGTATTATGGATGCGGGTTGTGATGTGCTTGATTTGGGTATGACTGGGACCGAGCAAGTGTATTTTGCGGCTTTTCATCTGGACGTTGATGGCGGTATTGAAGTAACAGCCAGTCATAATCCGATTGATTTTAATGGTATGAAATTGGTTCGTCGTAATGCACAACCAATTAGTGGTGATACCGGTTTAAAAGATATTCAGCAGCTTGCTGAATCCGGTGCTTTCTCAGAGCCGCTGAAAAAAGGTTCAATGGCGTCTTTGAATCTGATGTCTGCGTACGTTGAGCACCTTCTGGGGTATGTCGATTTATCGGCACTCAAACCACTGCGCTTGGTGGTTAATGCAGGGAATGGTTCAGCTGGCCCGGTTTTGGATGCCATTGAAGCCGAGTTAAATCGCCGTTCAGTACCGGTTAGTTTTATTAAGGTTCATCACGAGCCAGATCCTACGTTCCCGCATGGCATTCCCAATCCCTTGCTGCCTGAAAATCGTTCTGCAACGGCAGCTGCCGTTGTGGCTCATGGTGCGGATATGGGTATTGCCTGGGATGGTGATTTTGACCGCTGTTTTCTGTTTGATGAGCACGGCAACTTTATTGAAGGCTATTACATTGTTGGCTTACTCGCTGAGGCCTTTTTGCTTAAGAATCCGGGCGAGAAGGTTATTCATGATCCTCGTCTTACCTGGAATACAGTCGCAATGGCTGAGCGAAGTGGTGGTGTAGCAATACAAAGTAAAACCGGACATGCGTTTATTAAAGAGCGTATGCGCAAAGAGAATGCGATTTATGGTGGCGAGATGAGCGCGCATCATTATTTCCGCGATTTTGCTTATTGTGATAGCGGTATGATCCCCTGGCTTCTGGTTGCAGAACTGTTGTGCGTGCGTGGCGTGCGGATGTCGGAACTGGTTGGTGAGCGTATGAAGGCGTTTCCATGCAGTGGAGAAATTAACTACACCGTTAATGATGTACCTGCGGTACTGGCAGCGGTGCAGCAACATTTCTCTGTGCATAATCCTGCTTTGGATTTTACCGATGGATTGAGTATGGAGTTGCCAGAGTGGCGGATGAATATTCGAGCATCTAATACCGAACCGCTGCTGCGTCTTAATATAGAAAGCCGTGGCGATCTGGGGTTGGTTGATACGATTAGAGTTGAGGTTGAGCGAATTATTGCAGACGTTGGCCTTGTCTCTTAAGGTTGCCCCCCGATTTAATTCCGTTGGTCCTGGGTTTGTCGAAGGGTGCGTTTCCTTCGACACGCTCAGGGCCGAGACCGACGAGGCGAACGGATAAAGGCTTATCCGTTCGTTAAACCCTTCGACTGCTTCGCGCTCAGGGCGAACGGATAGGTG
>Ga0100384_1001680_pt1 | contig 13662 bp, 17 predicted proteins | sample CryGeymeta201508_FD_87087 | JGI IMG/M metagenome (GOLD analysis project Ga0100384, IMG submission 87087) | Groundwater microbial communities from Crystal Geyser aquifers in Utah, USA - Crystal Geyser metaG 2015-08 | ecosystem: Environmental > Aquatic > Deep subsurface > Groundwater | place: USA... | reverse complement strand
TATAATTGAATATCAATTTAGACCATTTAATTACTCGGTGCTTTCAGATGCATTGGCTCAGAAAGGAGTTTTATATACTAAAATAAAAATAAAAGATTCATATTTAATTGTTATTAATGTGCATTTCCAAGCGTCGTATATGAATTCTTCTGATTATCAAGCGGTAAGAAAATTTAATAAGAAATTTTATGAAAATTTATATCGTTTTAGTTTATTATATATGTTTATTATTTAAGTTTATATACTTTTTGCATTGCTTAATTCTTATATTTATTTTAATATAGAAAGTATCTTCCCAAACAAGAAAAGATCAAATTGAAGAATTATGTTATATTATCAAACAATTAATTGAGGAAAAGCACATTACTAAAAAGTGTACAATATTATTAGCCGGAGATTTTAATGTTGAATCTCAAGAAGTAATAGAAATAACAAGAAGAAATTCAATAAAGGTATGTAATAATTTTAATATACTAATAAATATATTTAAGGTTTCTCCAAATTTAATTGAACTTAACGAAGAAACAGAATATTCTTTCTTAACAAGAAAATTAAACGAAGTTGGGATAGCTTTAGATATATTTAAAGTAAGTATATAGAATAAGTTGTATAAAGTTATATAATATAATCTCTATTATTAACAAAACATAGAGAAATATGTAATTTTATAACAAATATAGACAAATTATGGTTATCACCCTTATACTTTTGGATTTAACGGACACGTTCCATATTTTGATAAAGTCTTAACAGATAAAGATGATAAAGGTCATTTTATGACTTTAGATTATATGTTCGAGTTATTTATAGACTTTAATGATTGCGAATATAAAAAGGAAAATAAAAAATTAGTAACAATGTACAATACATCTCGAATTGAGCACTTTTTAGTTGATCAAAAGCCATATCAACAAATGTCAGACCATTTTGGATTATCTGTTGAGATAAAATACAATAATATAGTAAATAAAGGAGAAGACGATAAACAAAATGCAGAAAATAATGAAATTAATGATAACTTATCATAGGTTGTATAGAGCATTAATTAATATATTAATATTTTAATATTTAAAATGTATATGTAATATTAAACAAAATTCAATTTATTTTATTTATAAATTATTAAATAATATAATATAATTTAATTAATTTTATATAATTACACATGCAATATACAAAGATTACTTATCAAATTCAATCTTTTAAGTGTTTATGTTGATGTACTTTTGTTATCATTTATATGTTATAAATAAAATAAAGTTAGGTAATCAAGATCCTAGATTATTTCTATTTTCTTTTATTATCGATTTGATTATCATATTGATTTTCATAGTGATTTTCATTTCTTCCATAGTTAACAGATTCATTATTATAAAAAGACTCATCTGGTTGTGATCTCATATCATTTGAATAATAATCTATGTTGCTTGTATAGTCTACTTTAACTTTAGCATCTGCTGAATTAGACAATTGTGAAGTATTTGTAAAAACCCGATCGAATGGTCTGTTTACTAATATATTATTTTCTTTTTCGTGATTGTGATTTTTCATATTTATATCTGTTATCTTTTCCTCAATATGTGTGTTCTCATCAGATATACTACTAATTTTATTTCTAAATTCAAGCATTTTTTGTTCTTCAGGTGATAACTTTAATATTCTTCTTTCCTCAGGAGATAAGTTATTATCCCTATGATCCTTATCTTTAGTAACATCTGATGACTTTTTCCTTCTCCCTGGACCTCTTACAGGGGCGTTTACGGGGCTGCCTTTTGATTCTTCGATTTCTTTAGGTTTATCTTGTATAATTATTTGTGCTTGAGAACCTGGATTTTTAGTCACTTGTGAAATTGGAATATTAATTTCTTTTCTTGAGAATTTAGACCTAACTTGATAAACTTCTTGAGCAACTTCTTGTACTTTTTCTTGAGGTTTTTCTTCAGATTTTAGTCTTTCTACTTCTTTTATATCTAATTTGAAAGAGTGTAGTGATTGTTGATCATCTTTATTATTCTCTTTACTTTCTTCATAATCATAAATACTCTTTTTCTTTTCCGATAACTCAATTTTAACATCTTTAGCATAATCACCTCTGGAAAATATGTCAGCATCTTGTAACATAAATTCTTGACTTTTATCAATATTATCATTATTAACATTAGTTCTATCATTTGCATTATCTTTTAACGAATTGGCATATTCATTTATCGAGTTAATATCAACAATAACAGGCGGTTTAGTAAATATATTCGGTATGCTGCCTATATTATAATTATGATTAAAATTAATAATAATTTACTTATTTTATTCAATTCACTACTTTGTAGATTTCTTAATTCTAAATCTTTTTTAAGTTTTTCTTGATATTCAAAGTTTTTTTGTTTCTCTTCTTCTTCTTTTTTTCTTTTTTCTTCATCAGCTTTTTTTTTTCTGAAATAAAAAATTAAAATAACAACAGCAATAATAACTACAACAGGAACAACAATAGCTATTATTATAATATCTGTATCGCTTAATTCATCCAAGGTCCTTTTTGTATTGCTATTTTGATTGGTATTGTGATTTATATGGAAAGTATTATCATATTTCAAGCTAAGAAAATCTTTGACATTATTTTCATACATTTTTATAATTTCTATTCTGAATAAATAAATGTTAAATATTAAATATACTAACATATGTAAATATAATTTAATATTTTTAAATCAAATAATATATCATACTAGTAAATAAATTTTTACACATCAATTTAAATTAGAAGCTAAAAATGTATAATTAATCTCTTTTAGTCTATCTATTTCACATAAACAAACTTAGATAACTTACATAACATTTATTTTAATAAACTACAACTATAATTAATAAAATCAAATAAATTCAAATAAATTTAATAATAACATTACTATATTTACTACAATTTTAATAATAATTATTAAAAATATATAATTATTAAAACATGAACAAAGACTCAAAATATGTAATAGTAGATCTAAACGACGGCACAAAATGTGAAGGAATCTTAATCAACATAGACAAAGAAAAGATGGAAATCATTTTAGGAGGAGCTAAAAAATACAGAATGGAAAATAATGTAATAAAAGATGAGACTAAATATGAACAATTAACTATTCCTAAGATCCAAATAAAAGAAGTAAAAATGGTTCAAACTGAGGATAGTGTTTCTCCTAGTACTTCTCCTAATACAACAACTCAAACAGTCCCCCAAACTAAATCTGATACTAAAACAACCGAAACAACTGAAACTGTTAATCCTAATGCTATTCCTAAGAATCTCGAAAAAGCTAAACAAATCAAGCATTATGAAAAGAATAACTTTTTTGATAGTTTAAATACAATAACTAATCAAGACTCAAAAGCTGAAACTATTAGATACAATGAAAAGAATTTCGAGACATTTAATATTACTGAATCGAGTTCGGATTATCGACAAAATAATTATAATAACAACAATAGAAGAGGAGGCCGAGGAGGTGGACATAGAGGTAGAGGAAATTATAACAATAACAGGAATAATTACAACAATAACAACAATTATGAAAACAACAATTATAGAGGTGGCAACAGAGGAGGTAAATAAATAATACATAAATTATATACAATAACGATAACTAAAGCAAAACTACTTAAATAACTTTAATAACATAAATAACATATATTTATTGTTTAGGTTATGGAGGAAGAGGTAGCAGAGGAGGTTATAACAACTACAACAATAATAACTTCAATAATAACAATTTCAACAATAACAATAACAATAATGACGGTGATGACTTTAACCAAAATAACTACAACAATAATCAGAATAGATACAATAACAACAGATATAACAACAATAATCGATTTAATAATAACAGAAATAATGAGAGAAATGAAGGAAATGATCGGTAAAATTACTATTAATTATTATTAATTTATAAATAGATTTAGTAATAATAAAAATGATGACTTCGGAGGAATTGACCAATATACTGATAGTATTTACAATATGAATCAATTCCAAAAGTAAATGTAAAATTTCTGCCAGTAAAGCAAGCTAAGAAAATATTATGTTATGTGATTAAATAATATTATGTTCTAATTCTTTTAAGATTATATACTTATTAAACTATTTATAAATAATATACTATAAATATTAATGAAATTGAATTTATAAATTTATATTTATAAAAAATAACATAAATTATATAAATATAACTAAAACTTAGAAAACCTTTAAATATTCTTAAATATTCTTAACTATTATTAACCATTATTAACCATTATTTATATTTCTTAAATATCGAATTTCATTCATTATTTATATATAAATAACTACTTAATTTAAAAAATATCTCTATAACATAATCTTCCTTCCTTCTTCTTTCTATCTCAGAACTTAATATAATCTACAAAAATTCTTTATCTATAAGAACTCTCAACTAAATCTTATAAACGATTAATCTTGCTTATAATTCTCATCAAGGCTATTCGCAAACTCTTTTAACTTTGTACTTATCTGCTCCTGTTCATTTAATGATATTTCACATATTGAACAATCATGAAAACAACTTTCTATATATTTAATCTTAAAATTCTCTTGTATATAATCTAACTTCATTTGTTTATTAAATAATTCCTTTGACATCCATTCCCAGCTTTCTTTATTCTCACTTGATCTATTATATAATACAAATAAGGAAAGTTTCTTAGTAAAAAATTCATTTGATAATAGTAATTTTAAGGCTTGTTGTGCTTCTTTCAATTCATCAAGCTGGTCTAAGGAAACCATAAATATTATACCGCTAATATTAACTGATCTTGTTATAATACTAAGTATATCATACTGCATTGGGTCTCCTGAGACATCAAATATACCTAATTTGTAATTTCCTATTTTTTTCTCTTCGTAATTAAAACCTTCTGTTGGAGCTGGACCTGAACTTTTGTTTTTGTTATCAGTTTCGAATATTTTTATCTTTGCATGTAAATTATAAAGCATTAGAGTTTTACCACAACCTTTTAAACCGTAAAGTAAAACGTATTTAACTTCAGATTGAGTTCCTCCCATTGAATTTAGTCTAAATTATAACTTTAAATTAAATTAAACTTTTTTTAATACTATTTGATTATAAAGTTAAGTAAATATAAAGTTAACATAAATTAACTTATTAAATATTATAATAAATATTATATAAAAGTAGTATAAAAGTCTTAAATGCAACAAATATAATATATTATTTATTTATTTGCTTAGTTTTGATTAGTTTCTCTGTACAAACTGATTCTCATTTTCCAGCTTAGTATCTGTTTCCTCCATATCCACCTCCGTATCCACCGCTTCCACCTCTTCCACCTCTTCCTCCTCCTCGGCCTCCGCCGTATCCTCCACGGCCTCCTCCTCGGCCACCACCATATCCACCGCTTCCTCCGCTTTTAGCTTGTGAAGCATCAACTTTGATTTCTCTTCCTTCGAATTCCATTCCGTTTTTCTCAATTGCATTTGTAACTGCATCTGCGCTTTCGAAATCAATATGTGCGAATCCTTTCATTTTACCTGTATCTCTGTCTTTTGCAATTCTGACTTCAACGATGCTTCCGCAGTCTTTGAAGTGGTCTTTAATTGATTGTTCGGTAGTTTTGAATGATAAGTTTCCAATGAAGGCTGTGTGTTTGTCTCCGCTTGATCCACTGTTACCGTTGCTGTAGGATGGTTTAGCTCCGTAGCTGGGTTTAGCTCCATAACTTCCTCCGTTGCTATTGTTGTCTTTTTTCTCTCCGGAATAATTAACTTGAATGTCTCTAAAATAATTTTTATTAACGTTATTAATTTTAAAATTACCTTCCGTCACAGTTTAAGTTAGCAGCATCATCAAGAGCGGCTTTAGCTTCTTCGTTTGAAGAAAATTCAACAAATCCGATTCCTTTTGATCTACCGTCATCTCTGTTTGTTAAAATTTTGACTTTAGTTACGGTTCCATAAGTTCCGAAAAATTCTGAGAGGGAATCTTCAGTTGTGTTATAACTTAAGTTTCTTACGAAGAGTTCGTTGTGTCCTTCTTCGCTTGAGGTTTGTGGTTTTTTACTGTAGTCTGGTTTTTTAACGACTTCTACTTCTGAATCATCATCTGACTCAACTTTTTTTGTGTTTTTTACTGGTTCATCATCAGATTCATCATCAGAATCTTGTTTTTTAGTATGTTTAACTTGCTAAAAATTCATTAAACAATCAAAACTTACTTTTTTAGGTGAAGCTTTTTTGTTTTTCTTGGATGCTGGGACTTCATCTTCTGAATCAGAGTCAACTTTTCTTTTTTGTTGGGTTTTATTTGTTTTCTTGCTCAACATTTTAACTTCTTCTTCACTATCTGAATTATCTGAATTATCGACGTTTTTAACTGGGATTTTGGCCTACAATAAAAAAATATATAGGAACCTTTGACTTACTCATTTAAGTATGATAATAAATAATTAAATATATTATATATCTAATTCTCAATAATACTATGTAATAACTTATATTTACTATATAAAATGTTTAAAATGACACTATTAAGTAAATTGTTAAGGTTATATAAGCACAAAAGGCTTAAAAAGGAATATAATGTCTGTTAGGATCTTGTAGACATAATTTGTAATAAAAATAATTATTTTATAATTTTATATTTGCATTTTAACTTATAATTTTAAATTAAAATATTTGTTAAGTATAGTAATTTATAATTACTTATTTTATACAATTATTATTTACTTTATTATATGTGAACATATTAGTTTAAGCTTAAAATAAACGAATATGGGGATTGGGGATTGGGGATTGGGGATTGGGCCCAATCCCCAATCCCCAATCCCCAATCCCCAAACATCTTATTCTACTTAAGTATTATTTTATTAACTAAATATGTATTACTATAACATATAATAATTTAAATTAATAAAAATTATATAATATAAATTTCAATATAAATTATTATTTAATATACTATAATAATAATTGAAATATATGAACATATTAAGTATCTCAAAATATCGACATTTATCAGGGTATTAACCCTCTTCATCAATATATATCTCACAAAACATGAAATTTTAACTTAATTTAGTTTAAAGAAATAATACGTAATGATAATTGATAAAAAATTAGAGCCTTTTATAAATTAATTAAACAAAAAGTAAATTACTTGAAAGGAACATCTAAGATATGAATTTCCACACTTGTCATTTCATTATTATCGTATTATTTTTATTTTATTAATTTAAACAAAGAATGTTAGAAAAAATTTACAAACAAACTGATAAAGTTAAGACCTTAATAACCAAACTTCAAAATTCCATCAATGAATATTCAAAATATAAAGATGATGTAAAAAGAATTCTAAGAGTAAGCAGAATTAATCTCGTTCCAAAAAGATTTTTAATTACACCAAATGAAGCTTATAAAGGTTTAGAAAGCCTTAACATGTCTTTTAATCAAAATTTAAATTTAATTAATGTTGACGTTGATGTTGAACTTAAAAACTCAAATATTCTTAGTAATCCTAACAGTAAGTTTTATACTTTTAAAATCTTTTAGTCTCTCATAGGAATAATTTTAATTTTATTTGTAATAATTCAAATCATAACTTAAATGAATTGTTCGAAGGAAAATTAGTAAAAATGCTATCAAACTCATCTAGCTATTCGGTGGATGAAGATTTTTGCATTTCCACAAATAAAATAAATAAAATATTGAAAGTTCTCGAAGAAACTGATATAAAAGAACTACTAGCAATTTTTGAAAACACCAACTCCAACAGTAGTGATGATGATAAAATTTCTAAAACTACAAATATTGAAATCAATACAAAATTAGAAGTTGGTAGAAATTTATTTAGCTACGAATTATTTATCTTAAACTATTATAAAGACTTAAATCAATATAAATGTGACCTAGAAAGAATCACAATCAATTATGGAAAATTCAAAGATAACAATTTGCTCGATAATAACTTTAAAAATAGCCCAATGTAACTTTAATACTTATTTTTAATCATAATAACTTTTATTAGTACCAATATATACCAAGAAGAGCTAAAAGAGTATTTTCCATATCCCAGAAATTGCAATGATGACCAATTTCAAGAAGAAATAAAAAATTTAAATGAAGAATTTAAATTTAATTTAGAAATTTATAAAGACAAAAATGAACTAACGCATAATTACGAGATTAACTTCCAAACAAATGATTTTCCATTGAAAGAAATTAATTTAGAATCATTAGAATCCAAAGACAATAATTCAGGATCTGGTAACTTAGATAATATGGATTTATTTAAAGGAATTAATTTAAATAGCTTTGATGGAAACTATACAAACTATATTACAAATGAAAATGAGCAATTTAATGGAAATTTAGATATAAATATGGAAAGTTATGAGAATCCATATGTTATTGATAATAATCAAGAAGTAAAAGTGGCTCCTAAATTAAACAGAAAATTAAGAAGTCCAAATAAAATACCGATCAAGAAGAAAAAATCTAAAGAAGATAAAGAAGAAACAAATTCATTGAAAGCAAAAAGAAAAACTTGTGCAAAGAAGTTTAAAGAAGATGAAGTTAAATAACTAACTTATTTGTAATAATATTTATATATGAAGATAATATTAATAACTTTACTTTTAAATCTTTGTTTATTAATTTTTTGGCTTAAAATAATACCTAATGATAAGAATAATTTTTATATATAATTCTAAATCATTATGGTAATGAAAATGTTAAGAATATGTCTATCAGGTATAAACTCTTTGGTATGTTGGTATCACTTCGATAAAATTATACAAATTATAATATTTATTTCCCGCAAAAGTAATATTATTATATAATTAATAGTTATAATAATAAATACTTATATAATATGGACCCCAAAACATTGCCAAGGAGCTGAAAATATGTAAAATAATGATATTAGCTTAATTCATTTTGCCAAAAAACAACTCCAATAACTTATTAGTCTTTTATGAATAAATCAATATTAGAAAATACAAAAATTATAATGACCAATTTAATTTATTTATGTAATGATATTATAAATCAAACTATTATTCAAGCTATTTAAGCAAACTCTTAGGGAATCATAATAATTAAGTATTTTCTATAATTATTACTTATTTTTAAAATTTAAATAAATAAAGATACTTATGGTAAAAAAGAATCAGAATTCAAAACTAAAACAAAATAGAAATAATTTTAAAAATGTCCCAGAAGATACTAAGACTAAAGAATCTCAAATTATTTCTTCCCAGTCAAATATTTGCTTCTCAACAAAAATGAATAGTAATTCAGATGTAAAATTTTCAACAGGTTGTAACGAAAAATTTATTAATAAAAATCAAACCCAGCTCGAAAAGAAAGAGCCAGATTCAGAAGTATTTGATATTAACAGGTATTATTTAATAACTCCGTAGAAATAACATTATTACATGGCTTAAGGACCTAACTTGTTCTGACTGTATGTTCCCAGCAATCAACAATTTTAAAGAAGAATTTGAAAAAGAAATTAAAGAGCTAACCCAAAGACAATTTCAAGCAAAAAAAAATGGTGACATCCTACATTTAGCTGTCCAATTTTACGATGCCTATATATCCACAACGACTCTAACAAAAAATCAAGATAAGAATTTTTTAATTTTGTCAGTTGGAACATGCCTATTCATTGCAGTTAAATTGTTGTACAGGGAAAACTTACTTTGTTTAAACCATTTAGCTAATGTCATTCTATTCAGGAGATTTAGCATGTAAGTTGTTTAATTAATTTCTTTGACATAATTTATCTTCTTTAACTTTTTTAAAATAATTTAACTTCTTTAACATTTACTTACTTTTAGGCCACATATTATCAGCAAAGAGATTGAGATTTTCAAAGTTATTATTGAAACTACTTTGATAACAACGACATTCGATCATATTAAAAACAATATGAGTGGATTAGCTGAAAGATATTCTAAGTGTCATCTTATCATTTCAATAAGAAATGGTTTTGATAATTTTCTTAACGAAGTAGCTATAGGTTCGGAGAAATATTGCAAGTTGATGCTTTTCCACAAAAAAATGTCATTAGATCTGTGAGTTTATATTTGATATATACTTAATATTTGTTTAGGTCTTCAAATGGGTTGAAAGCAATAATATGTATTTTACTCGCTATTGATGATGTTTTAAAGGGACAGAATTATAAAGAAATTGAGAACTTAGTTTTAAACTTGGTAATAATATTAATTTAAATTTATTTTATTATAAAAACTTATAGAAAAAATCAATATTAGAAGATTTAAAGGAGAATGAGCAAAAGCTAAACGAAATTTTTAATGACTTTAATGCCTTTTTAAGCGAGTATTTTTATACAAATTTTCCATCAAATGATACTGAAATGGTTCAATTAGATCCTTGAGATTTATTAAGCAAGTTAAATTTATATTACGTAAAGTTTACTTGGCTATATTATATTAACTTTTAATTATTAATAATACTTAGTGAATTAAATTGTTGTAAGATGTATTATAGTTGTTTTACTTATTCATTTTTATATGTTTATATTAATTATTTATCTTTTATTTTATAATATTTCTTAAGATAATAAATAATAAAACATTTATTGTTATTTAAATTATATTATTGTGAGATTAATATATTATGTAAATAATGTTAATTAAGTTATATATTAAGTATTTGCTATTATGTAATTTATCATCACATCATAATTTAAGTTATAATAAGTTAGGTGTTTTAAGTATTAATAATTACTTTATATTACTCAATATTACTTTATATTACTTTTATTACTTTTTATTATGTTAATATAATTTTATAAATTTATATGCTTACCATTATTAAATTTAATTAGTTAACAATTATAAAAAATGGAAGCGAAACTACGTTTAAATTTTGTAGATCTAACTTCAATTTCGAATACGTTTTGTAGTCCGAAAAAGTCCTGGCATGAGCTAGTTGAATCTATGCGTAATATCCAAAAGAACTTTAAAAAATCAGAAATTAATCCGAAAGAACTAGACGATCTAATCGAATCTGAAAGTCTTAACACTGGAGTACCTGACATTGCATCTGTTGACATTATTATTGATTCTATTAATAGATATATCCAAGAGTACAAAATACCAGGGTCAACTACGCTTTTCCTTGATTTTAGAAGACATGCAGCTATCTTCTTGTTCTCTATTGGGTCTCAGGAGAAATCTCTAGAACTAATGAAGGATATTGTATCGATTATCAATGAAGGGATTGAAGAAAGCAAAAATAATTTAGATATAAACTTAGTATGTGTGAAAGATTGTGTGAAGTTGAATATTGCAGCTATTCAGTTTTGGCTAGAGAATTATGAAGAGTCAAGATTAATTTTGGAAGAGGTTATCACTTATTATGAATCCACCGATGATGAATTATATCTCATTAAGATGGTCAGTTTTATTTCAGTTGCTTTCACCTACCTAGCTTGGATCTACGCAAAGAAACTTGCCTACGAAGATGCCGAAAAAGCTTTTTTACATGCTCTAAAGGTACTAAAAACCGTAAAAATGCACACAAAAGATAGACTTAAAGACGAAGGATTTATATACACTTACACTAAAAAAATCTTTATTTATGGTAAATATACTTAAATAACTCTTATATAGTTAAACAACTAATAATGCTAATACTAATATCACTTACTTATTAATCTTACTAATACTTACTTCTTTTTAGATCAATTGATAAACTTTTACTCCTATGTCCAACAGTATGAGCTTTGCCATCAACCTCTTATGGAAATCTTAAAGATTATGGATAAGCCTAACTTTGTCTACGATGTAGATGTTGGACCTCAAAATCATATTTACTACTTTATTACAGCAAGTTTATATACTCTTAAAGGACTCAATCGAGTTGATTTTTCAAAATGCATTCACTATTTAATAAATATTATGATCATTGTATATAAAAATTCTGAAGGCTTTGAAAACTTACATCCGACATTTTATTTGCAAATTTTTAGGCTAATACAAGCAGTAAAACTAAATGGAGATAATCCTATTTTTTATAGAATTGTAAGACAACATGAAAATGACAATTCTGTTGATTGTGATATAATTTACACTTCTTTCTCTAAAGCAGATAAGGTTCGAAGGAAACAAGTAGAATCATTAATGAAGGATGTTTCCGAAGAATATTTAGATCCAATTATTTCCAAATTCGATTATGAAAAAGTAATTACACTTAACCCAAAAAGTGGTAATTCTGGTTCAATGTCAGACAATGTTGTTAGTTTAGACAAGTATGCTGAGTATGTAAAAAACGAAAATTTTGCCCAATACAACTTTATGAATGATATGCAAAAAAGAATGACTGATAGTACTTTTTTAACAGATGAGCTTATAGCTAATGAAATTAATGAACTTTTGTTAATTAGGCTCAACTGTGAAAAGGTCCTGATTAAATTTGTGAATATTATCAAAGATCTAGTTGATTGTAAACATATTGGTGAAAAAATAGTTATGGAAGGATTAAACGGATTTCTGCAAATTGAAAATGATGATTTGGTTTTATATTCTGTTCATAGATTTATGGCAAGAGACGGACAAAGTGCATTATATAAGGGTATTTTAATATTACTAATATTATTATCTTTATTAACTTTTAATCATTTATATAGATGTTAAACTTTCTGATAATGAAAATGAACGAGAGACCAAGATGGAAACACTAAAAGTTATAAACGTCAAAAATGTTGAAAATAGATTTGCTCCTCTATATTACAAAAGAATAAGTTACAAATTAAGTAAAGACGCTAAAACTTTCAACTTTTCTATTTATTTCGCAATAATGAATCTTCTTATGTCAAAAAAGATTTACTATCCTTGTATTACATTACTATCTCTATTTATTGTTGAAATATCTTCAATTAACATTGAATTATATGAAGAAGCCAAATCCAGCTTGAAAACAGAAAGTTTCCTTTATTTATATGAATTTTTGGTGTTTAATCAAGTTCAACAACTTATTGATCTTAAAAACTTTGACAGAGCTTTATTTGAATTACTAAGAATTATGAATCCAATTAACGAGTTCAATACTCTTATATACAAATCTCTACTTGGACTTTGTTTATCTCATTGTTATTACCACGAAGCAGCTGTATTCAATCTATGCGAAGGAGCAAACTTAATCCAACCACTCTTAAACTTATACAAATCCGAAGATAGAGGTATCCCAACAAAAGACCAAAAAAAATCTGAACAAGAAGCAAAAGTAAATCAAATGTCTAACGAAGGTAATTACAATATAATAATTTAATTTAATATTTTTATACTTAAATTACTATAGCCTATGTCGTCGAAATGAGAATGTTCTTCGTTACAATCCAATGCTTTATATTAGGAACTATAAAGCTAATGGATGGCGCTAACACCGTACGTGTTAAAACATGCTTTAGATGTAAAAAAGAAGACCAGACAATTACTGCTATTTGTTTAAATTGTAAGAAAGCTCTATATTGTAATAGAAAATGCATGAAGAAGAACAAGAGAATTCACAGTTTAATGTGTAGATTCCATTTAGATAAGCATTATGCTATTAAGACCGTAATGGAAGAAATGAAAAAGAACTTTAATTACTACCAAGAAGAAATGACGAAG
>Ga0100384_1001642_pt1 | contig 13874 bp, 8 predicted proteins | sample CryGeymeta201508_FD_87087 | JGI IMG/M metagenome (GOLD analysis project Ga0100384, IMG submission 87087) | Groundwater microbial communities from Crystal Geyser aquifers in Utah, USA - Crystal Geyser metaG 2015-08 | ecosystem: Environmental > Aquatic > Deep subsurface > Groundwater | place: USA... | reverse complement strand
TTGTTGATAGCTCGCTGATTTTCCAGGGAGATCAACTATTGGCGTTTTTATTTTTTCAAAAATTGGAGAAATCAGTTTTTCGATTTTTTCATCAACGCTTTTTGCTTGGGCGATTTTTATTTTTTCAAGTTCAATTACTGACTTTTCTTTAGCGTCAGAAAACTCTTTGTTGGCCTTTGTAATTTCTGCCAATAACTTCGATGCAGTCTCTTTATCTTTGTAATGTTCATCAGTATCGATATCAAACATCTCAAGTGAGCGTACTTGATTTCTAACATCGTAGTAAGCACAGTTAAGTTTTACAAATGTTTCGATATCAGTTTCATTTTCAAACTCAAATCTCTTGTCGAAAATTCCATTAATAAATCTTAAGATCGATGAAACTGCTAGTCCACCGTAAGCAACACTAACTCCCGCTGGAGAGTAGAGACCAAATTGAGCAAATGTTTGAATGACGTCTGCTGATCTCTCAAGAAAGGGCGTCTTATCGAGATTCGTACACTTATTATTAGAGAAGAGTGTGTTCATCCCATTCATTAATTGTGTCAGAGGTATCCCATCAATTTTCACATCTTCTGTTGCTGGTATGATATCTTTGGTTTCTTTACCTTGTTCTTCTGCGAGTTTGTTTAACTGAGTCTCTAGTTCGTTGGAACTTGTTAAAATCTGATCGATAAGTGATTGATTCCCATCAAAGCAATCGTCTTGGAAAACTGTAATAATAGATTTAAGACTGTCGACTGTTTGCTTGTAGGTGAGAGTGTTATTTAAAGGGCAAAACTCAGGTCTTGTCGATGGAAGCTTATTTTTTTCCTAAATAGCTTTGATTCTTCCATCAAGTTCACTGTCTAACTTAGAATATTTTAAAACTTTAACATAGTCATTTAACTCCAAAGCTTTGGAATTAAGAGGTGACAAAATTGAAAGTGTAAAAATAGTCGATAGAAGGGCCGAGGTCCCTTTTCTTGAGTAAGACATGTATCCTCCAAGTAGGTGATGCGTTGCGCAATTATGTCCTATTTGGATTTGCAAATCATTAAAAATCCAAGGGTGTGTTAGTTTTTACACACCCTAAGTCATTGTAATATTTATTAATAACCTTCAAGAATTTGATGTCTTAGGTGCTTTTTCTCTTCTTTTGAAAGAGTGTGATCATATTTGTAAATTGATTCGAGCCACTCACCGTACATTGGGTTTGGAAGTACGATATAACTTCGTCCAAAATCATTCTTGTATTTAGTTACGATATCTTTTCTTTTACCAAAGGCTACTTTTTCGAAGTCCTTATTAAAGTCTCCAAGTGAATCACCTATATAAAGAACAACATTATACTTCTTTAGAATTTCTCGTCTTCTAACTTCTTTACTTGAGCTCTTATCTATTTTTGGACGAAGTTGATCACTTGTAATTGGAAAGCCCTGTTCTTTTAAATTCTTAAGAGTTACCGCAAAGCTTGAGTTTGATCTGTTTGTAACATAGAAAGTTTTAACCCCATTTCTCTTGGCATAATTTAAAAAGTCAACGGCTCCAGCAACGGCAGGAGCTTTTGCTACATCAAGCCACTCACTCCAGTTGTTTTGGTTAAACTCTCTATCTTCTAAAATATTTTTAACTTGGTATGGAGAGTTATCAAGAACGGTTTCATCAACATCAACAATAATAGCGAGAGGCTTTTTACTTTTTATTTTGAGGCTCTTATTAAGTTGAAGCCTTGCGATATTATAGGCCTGATGAGAGAGAGCGGTTAGCTCAGCGGAACTTTGCTGCCAGACCGTCGCGAGATCAGAAAAGTTTTGTTTTGGTTGTTGAGCACATGAGCCCAAAAGAAATAGATTAAGAAAAATTAAAATACGTAACATTTTATCTCCATTTATTAAAAAAACTATTTTATCATTGGCCAGATAGAATTAAAATGATTTCACTCATATTTATTTTTGTTGAGCATATTGGTCAGGCATGATCGCTTCGGAGCATATCTTACCAATATTTGATGAATTTCTCTAAGGGTATTAAAATAATATAAATGGATTTTTTTTAAAAAAGGAAGGACCAATGAATCCCACTAATCTCCAGTTAGTAGGAACAATTTTGTTTGCACTAGCTATTGTGCACACATTTTTAGTTTCTAAAATTCAACATTTAGCTCACAAGTATCCTGAAGGATCAATGATGGAAAACCTTCTTCACTTCTTAGGTGAGGTTGAAGCCGTTTTCGGAATTTGGTCTGCATTGTTTCTAAGTTACTATGTCGCAACACAAGGTATGATGGTTTACGATGATAGTCATAAGCTCGTAGGTGGAGCACTAAAGTATTTAGAACAAGATCTAAACTTTACTGAGCCAGCATTTGTTTTTGTTATTATGTGTATGGCAGGTACAAGACCGGTAATTCTTTTTGCTGAAAAAATAATTCTAGCGGTAGCTAAAATAATTCCTCTTCCTGGTAAGATGGCTTTCTTTGTAGCGACGATGGTAATCGGACCAATCTTAGGTTCATTTATTACTGAACCTGCTGCGATGACTGTTACGGCCTTAATCCTACTTGATTATTTCTACAGCAATAAAATGACTGACAAATTTAAGTATGCAACTCTAGGACTTTTATTCGTAAGTATTTCTGTTGGTGGAACTCTATCTCACTTTGCAGCTCCTCCAGTCTTAATGGTTGCGAGTAAATGGCATTGGGGAATGGGATTTATGATGGGTAACTTTGGTTACAAGGCAGCAATCTCAATCGTAATTTCTACTTTAATTATTGCTTTCATGTTTAGAAAAGAACTTGAAGGAAAATTAGAAATTAAGCAAAAGCATGATAACTGGATGGTTCCTACTTGGTGGATGACACTTATCCATTTAATCTTTATGGCGCTTGTTGTTTATACAGCTCACCATATGGTTTTCTTTCTTGGACTATTCTTATTCTTCTTAGGATTTACAAGTGTAACAAGAGAATACCAAGATGAAATTAAGTTAAAAGAATCACTATTAGTAGGTTTCTTCCTTGCTGGTCTTGTTGTTCTTGGTGGTCAACAGGCTTGGTGGTTACAGCCGATTCTTACGCAACTTGGTGATCTAACTCTATTCATGGGAGCGACTGCTCTTACTGCTATTACTGATAATGCAGCTCTTACTTACTTAGGTTCATTAGTAGAGCTTACTCCTGGAGCAAAGCATAGCTTAGTTGCTGGAGCTGTTGCCGGTGGTGGTCTAACTGTCATCGCTAACGCGCCAAACCCAGCTGGTTTTGGAATTCTAAAAGGTTCATTTGGTAAAGATGGAATTAGTCCTGTTGGATTACTTCTTGGAGCGATTGGACCAACAATTCTTGTTATGATTATTATGGAATTACTACCTAATTTAGTAGCTCATTAAAATAGAGAAGGCCGCTTTCGCGGCCTTTTTTTATAAAACTGTCACCCAATTAAATTTATCCTCAAGCGTCCTTTCTTGTATTCCAAGTAAGGTATCTCTTAGCTTTTTTGAAATTGGTCCATGATCCTCTTTTATTTTATATACCTTCCCGTCAACCTCATGAAGAGTTGAAATTGGCTGTAGGATAGCGGCAGTCCCACAAGCAAAAGCTTCTGTACAAGAGTCATCTTCAATGGCCTTAATAAGTTTAGTGATGCTAAGGGCCTCTTCGACAACTGTTATCCCCATATCTTTTGCTAGGGTGATTAGGGATTTTCTTGTTATTCCATCTAGAATTGTATCAGTAATTTTTGGAGTGTGTAGTTCACCATTAATCACAGCAAAGAAGTTCATCCCACTCATTTCCTCAACACTATCTTTATCAATTGCTGCTAACCAAAGTGTTTGGTCAAAGCCTAATTCTCTTACTCTCTTGGCCGAGAGCAGACTGCCAGCATAATTTCCACCTGTTTTTGCAGAACCCATGCCCCCAGGGCAAGCTCTAATCATTTCTCTTTCAATAAGAACCTTTAAGCTACCGCCTTGAAAGTAGCTTCCAACAGGAGAGGCGATAACCATGAATAGAAACTCTTCGGCCGGCTTTATTCCTAGATTACACTCTGTTGCAAACATAAATGGACGGAGATAGAGAGATTCTCCAGATCTTTTTGGAACAAAATTTTGTCCCAGTCGAGTTATCTCATGAACGGCGTTTACAAATATATCGTTTGGAACCTCTGGCATTGCCATTCTTATCGCTGAGCGGTTGAAGCGATCCATATTATCTTTTTCTCTAAAAAGATTTGGTCCGTTCCCTGAAAAATTATACGCCTTCATTCCTTCAAAAATCTCTTGACCGTAGTGAAGTACTTTACAAGTAGGATCTAGCTCCAATTTCTTATAGGGAGTAATGACAAGTTCACCCCAGACGCCATCTTTATATTCACAGCTGGCCATAATTGGTAATAGAACTTTTCCAAAACCTACATTGTCAGGCATTTTGAAATTTGAGATCGCTTCGATTGCTTCGTCATAAATTTTCACAATTAATCCTTTTCTTCAATTTTATGTAGTCTACCTAATCGATCGGGCTCTTTTAAGTCGCACTGCTATATTATTTGTTTTTGACGGAGTGTTAAAGTTCTTCTAATATTGCAAAATCTAATAGGCGATCGTAGCTCAGTGGGAGAGCACTACGTTGACATCGTAGGGGTCACAAGTTCAATCCTTGTCGGTCGCACCATTTCATTCCTCGTGAAACAAAATTTGTTTTTTTTAATTATTATGACTAAAATTAGAAGAAAAACTAATTAAGAGAGTTCATGAAAGAATATATCGAGAGCAATTTTCCCACAGCACAAGAGAGTAAAATAATTTTCTTATCGGGATCCTTATCAATTTTAATTGGAATCATTGTCCTATTGGGTTGGTTTTTAAAAATAAATGTCCTCATACAACTCAATCCAGACTTTGTACCGATGCAGTTTAACACTGCTCTTTGCTTTGTATTATCAGGTTTGGGATACCTGACTTATTTTTTCAAAATAAAATTAAGTCGCTATATTATTTCAAGTTTTATTTTTACTATTGCACTATTTACGCTCTCACAATATCTCCTGAATATCGATATTGGTATTGATCAGTTTTTTATGAATCACTACCTAACCACTTTGACTTCGCATCCTGGACGCATGGCCCCTAATACGGCCATATGTTTCATTGGTATCTCTTTGTTATTATTTTCAAATCTCTGCTTTAAAGAAAAAAATTTATTAATTGCAAAGTGGGTACTTTCATTACTCGTTCTTTCGTTGTCACTTGTGGCCCTTGTTGGTTATGTCAGTGGCAACGAGTATGCATTTGGATGGCAGAAATATACCAGGATGGCCGTTCATACTTCTTTTACTTTTGTTATACTTTCTTGTTCAATGGTTTTGAATTTACTATTTCGAAAAGAAACTTCAAGGCAGAAGTGGTTACCTGTAGTTGTTTCAATTTCGTGTATCTTTTGTTTTACTCTTTTTGGACAGGCCCTAAAGCGAACAGTGGCAAAGAACTTCTTACTTTCTGTTGATACACACGCATCATTATTAACAAGTAAAATCTCTCTTGAATTCAATCAGGATACATTTGCTTTTAAAAGGCTATCACAGAGAATTGCATATCGAGACAAACTTGATGAAAAGTTTTGGCGCAAGGATACCTCAGAGTATATTAATGATTTTGGCTTTTATACGGATTTTATTTTCTACAATACACAGAATGAAAAGAAGTGGCAGTTTAGAGAAGTGCTTGGAGCAAGAGTAGATAAGCTGAACCTCGCTAAGAATATTGGTATGGCGAAGGAGTCAAGAGAGATTGTCGTATTTGAGCCAGCAATTCAAACAGAGGAAAGAATCTTATACTTTCTCTATCCAGTTTTTAAGGGAGATGATTACATCGGAAGTTCACTTGGTGTCGTTAATGCGAGTCGATTGTTTCTTCGAATTGCACAAAGCCTTAATCGTGAAGACTTTACATTCGAAGTTTTTAATCCTTTGGGTGAGAGTATATATAAGAATAATGAGCATCAGACAGCACTAAAAATAGAAAAAGAATTAATTGTTTCGACTTCTCCTGAGAGAAAAGTGAAAATTGACGTTTACCCAAGTGCTGAGTTTATGGAACTAAGGGACTCTCAAACTCCTGAGACAATTGTTGTTTCCGGAATTATTCTCTCAATATTTCTAGGCGGATTGACTTTTTTATTTCAAATCTCGACGCGAAGTCGAGTGATCAGTCAATTGAGACTTAATGAAAATCTCATTTTTAACGAACTTCTAAATCTTTCTAACAGTAATGAATTTAACCTACTTGAAAAAGTACAACACGGCCTCTCTATTATTACGAAAGTTCCTTGGCTCAAGGCAATTGCTAAGCTTGGATTATATTTAAAACAACACCGTGCTCTTGGTCCTTTTGTTCTTCGAAATATCAGTGATAAGTTATACAAAAATAGCGAGCTTCAAAGTTTTGAAATTGATGAAATTCGTTTTGTTTCAGGACAAGAGGACAAGACTTTTTCAAAATACTATATTCCAATAACTGCAAATTCAAATTTTATGGGGACTTTAATCTGTTTTCTCGAAACAGATCATAAGGAAAATAAGAATGAGATACGTTACTTATGTTCTTGTACTGATATTTTGGCGAGTGTTTTAACTGCGCACTTTCATGAAGAGGATTTACAAGTTGCCGTGAGTAACTCTCTTAATGCCGAGAGGGCAAAATCAGCTTTTCTTGCAAATATGAGTCACGAAATACGTACGCCCTTAAACGGAATCATGGGGATGACTAGTCTTTTGAAAGAGGCCTATAGTGACCAAGAGAGTTTAGAGAGAATAGAGATTATTGAAAGCTCTAGTCGATCACTAATGAGTATTATTAACGATATTCTGGACATTTCTAAAATTGATGCTGGAAAACTAGAAATCGAAAAGGTTAACTTTAATATACATCAGTTAATCAAAGAACAGGCACTTCTATATACTTCGGTCACTTCGAAAAAGGGAGTGCTTATCGAATTCAATATCGCTTCTGATGTGCCGAAATGGATTATTTCTGACTCTCTTAGAATAAGACAAATTTTGAATAACTTCATAAGTAATGCCGTAAAGTTTACAGAAAGGGGCTCTGTTAACGTTCTCGTTGAGCAGTATGAAGGAAAATTGAAAATTGCTGTAAAAGATAGTGGGATAGGAATTTCTGAACTTGATATCGATAAACTATTTCAAGATTTTTCGCAAGTCGACGCCTCAACAACGAGACGATTTGGTGGAACAGGACTTGGGCTATCAATATGTCGTAAACTTGCAACACTTATTGGTGGAGAAATCACAGTCGAAAGTATTTTCGGAGAAGGAAGTATCTTTACACTAATTTTTCCTTATGAACTCGGTGTAAAAGAGGAAGTGCAAAGCGAAGTTGTAAACGTAATCACCTCGAAAATAGGAGAGGAGTTTCCTCTTCATATTCTTGTCGTTGATGATAATAATATAAATCAAAAGGTAGCCGCTGGATTACTTAAAAAACTTGGGTACCAAACTTCTTTTGCGAGTAATGGAAAAGAAGCGGTTGAACTTCTTAGCAAGGAGAGGTTTGATTTGATCTTTATGGATTGTCATATGCCGATTATGGATGGATTCCAAGCAACTCAAGAAATCATCAAAACCTATGGTGAAGAGCGTCCTTATATCATCGCACTCTCAGCAAGCTCGATGAAGGAAGATATTGAGCGTTGTAAGCAAGCTGGTATGGATGATTTCCTCTCTAAACCATTACAAATTAATTTCTTATATGATAGTCTGCTCAAAATTAAAAAGTTTGGTGAGTCTGGTGAATGAATTAGAAAATTTTGATTATAAAGAGGAGGAGCATCATATTGTTTATGGTGTGAAGAATGATCCTTTAGTTTCTAAACTAATTGATATTCTGGAAGAGGCCGAAGTTAATTTTGAATTTAGAGACTTTAGAGATCACCGACCGACAAGAGAGCAGTTGACGCAGTGGGCAGCGTTTATGGAAGAGCCTTTTCCTTTAAATTACCGAAGTACTTTTGTAAAAAAGAATCGTAAGTACTTTGATAAATTTACAGAATCTAAACAATATCAGTGGATATCAGAAAACTATCAGTCGATCGAGCGGCCAATTATCTTAAATTCTAAAAACGAAGTTCTTTGGATTGGCGGAAGACCTGAGAGAATTGCGAAGGTGGTCTTTAATCTTGTCCAGGATTAATTACTAGACTACCAGTCACAAGCTTTTGTAGTATTGCAACATGACGACATCTTCAAGGTTAAACCAAAAATTAACCAAACTCTTATTCAAGCAATTCTTTGAGTTTTGGCCATATTACATAGGAGCTTTCCTATGCTTATTCCTAACTCATTACATCCAAAGTGAACTACCATTTTTAGCAAAACAACTGGCTGACTTTATTTCAGTTGGGAAAGACTTTTCTGTTGGGCAGCTATTCTTACTCGCAATTGGAATAATTATTTTTAGGACTTCATCTCGCTTACTCTTTTTTTATCCTGCACGAGTTCAGCAAAAACATTTAAGACTTGAACTAATTGAAACCCTTGAGAAAGCTTCACCTTATCGCTACAAGAATCACTCTAAAGGTCAGATTTTTCAAGTTATCGGAAGTGATCTTGAAGAAGTCCGCGCTTTAGTTGGATTTGCTTTACTTCAGATTTCAAATATTGTGATCGCTCTTTCTGTATTGATACCAAAACTAGCAAGTTTTGATAAAACTATTTTCATTGCTCTTAGCCCTGTGCTCGTGGCATTTATTCTCTTCTCGTTCATTGTTGCAAGTAATAGAAAATTTTATCGAAAAACTCAAGACCTTCAAGGGGAAGTTCAAAACTTTATTATTGAAAGTTATCTCGGAAAGAAAACAATTAAGAATTTCCATGCAGAGAAATCATTTATCGATCTTTTTAAGAAGAACTCGATGGATGAGCTCATTAATTTCTACAAGGCCGGAAAGAGAGTTGCTATTAGTATTCCAATTGTTCCAACTGGAGTCGGTCTCTCTCTTATTTGGGGAGCGTATATTATTTTCCAAAAAGACTTAGGCGCAACGTCATTAATTTTATTTTCTGGTTTTGTTTTCCTCTTTCTTGAACCAATGATGTTCTTGTCTTGGATTGGTGTCGTATTCACTCGATCAAGTGGGGCCTGGTCAAGAGTTGGAGAGCTCGTCGCAGACTTAGAAACACCTTCGGCAATGGAGAATTCAATCATTAAAGATGGAGCTTTAAAAATTGATGGAGATTACACCGAACTAATGTTGCCTTATTGGAATCATGAAATAACACTTAATACAAAGAAAGGTTGTTCGACGATAATTGTTGGAGAAACAGGCTCTGGTAAAACTGAGTTACTTCTTAAAACCGCTGAACTCCTGAAGGCAAACGGCCATTTGGTTTCATATGTGGCCCAAGATCCTTACTTATATAATGGATCAATCATCGAAAACTTAGAACTTGGAAATGAATTTGATGATGATAAGTTTAATCTTGCATACGAATTATTAACAATTTTTGGATTGTCATTTTTAGCAAGTTCAAAGGAAACTCTTTTTTCTCTCGTCGTAGGTGAGGACGGGAAAAGATTATCTGGTGGACAGGCGAAAAGGGTTGCTCTTGTTAAGAGTCTACTAAGTGAGAGTGAATATATCATTTGGGATGATCCGTTTTCATCTGTTGACGTCGTTCTCGAAAAAGAAATTTATGACAAGCTTCATTCTTTAAAACTTCTCGATGGAAAAACTCTTCTCTTAACTGGACACAGATATACAACAGTGGCCATGTGTGAACACATCATTTTGATTGATAAAGAATCTGGTGTGGTTGAAACAACAAATAATAAAGAAATACTTAAGGACAGTCGAATATATGCGCACTTTGAAAAACAGCTTATATAAGTATCTTGTATACGATGGAGCAATTAAGTATATCTCGTTGATGATAGTATGCTTAATTGTATCTTCAGCTCTAGGAGCTGCACTTCCTCTATATATGAGTGACTTATCAGTTCATTACGGAGAGAAAGAGTTATTTCTTTATACCCTAAAGGTACTCGCAGTTATTTTTACGGCGACATTTATAAATCGAAGTTTCTATAATATTATCATCAATGGTTATGTTGTAGGTCTTGTTCAATTTGTTCGAAGCTATTGCTATGAAAGATGGCTTCTTTCTTATGAACTACAAACGTCAAGTGAGAATAGAACCGATCGATATCCACAAGGAGAGGTTCTTGCAAGGATTATGACTGATACTGAGGCCCTTCGTGAACTTGTCACTTCTGGTACTTTTGGAATCATTATTGATCTCTTCTTCGTGTTCGCCTCTTTAATTAGCTTTATCTCTTTGAATCAAATTGGTGGAATCTCTTTAGCTGTTGTTCAAGTCGGTGCATGCGCTCTTTTGATTTGGGGTTCTAAGTATATGGCCGAAGTTTTTATGAGCGTACGAAAGGCGAGAGGAAACCTCTATAAAACAATTGCTGATGTTATTGGTGGTCTTAAAGATAATTACTATATTAAAAATGGCCACTACGCATCAAAGCGCTCTCTTGTGGTTTTCGAAGAGTTTCTAAATAAAATTTTACTCTCAAATGTTTGGGATGCAGGTTACTACTCACTAGCAGAATCACTCTTTCCAATCTTTCTTGCTTTTGCAGTATTTATCATTCCTAATGCAAAGATGACTCAGGTTGGTTTAATTTTTGCGTTTGTTGATCTCATTCAACGATCGATTGGCCCAATTAAAGATGTCTCTTCTAAAGTGGCCAATATTCAAAGAGCAGCTAGTGGAGTTATTAGAATTAATGAATTCATTGGAGATCTTGAACATGAACGTTCAACTGATCTCGAAACTTCTGAGTTTAATTTTGTTGTTGATCAAATTAATGTGAATATCGAAAAGTTTACTTATCCGACAAGACCAAATATGGATGCACACTTTAATCTTGAGAATGTAAGTTTTTCTGGGCGTAAAGGTGAACTTATTGGGATCGTAGGACTTTCTGGTTCTGGTAAGTCGACGCTTCTTAATATTTTGTGTGCAAATATTATTCCTGATATTGGAAAGATTGCAATTACCAATCAAACAGAGAATGGTTTTGAGTTTGATTTCCATGATGCCCAAAAATTTATTCAGTATCGTCAGTTAATTGGAATCGTTTCACAAGAGTCACATATTTTTTCTGAGAGTGTTTTCTTTAATATCACAATGGGAAAAGAGAATACTTCTGACTTTAATGAATTTTGGGAGTTTGTGAAAGAGAATATCTTATATCTTAAAACATGGGGTATTGATAAGGATACTAAGCTTGACCAGAATATCTTGTCGTTAGGTCAAAAACAACTTATCTCGGCAATTAGAGCTTGTTATCTAAAAAAACCAATTGTACTTTTTGATGAGATTTCCTCTTCGCTTGATTCAAACCTTGAATTTGCTTTAAGACAAATGGTGCTTCTTGCACAAAAGAATGCTCTAACAATTATTGTTGCCCATCGACTTGAGACAATAGCTAATGCAAATAATATTCTTGTCATGGAAAATGGGAAGTTAGTCGCTCAAGGAACTCACAGTATCTTACTTAAAGAGTCGGGTACCTATCAAGGTTTTATTGAAAAGCTTGGATAACTTATACTTCTAAAATTTGTGAAAATACTTTAATATATCTCTTAATGAAATGTTATTTTTTATCAGGAGATATAAATGAGAAATAGTAAAGTTGTTACTATTGGAGTTGTCGCTTTTGCTACGATTCTTTTTGCATGTACAAATAAAGTTCAATCATCGCCTAGTTTTATTTTTAAACCTGCTCCATCTAAAGATGCGATCGCTAAAGTAAATGGAAAGGTTCTAACTACTGGGGAAGTGCTTTCTGGTGCTGAAAGTGATATCTACGAAGCAGAAAAGAAAGTTTTTGAAATTAAAATGGCTAAAATTAAATCATTTCTTCTTCAGAGCTTCATTGATACTCATCCAGGAAAGAAGGGTCTAAGCAATGATGAGTTCCTAGAAAAATTCATTGCTAAAGACGCAAAAGTATCAGATGCAGAAATTCAAGCCTTTGCTAAAGAAAGAAATATCCCACAACTTAACGATGATCTAAAAAAGAGAATTGAAATGTTTCTTCTTGAAACTAAGAAGAGAGAAGCGATCGAGTCTTGGTTGGCAGGGCAAATGGAAAAATCTCCAGTTGAAGTCTATCTGCAAAAGCCGCAAAGACCAGTTGCTAATGTTAAAATTGGTGATGCTCCTTGGATCGGTGGAGAAAATGCGAAAGTTACAATTGTTGAATTCTCAGATTTTCAGTGTCCTTACTGTTCAAATGCTGTAAAAATTCTTGAAGGTCTTAAGAAAAAATACGGAAATAAAATCAAAGTAGTATTTAAAAATTTCCCACTTCCATTTCACTCTGATGCTGCAAAAGCAGCTGAAGCTGGACTTTGTGCCTATGAACAAGGAAATGATAAATTTTGGAAGATGCATGATCTCATGTTTGCAGAGCAAGATAAGTTAAAAGTTGACCAACTTAAAGAAAAAGCTAAGAGAATTGGCCTTGAAATGAAAAAATTTGAAGATTGTTTAACATCTTCTAAGTTTGCTGCAAAAATTAAAGAAACAATTGCTGAAGGAGAATCTTCTGGTGTTAAATCAACTCCTACATTCTTCGTTAATGGTCAGCTTGTAAATGGTGCGCAACCTATTGAAATCTTCAGTGAAATTATTGATGAAGAGCTTGCGAAGTAAAAGTAGTGTAAATTAGTCAGTTTCTTGTTGAAGGCCAGGGCAGAAATTCCCTGGCCTTTTTATTTGTGCTGTATTTGCTAAAATCATAGTGTGGTAAACTAGCGATAGAGTAGGTCTATGGATATTAACGATTACAGTACAAAATTATCCCAAGCAAGAATGAAGTATAACGATGCTAATAATGAAGTTCGTAAAAACTACAAAGAAAATCTTGAAAACCTTGAAGACCTTCATGAAGCAAAAGAAGCAAAACAAGCTAAGAATTATTCAGAATCTAAATCAAAACTAGAAAATCAACAGTCCGATTATATTGGCGAATACAATACAAAGACAAAAGAAACAATTCAAGACAGAACGAAGGATTTTCAAGACCGTCTTGCTAATGAGAAGGGTAACTTTGAAGAAGATCGTAGTCGTATTAAAGAAGATTTTGATAAGCGTCTTGAAGACCTCAGAGAAACTTATAGTACAAGAGATAAGGAAACTAATGCTTATAATGAGCAACGTCTAAATTCCACAAAGAATCGCTATGATACACAAGTAGGAAGACTTAATAATCAACTTCAAGAAGATATTCACGATGTGAGTACAAGAGCGAATAGTTCAGTAAAAGAGAATCTATACGAAGCTAATAAAGAAAAGAGAACTCTTATCAATGGCTATGAGAAGGATAAGAGAGAAGTTGCAAAAGGTGGAAGTGTAAAGAATGCGATGATGATGGAGAACCATGCTAAGGATTTAAATAATCTTAGAGAGGCTCAAGAGTCACAAATTGCACAAATTAAAGATCACCAAAATGGTCGAGCGGATTCTATTAAAGACAATAAGAATGATGAATTAAAAGATATGCAAAAGAATTTCAGAAAACTTACTGATGAGATTTCGACGCGTAATCAGAAGCAGAGAAGATATTCGATTAAAGAGAATGAGGCGAGAAAAGCTGAACTTGAAAGAGGTTTCTCACAAGATCTATACCAAGCCAAGCGTGAAATGGCCGAAAAAATAAAGGGTGGGGATCAGTCCGAAATCGTACAAGATAGGCTTGATCACACAATTGATTCTTACGAAGATCGTATCAAGAACATCTATAATAATCTTGATGATGGAAATTTTGCTCAAGAAGAGCAAAAAGAGAGAATGGCAAAT
>Ga0100384_1001621_pt1 | contig 14037 bp, 17 predicted proteins | sample CryGeymeta201508_FD_87087 | JGI IMG/M metagenome (GOLD analysis project Ga0100384, IMG submission 87087) | Groundwater microbial communities from Crystal Geyser aquifers in Utah, USA - Crystal Geyser metaG 2015-08 | ecosystem: Environmental > Aquatic > Deep subsurface > Groundwater | place: USA... | reverse complement strand
GAGCTCGAAGGCGCGGGCCTGCGCATCGTGCCGGTATCGGCAGAGCACGCGGAAGCGGCAGCCAACTTGTGGGTGATGGGCCGCCCGCTGGGTTTGTCGCTGGCCGACCGGCTTTGTCTGGCCCTGGGTCTGGCGCAAGCCTCCAAGGTGTACAGCGCCGACCGCGCCTGGTGTCAACTGCCCGCGCTGCCCAAGCTTGAGGTGATCTGCATTCGTCCGGGGCAGGTACTGCACACACCCGTTCGATGAAAATTCAGGTCAGCTCCCCGCTACCGTCATTTTCTTGATCAGCACCGACCCAATGGTTTTGGCGCCGTGGTTGTAAGCATCAGCGCCCACCGCCACGATGCCCTTGAGCATGGCCTTCATGTTGCCGGCAATGGTGATCTCGTGCACCGGGTAAGCAATGCGGCCGTTTTCCACCCAGAACCCGCTGGCGCCGCGTGAATAGTCACCAGTCACGTAGTTAACGCCGCTGCCCATCAGTTCAGTGACAAACAGGCCGTTGCCCAAGTGCTGAAGCATGGCATCCAGATCATCCCCTGCACGGGTTAGGCGCGAGGTGAAAGTAAGGTTGTGCGAGCCGCCCGCGTTGCCGGTGGTTTTAAGCCCCAGTTTGCGCGCCGAATAGCTGCCCAGAAAATAGCCTTGCACCCTGCCCGCTTCGACCACGCTGCGCGCCTGCACGCGCACGCCCTCATCGTCAAACGGCGAGCTGCCCTTGCCGCGCTTGACGAACGGGTCTTCCAGAATGTCAATGTGTTTTGGGAAAACAGGTTTACCCAAAGAATCGAGCAAAAAGCTACTCTTGCGGTACAGCGCGCCGCCACTGACGGCCTGCACAAAGCTGCCCAGCAAGCCAGCCGCCAACGGCGATTCAAACAGCACCGGGCATTCAGTGGTGGCGATCTTGCGAGCATACAGACGGCTCAAAGCACGCTCGGCGGCGTAGCGCCCCACCGCTTCGGGAGAAGCCATCTCAGCGGCATTGCGCTGCGAGCTGTACCAGTAGTCGCGCTGCATGCTGTCGCCCTTACCGGCAATCGGCGACACCGACAGCGAATGGCGCGAACTGGCATAACCGCCGCGAAAGCCATGCGTGTGGGCGCTGAAAAAGTGCGACTGCTGGGCTGACACCCCGGCGCCCTCGCTGTTGCTAATGCGCTTGTCCACGGCAAAGGCGGCGGCCTCGGCTTGCAGCGCGATCTGCGCCGCCTGCTCGCTGGTGATGCTCCAGGGGAAAAACAACTCCAGGTCGGTGCGCTGCTCGTCAAAGCGGGCAATGTCGGCCTCGTCGGGAAGCGCCGCAAACGGGTCTTCAGCGGTAAAGCGGGCAATATCGAAGGCGGCCTGCGCGGTCTGCTCAATGGCCGCCTGCGAAAAGTCGGACGTGCTGGCGTTGCCGCGGCGCTGGCCCAGGTGCACGGTGATGCCGAGCGACTTGTCGCGGTTGCGCTCCACGTTTTCCAGCTCGCCCTTGCGAACTGAGACGCTCAGGCCGCAGCCCTCTGAGGCGTGGGCGGCGGCATCAGTGGCGCCGAGCTTTTTGGCATGGGCCAGGGCCGAATCGACCAGCCCTTCAAAAAAACTGCGGCTGTAGCTGAAGCCGTTGGCTGGCACATCGGCGCCTTTGACTGAGGGGGTTGAGGCACGGCTTGGCGCGCAAGCGCGTCTGGAGGTGTTGGATAGGTTCATAGCCCGGCTATGATACTTGTCTATGTCAAGAAAACTCAAAAAAGGCTATTTTGTGCGCGGTGAATTCGTTGCCGAGGGCAGCGAGCGCGACCTTGAGCTCAAGGCTGAGCTCAAGGGCACCGACGACCAAAGCCGCACCGACCTCAAACGCGAAAGCACCGAACTGCAAAAGTTGGGCGCCGAGTTGCTGGAGCTTCGCGCTGACCTGTTGGCTCGGCTGGACCTTTCCGAGAAGCTGGTCGATGCCATTGCAGAGGCCAAACGCATCACCAACTTCGAAGGCAAGCGTCGTCAGATGCAGTTCATCGGCAAGCTCATGCGCAAGCTCGAACCTGAGGTGCTCGAAGCCGTCAGAAAAGCGATCAACGAAGAAGCCAATGGCTCGGCGGCTGATAACCTGATGTTTCACCAAGCCGAAATCTGGCGTGACCGATTGATTGCCGACGACGACGCCGCAGCCCAATGGATCACGCAAAACCCGAGCGGCGACAGCCAGGCGTTGCGCGCGCTGATTCGCCAAGCGCGCAAGGACGCCGCGCCGTCCAAGCCTGGCGCACTGCCCCGCCACGGCCGCGCCTACCGTGAAATATTTCAACTGGTGCGCGAGCAGCTTGGCGCCATCCCGCCGCACGACCATTCAGACACGCCCTTCAGCCCCGCCCGAGAAGCCTCATGAACACCACCACTCCCAACCCTTACCCGGCCGTCAAAATCGGTGTTGTCTCGGTCAGTGACCGCGCCTCAACAGGTGTTTATGTCGACAAGGGCCTGCCCGCGTTGCAAGAGTGGCTCGGCCGCGCCCTGAAAAACCCGCTGCAGTTCGAGCCGCGTTTGATCCCCGACGAACAGGCTGCCATTCAAGCCGCGTTGATTGAGCTGGTGGACGCCGGCTGCGCCTTGGTGCTCACCACTGGCGGCACCGGCCCCGCGCTGCGCGACGTCACGCCAGAGGCCACGCTGGCGGTGGCGCACAAGGAAATGCCCGGTTTTGGCGAGCAAATGCGCCAGATCAGTCTCAATTTTGTGCCCACGGCCATTTTGTCGCGTCAGGTGGCGGTGATCCGTAAGCAGAGCCTCATCATCAATCTGCCGGGCCAGCCCAAGTCCATCGCCGAAACGCTCGAAGGCCTGCGCGACGCCGACGGCAAATCCGTGGTGCCCGGCATCTTTTCCGCGGTGCCTTATTGCATCGATCTGATCGGCGGGCCTTACCTGGAAGCCGATGAAGCGGTGTGCAAGGCGTTTCGGCCAAAAATGGCGATTCGGAGTTTTACGGCTTGAAAAACTAGCGGCCTTGCCAAAGGCGCGCTAGGGACGAACTTGCTGGGTAGGCATGGAGACAAGCAATTCGATTTTGTGACTAATCTTGCGAACTAAAGCACCAATCTCATCAACCAGCTTCTGGCGATCCAGCGGTACGTCAGCAGCTTGGTGACCTTCTTCGTAACGGGCTTGGTGCGCGAATATCGTAAATTCGCCGAGCCACCAATACGCATCAACATCGGCGCCCGCATTTCTGAGCAACACCATGCCGCCAAGCGCTTTCAAATCACGGTGCGCCATGGCCAGCATCGCGCTGGCCTGTTTAATGTCTGACATGGAGCACCTTCCCCTCGCGCTGTGCGCGGCCCACGACGTGGTTTGGTGAGTCTTTCCAGTAGTCAAATTCCTCGCAGCTATAAAGAAGAATGTCCAACGCACTCGGGAATTCGCGCAGCGCCGCAGACAAGCGGCTGAATTCAGCCCGGCGACTGCGCTGCGCAGAAAACGGCTCTTGTTCAATCACCATCACATCCACATCAGAGTCGGGGCGTGCGTCTCCTCTGGCATGATATCCAAACAGGATCACGGTTTCGGGGTCAACTTCTTGCACGATAGTTTGAACCAGTTGGTCGATGGCCTGTTGATTAAGGTGTTTCATGGCGTTTGAAGATGATAGCTTCCTGAAATGATAGCTGAACGCGCCAGATTCAGCGCCAGCAGGCGCTTGAGTATCTCGTCGTCGGGCCTGACTGGCGTGTAGTCGGTCCAGCCGTAAGCCGCTGCCACGGCCTGATCAAGCTGCTGGTGCGCCATGCTGAGCCAGGCGGGTCTGGCGTTGTAGAGGTTGGTGAGCGTGCGTTTTTGCAGGGCCTTGAGGTCCACCTCGGTGATGCCGGGTTTGGGCTCGACGCGATCCGGGTATGGTGACTTGTCTAGGCCAAGCGGCATGACTTCGCTCACTTTGTGCGTCCACTCGGGCGGGTTGAGCCAGTTCTCCCTTAAATCGTTAATCATTTTGGCGGCGGTGGCGATTTGGATGGCTGTCTGGCGCAGACTCTGGTGTTCTTTACCCGGCGGGGCTGGCTTGCGTCAGGCCTGCGGGGGACGGGAAAGGCTCGAAGCAACGACTGGTTGTGTAAACAGGACGATCTTTAAGCGAGCTGCCTGTCGTCAATGCCCGCACGACGTGAATACGTGAAGAAAGTATTCCAAAAGTTACGTCGTCTGCGCGCAGGATGACTACCAACTTGTGCTCTGGCGCGATGGCGATCGGACACCAAACGAAATAGCGATGTTTTGATGTCTCTGATGTAACGACGCAGCGCTCGGGTCCCTCCATAGCGGTACGAAGTGCTGGGCGAGCCTCACCATGGCCCACCATTGACGGGCGCGGCCAGAGAAACTCGAATGGCAGCACCTTCGTTAACACAAGGCTCGTCGGCCCAAGCATCAAAAATGGTCAATGAATCGCAAATCTGATCGAGCACCTTGCGCTTGCCAGCTTGGCGAACAGAATTTGTTGCCACTAGCCCGGCACGCTGTGACTGTCCAGCAGCGACCTGGTTGTGGGCCTTTTCAAACCCGTAGCACACCAAGTTTGCACCACCCGGCACACGACCTTCGTAGGTTTTACGAAGCGCGGTTGTGTAATCGTGACCCAATTCAGAGCGCATCTTCTTGTTGCCCAGAAACGGTGGATTGCCGACTGGAACCCGGTTCTTTCACATCAACGGGCGAACCGACGTCCAGGTGCGTGGGTGGGGCGGATGTCGGGGGCAATTTTAAAAGGCGAAGCGTATTAGCCCCCGGCTTCTGCTCTGCCCGCAGCCCGGGTTTATGGCAGAGCATTTCGACGGCATACCGCCGTAACGGGCCCGCAGACCGCGACTATTTGAGCGCCGCTTGCACGTCGCCCACGCGCATGCCCAGCGCGTCGGCAAAGGCCTCCACGCTCTGGCCGCTGGCTTCAAAGGCTTTTTTCAGGGCGGCGCGGCGGGCGCGCTGCTGCTCCACATTGGCAAGCGCTTCGTCGAGCAGCGCCTGAATGGCCTCGGTCGGCGTGCCGATGCGCGCCAGGTAGTCTTGGCGAGTCAATCCCGACTTTTCAAAAGCGTTGATGACCTGTGCGCGCAACTTTGGCAACAAATCCTCTTGGCTGCGGGCCTGGCGGCGTTGGTACAGTTCCACGATGGACAAAAGCGCGTGTTCAGGTGCCACATCTTCGACTGGGTTGCCCTGTAGGTCATGGCGCTTAAGGCCTGCTGCCACGCTCTGCAAATAGCGACTGGATCGGGTATGCACGCCCAGCGCTGTTTTGAGCGTGTCGCGCTGGAAAATATCCGGGTGTGCCGCCAGAAGTTCATGAAAAATTCCCAGTTTAAGTGGCAGAAAACGCTCGCCAAACAGTTTGGGGTAAAGCTCAAAAAGTTTTTCCAACACGGGCTGCGCCGAGACAAAGCGGTTTTTGGCCTTGGCCGGGGTGGCCGGAGTGGCCTGTGCCACGGGCTCGGCAACAATTTCAGCTTGCTGGGCGCTTTCGGGCACGGCGGGCAGCGCAGCTGCCAGCGTCGTCGTGATCACTGGCTCGGCGTGTTCTTGAGGGGTTTCGGTCATGGTATGAAGCAAATTGAAGAACTGGCGATTGTCAACCAAAGCGCGCATCGCTGGCATACTCGGTGACATGAATCAATCCCAGCAAGTGCAAAGCAGTGCGCCCGCCGCCCCGTCACCCATTGTGGCGGCGCTGGCGCAAGCTGCGCAGGCGGCGCCCGGGCACTTCGATGAGTTGCGCGCAACCGTCTCGCGCGGCATCCCGGCCACGGCCCTCGCTGAGCCTGAAGTTAAAACCGAACCCGCCAAAGAGGGCATCACTGACATCTGGCGGCAGTTTTTTTCCACCCTGAAAACCGACACGGCGTCAGAGCTGGACCAGCGCGCCACCAATCTGGCGCGCCAGGTGCGCGACAACGGCATCACCTACAACGTTTATGCCGATGAAAACGGTCCGCAGCGCCCTTGGGCGCTGGACCTGTTCCCATTGCTGGTGGACCCGCAAAGCTGGCAGCGCATTGAGGCCGGCGTGTTGCAACGCATGCGCCTGCTGGAGCGCGTGATGGCTGACGTCTATGGGCCGCAAACCTTGTTGCACGACGGCTTTTTGCCGCCGGCCCTGGTGCATGCCCACCCGGGCTATCTGCGCGCCATGCATGGAGTCAAGCCAGCGGGCGGGCGCTATCTGCACATTGCCGCTTTTGATTTGGCGCGCGGCCCTGACGGCAACTGGTGGGTAGAAGCCCAGCGCAGCCAGGCGCCCTCGGGTCTGGGCTATTTGCTGGAAAACCGGCTCGCCATCTCGGCGCAATTTCCGCAAGCCTTTCAAAGCCTGCGCGTGCAGCGCCTGGCCAGCACCTACCGTGCGCTGATGGACAGCCTCAAGGCCATGAGCCCTGCCGGCGACGACACACACCTGGCGCTGCTCACCCCCGGCCCCTACAACGAAACCTATTTCGAGCACGCTTATCTGGCGCGCTACCTGGGGCTCACGCTGGTCGAGGGCAGTGACTTGCTGGTGCGCGATGAATGCCTGTTCCTGAAAACGCTCAAGGGTCTGGTGCCGGTGCATGGCCTGCTCAAGCGCGTGGACGACCAGTACCTCGACCCGCTCGAGCTGCGCGCCGACTCCACGCTGGGCGTGCCGGGCCTGCTGCAGGCGATTCGCGCCGGCAACGTGCTGGTGGCCAACGCACCTGGCTCAGCGTTTCTGGAGTCGCCGGCGCTGCTCGGCTTTTTGCCGGCCCTGTCGCGCCATTTGCTGGGCGAGCGGCTCACCCTGCCAGCCCTGCCCACCTGGTGGTGCGGCGAGCGCAGCGCCATGGAAGAAGCCCTGCCGCGACTGGCCGACTGCGCCATCAAACCAACCTACCCTGGCTCGCTCGACCATGGCTCATTCGAAGTGGTGCTGGGCGGCAAACTGGGTTCCCGTGGCCTGGACGAATGGGCCGGACGCATCGTGCGGCAAGCCGAAGATCACACCTTGCAGGGCTATACCCCGCTGTCGCAAATGCCCACCTGGCAGGCCTCTGGCGCCTTAACTCCGGGCCAAGCGAGCGAGCCGGGCAAGTTGCTGGCGCGCTCGGTGATGCTGCGGGTGTTCGTGGTGTCCGATGGCGATCAAGGCTGGCGCGTGCTGCCTGGCGGCCTGGCACGCGTGGCAAGTGTCGGCGAAGAGATCACCTCGATGCAGCGCGGTGGCAGCAGTGCGGACGTATGGGCTATGACCCGCGGCGAGGTCGATCACAGCACCTTACTGGCACCGCACATGACGCCCGAATCGCTGATGCAGCGCAAGCGCCTGATCACCAGTCGCGCGGCAGAAAACCTGTTCTGGCTGGGCCGCTACACCGAGCGCGCCGAAAACGCCATCCGGCTGGCGCGCCTGACGCTGGAGTGCCTGCACGGTGAAGAGCAATCCACAGCACCCCTGCTGACCTGGCTCAGTCAGATGGCCGTCGCCAACACGCTGGTGCTGCCCGGCGTGCCATCGGCATTGCAGGCGCCGCGCGTGTTCGAGCGCAGCCTGATCGACAGCCTGGGCAGCACCAGCGGCGCCACCAGCGCAGGCTACTACCTGCGCGCCCTCAAGTTGGTCGGCTCCAGCGTGCGTGAGCGCTTGTCGCAAGAACACTGGCGCATCATCATCCGCTGCGAAGAAGAGCTTTTTGAGCGCTGCGCGGCACAACGCCAGCGCACTGATTTTTCGGCGCTTCAAGCGCTACAAATACTCAAGGACACCAGCGACCACATGGCCGCCATCACCGGCGCCCAAACCGACCGCATGACGCGCGACGACGGCTGGCGCCTGCTCAGCATCGGGCGTCACATCGAACGACTTGGGTTTTTGTCGTCGGCGCTGCTGCGCGGGCTGGACACGGGCAGCCTGAACACCAACGGCGGCTTCGACGCCATGGTCGAGCTGTTTGACAGCGCCATCACCTTCCACGCCCAGTTTCAGCAAAGCCGCGACATTGCGGCGCTGGTGGACCTGCTGGTGATTGACCGCGACAACCCGCGCTCGATTTCCTGGATCGCCCATACGCTGCGCGGGCGCCTGGCCAGGCTGGCGGGCAGCGACCCCAATCGGCTCTGCGCCCTGTCACTCAAGGTGCCCGACCCCGGCTCCTGGGGTCTGGCACAGTTGTGCGACAACGCGCCTGATCTGGTGACGCCCGTACCAGCCCCGGCCAGCGCGTGCGCCGCAGGCGAGGCAGCCCCGCGCTACGAACTGCTCAAGGATGTGTTGCGCCAATGCATCGACGCCAGCTTTCTGGTGTCCGATGAGATCAGCACCACCTACTTCACCCACAGCGGCCTGGCCAATCAGAGTTTGGGAACGTCGTGATGAGGCATCAAAAATGAGACTACAGATCACCCACGAAACGATTTACGACTACCAGCCAGCCGTCGAAACCGCGCAGCACATGGCTTACCTGACGCCTTTGCACAATGCCAGCCAGACCTTGCTTACCCACAGCCTGCAAGTGAACCCTGAGCCAGCGCAAATCAGCAGCACACAGGACGTTTTTGGTAACACCCGCAGTTTTTTTTCGCTGCAAGTGCCGCACAACCAGCTTCAGGTGCTGGCCATCAGCCAGGTGCTCACACAGGCGGTGCGCCTGCCCACCAGCGACGTTGCCTGGGAGACGGTGCGCGAGCGTTTTCGCTACCAGGCCAGCGCCAGCTTCGACGCTGCTAACGAATTTGTCTTTGCCTCGCCGATGGCACCGCGTCACGCCGAGTTTGCCGCTTATGCCCGCCCCAGCTTCAGCGCCGGAGTGGGGCTGCTGACTGCGGCGCTCGACCTGATGCACCGCATTTACCGCGATTTCAGCTACGAGAGCCAAAGCACACAGGTCAACACCCCGGCGCTGGAGGCGCTGGCACAACGCAAGGGCGTGTGCCAGGATTTTGCCCACATCCTGATTGCCTGCCTGCGCAGCATGGGTTTGCCTGCGCGCTACGTCAGCGGCTATTTGCTGACCCAACCGGCGCCCGGCACCGTCAAGCTCAGGGGCAGCGACGCTTCGCACGCCTGGGCTGCGGCGTACGTGCCCGACCTGCCCGAGGGTGAGCAGTGGGTTGATCTGGACCCTACCAACGACCGCGCCGGGTGGCCCTCGCCCGGCGAAGACTATGTGACGCTGGCCATGGGCCGCGACTTTTCTGACGTGTCGCCGATCCGCGGCGTGATCCACGGTGGCGCCAGCCACACGCTCAAAGTCGGGGTGACCGTCGAACCCGTGGCCGAACCCATGGTTTTGCCGCGTCAATCACAGAGCCAAAGCCAGGGCTTTGGACAAACACAAAGTCAAAATCAAGGTCAGAATCAAAGTCAGAATTCAAGCTACGACAAACCCTAACAGTACAGGAAACATCATGAGCATTTACGCCAAACTCGCCGAACTCGGCATCACCCTGCCCCCGGTGGCCATCCCCGCCGCCGCCTACGTGCCTTTTGTCCAAAGCGGTAATCTGGTCTTTCTGAGCGGCCACCTGGCCAAGAAAGACGGCAAGGTCTGGGTCGGCCAGTTCGGCAAGAACATGAACGCCGAAGAAGGCAAGGCTGCCGCCCGCGCCGCGGCCATCGACCTGATGGGCACGCTGCACGCGGCAGTGGGCGACCTGAACCGCGTCAAGCGCATTGTCAAGCTGATGTCCCTCGTCAATTCCACCAGCGACTTCACCGAGCAGCATCTGGTGACCAACGGTGCCAGCGAGTTGATCGGCGAAGTCTTTGGTGCCAAAGGCGCGCATGCCCGCAGCGCCTTTGGCGTGGCGCAAATTCCGCTCGGGGCTTGCGTTGAAATCGAGATGATTGCCGAAGTGGATTGAACCGCTGATTTCAGTGGAAGTGCACCACTTTTTCTTCACCGCAACGTCGAATACGTTTCAGTGCGCCGAGTCGATGCACTCGGTCTAGTTGCGCCGCAGCGTCGTCCAGAGCGCCGTCAGCACGATCAGTGCCCCGCCCAACCAAGCCGTGACACTCAAAGATTCGCCCAGCCAAAGCACCGCAAACAGCGCACCAAAGGCCGGCTCGCTGCTGGTCAACAAGGCGACACGGCTGGGGGCGCTGTGTTTCAAAGCCCAGTTTTGGGCAAAAAATGCAAATATGGTGCACCCCAGTACCAAATAGACTGTGGCTTGCCAGAAAGCGGGCGCGCTGGGCAAGGCTGGCAGACCAGTCTCCACCCCTGAGCTTGACAATACGGCCAGCAGCAAGCTGCCCAAGCAGATCACCCCGGCTTGCACCGTGGTCAGAGTCAAACTTGACGCGCTGCTGTGGCGCGTGAGCTGGCTGGTTTTGCACACTGTGAAGGCGCGCAACAGCGCAGCAGCCAGCATCAATGCATCACCCCAATCCAAGTGACCCGACCAGCCGCCACTGAGCAGTGCTGCCCCCAGCAACGAAACACCGGCAAACACAAACAGCACGGGTGCCGGGTGCTGCCCCATCAGCCACCACTCGGCAAAAGGCGTGAACACCACGCACAGGCTGATCAAAAAGGCCGCATTGCTGGCTTGGGTGTGCGCCACACCATAGGTCTCACACAAAAAAATCCCCACAACAAGCCGCCCAGCGGCAGGCCTGAGCGCAGGGCATCGCGTTGCTGCTGTCTCGGGGCACGCAGCAGCATGGGCAGCAGCAGCACAAACGTGATGCCAAAGCGCACTGCCAAAAAACCCAGCACCGGGTAAAAGGCCAGCGCACCTTTGGCCACGCCATAACTGGTGCCCCACATCAGCGCCACAGCCAGCAAGGTCAGGTCAGACAGGCGCAGCAGGTGGCTGGGTGGTTTTATGGTCAAGGTGGTCATGGGTTCAGCGTCAAGGCGTGTTTCAAAGAAGTCTGGATGCTAATTTAATTCTTTGATCGTGATAATGGGGTCATGCAGAACATCACCTGTGCGCCAAACACATGAATACCCCGCTGGAAAACCTCACCGACATGGCCGTGTTCGCCCGTGTGGTCGATGCGGGCAGCTTTTCGCAGGCCGCTCGCCAACTCGGGTTGACGCCATCGGCGGTGAGCCGTCAGGTGGCGCGGCTGGAGGCGGCGCTGCATGTGCGCCTGCTTGAGCGCAGCACCCGCAAGCTGCGCCTCACGCAAGCAGGTAGTGCCGCCTATGCCCGTTGCCAGACGCTGGTGGCCGTCGCCCGCGAGGTGATGGCGCTGACCGACACCCAAAGCGCCACACCCAGCGGCCTGGTGCGCATCAGCATCCCCGAGGCGTTCGCCTACCAAGTTATCCACCCGCTGATGCCGGCCTTTTTGGCGCGTTACCCCGAGGTGGATGTGCAACTCATCATCACCGACCGCACGGTGGATGTATATCAGGATGGCATTGACCTGGCCATTCGCATCACCGAAACGCCGCCGCCCGGTTTGGCAGGCCGCCCCCTGATACAGATTCGCCATCTGGTGTGCGCCAGCCCGCGCTACCTGGGCGAGCGCGGCACCCCGATGCACCCGCGTGATCTGGCTGAGCACAGTTGCCTGTACCTTGGTGAAGATGAACGCGACCGCCATTGGCGCTTTCAAAAAGACGGCGCAGAGGCGACGGTGCGCGTGAGCGGCCGCTATGTGGCCAATCAGAGCAAGGTGCGCCTGGGCGGCGCCTTGCAGCATTTGGGCATTGCCAGCCTGCCCGAATCCACTGCTCGCGCGGCCCTGGGCAGCGGCGAGTTGATGAGCCTGCTGGACGACTGGAGCCATGTCACCGCCTACGCTGGCCGCGCCTGGGTGCTGTACCCGCCCAACCGCTACTTGAGCGCCAAACTGCGGGTGTGGATTGATTTTGTGGTGGCTGGGCTGGCATCCTGAAAACGAGCAACCCAAGCGTTTGCTCTGACCATCAATGCAGCGCCAGGTGGCGTGGCAAGTCCATGCTGTCATGCAAGATGCGAAGGATGTCGATTTGGTGTTGGGCGCTGTTGGCCCGAAAAACCATCACATGCCGGCCCGGTCGGCCCTGTCTGGCTACGTGCAGGGTGTAAATCTCCGGGCCAATCTCGCCATGCAGTTTACAACCGACTGTTTTTGGGCCAGCACACAAGTCTTTCAACGACAAGATGATGGTTTGCGCATAAGTGACTGCCTGAATCGCACCGAAATGATCCGTCGTCCAACGCTTGATTGCTTTGAAATCCATATCGGCCGCAACCGTATTTCGGACTAGCCAACGATCTTGGCTCACGCGGAAGTGTCCAGAACTTCAGTCAAGAGCGCCTCGTAATGCGCCGCCAAAGCCTCGCCAGAATCAAAGGTTTGAAAGCGCCCAGCCTCAATGTCGGCCAGGCCCACATTAACGGCCTCCCGCAACGCCTGCAATCGCGCTTGAAAATCAAGTTTGTTTTGCTCCACCAGCCGCAGGCCCTCGCGCAAGACTTCGCTGGCGTTTTGGTAATCGCCTGCAGCGACCCACTGGTCAATCAACTGGCTTTGGTGCTCGGTAATGACAACGTTGCGGGTGGGCATGGTTTTACTCCTGAGAATTTATGGCAGATTATGCCAAATCGATGCGTTCGATGAGTTGTGCTACAACCTCCGCGAGTTGGGCGGCGTTTACTTGGTTGGGCGCTATCTCGGCCAGCGGCACCAGCACAAAAGCCCGCTGCCACATGCGCGGGTGCGGCACCTGCAACGTGGGGCTGCAAATGCTGGCTTCGCCATACAGCAGGATGTCGAGGTCGAGCGTGCGCGGCGCGTTGCGATACGCGCGCTCACGCCCTGCCCCGTTTTCAAGATGCTGCAAATTCAACAGCAGTTCGGGCGCGTTCAGCCGGGTCGAGACAGCCACCACGGCATTGATGAAATCAGGCCCGGTGGCCTCGAAAGGCGCCGTGCGGTACAGGCTCGAACTGGCGACGAGTTGCGTATGAGGCAAGGCGGCAACGTCCTGCATGGCTGCCCGCACGCTGGCCCGTGCATCGCCCAGATTGGCCCCCAGCGCGACGTAAGCCAATACCTCTGGTCTTTCCGGGATGGCCACGACCGTGTTCAGGCCTGCGGGTCTTGCGCCGGTGCATCACCCGCCGCGCCGCGACCCGTTGGACGGCGGCGACGGCGGCGCTTTTTGGGGGCTTCAGCGCCATCACCTGAAAGCGCATCAGCAGGCAGTGGCGGGCGACCCGGTGCGGCTTCTTTACCGGCTGCTTGTGCTGCCGACTCGTTGGCGACACGACTCGGCACCGAGTGCACGCGTGGTGCACGCGGCGCCCGGGCGCGCTGCTGTTGCTCCAGCTTGACGCCATCGACCATGTCGTTGCGCAGGTTGTCGTTGGCCATGCTGAAGGCCTCCCACCAGTCTGACAACACCATCTCTAGCTCACCGTTTTCAGCGCGCAAGCGCATGAAGTCAAAGGCTGCCCGAAAGCGCACCTGCTCGACCAGGCCAAACGGCGCACTGCCCACGCGTTTCTCGAAGCGCGGCTGCATCAGCCAAATCTCGCGCATGTCACCGGCCAGCTTGCCACGCCCGGAGACGTCGCCAATGCGGGCGTTGAACACGTCCTCGATGGCATCCTGCAGGGCCGGGTGCGAATGCTGCTGCGCCTTAATGCGAGCAGCCCAGCCGTCGCGCACATCGGCCCACAACACGCAGGCCAGCAAGAAGCTGGGCGCCACCGGTTTGCCTTCGCCCACCCGGCGGTCGGTATCCTGCAACGCAGACTTGACAAACGGCGTCTCGGCGCGCTCCACCACCACGTCAAGCAGCGGGTAAATGCCCTGCGCCAGGCCCAAAGTCTTGAGTTGCTCGACGGAAGCCAGCGCGTGGCCGGTTTGCAGCAGCTTGAGCATTTCGTCGAACAGGCGGCTTTGCGGCACGTCGGCCAGCAGCGCCAGGGATTTAAGCAGCGGCGTGGCGGTTTTGGGCTCCAGCTGGAAGCCCAAGGCATTGAGCTTGGCGGCAAAACGAATGGCGCGGATGATGCGCACCGGGTCTTCGCGGTAGCGCGCTGCGGCGTCGCCAATCATGCGGATGACGCGGCCCTTGGAGTCCTTGATGCCGTGGTGGTAAT
>Ga0100384_1001601_pt1 | contig 14157 bp, 15 predicted proteins | sample CryGeymeta201508_FD_87087 | JGI IMG/M metagenome (GOLD analysis project Ga0100384, IMG submission 87087) | Groundwater microbial communities from Crystal Geyser aquifers in Utah, USA - Crystal Geyser metaG 2015-08 | ecosystem: Environmental > Aquatic > Deep subsurface > Groundwater | place: USA... | reverse complement strand
GTTATGTGTGATTTTAAACCTCAAAACAAAAAATACAATGGATTTAGTAACAATCGTCAATGCAGTCGCACCGTCTTACGACTCAATCAAAACAGAGATATCTGAACTAAGAAATAGCTATCCGACTAAGACGAATATGGAACTTGCTGAAATTTACGGCAATAGACTCAGAAACAAATATACATCAGTTGGTGTAGGATCAGCTTTGCCGAGTGTTATACCAGGACTTGGTACCGCCGCACAGATTGCTGTTGAAGCAGGAACTATATCAGCTGATTTAGCTCTGATGTTAAGATGGATGGCGGCAAATTGCTACGGTATTGCCCTAACCTACGAAAGAAATATTGAAAATGAGTTTACTCAAGAGTTTGTTAAAATACTTGGTCTTTGGTGCGGTGTTATTAAGTCTGCACAACAAGTCAGTACCAAAATTTTAACGAAAGTAGCTGTTGTTCAATTTAATAAAAACGTTTCAGGTAAAATTCTACAAAAAATAAACCAGAAAGTAGGTTTTACTTTATTAACCAAGTATGGAACTAAGCGTGGTGGAATAACGTTAGGCAAATTAATACCTTTTGGAATTGGAGTAGCAATAGCAGGAACTTTTAATTATGTTACAATGAATAATTTTAAGAAATCGGCTATTGAGTATTTTAAGGCTGATGAAGGAGCGGAGTACATAATTATAGATGAAGATTAAATATATGACACAGCGAGACAATAAGCGAGACAATATCTATCAATCAATATTGATAAATTTGGGGGGTATTCCAACAAGTTACTTGCAAGAAATTGATATTTTTTTGCGGAATATCACGACAGAAATTCGACAAAAAGAACAAAATAGAGTTGCAATACTCAACTTAGCAGAAGGATGGTCAGATATGACAGAAACAGATTTTAATGATTATTTACAAGTCGTTAAAGAAAGTAGGTCTGATATGTTCAACCGTGAAATTGAGCTATGAAGCAGGCTTTGATTGATACAGATACCCTTTCATTCTTTTTTCGTAACAACGCAAATGTGGTTAGACTTCTTGACAAGTACCTTCAAGAATTTGGCTATATCAATGTTAGTGTGATTACATACTATGAAGTTTTAAATGGTTTGTACTTTAAGGATGCAAAAAAGCAGCTAACTGTTTTTGAAAGGTTTATTCAGCTTAACAAAGTCTTGCCACTTACAGATAGTATCGCAAAAAAATCGGCTGAAATCTATGCGGATTTAAGAAGCAAGGGACAGGTTATAGGACACAATGATACTTTAATTGCTGGTACAGCAATAATATCTGATATGAAATTGATTACAAATAACATTGACCATTTTAGTCGCATTGATGAGTTGGACACAGAAAATTGGATAACACAATAAAACCACACACAACATTGCATTTGTGGCAAGGCGGGCAGAGGTGCTAAATTGAATATTTGTGCTTTCTATTCAGTTTAGTGCTTTGTGGAGCAATAGCGCTATTAAACCCGCCCTGCACAAATGCTTTTCCGTTGTGGCTAATTTGAAAACAGCACCGTGCAGAAAATAAAATGACGAAAAACAAATCAAAAAGGGTAATTAGAATTTTATTGTTCTTGGGAACAATAATCTCCTTGTATTTTGTTCCGTGGCCTATTGTAACCGCTTGGATAAAACCACTTCCAAACACCATTCAAGAACAAGTTGATAAAGCTGCGGATTACGAATTTGATGGTATAGTTGTTTGTGTAAATAAAAAAGGGAATCAGTCCGAGTTTTATACTTCGGGCTACAAAAACAGAGAAAACAAAATTCCAGCTGACCCCAATGCATTATTTAAAATTGCCAGTGTAAGTAAGTTGTATAATGCGGTAGCGGTTGCCAAATTGGTGCGAGAAGGAAAATTATCATTAGATAAAACACTTTCAGACTATTTGCCTGAATTGAAAGGCAGAATAGAATATACCGATAAAATCACTTTGCGAATGTTAGTTCAGCATAGAAGCGGTATTCCAAACTTTACCGATACCTATATGTATTGGGCTGCTCCTAAGGAAACTGCAAACGAACAACTTGCTTTGGTTTTAGACAAACCTGCAAACTTTAAACCCGATGAAGATTATGAATATTCTAACACCAATTACTTATTACTTGGAAGAATAATGGATCGAGTTCTCGGATATGACAAGTTCCAATATATTCAGAAAGAAATTTTAGAACCATTGAATCTAAAACATACTTTTGGTTCAATTCAAGATGTAAACATAGATGATGTGATGAGTGGTTACTATGTGGGCTATGATGCGGATTTAAAAACCGACAATATAGGCTCGATACTCGCAACGGCAGAAGATTTGAGTGTATTCATACGAGCATTAAATGATGGTTCTGTTTTTAGAGATAAAAGGGAGCAAGAAATCTATTCATCAATTTATAAGTATGAGCATACAGGCTTAATACCAGGATACCAAACTATTGCCAAATATCATAAAGAATTAGATGCTGTTGTCATACAATTCACAAACACGGTAGACTTTGAAGGTTATAATTGGAATATGTCAGAAATAATGTATAATCGAATAGTTAACATATTGAAAAAGAAAAACTAGCCACAACATTGTATAGGCGTAATGCGGGCTGAAAGGCTAAAATTAGCTTTTTTGCTTCTAAGAAACTTTACGGGCGACAGACTGTAAATAGCTCCGATATCCCGCACTACGCTTATACTTAACCGTTATCGCTCAGTGTAAAAGCCAACCGCACAAATGGCACATTTGGTTTTTCCGACACACGAGCCAACGCTCAAAAAACCAAAAGAGCCATTTTTTCCAACGCTCGACAGAACAATCCAAAATAATTTATTACTTTTGACCAAAATTAGACAAGTACAAATATAGACAATGACACTTGGACAAAAAATAAGAGAATTAAGGGAACAAGCTGGTCTTAAGCAAAGAGAACTGGCGTATCAACTTGGAATTGGCGAAGGTTTTTTAAGCAAAGTTGAAAATGACCAAAAACCTTTGAAAAGAGATGACTTAACTAAGTTGAGCAAACTTTTCAAAACTCCCATAGATGAGCTTAATTCTTTATGGTTAGCAAACAAAGTTTATTCAATTGTCAGAGACGAAGAATCAGCTTTAACAGCCTTGAAAGTTGCCGAGGAACAAATCACATACAACACTTTGAAAAATGGGAAATAAATTAATAGATACAGTACAAGCAGATATTTCTGTTGTTGAAGAACCTCAATTTAACATTTATGGAGAGCTTGAGCCTGATGTTATTGAAAAAAGTGTTTGGGATAAATCTATAAAAGTTGAGGAAAACGGTTATTATTGGAAAAAAGACCCAGTTTTTACTAAAGGTGGAGAAATTTCAAACGATAGACCTATAATTGTTGAATTGTTTTGTGGTTGTGGCGGAACTTCAATGGGATTTGAAATGGCTGGTTTTGAAGTTGTGTTGGGTTGTGATATACACGCACCATCAATTCAAACATTTAAAGCAAACCACCCTAATTGCTCAACAATCTTAGGTGATGTTAAAAAAGTTGACCCATACACAATTAAGGAACTGCTTAATGGTAGACCTTTAGATGTAATTATTGCAGGTGTTCCCTGTCAAGGTTTTTCATTAAACAACAGAAAGAGACACCAAGAAGACGACAGAAATTTAATGTATAAGGAGTTTGTGCGTTTTATTGAAATTCTGCAACCTAAAGTTGTCGTTTTGGAAAATGTTTCTGGAATGAAAAGTACAGGGAATTTCGTTGAAGAAATTGAAAAAGACCTTTCAAGAGCAGGTAAAATGACCGTAAAAAGCAAATTGCTCTACGCTCCAGATTATGGTGTTCCACAGAAAAGAAGTAGATTGATTTTTGTCGGAATAAGAGACGAAGAGTTTGATTTTAGTTTTATTCAAAAAACTCACGGTCCAGAGACAGACAAGCCATACGTTACTATAAAAGATGCGATTGGAGATTTACCTTCTTTAAAACCAAAAGAAACAAAAAAGAAATATAAAACCGAACCATTTTCAGAATATCAGGAACTTATGCGTATTAATACTAACGGTTCCGTTGAATGTCATACAGCTCCTAATCATCCAAAAGATACAATAGAAAAAATCAAGAATACAATTCCTGGAGAACCAATGTATCCAAAGTTTAAACAGAGGATTCGTTTGGCTTGGGATATTCAAAGTCCTACACAAGTTTCTGGAGGAATCAGACCTCAATTTCAATTTGGACATCCTGAAGATGCAAGAGGGTTGACGATTCGTGAACGTTGCAGAATTCAAAGTTTTCCAGATGATTTCATAGTCAAAGGCGGTACTGTTCAAGGAAGAGTACAGACTGGAAATGCTGTTCCACCATTATTGGCAAAGGCTGTTGCTCTTGCAATTAAAAAATATTTATAATGAAATTTAGAATATGGTATAGTACTGAGCCTTTTGCCGATTTTGTAATTGCCAATACAGAACTCAGAAACAAAACTTTCGTTAAGAAAAAAATGTATGAAAGTGACGCAAATAATGCAAAGAACTTTCATACAATGCCTGACCACATAAAGAAGATTCTTTACTTGGACGCTCCTGATTTAATTGTAGAAATTGACCACGAGCCAATTTTCTCTGTAGAAGTTTCAACCGAAGCGGGAACTGGTCATAATGCTTTTCAAAGATTTGCCAGATTAGCAGCATCAGTCGAAAATAATGTTCCAGCTTTCTACATTTATCCTGAGGCTGCAATCATTACACGACAAAGTACACCTCCAAAATGGGATAAAATAAATCCTTTGGTTTTTAAAGCTTTAGATGACGTAATGTCCATTTACAATATTCCTGCACTTCTTTATTATTATCCAAGCGACTATAGAACTCATCCAGATGCTTCAACTTCTTCAAATCAATTAAGTAAAGGAATTTTACACGACCCCAATAGAAATTATTCAGGTAGTCCATTAGGCACAGATGCTGAAATGACCAATATGTTCAACGCTATGAACGAGATAATTTCGGTATTTGAAAGACACGGAATAGTTAAAGGCAGAGAAAAGCTTCTTGGTAATAGAACCGTAATTGCTAGAAGGACTTTTATGAATCAGGAATTTACGAATAAAGGTGGACACTTGAATATGTCTCCTTTATCCGCTACAATTAAAATCCCTACTCAGTACTTGTTAAACTACCTTTCTCAATTTGAAAATGCCAATTACTCAATTGGAGAATTATTAAGAAGTCGTGATGAAACAATAATTTACAAAGTAAATGCAGCTTTTAGAGGTGACCCTTATCCTGGAGCCTTGGCTGCAATTGACTATTTACTTTGTAGAGAAGGTAAATCTTTTGAAGAAAGAAGGTTTAATCTTGTTCTTGCTTGGTCTGATATAAATATTGATGATGTTAACCAAACAATTGAATTACCCGGAACTAAAGGAAAAGTAGATGACTTTGTAAAAACGGTTCAAGCAAGTGAAAACAAAAATATTCTATCAAAAAAATATGCTGATATTGCTAATCACGAAATCCCGAGATATTATATGCAAGTAAGATATGGTTCTACATATTCAAAAGTCAAACATATCCGTGTGTTTTCATATTTTGCTGATGCAATTTTGTTTCCAGACGGAGCTTTATGGAGAGATGCTTAGTTATGAAGGAAGAAAGAGTTACAATAAACATATTGAATTGGCTGGAAAGTAATGGCTGGAGAATTATTTGTTATGATTTTCCTCAAAGCGGTACAGGAGTTTTACTTCATCCTAATTCAGATGAAAACAGAACAACAAAAAACAAAGGCGGCATAATTCCAGACATTCTAGCAACAAGAAATTCTGTTGCTTTATTCTTTGAAAACAAAGATAGATTTGTACTTTCTGACTTTGAAAAATTAAAGGAGATAAAAACCTTAGGCAACTACTCAAATTCTTTGAATAAAATACTATCAGTTTATAATGTGAGGTCAGTTTATTATGGTATTGGAATACCAGCAATTGAGAAACACATTAATAAATCGCTAGAAAATATTGACGGAATAGATTTTTTAATATCCACACTTGAAAGTGGCGAAATACAAATCAATTTTGACAAAAATGAAGTCCTCCCCTAACAGCCACACACATTGCCAAGCCGCAGATGCCAACGCTAAAACCCAAGCTTGGCAAAGAGTGTGTCTGTCCAACCGCACCACTAAAACGACCGACAAACCAACAGACGAAAAAGAACACCGAAGCGATAACATCACCTATACGCAAGCAGGGGTTTCGTGCTTCGTAGGAAAGGAAAGTAGTAAATTTAAAGTTCAGTTCTTCGTAGGTAGTTCAGTGGTTAAAAGCCCTGCCTGCGTATAGCTGAATCCCGTTATGCCTCACCCTAATAGACGCACGACCGACAATTAGCGAACAGTAAAATGAAAGAGAGAAAGCAGAACCTAAAAGATACAATGATAAACTGATGGACAAATTTAAATTCTATATATCCAATCGATTCATACTTCTTATTACAAGCGTGGTTTTGTTTGTTGGTATTCATTACTTGTTTACAAGTTCAATTTTGCCTGACACCTCGACAAAGAATATTTGGTTTTATTCAGGGCTTTTTATGCTCTTTTTTTCAATTCTTTTCATTGAGCCTTACTATTCATCACCAAAAAATGTAATAACGAATTCTATTCCCTTATTGTTAGTTTATGTTTCTGTGAAAGAATCATTTACTCACAATGGTTTATGGTTTGCGACAATTTCAATTATTGGTCTTTTATTAATCCTGTCAATTGCTGCAATTGCAATCAGTTCAGATAACGAAAGTCCCGATTCTTCAAGAAACAAGATATCAGCCACATTAAAAAATATTGCGGTATTCTTTGGTCGTGGTAAAATCATTTACTCTTTTGTTTTCATCTCTGTCTTGATACTATATAAAGCCGAAATCTTAACAGAAGTAAGCGACACCTATTTGTTTACAATGATTATTCTGTGGGGATTAGTTTTAATCATAGATTCACAGTCTCTTCACAATTCATTTAGAAGAGAAAAGAAAAAACTACAGGCAAATGCCATAGGTGAAATATTCGGGGTGCAGTCCAAGAAAATATTTTTAGTCAAGCTTTTTGAAGACAGAAGTAAAAGCATCAAAAGATTTGATATTGTTAAGTTTAAATACTCAATGCAGGATTCTGATGAATATGCTATTGCAGGAATTGTGTTTGACACGTACTTGCTTAACCAGGAAAAATGGGTTAAAGTTTTACAGTTAGGAACTGCCGAAAAAGATTTGGTTAATTACAGTAAAAACATAGTCTATAAAGTAACTGAAAAGGAAGAAGTTCAAGGCTTGACGAAAACACTTAATGTTGAAAATTTTGTTGGTGTCGTTATCGAGAAATCATCAATTGGGATTATTAAATTTGAGTATTCTAAGAAAACAGATGACATACAAGAAGGTGATTTATTAGAACTTAGAATTGGCAAACGCAGATTATTTTATCAGGTAATAAGCGGTGCAACAGAGTATGAAAAATTAGATGGCAACAAAAATGAAACAGGTTTTATTGAAGGTGAAGCAATTCAGTTAGGCGAATGGCAAAATGATTTACTTTCCTTTCAAAAGTTTGGATGGGTTCCAGCCATTAACACACCTATTTTTAAAGCCGATACAAGTGATATTCAGGTTCAAGAATATACCTATCCTGATTTTAAATTAGGAACAATTCCTAATACACAATTACCGTCTGTTATTAACTTGCACGAAGCTGTAAGTCATCATTTGGCATTATTAGGGGTAACAGGTTCAGGTAAATCATTTCTTGCAAGGGAAGTTATTAAGTCGTTAATGACAGATACTAATGTCATTTGCATTGATTTCACAGGAGAATACAAGAAAGATTTAGAATCCCTCAAGCCCTCTGAATTAATAAAAGTTGATGGTTTGGACGCTCTTGAAGAGAATTTTGCTGAAAAACATAGAAAGGCTTTGAACCGCCAACCAGATGAAGAACTTAAATTAAAAAAACAGATTCAAGGCAAACTTGACGAATATGTAAAGCACTTTATTGAAAATGAAAATAATCTTGGATTATTTGAATTACCAGCACTATCCAACACATCCTTTATCATAGAGTTCACACAATTTTTCATAGAGAGTGTATTCAATTATGCTAAATCAAATGAAGGTAGCCGAATTTGTTTAGTTCTCGAAGAAGCTCATACCATTGTTCCTGAAACCAATTTTTTAGGAGATTTAGGAGACTACGGTAGCACCAAAGCATTGGTAAACAAAATGTCTCAAATTGCACTACAAGGACGAAAATATGGCGTTGGACTAATGGTTATTGCTCAAAGAACTGCGAATGTCTCTAAAACAGTCCTTACACAATGTAATTCAATTATTTGTTTTCAGGCTTTTGATGAAACAAGTTTTACTTTTTTAGGAAATTATATCGGTAAAGACTTAGTACAGGCTTTACCAAATTTGAAACGGTATCACGCAATAGTTACAGGAAAAGCCATCCGCTCAAATGTACCTATGATAGTCAATTTAGAAAGAAAAGAAGAATAGAATGAACTTTTAACTGCTACCAAATGGTAAGAAGAAAAACAACGGTAAAAGAAGGGCGAAGGCATAACATCACCCTAAAAGACGACCGTGCAAAAAACAAACTGACCAAATTTTTCAGACTTTGACACAAAAGAATCAGGCTTATTTGTAAATTTGCCAAAATTGTCAAGGTGAAATTTTCAAGAAGATGAAAGAAACATTTGGAGAATACATACACAAACTTAGGTCGGACAACAGCTTGACGTTAACTAAACTTGCTGCTTCATTAGACATTGACCAATCTACTCTTTCAAAAATAGAGAATGGGAAAAGAAATGTTCCTGTTGAAGTTTTACCAAAGCTCTCAAAAATTTTCAATCTTGACCTGAAACAATTGGAACACGAGTATTTCAGTGAGAAAATTGCTGAAATTATTTATCCGCAAGAAGAACCTAGTGAACTTTTAAAAGCGGCTGAAGAAAAGGCAAAGTATATGCGACTCAGAAAACAACAACAAGGAAAAATAAACTTTTAAGCTATGATAAAATATTCAAAACTTCGGGACAAGCTAAAAGTTGAAACCTTAAATGGTAATGCAGAAGATTTAGCTTTTTTTACCCACTATCTTCACAACCATACAAACGGAGTATCAAAATCTTTTGAAAAAAGAGCCAAAGAATACTACACAATATTAAATGAAGAAATGAATATTGCAGCAGAACCTGAATTACAGGCAATGCTTCCAATAAAATGGGATATTCCATTTCCAGCACCTGAAAATCCCGAGTTTACTTTTATTGACCTATTTGCAGGAATTGGCGGTTTTAGAATCCCATTACAAGAACTTGGCGGTAAATGTGTTTTTTCTTCTGAGTTTAATTATCACGCACAACGTGCCTATGAATATAATTTTGGTGAAGTGCCTTTTGGCGACATCACAAAACTTAATTTAGATATTGTTCCAAAACACGATATTCTTTGTGCTGGTTTTCCTTGCCAACCATTTAGCATTTCGGGTAAAATGAAAGGTTTTGAAGACACAAGGGGAACGTTGATTTATCACGTCTTTGAATTAATTGAGAAACGTCAACCAACGGTTGTTCTCCTTGAAAATGTAAAACATTTGGTTTACCACGACAAGAAAAGAACACTTTCCACTATTGTTCAACACTTGGAAGAAATGGGTTATGTAGTGTCAAAAAAAGTTCTGAATGCATCTGACTTTAGCTTGCCACAAAATAGAGAACGAATAATTATCATAGGACACAAGGAAACTAAGTTTGATTTTTCAAAAATTGAAAAGAAAGCTAAACCAGCCCTGAAAGACTTTTTGGACAAAGAAAACGATTTTGAATATTTAGACGAGCCTTATACTATTTTAGACGAGCAAAAAACGCAAGATTCAGGATTGGTTTTCGCAGGTTACAGAAATAAAACTATCCGAAAAGCAGGAGTAAGACCAGGAACAGAGCACTTGTCAAGAGTCCATAAACAACCAAACAGAATTTACTCAACAGAAGGTGTTCATCCAGCACTTCCATCTCAAGAATCATCGGGTAGATTTTGGATTTGGCACAAAGGAAATGTAAGAAAACTTACGATTCAGGAATGCTATAAAATTATGGGATTTCCGAAAAAATTCAAGTTACTTAACAACAAAGCGGAACTATATAAACAAGTTGGCAACTCTGTTGCCGTTCCAATGATTAAAGCCGTTGGAGAGCAGATTAAAATACAACTTTTAAAAATTGAAAAGTAGATGGAGCCAACAGAATTTCTAGAAAAAATATATACTGAATCAATGGAACTTGTTGGTTCTGATGATAAAATTAAATCTGACTTAAATAAGACAATTGAGAATCATCTACTTGAAATATTAGGTAGGTCGGAATCTGCAAAAGCTGTAATCACAGTTATACTAACAAGTGCTGTTTACAAAAAATTAAATCCTGCTCAAGACATACGAAATCATCAAACAAGTATACCAAATGGTTATTCAGGGAGAACATTTGATTCAAAATTCATTACCCCTTTTCTGAAAGGCATAAAGTTTCCTGCAATGGCAGAAAGTGGTTGGCTAACTCGTTCATTGGAACAGAAAGTTCCTTACGATTCAAATTATTCAGGAGCAATAAGACCAGACTCGTTAAAAACTGCATTTCTTGAAACAATTGATTTTATTCAGAAAGGCAAAGAGATTGACAAACTTTTGAGTTTCCTTTTTCAAGGCTTAATAATTCAACGCAATGCACAGCAAATTGATTTGGCAAAACCTTTAAACCTGCCAATCGCAACTATAATTGAATTATTGAGCAAACACTTTGACACAAAGTATTCAGCAGAAGGTGCTTCACGCTTGCCCGTCTTGGCATTATATGCAGCTTATCAATGCTTAATCAACGAAACAAAGAGATTTGAAGGTAAAGTTTTGTTGCCAATGGAAAGCCATACATCCGCAGACTCAAGAAGCGGACGAATTGGCGATATTGACATAGTTGATGAAAAGGAAAGAGCTTTTGAAGCAGTCGAAGTAAAACACGGAATTCCAATTACCGCACAACTTGTAAAAGACGCATTTGAGAAATTTAAAACAACACAAGTAAACCGCTATTACTTGCTTTCAACTGCAAATATCGACACAGCACAAGCTGACGAAATCAACAAAGAAATAGAGAGAATCAAAAACATTCACGGTTGCCACGTTATTGCAAACGGTTTGACAAATTCTTTAAAATACTATTTACGGCTACTTTCTGATACATCAGAATTTATTGAAAACTATGTAAACAGCATTGAAATTGATACAGCATTGAAGTATGAACACAAAAAGGAATGGAATAATATCATATCGCAAATGTGACGAAAAAAAAGGGCGAAGGCATAACATCACCTATACGCAAGCAGGGGTTGCGTGCTTCGTAGGACAGGAAAGTGGTAAATTTAAAGTTCAGTTCTTCGTAGGAAGGTCAGTGCTAAAAATCCCTGCCTGCGTATAGCTGAATCCCGTTGGCATTCATGCAAGAAATCGTGCAAATATGAAACATTCACAAAATAGAATTGTATTTTTGCTGAAAATAAAGGATTGAGATTTGAAAAATAAAAATGTAAATATAGGGATAGGAAAAGTAATTTCAGAACTCATGGATAGGGTTATGGATAAAGTACTTATTACCGACCCTTTTATTAAAGAGAAGCATCATTCAAGTAAACCCCTATATGCCGCATTAGTTCCTGATGAAATTTTTAAAGGTTCGCATTTTGAGCGTAGATTTGTTACACCTTTTGGTGGTGTTTGGGAAAAATTAGCACAGGTTGTAGCTGAAGAATATCACGGACATTGTGAAATGGGAAAAACTATTACAGGGGAAGTAGGAACTGAAAGTCTAAGAAGAATCCAAGAGGTTTTAAATAAACTTGAACACAAGGAAAAGGGGAAAGAAAAAGAAAAGCCAGGCTGGGATGTGGAATTGAAATACATTCTAGCAGGAGGAGGAAATCCTATTCCAACAAGTGTTGTCTGTGATATATATATAGAAAGCAAAAAGACAAAAAAGAAGTATGCCTTTGAATTAAAGGGACCTTTGCCAAATAGTGACCAAACTAAAGTAAGTAAGGAGAAAATGTTTAAGCTATTGGCAATGAAATCTGCTAAAGTAGATTTTGCCTATTATGCTTTACCTTACAATCCTTATGGTAAAAAGGCTGATTACAACTGGAGTTTTCCCCTGAGATGGTTTGATATGCATAACGATGAATCCGTTTTAATTGGAAACGAATTTTGGGAACTAATAGGAGGCAAAGGAACATACAATAACTTTATTTCGGAAATAAATGCTTTAGGTAAAGAATACCGAGAACGAATTTATAGGGAATTTCTTGGAATAGAACCACCAGTAGGGTTTGATAACTCAATTCTTCAATAGCGCTTTATGGATAGATTTACATTTATAGATTTATTTGCTGGCATTGGAGGTTTTAAAATGGCACTAAGTGCTAATGGTGGGAAATGTGTTGGGTTTAGTGAAGTAAATAAAGATGCGATAAATGCTTATTGCGAAAACCACAATATCAAACCGGAATCAAATTTTGGAGATATTACAAAAATTAAAGAATTACCATATCATGATATATTAACAGGTGGTGTCCCTTGCCAAAGTTGGTCTATTGCAGGCAAGAATCTTGGTTTTGATGATGATAGAGGACAACTTTGGAATGATACTATATATTTATTAAATCAAGCTAGACCAAAGTCTTTTATATTTGAAAATGTTAAAGGTTTAGTTGACCCTAGAAATAAAAAAGCATTATCATATATTTTAGACAGGATAAAAGAAGCAGGATATTTCGCCAGCTATCATGTGATAAATTCTCATGATTATGGTGTTGCTCAGAATAGAGTGAGAATATATCTAATTGGATTTAGAGAAAAAGAATATTTTGAGAAATTTCGCTTACCAAAACCAATTGATAAGAAAATTACACTTGCAGATATTTTAGGGATAGAAATAGAAAAAAGGTCAAATTCAGAGCCAATTCAAAAAGATTTATTTGGAAATCAAATTGTTGAAAAGCAAATGAGTCTTTCAAGCAAGAATGGCTTTAATGATTATTTTTTGTTTAATGATTTACGAAATGGACATTCAACTATTCACTCTTGGGATATTACTGAAACTAAAGAACGGCAAAAAGAAATTTGTCTTTTATTGTTGAAAAACAGAAGAAAAAGTCAGTTTGGACCTTTAGATGGTAATCCGTTATCCTTAAAACAATTTCAACAGCTTGATTCAACTATTACTATAAAGGATTTACAATCTTTAGTAGATTTGGAAATACTCAAAAAAGTTGATTATCGTTTTGAAATACTTGATTTTAATGAATCAGAATTAGAGGAAAATGAAATAGAGCTTTTAAACCATACCTCAGATAATATACTAAATATTGACGAACTTAAATCCGAGCGAAAGTTAAAAGTAAAACGCATTTCAATTTCAGATACAATAGCTACTCTATTAGAAAAGAAAATAGTGAAATGTGTTGAAGAACGATTTGATTTCAAAAACACAAAAATAAGTAGTGGGTTAAATGGGGTAAACCGCATATTTATGCCATCCTCTGATGTATTTCCAACACTTGTGGCTAGTGATACAAATGATTATGTTTCGTTAAAAGATATTGAACCGTCAGACCATTTTGAATATAGAGAACAGTTTCTTAAACAAGTATATTTCTCAAATAATTATAGGAAAATCACGAAAGAAGAAGCATGCTTAATTCAAGGCTTTCCTAAAGATTTTAAATTACCTGAATCGAGAGCACGTTGGATGAAATTAATTGGAAATAGTGTTTCAGTACCTGTAATTGACAACCTGATTAAAGCAATAATATCAACTGGAGTTTTTTAAAATGGAAATAAAACATCTGATGAAAAAAGCACGAAATGCCAACAAGCGGTATAAAACATTGGGGTTTAAGTGGTTATGCAAATATTCTGGTCCGCATCAAAGTTCGTTATCGGGGGATAGTGATGTAGCCCGCAATCCCCAACGATTTCATGCCGCCGACCGTTGTGCATAATGTTGACAAAAATCCAGAATCAAAGAAAATTAGCGAAAATATGAATGCGGAAAAATTTAAAAGTTGGTTAGAAT
>Ga0100384_1001588_pt1 | contig 14206 bp, 10 predicted proteins | sample CryGeymeta201508_FD_87087 | JGI IMG/M metagenome (GOLD analysis project Ga0100384, IMG submission 87087) | Groundwater microbial communities from Crystal Geyser aquifers in Utah, USA - Crystal Geyser metaG 2015-08 | ecosystem: Environmental > Aquatic > Deep subsurface > Groundwater | place: USA... | reverse complement strand
CTTCAGGGTATGCATTTAAACCAGCAAATTGGATTACCCATAAAAGGTGAGGGGAAGCCAAAAATACCGCACCCTTCAGACAAAACCGGTTGGAGTAAAAACGCATTGCCTTCCATGGCTTATGGTTATGGCGTATCCATAACGCCACTGCAAACACTTACTTTTTATAATACAATTGCAAACGACGGTGTAATGGTAAAACCCCGATTTATAAAAGAAGTAAAAGCTTGGAACAAAGAAATATACAAATTTGATAAAGAAATAATTGATCCGCAAATGGTCTCCATGGAAACCATAAAAAAAACAAAGGAAGTTCTTAAAAATATTGTGATAAGAGGAACCGGGAAAAGTTTGTACTCTCCTGATTTTTCCATGGCAGGTAAAACAGGAACTGCTCGTGTAGAATATTGGATGCCGGATTGGGCTTCTAATCCTAGATATATTTCCTCTTTTGCAGGCTATTTTCCTGCAGAAAATCCAAAATATTCGTGCATTGTCATTATCCATAAACCTAAAGTAAGCACCGGTTTTTATGGAGCGGATGTGGCAGGTCCGGTTTTTAAAAGTATTGCCCAAAAAATATACATCGATTCACCCAATGTAGATGTAGTTAGAAATCTAGAAGTGTTGCAGACTGCTGTAGAAAAAGATTTTGACAGCTATTTTTCAAACGCACGAAAAACCTATTCGGCGGTTCCCAATGTTAAAGGAATGACAGGAATGGATGCTGTTTCACTGTTAGAAAATATTGGATTAAAAGTCCAAATCATTGGTAATGGTAAAGTAAAATCACAATCGCTTCCGGAAGGACAAAAATTAGAAAAAGGAAAACAAATTCTATTAGAACTTTCTTCATGAATTTAAGAGATATATTATATAAAGTTACCCTCAATGCTGTTGTTGGAAACACCGATGTTTCTATTAACAACCTGGAATTTGATTCCAGAAAGGTTTCTTTAAATGATTGTTTTGTAGCTATCAAAGGCATCGCTTCTGATGGGCACGAATTTATAAAAATGGCTGTCAATCAAGGAGCTTTAGCAGTAATTTGTGATGTCATTCCGGAAAAAATTATCAATGGCATAACTTACATACAAGTAGAAGATTCAAAAGAGGCATTGGCGATTATGGCATCCAATTATTTTGGTAATCCTTCCGAAAAATTAAGCCTTATAGGCATAACAGGCACTAATGGAAAAACTACAGTTGCAACACTTTTATATCATTTGTTTAAAAAAGCCGGTTATAAAGTAGGGTTGCTTTCTACGGTAAAAATTCTAGTAGATGAAGAAGAATTTCCATCTACCCATACCACGCCGGATTCTATGACAATCAACTATTATTTAGCGGAAATGGCGCTTCAAGGTGTGAACTATTGTTTTATGGAAGTAAGCTCTCATGGCATTCATCAAAAACGTACAGAATCTTTACGATTTATAGGAGGGGTTTTTACAAACCTTTCTCAGGACCATTTGGATTACCATAACACTTTTGCAGAATATAGGGATGTAAAAAAAGCATTTTTCGATCATTTGCCTAAAACTGCATTTGCACTAGTGAATGAAGATGATAAAAATGGTTTGCTAATGCTTCAGAATGCAAAAGCAAAAAAATATACTTATGCTTTACAAACGGAAGCCAATTTCAAAGCTCAAATTTTAGAAAATCAATTTAGCGGATTACTTCTAAAAATTAACAACAAGGAAGTGTGGTCTAAACTTATAGGAAAATTTAATGCCTATAATATCTTGGCAATTTATGGTGTGGCCACTATTTTAGGATTAGAAGAACGGGAAGTTTTACGATTAATCAGCACACTTGAAAGCGTTAGTGGAAGGTTTCAATATCAAATTTCTAAAAATAAAATTACAGCAATTGTAGATTATGCCCATACTCCTGACGCCCTAAAAAATGTTTTAGAAACCATCAACAGCATCCGTACAGGAAATGAATCAATCATTACCGTAATAGGTTGTGGAGGAAACAGAGATAAAACCAAACGGCCTATAATGGGACATATTGCTTCAACGTTAAGCACCAAAACAATTTTTACCAGTGACAACCCAAGAAACGAGAATCCGGATACCATAATTGAAGAAATTGAAAAAGGGGTAGAACCACAAAATTATAAAAAAACAATGGCTATAACCGATAGAAAACAGGCCATAAAAACAGCTTGTCAATTAGCCCATACCAACGATATCCTTCTCATAGCGGGAAAAGGACATGAAACCTATCAAGAAATCAAGGGTGAGCGATTGCACTTTGATGATTTTGAAACAGTAACCCATTTTTTAAAGCAATTAAATAAATAACAAATGCTGTATTACTTGTTTGAATATTTAGACCAAAACTATAACTTACCAGGAACAGGACTTTTTCAGTTCATTTCCTTTCGGTCAGCTTTAGCTATTATGTTCTCTTTATTTATTGCAACGATTTATGGTAAAAAAATCATCAACTATTTAAGAAGAAAACAAATAGGAGAAACTGTTCGCGACCTTGGTTTAGAGGGACAAAATGAGAAAGCAGGAACACCAACTATGGGAGGTGTAATTATTATTTTGGCTACATTAATACCTGTTCTATTATTTGCACGATTAGATAATATTTATGTCATTCTTTTAATTTTTACCACCATTTGGATGGGAATTATCGGTTTTATAGACGATTATATCAAAATTTCCAGAAAAAACAAAGAAGGTCTCCCCGGAAAATTCAAAGTATTTGGGCAAGTTGCTTTAGGTATTGTAGTGGGAGCGACGATGTATTTTCACCCGGATATTACCGTAAAACTTGACAGCCCTACAAAACAACAATCCTATCAAGTGGCAGAGTTGAGCCCAAAACAAATGGCTAATAATGAAACTAAAGCACTAGTAACCACGATTCCTTTCGTAAAAAATAATGAGTTTGATTATTCGTTGCTCATTAGTTGGATGGGAGAAGATTATCTTAAATATGCATGGTTACTTTTTATTCCTATAGTCATTTTCATCATTACAGCAGTTTCAAATGCTGCTAATTTAACAGATGGGATAGATGGTTTAGCTGCAGGATCTTCAGCTATAATTGTTTTGACTTTAGGGTTATTTGCTTGGGTTTCCGGTAACGTTATTTTTTCAGACTATCTCAATATTATGTATATCCCTAGGACAGGCGAAATGACCATTTTTATCACGGCCTTTGTAGGAGCACTTATAGGTTTTTTGTGGTATAACACCTATCCTGCGCAAGTGTTTATGGGCGATACAGGAAGTTTGACCATAGGAGGCATTATCGCAGTAATCGCTATTGCTGTAAGAAAAGAACTTTTAATTCCAATTCTTTGTGGGGTGTTTTTTATAGAAACACTTTCCGTTGTAATGCAGGTTGGATGGTTTAAATACACTAAGAAAAAATTTGGAGAAGGAAGGCGAATTTTCAGAATGTCCCCCATTCATCACCACTATCAAATAAAAGGATTTCACGAAAGCAAAATTGTAACCCGATTTTGGATTGTTGGGATTGTATTGGCGGTTTTGGCAATAGTGACCTTGAAAATAAGATAGATGAAAAGATTGGTGATTTTAGGGGCTGGAGAAAGTGGTATTGGTACCGCACTTTTAGGGAGACAAAAAGGATATGATGTGTTTGTTTCAGACAAACAAATTATAAAAGAAAAATACAAACAAGTTCTTATACATAATGAGATAAACTGGGAGGAAAACGGACATACAGAGGCGAAACTATTTCAGGCAGATATTGTAATGAAAAGTCCAGGAATTCCGGATGCCATTTCTTTAATAAAACAACTTAAGAAAAAAGGAATTCCAGTCATTTCTGAAATTGAATTTGCTGCGCAATATACCAATGCCATCATAATAGGAATAACAGGAAGCAACGGAAAAACCACCACAGCAACGTGGCTACATTATGTATTAGCTAAGGGTGGTTTAAATGTGGGCCTAGCAGGAAACATTGGCGACAGCTTTGCAGGTCAAGTGGCACAAAACCAACGGGATTATTTTGTGTTGGAGTTAAGCAGTTTTCAACTAGACGGTATTGTGGATTTTAAACCACACATTGCAGTTTTAACAAATATTACGCCTGACCATTTAGATCGATACAATTACAATTTTGAGGAATATGTAGCATCAAAATTTAGAATTACTCAAAATCAAACTGAGGTAGATTATTTTATTTACGATGCAGATGATGAAGTGTTAGTAAAATGGTTGGAAAGCCATCCCATAAAAGCACAAAAATTACCTTTTTCCATTTCCAAAAAAATAGAACGAGGAGCTTGTATTAATAAAAAAAATATAACAATAACCATAGATAACAAACCATTTAAAATGCCAATAAAAACTTTAGGATTACAAGGAAGTCACAATGTAAAAAATGCAATGGCAGCAGCAACTGTAGCAAGAATATTGTCTATAAGAAAAGCGACAATAAGAGAGTGTATGGAAAATTTTCAAGGGGTAGAACATCGGTTAGAAACGGTTTTGAAAATTCAAAATGTAACCTATATCAATGATTCCAAAGCAACTAATGTAAACGCCACATTTTACGCATTAGACAGTATGACATCGCCAACCATTTGGATTGTTGGTGGCGTGGATAAAGGAAATTTATATGAGGAGCTTCTTCCTTTAGTAAATGAAAAAGTGAAAGCGATAATCTGCTTAGGATTAGACAATAAAAAAATAATGAATGCATTCAGTAATGTAGTGCCATTAATGATAGAAACTGATTCCATGCAGGATGCTGTCAAAGCGGCATACCGAGTTGCAGAACATGGGGATACCGTTTTACTTTCTCCGGCTTGTGCAAGTTTTGATTTGTTTGAAAACTATGAAGCCCGTGGAAGACAATTTAAAGAAGCAGTAAGAAATTTATAATAGTTTAAAACGTAAAGATGCACAGAATTTTAAATAAAATAGAAGGAGACAGAGCAATTTGGGCTATTGCCGGTCTATTGGCTTTATTTTCCTTTCTACCTGTTTATAGTTCTAGCAGTAATTTGGCCTATATATATGGTAATGGCAATACAATAAGTTATTTGCTTAAACACTTAGTACATCTTAGTTTAGGTTTTGGTATTCTTTATGGGGTGCATAAAATACCATATAATTATTTTAAGGGGTTATCTATTATTGGACTGCCTATTGTAGTTTTGTTGTTAATAGTTACTATAGCAGAGGGTACAACCATTCAAGGAGCAAATGCCAGCCGATGGATTCAAATTCCTCTAGTAGGTTTTACCTTTCAAACTTCCACCCTTGCGATGGTTGTATTGATGGCTTATGTGGCTAGGTATCTCTCAAAAATACAGAACAAAATCATCACTTTTAAAGAAACTGTGCTTCCGCTTTGGATCCCTGTTTTTGTGGTTCTAGCACTTATTTTACCTGCAAATTTTTCCACTACTGCCATTATATTTTTTATGGTTATTGTACTTGTTTTTCTAGGAGGATATCCATTGAAATATTTAGGAATAATTTTAGGAGCAGGTGTCATTATGTTGTTGCTTTTTGTGCTTACAGCTAAGGCTCTTCCAAATTTATTTCCAAATAGAGTGGATACCTGGATTAGCAGAGTAGAAGATTTTACCGATAAGGATATTATTGAGGAAGGATACCAAATTGAAAAAGCTAAAATTGCCATTGCCACCGGAGGTATAACTGGCCTTGGTCCTGGGAAAAGTGTACAAAAAAACTTTTTACCACAATCGTCTTCTGATTTTATTTATGCCATTATTGTAGAAGAATGGGGTCTTATAGGTGCCATTTTTTTAATGTCTTTGTATTTGTGGTTGTTGTTTCGATTGGTAATTATTGTGTATAAATCTACCTCAGCCTTCGGAAAATTATTAGTGATGGGTGTAGGTCTTCCAATTGTTTTTCAGGCATTGATTAATATGGGTGTTGCAGTAGAATTATTTCCGGTTACAGGCCAAACGTTACCCCTAATAAGTAGTGGTGGCTCCTCCATTTGGATGACCTGTTTAGCATTAGGAATCATATTAAGCGTGAGTGCGAAAAGAGAAGAAATTAAAAAAAATAATGAGGAAGAAAATCCTTTAGATATATTAAGTGAAGCCATATAAATTCATACTATCAGGTGGAGGAACCGGAGGACATATCTATCCGGCAATAGCAATTGCTAACGAACTAAAGGCACGGCACCCCCAAGCCTGCTTTTTGTTTGTTGGTGCACAGGACAGAATGGAAATGCAAAAAGTGCCAAAAGCCGGGTATGAAATAGAAGGATTATGGATTGCAGGTATTCAACGCAATTTGTCTCGAAAAAATCTGATGTTTCCTTTTAAATTGTTACACAGTTTGGCTAAAGCTAAAAAAATTATCAAAACTTTTAATCCAGACGTGGTAATTGGCACCGGTGGCTATGCTAGTGCGCCATTATTACGAGTTGCCTCTCTAAGTAAGATTCCTTGTTTGATTCAAGAACAAAATTCTTACGCCGGGATTGCCAATAAATGGCTTGCAAAAAAGGCACATACTATTTGTGTGGCATATAAGGGAATGGAACAGTATTTTCCAAAAGAAAAATTAGTATTTACCGGAAACCCGGTGCGCAATGATATTTCTGAAATAGCATCAAAAAAAGAGGAAGGTCAAAACTTTTTTCAACTTAAAAAAGATAAAAAAACTCTCTTGGTTTTAGGAGGTAGTTTAGGCGCTAAAACCATCAATGAGTTGGTTGCTAAATCGTTAGATTTTTTTATAAAAAATGAATTGCAAGTGCTTTGGCAAACAGGTTCTTTCTATTTTGAAACATACAAAAAACACAATGAAAATTCAAATATCCAAGTGCACGATTTTATTTATAAAATGGACTTGGCCTATGCTGCTGCAGACTTTGTCATTTCAAGAGCTGGAGCATTATCTGTATCTGAATTATGTATGGTAGGAAAACCCGTAATTTTTATCCCATCCCCTAACGTGGCAGAAGATCATCAAAAGAAAAATGCTTTAGCTATTGTTCAAGAAAATGCCGCCATTTTATTAGAAGAAAAGAATATAGAAACCCAATTTGAAAAAGTATTTTTTGAATTAATTCAAGCAGAAGAAAAACAAAAATTGCTTTCCCAAAACATAAAAAAATTAGCAACACCTAATGCCACAAAAGCTATCGCTGATGAAGTGGAAAAGCTTTTACAAAAAAAATAAATGAAAACACTGGAAAACATACAAAATATATACTTTATAGGGATTGGAGGTATCGGTATGAGCGCGCTCGCCAGATATTTTAATACCAAAGGAAAAGTGATTTCTGGTTATGATAAAACACCTTCTGAAATTACCAAGGCACTAAAAAAAGAAGGAATTACTATTCATTTTATTGAAGACATTTCCATTGTAAATGCCTTATCAAATAAAAACACCTTAGTGGTTTACACCCCAGCCATCCCTACCGAAAGCATATTGTTAAACGGTTTTAAAAATCAAGGATTTAAAATAATGAAAAGAGCATCGGTTTTAGGATTAATAACCAAACAATCCAAATGTCTTGCCATAGCCGGAACACACGGAAAGACTACTACTACTGCTATTTTGGGACATTTACTTGCAACTGCTAATGAGAAGGTAACTGTTTTTCTTGGAGGAGTTTCAGAAAATTATAATTCTAATTTAATTTTAAATGGAAGTAAAATTACCGTAGTAGAAGCAGATGAATTTGACCGTTCTTTTTTACAATTACATCCGTATATCGCAGGAATAACTTCCATGGATGCAGATCATTTAGATATCTATGGCGATAAAGCACATCTTGCAGAAGCCTTTACTTCCTTCGCAAATTTGGTGCAGAACAAAGAATTTTTATTACACAAAAAGGGATTACCACTTGGCGGAAAAACAGTTGGAATAGAAAATAATTCCGATTATGAAGCCCAACATGTTCGTATAGAAAACGGCAGTTATGTGTTTGACTTAAAAACACCACATATAAAACTTAAAAACTTAATACTTAACCTCCCGGGGCGTCACAACCTTTTTAATGCTACACTAGCTTTGGGCATGGCTATTTGTCTTGGTTCCCCAACCAGTGGCATGCCTGAAGCTTTATTTAATTTTAAAGGGGTAAAACGTCGGTTTACTTACAAAATTAAAACAGAAAATTTAGTATTGATAGACGATTATGCACACCATCCGGCTGAAATAAATGCTGTTTATCAGGCGGTTATTGAAATGTATCCCAATAAAAAAAATCTGGTGGTGTTTCAACCACATTTATTTAGCAGAACTCGTGATTTTGGCGATGCTTTTGCAGAGAGTTTGTCACAATTTGATGAAATAATTTTATTAGATATCTACCCTGCCCGTGAAAAACCATTAGAGGGTATAACCTCGCAGTGGCTATTGCATAAAATAAAAAATAAAAAGAAAATATTAAGTACCAAAACCCAGCTTGCTACAGAATTAAAAAATTCAGATGCAACGGTTATTTTAATGCTTGGCGCCGGTGATATTGGAGAGGAAGTAGAAACCATTAAAAAAAAATTAACCATTGAAGATTAATTGGATTTACATAAAGTTTAGTGCTCTTGCCATTTTGGTGGTGTTTCTTTTTGCATTCAGTTCTGACCGAAATTCAAATAGAAAATTACAAGGCAAAGACGTTTTTTTTGTAGAGGATGACAACCACTTTATAACCCTAGCCATGGTTAATAAATTGTTAATACAAAGTAATGTGGAGGTAACGAGCATAAACAAAGAAACTTTAGATTTGAATGAGATGGAACAGAGGTTAAACAAGAACCCAATGATTTCAAAAGCGGAAGTATATGTTACCATTGACGGCATATTGGGGGCAAAAGTCAAACAAAGGAAACCTATAGCAAGAGTGAACGCTGCAACCCCTTTTTACATAGATGAAGACGGTAAAGAAATGCCCCTTTCAAATGAACATGCAGCAAGAGTGCCTTTAATTTCAGGAATTGCCATAAAAGACTATAGTCATTTGAAAGAATTGTTATTAAAAATTAAAGCAGATTCTTTTATGAAAAATCATGTGGTGGGTATTCAAATAGAAAACAAGGAAGAACTCATCCTTCATTTAAGGGTTTACGATTTTAAAATACTTTTTGGAAAAGCAGAAAACATCGATAAAAAATTTCAAAATTTCAAGGCATTTTATCAAAAAACAATAATTGATAGTACTCTTTACGCATACAGTTTGGTGAATTTAAAATTAAATAGTCAAGTTGTAGCAACAAAAAAATAAGGTATGGAAAAGAAAAATATCGCAGTAGGATTGGATATTGGAACAACCAAAATCGTTGCCATGATTGGTTGTTACAATGAATATGGAAAAATGGAAGTACTTGGCATAGGCAAAGCCAAAAGTTTAGGGGTGCATCGAGGTGTTGTAAACAACATTACCCAAACGATACAGTCCATTCAACAAGCTGTGGAAGCTGCTGAAATTTCTGCAGACATGAAAATTACAGAAGTAGTAGTTGGTATTGCCGGACAACACATCAGAAGCTTACATCATAGCGATTACATCACTAGAAAAGATGGCGAAGAAGTGATAAAAGAGCAGGATATCGAAACACTTTGTAACCAAGTGCATAAATTGGTAATGCTTCCCGGAGAAGAAATTATCCATGTATTACCACAAGATTTTAAAGTGGACGGACAACCGGAAATAAAAGAACCAATAGGTATGTATGGCGCTAGATTAGAAGCCAATTTTCATGTGGTAGTGGGTCAGGTTTCTTCCATCAGAAACATTGGCCGATGTGTAAAAAGCGCAGGATTAGAACTTGCCGGAATTACTTTAGAACCATTAGCTTCTGCTAACGCAGTTTTAAGTCAGGAAGAAAAAGAAGCAGGGGTAGCACTCATTGATATAGGAGGTGGCACCACAGATTTGGCAATTTTTAAAGATGGAATTATCCGTCATACCGCTGTAATTCCTTTTGGAGGTAATGTAATTACCGAAGATATTAAAGAAGGATGCTCCATCATTGAAAAACAAGCAGAAATGCTTAAAATACGATTTGGCTCTGCTTGGCCCGGGGAAAACAAAGACAATGAAATAGTTTCAATACCAGGACTAAGAGGAAGAGAACCTAAGGAAATTACGTTAAAAAATCTATCTAAAATCATTCATGCACGCGTAGTAGAAATTATTGAACAAGTATATGCCGAAATAAAAGCCTACGGTCATGAAGATCAAAAGAAAAAGTTAATTGCTGGTATAGTAATAACAGGTGGTGGAGCCCAATTAAATCATCTTAAACAGTTAGTTGAATATACCACTGGCATGGACACCAGAATTGGGTACCCCAATGAACATTTAGCAGGAAATAGCGATGCCGAAACAACCAGCCCAATGTATGCAACCGCGGTAGGTCTTGTGCTTAATAGCCTAGAAAAGGTAAACAAAAACCAATTTAAAGAAGAATTGGTTGCGGAAACCTCAAAAAATAATGTAATAGAAAAGGAAAATACAATGGAAGACAAAGGCAAAGAACTGCCAAGAGCACGAAAAAGTTTTATTGATAAATGGGCAGAAAAATTTAAAGACTTTTTAGATAACGCCGAGTAAAAAAATAATCTCACAAAAAAGAATACAATTTAAAATAAAGAATTATGAGCAGCAACACAGAATTCGAAAACATAGCATTTGATCTTCCTAAAAACCAATCCAATGTTATAAAAGTCATTGGAGTGGGAGGTGGAGGCAGCAATGCCATCAATCATATGTTTCGCCAAGGCATTAAAGGAGTAGATTTTGTAATTTGCAATACAGACTCTCAAGCTTTAGAAAACAGTCCGGTGCCAATAAAAATACAACTCGGACTTTCTTTAACGGAAGGACTAGGAGCAGGAGCAAATCCTGAAGTAGGTAAAGATGCAGCCATTGAAAGCATGGAAGAAATTAAATCTATGCTATCCACAAATACAAAAATGATTTTTATCACTGCCGGAATGGGTGGTGGAACGGGTACCGGAGCTGCACCCATAATTGCTAAAATGGCTAAAGATTTAGACGTACTTACGGTAGGTATTGTAACGATTCCTTTTCAATTTGAGGGTAAGATGCGTAATGAACAAGCGCAAATAGGGGTTGAAAATCTTCGAAGAAATGTGGACTCATTAATTGTAATCAACAATAACAAACTTCGTGAAGTATATGGAAATCTCGGATTTAAGGCAGGTTTTTCCAAAGCCGATGAGGTGTTGGCAACAGCATCCAGAGGAATTGCTGAGGTAATCACCCACCATTATACACAAAATATTGACCTTCGAGATGCTAAAACGGTTCTTGCTAATAGTGGCACCGCTATCATGGGAAGCGCAAGTGCCATTGGTTCAAACCGTGCCCATGATGCTATTTCAAAAGCATTAGATTCTCCTTTACTTAACGACAATAAAATTGCAGGAGCTAAAAACGTATTGTTGCTTATCGTTTCCGGTTCCGAAGAAATTACTATCGATGAAATTGGAGAAATAAGCGATTATATTCAAGCGGAAGCGGGACATGGAGCAAACATCATTATGGGAGTTGGCGAAGATTCCTCCTTAGAAAATGCTATTGCGGTAACCGTTATTGCAACAGGATTTAATGTAGAACAACAAAATGAAATTGTAAATACGGAAACCAAAAAAATTATTCATACCCTAGAAGACGAACAATGTGCAGAGCAAGTGTTGATTTCTAAAAACAATAAGTATTCGCCCAACAATTTTGATAAGCCTTTATTTCAGGAAACCAAATCGCCAATAATTAAACACACTCTTTTTGATGAAGAAGAGATAGAGGATGTAAAAGCAGAGGTAGAGGAAGTTCCTTTTGAAGGTTATATTAAAACTTCTGAATTTTTGAGGAATATTCCTATAACTTATGATGAAATAGTTCCAAATAATTTAGCAGAATTTGACCAAAATTTCATTAATACTTTGGAAGTTAATGACTTCATTATCGTTGAAGTAAAAGAAGAAATACCTCATGAAAATAAAATGGAAGAAGCGCCTTTAAATGAAGAAAATCAAATGTTGATGTTTGATTTGCCCTTGAACCAAAACAAAAACGAAAAAATAGAAAATGAAGTGCCACAAGACACTTCCATTATTAATAATTTAGAAGTTAAAGACTCTATAGAAATTATACCGGTAACCGAAATTTCTCAAGACGGGATTAAACATTATAGTCTAGATGATTACCAAGAAATGGAAGATTTGTTGTTGCACTCAAAAGCACCTCAAAAAGTAGTTAAGGAAGATATGGATGCAGAGTTGGTTTTTGAAAAAAGAACGGTTGCAGAAACCCCGGTACAAGAAAATATCCAAGAAGTGGATCCAATAAATTCCTCCATTTCCGACTTGTTAAAAAAACGTACCGAGGAGCGTAAACAAAAAATGAAAGCCTTTAATTATAAGTTTAATAATAGTTCTTCCCGATTAGAAGAATTAGAAAAACAACCTGCATACAAACGTTTAGGAATTGAGCTGGATGACACAAAAAATGATAAGAGTCCTTTTTCTAGAACGACATTGTCCACAGACGAAAATGATGAAATTCAATTCCGAAATAACAATTCTTTTTTACACGATAATGTAGATTAAAACATAAAAATATTTAAGAATAAGTTTAGTGTTAGAGTTGCTTCAAAACCTCAAAAACAAAAATTGTTTTTGGGGTTTTTTTCTTAAATATTTAGGTTTTTTATTTATTACATTACTACTCTCATTGCTCAAATCTAAGAAATTATTGTACCTTTGCAGACCTTAAAAACAGTAAATGATGAGTTTGCAAGATAAAGTAATGGCAGCATTAAAAGATGCTATGCGAGCAAAAGACACTAATGCATTAGCATCCTTACGTGCTATAAAATCGGAAATACTTTTGGCTCAAACAGAAACGGGAGCTAAGGAAGAAATAACAGTAGAGCAAGAATTTAAATTATTGCAAAAATTGGTAAAACAACGCAAAGATAGTGCTGCAATTTATCAAGAACAAAATAGAGAAGACCTAGCCCAGCCAGAAAGAGATCAGGCAGCTGTGATTGAAAAATTTCTTCCCAAACAAATGAGCGAAGAAGAAGTTGGAAAAGTAGTAGATGCCATTATTGCAAAAACAGGCGCAAGCAGTATGAAAGATATGGGTATGTTGATGGGAATGGCAAATCAGGAACTTGCGGGTAAAGCAGATGGAAAAACCATTTCTAGTATTGTAAAACAAAGACTAAGTTAATATAACAAATCCCATTTACTTAGGAATAATTAATCGCGTAGTGTAATGGAATAGTCCGCCTAAGATAAATCGTTTTTGAGGGAATTGAATAGAAAGTATAAAAGAAAATTTTAAATATTGTTTAATGAAATTCCCGTTTTCACGGGAATAATGGCCGCGTAGTTCAACTGAATAGAATATCAGATTTCGGCTCTGAGGGTTGGGGGTTTGAATCCCTCCGCGGTCACAAATAAAAATTAAAAAAAGTGCTAAAACCACGTTAACCTTAGGAATAACGTGGTTTTACAACACTTTAGACGTTCATTAAATTTGGTTTGTTTTAGTTCAATTCGTCAGGTATACGTCAGTTATTTTTTCAAACTGTCAGTTTAACTGACAGATTCAATTTTTTTAACTAACCATCTGGTACTGTAGAATTTTGACTTTCGTCGAACAATGTTTAACCATTTAAGACGATTATTATGCGTACCAAAAACACCTTCTCAATTTCGTTTTGGGCTGATTTAAAAAACGCCAAAAACGACAAAGCTCTCATTTATGCCAGAGTAACTGTTAATTCCAAAAGAGTAAACATTAGTCTCAAAAGAAAAGTTTACATCTATGACTGGGATTCCAAAAAAAGCAAAGCCAAAGGAACATCACCACACGCAAGACAAACAAATCTTTATCTTGACCAGGTACACGCCAGGTTGTTCCAGATCTTCCAGGACTTTAAGTTTAAAGGAGAATTCATCACTGCCCAATTAGTCAAAGCTGCCTATAACGGTGAAGCCAATTCAGACAAAACCCTACTCAACATCTTTAGCTACCACGAGATAAAAATCGAAAACACACTTGCCGTGGGTACCATTAGAAACTTCGAAGTTTCCACCCGTTACGTGCTCAGGTACCTGAATGATGTACTAAAAACATCAGACCTCTACCTCAAGCAGCTCGACTACAAGTTTATAAGCGACTACGAAACCTATTTGCACAATTACTATCCAAAAGG